>Ga0115030_1001642_pt1 | contig 10096 bp, 9 predicted proteins | sample SidtaG_4_FD_87174 | JGI IMG/M metagenome (GOLD analysis project Ga0115030, IMG submission 87174) | Marine algal microbial communities from Sidmouth, United Kingdom - Sidmouth_Male1 metaG | ecosystem: Host-associated > Algae > Red algae > Unclassified | place: Sidmouth, United Kingdom | collected... | reverse complement strand
GGGGGGGGGGGGGGGGGGGGGGGGGGGGGGGGGGGGGGGGGGGGGGGGGAGCGGCGACGGCGTCGGCGTGGACGGCGGGCGCGCCGCCATGGTCAGACGCGAGCGCGGCGGCGGCGTGCGCGGGCGCCGGCACGGGCGCGGGCCCGAGTGGACGTGAGGGGACCGGAGGCACCGCTGCCGTGGCAAGAGGGGGGAAACGAGAAAGGCAGGTGGGAACAAGGCGCCCATGGTCCCCGCAGTGACGGCCAAGCAGAGAGCCCCGGTGGTGCGCGCGCACGTCGGGGAGGCCCACGACGGCGTGGGCGTCGGCAGACGCGTGTGTCGCGCCGCCGCGCGGGGAAGGACCAGTGCCCAGATCCTCGGTTGGTCGAAAAGGCATCCCTTTCTTCTCCCACACGCGCCTGTTTTCGTTTTGTGTTGCCCGCGCTCCGACCGATCCCCGTCCCGCAGCCCGCTGCCGAAGGGCGCCGCCGCGCCCGGGCGACGCGAGTGCGATCGCCGCGCCGCCGCCCGGGCGGCGGTTTGGGGCGCCCCAAACCAGCAGGCAGTGCCGCGCGCCGCGCCCCCCCCTTGCGCAACGCCCGACGCTTGCCGCCGTGGGCACCCTTCCAGTACGTGGCGCCGCCCCCGGACCGGTCTTTCCCCCGCCCCCCCCCCCCGCGCCGCCCCCCCGCTTGCCACCCCGACCGCGGCTCGCGACGGCACGCGGCCGGCGCGCCGTGGCGCGCCGTGGCGCGCCGTGGCGGGCGGATGCCACCCCGACCCCCCCGCCCGCGGCGGTCGGGTCGGTTCGGCGGTCGGGTCGGTTGGTTGGCCGCGGGGGCGGCCGGCCACTGCTGCTGCTCGCACCGCTGCTGCCGCCGCGCCGCCGCTCCAGGGCCGCCACCGTGGCGGCGCCGTGACGCAAGGGCGACGACGGGGGCGGCCCGCCGCTGGGCGGCGGGGGGCCCGGACGTCGACGCGGGGGGCCCCCGCCGGGACGCGTGGCGGATGGGGGTGGGGACGATTCAGGTATCCGCTCGGCGGGCGCGTGGGGGGGCTCGCCGCACGGACGGCTGGGGGGGCGGCGGCCTGTCGACCGGGGCGTCACGGGCGCAGGTGGCGGCGGGGACGTCCCGCGCTGCGGCGGCGCCTCGACGTGGCCCAGTGGCGGCGGCAGCAAACTGAGCGCGCGCGTCGGTCTGCCCGTGTGGGAGCAGTGGCAGCCGTGTGTTTTTCTTTGTCTGTCGCTCAGACGGCGGCGGCCATGGCACGTGGGCACGCCCTCGTATTCTGTCACAGCTGTGGCGCGTTTGCACAGAGGTGCTCGTCCACCCCCCCCCGCGGGCATTCCCCATCGGCGCGTCCCCGCCGACCGTCACCATGGGCGCGTCCCCGCGCCGCGGGTGTTTTGCATCCCTGACCGCGGCGGCGCCCGCCTTGACCCTTGCTGCCGCTCTGGTGTGTGCCGCTGCCGCGGCCGCCGCGGCGTCTCCCCCGTCGCGGCGCGTCTTTACCGACGTGACGGACGCGGCCGGCTTGGCGGCTCCGCCGGGCCTCAAGTATGGGGGCCCCGTCGTCGCGGACCTCGACGCGGACGGGGTGTACGACTTGGTTTTGCCCCAACACCACCTGCACCCGACGGCGGTCTTTTGGGGCCGCCCCAGCGGCGTCTACGCGCGCGGTGCGGACCTCTTTCCCTTCAACTTGGACGTGCACGGCGTCGCCGTTGGGGACGTTGACCTCGACGGGGACGCGGACGTGGTCGCCTCCATCGGGGGGGCGCTGGGCGTCGGCCCGACCGCGCCCATCTTTTTTCGCAACGTCAATGGCAGGGCGTTTGTCAACGCGTCGGCAGGGGCTGGGTTTGGGCGGCGCGGCGGCCGCGGCCGCTCGCCGCGGTTCATCGACCTCAACGGCGACGGGCGGTTGGATTTGGTCGTCCTTCACTACACGGTCGTGCAGGGGCCCGGACCGCGGCAGCACGTGTATGAAAACAGGGGCGGGGGCACCTTTGTACCCCGCTTCGGGACGGGGCTCGAGGACGGGATTGGGGAGCAGCTGTTGTTGACGGACATGGATGGGGACGGGCGCACGGATATCATCTCCTTCCCCTACTTTCGCCTGTACCGGCGGGTCGGTTCGTTTCGGTTTGTGGACGACACGGAGGTGCGCCTCGGCAACGCCGCCGTCGCGTTTTTCCGCCACTTCCCAGCGTCATGGGTGGTGGAGCTGGACGTGAACCGCAACGGCTTCCCCGACTTGTACGTTGTGTGCATCAACAAACCGGACGTGCTCCTCCGCAACGTGGGCGGGCGGTACGAGGACGGGACGGCGGCCGCCGGCCTCGGCGGCGGCGGCAGCACCGCCACGACCGGCGCCACCGCCGGCGACTTTGACAATGACGGCCACGTTGATTTGCTCGTCTTTCGGGGCGCCCCGCGCGGGCGCCCCGCCGCCGCGCGGCCGGCGGATGTGCTCTACTGGAATTTGGGCGACGGCACCTTTGCGGCGGCCACCAACCACGGCGCGTCGCCGCCGCGCGACGCTGTGGCCGCCGGCGGCGCCGTTTCCGACGCCGGCCAAGCGTTTGATGCCGACGGCGACGGGCGGCTCGACGTGCTTGTTGGGTATGGGGACCGGCATGTCGCCGCGCGCGTCGGCCGCTGGCGGCTGTACCGCAACACCCTGCCGCCGGCGACCCGCGGGCGGGGTCACTGGCTGACCGTCCGCGTCCTCCGCAGTTGGCCGCGCACCGCCTCGGCGGCGGGCGCAACGGTGACGGTGGTGGCGGGGGGGGTGACGCACGTGCGCCGCGTCGGCCCGGCGGGGTCGGCCAACCACCAGGGGCAGCTGAGTATGGTGCACTTTGGGTTGGGGGCGGCGGCCGTGGTCGAGTTGGTGTCTGTGCGCTGGAGTGACGGGTCCTCTTCCAAGGCGCGCCGCCGCGTGGCGGCGGGGACGATGCTCACCATGGGGCGGTGAGGGGGACTCGGGCAGTGTTGTTGTGTAGGAGACAAGAGGGAGTCTGCTCGAGGCGGCAGGACCTTGGCCACAGCCCTAAAATGTAACGTACGTCAGGAGTGAAATGTCAATTTCATTTGTGTGGATGTGTGGCGACCACACGCTCCGGGCTCGCTCGCGTGACTTCGTGAAGAAAGCCACCATCTGCGCCGTCCCCCTCCCGCTCGGCCTGCCCGCCACTGCCGCTGCCGTCACCTCCTCGTCCTACTCACTCCTACCACCCACTCGTCCCTTTGCTCATTTGCGACATTATCTGCTTGGGACTCAACCTTGTCCGTCCTCCGCTCGTGCTCTCCGGGGGCAGCTCGCCCCACGTCGGTGGGTGCCATTGCCCGCCACACCACCGGGCCTGGTGCTTGTGTCGCCGCCGCGCGGTACCTGTGCCGCCATGCATCCCTTTTCATTGGCGGCCTTTGCCCTACCTGGGACTTTGTGGCGACAAGGCCCACCCGCCCCCGCCGCCCTCCGCAGTGACCGGTGCGGCGTGGCCCCGCCGCGGCTCGGACGGCCCCGGCGGCACGCCCCGCCGAGGCGGCCCGCCGTGACGGCCATGACGAGTGCCTCCACCATCACTCCCTCTGCCCTCGAGGCGGCCTCCAAGGCCGCCGCCGCCTTGTACACGCCGTCGACCCCCCACGCGCGCCTCGTCAGCCTCCCCCTCCCCCTCGGCATTGTCTTTGGCGACGCTGGCGAGGAGGTGGTCTTTGTGGAGGAGCTCGCGCCCGGCGGTTCGGCCGCCGCCGCCGGCACCGTTGCCGTCGGTGACGTGGTGCTCGGTGTCGCCATCCCGTACGGCCCCTGCCTCCGGCCGCTCGACGGGGACGGCCTGGCGGGCGTCGTGGCCGCGGTGCGGACCCGCCCCGACGGCGTCATGCACCTGGAGGTTGCCACGTGGCCGGGGGGCCCAGTCGCCGCCGCGGAGGCGCGCTCGGCCGCGTCGGACGAGGCGTTGGAGATGAGTTGGGAGGACATGGCGGCGGTCGTTGCCGACGTGGAAGTCGACACCTACGAGGTGCTGACTGCGGAGGAGGCGGCCGAGATGGACGGATCCGACGAGCGGAGCTGGGAGGCGTTGGGGGAGGGGGGGGGGTGGGACAACTTTGAGTCCCCCGAAGCGTTTTTTGCGGCCAAGTGAGGGGGGGGGGGGGCGCCGGGTCGGGTACAGGGACCGTGGCGCCGGGCGGGGCGCGTCGTGCGCTCGGTCAGCAAAAGGGGTGTGCGTACCTATTCTTGCAGTCCGCTTCATTTCGCTGGTCGCAGAGTGCCTGCCGGTTGGGCCCCGGACGCCGCCCCACCCACAAACAGCAGGTGGAGCGCCGCGGCTATCGGGGCCGCACCGCACAACTTGCCCGGCGGGGCGGCTCCGTCACGTCCTGTACCGCCCCGCCCTGCACACGCATGCGCACACATCGAACGCGCTTCGTCAATACCGCCGGCTGCTCCGCCATCCACGACGCGGACCGATTCGCCATGCCAACACATCACCAGCCGGTGTGCGCGGCCAGACGCGCTGCCGGCACGCTCAAACGCCGTCGGCCGCCCCAAATCGCATCCCGCTGCAGCCCAGTGACCACAAGAACCCCCTCACTGGCACCCTCATACGGCCCACGCCCACATGCAGTCTCCCCGCGGCGACCCATCATGACAGTCACACCGCCACCGTCCCCATTTCCTCTCACACCATCGCAACCGGCTTGGGCGCGTCCGCCCCAGTGCTGCCGTCGGGAGCAGCCCCCCCCTTCCCGCTGACCGTCTCCCGCACCCACTCCTCCACCACCCGCACCTGCTCCTCTCGGGGCGCCGCTCGCCCCCCCGGCGACGGCAGGGCCGCCACCAGCGCCGGCGCAGCAGCTACGAGCGCAGCTTCCATCCCCTTCGCGTCGGCAGCCGCATCCGCCGCTGCTGTCTCTGCCGCCCGTGCCGCCGCCCGCGCGTCCGACGCGGAGTAGATGGCGGCGGCGACCGCCGCGAGCGCCCACACGTCCCGCACGTACGCGCTCGTGAAGAGGCGACCGAGGCGGGAGGGAGCGGCCGTGGGGGGGGAAGGGGGCGAACCGCCGCCGCCCCCTGGTGGGGGAGGCGGGGGCGTGCCCCCGCCGGGGGCGGGGGGCGGGGGGCGTCTGGGCGCCAGCGTGCGGCTCAAGATGCGGGCGGCCGTGGCCATGGCGGCGACGCCCACTCACGGGAAGAAGATGGGTGAAGCAAGGCCGTGAGAAACGGAGGGTTGATCTTGAAGATATAAAAAAGTGGACGTGGGATGCCCGGCAAGTAGGTTGCGGAATATATATGGGAGGAGGGCAGGGCGCGGCGGCGGCGAACAGGGAGCGTGCCTCAGCCCGAGCCAGAGGTGAGGAGGAGGGCTACGACGGCGACGCCGGATCAAGAGCAAAACTGTGAAACTACAAACAAGCCAATGGCCGTGAGACGCCAGCGAGTTGATTGATCTCTCCGTCTAAGTGCTCTACTGACACCCCTGGGTGCTTCACCGAGACCCCTCCTCAACCACCCCGTACCCATTGCTGCTTGCCGCCCCTCTATTTCTCATCTTTTTCATCCGTTTCCTTAGCACTCTCTCTTTGCTACGATGGCCCCTGAACCATCCATGCCGCAGTGCTTTCTCCGTCGGCGTTGGTGGTCGGCCCGGCGGGCGCTCTCCCTGGCCGCACTCGCTGTGGCAGTCGTCGGCGTGGCTCTCCCGCCCCCCACCGCTGACGCGACCGACGCCGCCCACGAAGACGAGCCCATCAACAAGGTTTCCTACCACTCGGCTATCAAGCTGAAACACGATGTCACCGGCTTCCGGCTGCACTCCCACGCGGTCGCCTACGGGTCGGGCTCCCGCCAACAGTCGGTGACGGCCGTCTCATCCGGGTCGGACGTCAACTCTATGTGGGTGGTGCGCACCGGTAACTCTGCCCCCGAGGTTGACGTTGGCACGCCCGTACAGTGCGGCGCCACGGTGCGGCTGCACCACGTCAACACGGCCAAGCACCTGCACACGCACAAGGAGCCGGCGCCGATGGGGTCGGACTGGGAGGTGTCGGCGTTTGCGTTGTTGCGCGGGACGGGCGACGGCGACGACGGGCCTGACGGTCGGTGGGCCACTGGCGATCGGGGCGACGACTGGGTGGTTGTGTGCGAGGGGAAGAATGGGGAGGACAGCTCCCGCCACTGGATGCGGGGGGCGGGGGTGTTCCTCAAGCAGGCAGAGAGCGGCCGGTGGTTGACAACCTCGTCGCGGCACACGTTTGGGGAGCCCGTGGCGGGGCAGCAGATGGTGGCGGCGACGGCGCGTAAGGGGCCCGACGGCCTGTGGCGGACGGCAGAAGGGGTGTACTTCTCCCCGGCGCACGTCAAGAAGTGAGTGGTGAGTGGAGGATGTTGGTCGAGTGAGGGTTGAGCGTGAGTGAGCCGACGATGGGAGTGCAGTCCCGATAGCCTGTTCGTGGGAACGGTATTGCCGTGGTGTGTCTTGCTGTTGTCATCTTGGTATTGTTATTGCACGAGGCGACGACACTGGCGTAGGAACAGCCCCATCTGTGTGTGTTTTGGGGGTGGTTGCCAGTATGAGGTCGGCGCCGTCTGTCCAGGCATTGAGTGTCTTTTCTCTGATTCTCTCGACGATAGAGACCCGCTACCAGTATAGGTGTCCGACATCCGCATACCGCACTTCTCGACAGTCCAATCATGCTTGTCTTGTCGTCATTCCCGTGGGTCGTATCTTCGTTTGTTGACTACGCAATCCCGTCTGGCGGGACACTGTTTCATCATCCACTTTCATCGTCGGCTCACAACGCAACCCCACCCGCTTTGTGCATCCGCCCCGCCCAGACCATTTCAACAAGCAAGAGCATCGCACTGTGGACGTCCCTTTGGCTCTATCGCGTGCCCACTCAGTTATTTATTTCCTCTGCCACTTGATGTTGCCTTGGCGACCAGGCCCGTGTAGGGATGGCGGCAGCCGGTAAGAGGGGGCTGGCTAGCTGCGGCGCTTGCTGAAGCTCCTGTCGGCGATTGTCATTTTCCAGATTGATATCTGCAGGTCGGCAGTGGCTGCAATGCTCACCTTTGCATGCATGCATGGTGCATCGCCTGCAGCTGTGCCTCTGGGCTGCGGGTCCCCGCGTGGAGACCTCGCGATGTCCCTCAAAACTGCCCTTTTCTCACACCGCCTCCGTCGCGTTGCCCGCTGCCGCTCCACACGCGCCGCTCTCTCTCGGTCCACACGCATCGTTCTCTCCCGCTCCTCTCTACACACTACCTCTGCATCTGCTTCCGCTCCTCCCCACCCCCCCACTTCACCACCTGGCCCTTTTCCCTCGTGTCATCATGGCCGCCTTTGTGCCCACCTTCCTGGGCTCCCCCGTCCCCATCCCCGCTCGCGCCGTCACCACCTCCCGCTGCCCCGCGGTGGCTGCCCCCCTCGCCCCCTGCCGCGTTGCCGTCACGCCCCGTGCGGCTGCCGCCGACGACTCCATCGTCAACCCCGAGTCAACGGGCTTTGCCGCCGGCGCTAAGGAGGGCGTGACGGATGGCAAGACCAAGATGGAAAAGGAGTTTGCGGCTGAGGTGCCCATTCCGCCTGGGCAGGTGAGCGAGGTGACGGCCGAGCAGCGGGCGGAGGGGGCTGCCGCTGCGCGCGCTAAGGCCGATAGCCTCAAGGAGCAGGCGGCGATTGCGAAGTACGTTGGATGGGTGACTCTGGGGGGAGAACTGAGAGGGGAGCGTGAGCAGCTGGAGGAAGTCACGTTGCTGCGCAGCTCTATGTTGCCCCGCGCAGCACTAGCGAGAAGGGTGGAGGCCGTCGTTTCGACAAAGCTGCTTTCGGGATGAACGCCGCTGTATGGCAGGGGGCAATTACTCACAGCTCGGGCGCCCTGGTGGGCGTTCTTCTGTGAGAGTGTCGTGGATGGTACCTGTTTTTTCATGGTGTGCTATCGCAGGGAGGAGGCAGAACAGGCCGCGGCCGAGTTGGAGGCCAAGAAGTCAGAGTAAACGAGTGACATGTGTACAGACCTCGCTCGGAGGCGGTTGCAGCAAGTGGGCAGTGTCACTGCCTCACTCTGTGTTGCCTTGTGTTGTGTGCGTTGCTTGCGCGAAGCAGCATCGGCGACACCAGTGTGTCAACGCTATCCAAAACGTAACCGAAACGACAACGGCTCTTGAGCCATGCGCCATCTGTCGGCATGTCTACACACCTGCCGCACGATGGGGCCAAAGAAGGAGTACGAAGAGTACGAAAGGTCTGTATGACAATACCGCTGGCGTGTTGCAGAATTCTGTTCGAGCCGGGCCAACATCAAACTCATTGGGTGTCAAGCCAACGACATCCCTCGACGACACTGCAAGGGCGTGTCAGAGTTCTTTCCCTTTCACGGCACACTGTGGTGGTATGGTGTGTCCGCACCGCTCTGGTTGAGGGCGGCGTTTGGAAGGCACTTCCAAAGAGCAGGCAGGTGACTGCAGTTAGGTAGAGTGACTTCTCCGCCCGAATACGTCGGTAGTGTAGTCGTGCTTCAGTCGTTCACCAAACGGTCGTAGGTCCCCACAGAGCTTCATTTGCAGACCATTTTCCGCATCCAGTTCTTGAGACATCGAAAAACACGAGCTGCTTGCTTCACATCCGCACTGTAGCTATTTGTCTAGAAAGAGGATCAGGACCTCATCAACACCTGACGCTGATCGTTTTCCTGTGCCATGACCATTCTGTACAAGCGATAAGCGTTCACCTGCCGCAGCGCCACCCATCACCAAACAGAAACAGCTGGAGAGCTACGAGTCCATTGAGGGAAGTGGAAAACGTGCTACGGGTACGTTCCAGGTGATGTGAAGTCGTGCTGAACTAAAAAGCTCTTGGCGACGTCGCGCGCCGCCTCTCCGAGGGCACAGAACTCGCCGCCGCCTCACGCCAGCGGCGCGTCCACCGACGCCTGCTGCCCGTCGACCCCCCCCCGCCGCCGCCGTCGGAGCGACGGGTTCCACGACGCGAGCAGCACGCCCGTCAAGACCATGATCCCCCCCACCACCCCCCGCCGCCCAAACGACTCGCCGAGCACCACCGCCGCGCAGGCGGTCGCCCATAGGGGCTTGGTCGCAAACAAGATGGCCGCGTCCGACGCCGACACGACCCGCTGCCCCGCCGCCTGCATCCACGACGTTGTTGCCGACACGAGGACGCCCGCCCACAAGACGAGCCCGACATTGACGGCGACCATGGACGTGGTGACGCCGGCGGGGAGGGCCCACCAGGCGCCGCCCGACGCTGCCGCCGCCGCCGCCGTCGCGGCGGTGGCGGTGCCCCCCCCAGACGCTGCGCCGGCGGGCGCTTGGAGGCGGGCGACGAGCCACGGGAGGCCGTTGCGGACGAGCGCCCAGCAGGTCGCCAACACCGCCTGCGTCACGACCTTGACCGCCACCAGCGGCGTCGTGCGCGCGACGCGCTTGACGTGGTGCTTGGTGCGGAGGACGTAGACCGACAGCACGACCGCGCACAGCACCTCGAGGCCGTCGCCAATCGAAAAGGACAAGCCGCTGGCGGCCGCCGCCGCCGCCCCCGCCGCCGACGCTGCGTGGCTCTTGCCGATCGAGTCACTCGCGAGCACCGCCACGCCCGCCACTGACAGCGCCGACGAGCCCAAAACGACCGCCGAGGCCGGCGCCAGCCCGAGCCCCGCCGACACGAGCGGCACGAAAATGGACTCGAGTTGCACAAAAAACGCCGCCCGCGACGCGGACGTGGTCCGCAACCCCATAATTTGCAGCGTGTTGGCGAGCGTCACCCAACAGGCGAGCTCCATCCCCGGCCGCAAAAAGTCGAGGCCCGCCCCCCCCCCCGCCGCCCGCCCCCGCCGCACCTCCTTGAGCGCGACCGGGAGGCAGAGGGTGGCGGCGACGCACAAGCGCGCAGCGTTAAAGATGGTCGGCGGCAGCATGCCGGGGGAGGTGTGGAGGATGCGCGTGACGACCATAAAGGTGGACCACACGGCGGGCACCATGGCGAGCAACAGCCGACCGGGGATGGAGCAGGAAATCGGGCCGAGGCGGATGGCCACCCGGCCGGCGGCGGCGGCCGCGTCGGCGGCGGTGGGGGGGG
>Ga0115030_1001641_pt1 | contig 10097 bp, 5 predicted proteins | sample SidtaG_4_FD_87174 | JGI IMG/M metagenome (GOLD analysis project Ga0115030, IMG submission 87174) | Marine algal microbial communities from Sidmouth, United Kingdom - Sidmouth_Male1 metaG | ecosystem: Host-associated > Algae > Red algae > Unclassified | place: Sidmouth, United Kingdom | collected... | reverse complement strand
GGGGCGGGGCGCGCCGCGCGCGCCCCCCGGGGGGCGGGGGGGGGGGGGGGGGGGGGGGGGGGGGGGGGGGGGGGGGGGGGGGGGGGCGGCCCCGCGCCCCCCCCCGGGCCCGCGGCCGCCGCGGCGGGGGGGGGGGGGGGGGGGGGGGGGGGGGGGGGGCGCGCCCGACGCGGCGGCGCGGAGACGGCAGCCGCCGCCGGCGCGACGCGGGCCGCCGCCGCCGCCGCCGCCGCCGCCGCCGCCGCCGCCGGCGCGGGCGACTGTACCCCCTCTGGCGGGCCCATGCGGCGGCCCCCCCTGGCGCGACTGCTGCGGCGCGGCGGCGGTGGGGGACGCAAGCAAGCCCCCCCCCCCCCCCCCCCCCCCCCCGGCACGCTCCTCCGCCTCAACGCCCTCGCCGACTGCCCCGGCTCGCGGGCCTCCGAGACGCGCGTCGGCCGTGGCCGCGGGAGCGGCTGCGGAAAAACATCTGGGCGCGGGCACAAGGGCCAAAAAGCCCGCTCCGGCGGCTCGGTGCGGTTGGGCTTTGAGGGCGGCCAGACGCCGCTCTTCAAGCGCCTTCCAAAGCGGGGGGACACGTACGACCGCTTTGCGCGGGTGCTTGCGCCCGTGTCGGTCGCCCGCATCCAGCGGCTGGTGGATGTGGGGCGCATTGACGCGGGGGTGCCCGTGACGATGGACGTGTTGTGGCGGTCGGGGGCGGTGCACAAGGTGCCGGACGGGGTCAAGCTCGTCTGTAGGGTACGTTGGGAGTGGGGAGTTGGGGGGAGGGGGAGGGGCGTCGGCTTGGTGCCTGGTTTGGCGTCTCGAGGGTGTTGCGTGTGGTTGCTTTGGGTTGTCCTGCTCGCGCCTGTGCTCTGTGTGTGACTAACACGTCTCGCGCTTGTGTGTTCCTACCACTGGCCGGCACCACCGTGTGCTTTCTGTCTTGTGTGTGTGTGTCTGCTCGTCGCACCACGTCGGGTGCGCGCGGGCCACGCAGGAGGGGGACCGCCTGGCAGCCTCGCTCGACATCCGCGTCAGCGAGGCGTCGGTCGAGGCCGCCACTGCTGTTCTCGACGCGGGTGGCTCGTTGACGCTCGTCTATTACAACGCTCTCGGCTTGCGGGCGCTGCTCAAGCCGGAAAAGTGGACGGCGATTGGCAAGCCGCTGCCCCGATTTGTACGTGCGGGGGGGTGTCGGGGGGGCACGACGGCTGCGCCGTGTGCTGTGCGCGCCAGTGGCAGGTTTGGTGGGCAGGCTGTCGGTCAGCATTTGTGCGCAAGTGCTGACCATCCGTCGCTCTCCCCGTGGCTTTCTCCATCCCATCTCGTTTGGGCCGTCTTGCACCTCATCCCCCTCTGTACCGGTCGTCGTGCGCCTCACCCCCCTCTGTGCCGCCCCCGCAACGCAGGCGCGGCCGCCCCCCAAGTTGGCCTGGATGTACGAGTCCCGCACCTCCGAGGGCCTCCCCTACCGCCCCGTCACGACGCCCGCGGACGTGCACGAGGCGCAAGAGTGGGCGTCGGACAGCCTCGGCACCGCGCGGGAGCGGCGGGGCGCCGCGCCGCCGCCGCTACCCAAGGATGCCGACGCGGTGCCCGACGGGCCCATGGAGATGTTTGGCAACGCGCCGCCGCGCGAGGCAGCCGCCGCTCCGTAGCAATGGGTGGTACGGGTCGTGCTGCCGGGACTTTCCTTGCGTTCTGTGTCCGCCCTGGGGTCTCAATGGCGTTTGGCCGCCATGTACCGGTGGCGGCCTCGCTCGTGCGCCACACCGATGGCGAGGATGAAAAAGAGTACCGACCGTGCGCATGGGCATCCTTTGCACCCCCGCCGCCACGCTCGCCCTCCAGCCCGTTTCACCAGACCTCACACGACCACCAGCCGCTGATCGCGAGCTCCCGCCCGCTCCTCACCACAACCCCGTCCCACCCCCGCCCAATACTCACTGTGCACCACACTGCGCTCGGTTACCCTACCGGCAGCCGAGGCTCTCCCGCGTGTCCTCCCCCGTCACTGGGTTGGTCCCCGCCAGGCTCGTATTCTTGCACACGGCGCGGGTGGCAAACTCGCCCATGTACACGTCTGTCCAGTCAGTGTCCTTGAGGTTGGCGCCGACAAACGTCGCGTCGGACAGCACCGCATTGACGAGCAGGGCGCCCTCCAAGTCGCTGCCGTCAAAGGTCACCCGGTCGAGGATGGCCGACGTCATGTCCGCGCCCCTGAGGTTGGCCTTGAAGACGTACGACTTGGACATTTGGGTGCCGGTCAGGTTGGCCTTGGACAGGTCCGCGCCGGTCAGGATGGCGCCGGAAATGTCAAAGCCAGACAGGTCCGCGGCGGAGAGGGGGCACTCGCGGAGGTCCAGCAGGTTGTCGCGGGCGGCGTTGGCCTGGCCCATGGCCGACGACGTCACGTTACAGCTATGGGAGAGGGTTATGCCGTCAGCAGAACAGCGTCAAAGGGGAAAGACGTACGGCGGCGCGTAAGCGACAGCCAACACCAGCAAGCAGCAATGTACAGTGCAAGACAAGGCGTCAGTGACTGAGAACATCGGGTACATAGAGCATCATCTGGACGATGCAATCGCCCAGATTGGAGAAGGACGCGCACGGTCGGCAACGCTGCCACGTCCCACCATTTTCTGACCCAGGCCATTCACAGGTCGACAGCCCGCCCAGTCGCCCAGCACAGTGGCCCTAGTAAAACACAAGGACGTGACACCCAACCGCACCCGTCAAGCGCCAGCAAGGCGGCCCGCGCCCCCACCCCAAACGTACCGCGTCTTGTCATTCTTGTCAATCGGCGGCAGCTTGGGCGCGGGCAGCACCGCGTGCGCGGCCGTCGGCACGCCGACGCTCAGCGCCAGTGCCAGAACTGCCGCCGCCGCCGCAGAGCGCAGCGTCGCCGACCGCGACGGCGGGGACGCTGCCATCGTCGGACGCGTGGGGGAGGCGACGGTGGTGGCGGCGGCAGCGGCCCCCCGCCGCTGCAAGCCGCCGCGAGCGGCCAAGGGGGTGCCGACAAAAGCCATGGTGACAGGGGGGTGGGGCGTGGAAGGAGGGGGAGAGGTAGGGCAGACGTACAGTGAAAGGGCAGGAAACGAAACACGAAGCTGGGGAGCACAGAGTGTACCGGCTGGCGCAGACCACGAGGGAATGGTGGTGGGCGGGGATGGGGGGAGACGGGCGGGCGGCGGAGCGGATGACAGGCGAGCTCGTGGGTTGTCAAAGCATCTGCTCGGTGGCGGATGCGCTCTGGAGCGGGGCACCGATCTGCTACATGGGGCGGTCCGCCTCCGCAGCTCCAGATTGCCAAACATGCAATACAATACGCAAGTAGAGCTCTGGATACTAAGTGTGGCTCCCGACAATAGATTCCCCTTTGTTTGAGCGAACGTCTTTCTGAGATAGACACACTGTTCGACTCAGCTCATCGAGATCTGTCCTATGGTGCAAACTCCACTTCAATCTGACCGAATGTCAAGAACTTCGTGACATGCACTCTTGCATATTTCTCATCGACTTGAAGAATCGGGCTTCACGGCCCAGTACGGGGGGGTCTCCATGCGACTTTAGAATTGAAAAAAATGTCAGACGGCCATATCTCGGCTCGACCTACCGCAAGTGCAAAGAGGATTCTATCGTCAGGTGCCACAAGTGCGTATCGTACTACCGGTAACCGGTAACTTGGGATTTCACAGTACTAGCGGGCTTGGATCTCGCTGTGTTGGTCTGCAACAGCCAAGAAGCGTCGCTCGCTTCGGTTTGCCTACGTCCTGGCTCCAAGACGGCTGGAGAGGCCAGATCCGGGCGCGCAAGGATGGTGACCGTCCCATTGTGAGCATTCTACTCTTTCCATATGCAGGACCACTTGAGAGACATCTACAGACGTCAAGACGCGCAGCAGTCCACACCGTGAACGCGCTGGCCAAGGGGTCTGCCGCGTCGACGACTTCCATTCTCGCTCCCACATCACCACTGACAAAAAGAACAAGCAATGAAACAATTGATGATGTGTGCGCAGCTCGTGCATCCCAGTATTTCGCGAGTGTTTGCACCATGCAACCCTCTCGCTGGAGAAGGCTCCTCTTCGTGCCAACTACGCTCTCCAATGGCGCTGAACGAAGAAGTTCACAGATAGCCGCCGTCATCACCGAAGCGTGAGACGCCTTGCCGGTCTGCCGACCAATGGGCAGTAGATCAATGACTTTGGTAGCTTCCGAGAAAGCAGCTGGCTATCGTGTGACGTGGAGCTGCTGCCGGCCACATCGCATATCCGGACCGCCGGGAAATGCTGGAAGCCACTGGAAATGGACAGATGTGCTCCCCCTGGGTGCGGCGTAGGACACACTGACCAGGATACCTCGACGAGGTCTCCCTGGAAGAATGTACTCACGCGAGAAGCCGAGAACAGACGACGGTACGGTCTCAGGAGCTGCATTCTCCTCTGGACAGGAAGACATCAAAACACCGCCGCCAGCGCACCGACTGCCGAGTATATTGGGCTCACCATCATATCAGGGTCATCGGTGGGCGGACCTGTGGGTGGGACAGCTCTGAAACCAGTGCAACAAGCATGAGCACAGCTTGAACGCATACAGCACCGACAGCGCTGGCAGTGCCAGTGCGCATGGCGCACCCAATGCTCGTGCGTCGACCAGGTCGATTCCAGCGAGCGCCGGACGCGCCGTGGCCATGGCGACCTGGTCCGCCACCTGCCGTGATGTCTGCCACGCAACATGTCGCGGAGAAGCGGCAGTAGCACGACCTGCCTGAAGTCACGCTGCGTGACAGCAGCTTCTTTTTGAGGGACACTGGCGCAAAGAGTCCGTCGGCGTCAGCAAGCAACGACCTCCTGCAGCAGGCTCACCAGATCCGCAGCGGACAGCGGAGGTCGACCAGTCCCTGAGGAAGGACTGGATTTGATCTGTCTCGCATCTGTGCTTCAACAATAATCGTATTGTCAGCTGTTTTGGATCAACGGTTGCAGGGTTTTGATTGGGCCACCTCGATTTGCAGTCGCGCATGAGCCACCGCGCCACTCATTTTGTTGCCCTGGCCGCACGGCGTGCGCCACGTACCACTAGCGAGCGGACAAGGTCCGCACGCAGGTGCATCGGCTCCCCATCACACACGCGGTGGCACAGTAGATACCACGAGCGGTGTCCCCCCCCGCCCACGCTTCATCGCCGTTTCCCCGTGGATGCCTCTTTCTCGCCCCCATCACTTGCCTCAAAGGTGTCTCCCTCTCCTTCATTGGCTCTCCGTGCGCTTCTTTACGTCGCCATGCCTCGCCATCGCTCGTCCGCCACCGCAACCCGCGACCACATCATTGCCGCGCTTTCCGCGGACGCGCCCGACGTTGACGACCTCGCGCAGCGCCTCACCCCCGCCCAAGCGCACGCCGCATGGTCTGGCGGCGTCTGGGCCGATGTTGCCTCCGCGCTCGCGCGGCTCGTGGACGAGGTGCTGACGGGGCCCCTCCGCCACCGCACGTTTTCAACAATGGCGCTCGGGCGCACGTGCTCCCTCTTCTCCGCCTTTGTTGTCCGCTGTGGCTGCTGCGATGGGGAGGCGCTGGCTGCTCTGCTCCAGATACTCCCCACCGGGTATGCGCCGGGCTGTTTGTCGGGACCCGCCGACCCGCGGCAGCTGACGGGCACCCTCCTCGCCGGCGCGGTGCAAGAGGTCTTGGTGATATTGTCCCGCCGCGGCATGACCCGCCCGCTCCGCATGTCGGCCAACCCGCGGGCGTCGTCCGCGTGCTTGCGGACAACCATGGACGACCACGCAGAGGCGCTCGACGACCCGCTGCTCGCGCGGTGCATGGCCGACTATTGGGCCGTGCTGCTCGCGCGCTACGTCGACGGCGCCGTGTCGCCGCAGGTCCCCGAGTGTGGGCTGCTGGTGCTTTCCCGCGAGGTACCCCGGACGGTACTCGACGCGCAGCCGACGCTCATCGCCGACCTCATCGAGAGCTTGTCCGTCTTGACCGCCTGCCTCCGCCAGCCGTCATCCGTCTCGTACTTTGCGCGATCGCTGACACTGCTCAGCACCTTGGCGGCAACCGCGCCGGGGCATCTACGGCGAATGTCAGACGCACCAGCGGCGGTCACTGTCGCTGCCTCGGCCATTGCGTCGATGGGCGCGCAGTTTGAGGAGCACGAAGCGTCGGCGCGGCTGGCGCTTTCGCTGTATGCCGTCATGGCCGCGTCGGGGTCCCCGTCGGCGGTGGCGATGCGCGCGCACGCGCCGTCGTTGGAGCTGCTTGCGCGGTGGGCGGCGGCCGAGGTGGTCGGCAGCAACTTTCAGGTCAGCCCCACTGCCCTGTGCGCGCACCTGGTCGTTGACGCGTACCGCGAGCGTGGCGGCGGCATGCCCGCCGCGCTTGCGTTAGCGCGAGTCACATGGGAGGAGGCGGCGGCCAACCCCCCATCCTCTGCCGTCAGCAGCGCCGGCCGTCTGTTGGCAACCCTTGCCGCAAGCCGCTCCCCCACGGGCGGCATTCCATGGGCGCCCGCCACATTCCCGCCTTCCGCATTGCCGCCCATCCTCTCCTCTGTTCGCTGCTGGTCATGCGGGTCACAGGGCTCCAACCTCACGGGCGGCACTGGCGAGCTGCCCCGCCTCCGCCGCTGCTCGGGCTGCTCCGTCGCCCGTGTGTGCTCCGCCTTGTGCCACAAGGCGCTGTGGCGGGAGGACCACCGGCGGGCGTGCGCGGCGTGGAAGGCATGGGCGATTGCCGCGGGGGTGGGGCGCACCGTCCCAGGCCACGTGGCCATGTATGTGGCGCAGAGCCACGGGCTCGGCGGTGATTGGCGGGCGTGGACGTGGCCACCGGCGCTGGCCGCTGGTGTCGAGGCGGCCGGCCTCGCCCTCTGCGATGTGATTGTTGTGGCCGACCCGGGGCTCGGCGCCCTGGTCGTGGTGCCGGCTGCCGAGTACCGGTGGCAGCGCGACGCGGTGCCGGCTGTATACCGGGAAAAGCCGCTTGAAAAGCACGGGGGACGGGTGCTGCGGGTGATCCTCCGCGCGCATCCGCCAACAATACGGTCCTTTGGGCCAGTTTCGCTGCGTCTGACCTAACTGCGTGCGTCGGGGGTGGGTGCTGGAGTGCGGCGGGTAAGGCTGTACGGCAGAAATCATTGATCGATAGCACAATGCAAAGCAGAGTGTTGTGACGTTTAAGCGTCGGCGTCGGCCAACGTGTGACAGTAGAACAGGGGATAGGATGTGCCCAAGCTGTGAACGCTTCCATTGCTGTCGCTCTGACGCACCGTTTCAGACCACAGTTCTTGCAGGCAGGCAGTGTAGGGCTTCCCAATCCTTCATTGTGCTGCAGAACCTGTCCTTTCGGAAGTCCCAAAACGGGTGTGCTTTTCCACAGAAAGGGGCTCTTGATTGGTCCATCTGTTTTTTTCTCACCCAAATATGACTTGAAGACCCAATCTCGAGAATGAGCCCCGGTGGGCCCCAGAAATCTAGGACCAACCAATGGCGCAGCTCGATGGTCCACTGTTGCACGCCAGCTGGCGTTCGAAGACGCACCCAAAGCGGCCGGCTGGGAGGGTCTGCTTGCGTGGGCGCCCGATGAGCCGCGGAATCCCATCTCCACGTACATCCACACGTTGCTTTTCAAGTGTGGCAGTCGAGGTGCGGTGAGGATGGCCCCCCGCAGCGTGTTCCCGTCCACACAACTTGAAGGCCACCCGAAACAGGTGTGCCGTGCATGCGGCGGGGAGGGAGGGCGAACCACGGCCGTCAGGACTGGACCCGGGCATCGCTCCAGCACGTTGCGATTGGGGCGGGGGAGGGGGAGGTCTCGCGAGGTTTGCACCCCGCGCTCCCACCACGCCCGCGCTGCTGGCATCTTGACCTGCCGTTTCCCTTGGGAATGCAGAGACTCCGCAGGGCCCTGCAGACAGCAAAAGCCGACAGTGTGGGAGCACAGGAGCCTGAGTGGGCCCGGGAGGAGAGTCACAGGCCGCGCGCTGCCCCCAGATCAGGGTGCCGTGGCAGCCTTAGAGGCCACGCTGGTGTCGGCCTGTCAAGACTTCGAGCCCCTGGTGCTGGTGAGCAGCCTCAGGCGCCGCACGGTGGGGGTGGCTGCGTCGCGTGGCCGTTTCCAGAGCTGGGGGCTTGGTGAGTGGTGCGTCTCTCCGATTGGCGCGCGCTCTTCTTCGTGGCAGCTTTCCCCACACCTCGCCCTTTCTGACTTGGCGTGTTGGTCTCTCGCAGAAGGGGACACACCTGCACGCATCCGGGCCCCTACGCACCCCCCCCCGCGGGGGGGCCTGCGGACCTCGTCCCCAGCACCACTCGCACCACGGCGTCTGACCGTCCCTCCTGCAGCAGCCCGTCTGTGCACGCACCGCGGGCGCCTTCGCAGTGGCCCGGCACGGCATATAAGCGTCCACCAGCCACGCCTGCTTGCGCGCACGGAGCTGCGTATTCGTTTGTGCCTGGAGCGTCGTACTCTGCATCACTGCTCGAGATCGTCCTTCCCCCATCCACACAGAGGGGCGTTTTCGCGTCCCACTTTGTTGTTCTCCTGGGGCCGCACGTCGTTCTGAGCTCGCGTGTCCACCCTCCGCTTCCATCCAACTTTCCGGCCGTCATCATGGCCACAACGGCGGCACCCGCGCCCGATCCTCCCCTCGCGCTCCCCACCGCACCCCGCCCGGCGGTGCCGGCGGCGGCGGAAGCACCCCGCACCAGCGGCAGCAGCAGCGGCAGCTCCGTGACGCCCGACCCGCGTGTCACGCGCCGTTCCACCATGCCCGTCCTTGGCAGCGACGGCAAGACGACGGCCAAGGCGTCACCCAAGGACGATGCCAAGGCCGACAGCGGCGCCGCAGTGCCGGGCGTCTCGGCGCTGCGCTCCCTCAAGCTCCGCATCGACGAGCGCCGCTCGTCAAGCGCGTCGACCAACAGCGCGTCGACCAAGGAGCCCAAGGAGCCGTCGGGGCTGCGGTCGCCGCTTGGCAAACTCGCGTCTGGCGGGAGCTCCTTCCTCCGCCGCTTCCGCAACGCCGCGGCGAGCGGCAATGCGGGCGCGTCGCCGGCCGCGTCGGCTGCCTCGTCGACGGCCGGCGGCTCGTCGGTGCCGTCCTCCCCGCCGCCGCCGACCGGGTCGACGTTTGTCGGGGGGCTGAGCGGCGGCGCGTCCTTCCTCCGCCGCCGCGCCACGGCGCGTGCGGCGGCGGCGGCCGGCGGCGGCAGCCGCGACAATAGCGACGGCCGCGACGCGAGTGGCGGCAGCGGTGCGCCGAGCAGCAGTGTCGGCGGCAGCACCAGCCGCGATGCCAGCGGTGGCAGCGGCGGCAGCGGTGGGGCAACGGCCGCGGCGGCAGTGACGGAGACCAAGGAGGCGCCCGCGGCACTCGGTAAACGCCTCGCCGCCGACGAGGACCCAAACGCCGGCGGCGTGGCGCGCCTCGGCCGCCGCCTGACGCGCGCCACATCCATGCCCATCTCCCCAGAGCGGCGGCGGCGGGCGGCGGCGGCATCGGCCGCCGCCGCCGCGGCGGTGCGGGAGCGGCAGCGTGTGGCAGCGGCGGGGGCGGCGCTCGACGCTGCCGCCGCGGCGGTGGGGAGCCCGGCGGCGGCGGCGGGGGACGCCCCAAAGGCCGACCGTCCAAAGTCGGCGCCCGCCACGCAGGCGGCGGCCATGGCGGCGGCGGCCATGGCGGCCGCGGCGGACCCGCCGGCGCCCAATCGCCCGAAAATCGGCCCGCCGGCCGTGGGGGCGGAAGCCACCAAGCCGACGTCTGCCAAGGCATCGACGTCTGTGGCCGCCGAGGCGCCCAAGCCCGTGGCGGCCAAGGCACCCACATCGGCGGTGGCGGCGGCGGCAGCGGCTCCCGCGCCAGCGCCCGCCGCGGCGGCCGTCAAAACGTCCGCGCCGACGGCCGCGTCGGCACCAGCCAAGGCACGCGCGCCGGCACCCGTCAAGGCGTCCGCACCGGCACCCGTCAAAAAGCCCGCAGCGGCACCCGCGGCGGCGGCGCCCCCCCCCCCCCCCCCCCGCGCGCCCACCCCCCCCCCCCCCCACCCGCCGCCCCGCGCCCGCCCGCCCCCCCCCCACACCCCCCCCCCCAGCGCCGGCCGAG
>Ga0115030_1001639_pt1 | contig 10102 bp, 15 predicted proteins | sample SidtaG_4_FD_87174 | JGI IMG/M metagenome (GOLD analysis project Ga0115030, IMG submission 87174) | Marine algal microbial communities from Sidmouth, United Kingdom - Sidmouth_Male1 metaG | ecosystem: Host-associated > Algae > Red algae > Unclassified | place: Sidmouth, United Kingdom | collected... | reverse complement strand
GGGGGGGATACGTGTCTGGGACAACGGCGAGGACGGGGACAACAGGTGTGGGCCGGGCGGGGGGGGGCCGACCAAGACCCGGTCGAGAACTGAGCGGTAAGGTGGTGCCGGCAGCGAGCACCGTTGCAATGGTGCCGAAGCAGCCGATCTCGTTAAACGGCGGAGGGGCGGGCGCCACACCCCATGAATGGGCGTCTGGAGGGAAGGAAGCTGCCCAAGCGCCGGCGATCTGGGCCACACACTAGGTTGACTCACAAGCAGGATCCGCTGCCAATTCGGTGACACCTCGCGACCGGGGAGCGTCAGCAGCAGAATTTCGGAAACCACAAATGATGAATTTCTAAAAGACTTACTGGCTCTGACATCACTCGCACGAGGGAAGCGCTGATGGCAATGACACCATATTGAGACAAGCGCACCTATATCTCCCCGGCTATTGCGAGAGGGCGCCACTGGACGGCCAAAATGCAGCCCGGAACGCGCGCCCCTGCGCACGGCCACGGCTGCCTCACGTCTGGCGTGCCCAGCGCCGCCACATCGGCCCATTTTCTCCACCTCGCTGCACGTGACACCTTCCGGCCGCCCCGGTCAGCCGTAGCTGACCTTCTCACGGACTGACTTCGGTGCAAGCCACCGCCCCACTTCCCCTCGTTCACGATTACCGCTCCCACCCCTGCGCTCGCCCACTTCCTTCCGGAACCCCCCTATCTCTTACTCTTCCCCCGTCTTGCTCCGCGTGACCACCATGGATGCGGCGAGCGGGGCCCTGCCCGGCGGCGCGGCAGATCCTGCCAGCCAAGACCCTCGGGGTCCCGAGACAGCGGATGCCCGTGGCGGACGTACCCAACGTCGCGTTGCTTCGACGACCGGGGCGGCCTTGGGGGGGGACGGGCAAGGGCCTCATGCCGGGGGAGACCGGGCGGGCGACTCGACGGTTGCGGGGGGGGACGGCGGGGCTGCGGCGCAACCAGTGGACCAAGGTTCCATTCCCGCAGAAAGCTCATCCAACCAATGTTTTCCCCATGTGACGATCCGCATCATCAAGCGCTGGAAGGACCTGGTGTTTGTGCGCGGGCTCCTCCATGAGCGGCGCGGCGTGGCCAAACGGCTGCAAGCCGACAACATTGCGGACCACCTGGTGTCCCACGACGCCTGGGTGCAGCGGTTGGACGTGGGAGGGGGCAAGAAGAAGAACAAGGCTGCGGTGTCCCGCATCATCGCGAAAGCCGTCAAGTTCAAAAACGAGGTGAACGCCATACGACTCGCCAACACCGGCGCGGCGCCCGGGGTGTAAAAAGAAGCCGTGAAGGAACTCGTGGCGATCAAGGCCAGAACGTGGCGAATGGGCGCCAAGGACGCGAGGCGCATCCTCAAGTACGCAAGTAAGGCCTGTCCCGTGGTGGACGGCGTTATGCGGAGCCCGCCCCCTTTTGGCGGGTCCCGCCAGAACGACACCCCCGACAAGTCGGGAAGTGACAGCCAATCCGATGGCGACGATGTCGGGGGGGCGGGCGCCATGGACACGGAGCCGGACAAGACACCGTCCGCCAGCGACGGAGGCGACAGCACGTCGCTCGAGTCGTCGGACGAGGGCGCGCCGTTCGCCCTCATGCCGACAGCCGAGGGGGCGGGGCGGGGGGTGCCAAGCCGGGAGGACGCAGTGGACCTATCGCCTGCATCGGCCACCGGCGTCAACGTGGCCGGGGGAGCTAGTGGGCGGTCAAGGAGGGCGGCGTTGGCGGTAGCCTCATGGAGGCGTCCATGCCGGGCGGTGCAGATGTTCTGCGCTCGCTTTCCGGCTCGCTGTCCGACGCTTCGAGGCGTTTCGATGAGAAACAGAAGACGAAGCGCCTCGCTGCGGCCGCAGGGGAGGTTACGAAGAGGGTAGAGTTCCTTACTGCACTCGTCAAGGAGCACCCACGCAATGAGGGTTTCCGTGACATGCTGCGTGATGCTCTGCGAGGCGGTGAACCGCCCGAATGACAACGCATTTACTATCTCATGTGCGCCGGATAGATGCCCTTCACTCTCATAAAAGCACACACGACGTTTTGCACCTGCAGACGATTTGGCAGCGCCCCGGCCTCTGGGTCGTCGATGGCCGAGGGAGAGGGATCAGCCAGCGGCTGCCGCGGGAAGTCATCGCCTCGGGCGACGCAGACGTTGTGCAAGACATAGCATGCCACGATCCAGTCCATCGCGAAATAAAAGTGGGCATCGCTTGCCAGGCCGACCCGCAGCTCCTTGAGACTTCCCCATCGCCTCTTCAGACTGCCGATGGTGTGCTCCGACTTTACCCGCAGCCTTGCCAACTGGTGGTTTTAGTTTTTGTCTTCAGCCGTCTTACACTCAGGACGCTTGAATGGGCCAATCACATGCCGCGGGTAGAGCATACCCTTGTCACCGAGCAGGTACTGGCCAGCCGAGAAGAAGATATTTGAGTGCTCACTCCACTCGGCCAGCGTCTGCACAAACGTATCGGGCGCCGCACCCGTACAGCCGACGACGACGTTGGTGATCGAGCAGTCCCAGTCGCACGTGATCAGGCCGCTCAGGCTGTAAGGTGACTTCCGGTCGTAGTACGTCCATGGGTGGAGGGCGGGCTGGTAGGCGAGGGGGAAGGTGGTGCCGTCCGTGGCACCGATGCAGCCCTGGAATCCAAACTGGGAGGCCGCGTAGGACGATAGGTTCTCGCGCCGCTGCGCATTCGGCCACCGGATGTGCACAGGTGCGAGAGACATGAGGGCCTTGACGACCCTGCGGCTACAAATCTACCACAGCACCTACCGACGCCCCACACAGGTCCGCGACGGCGTCGACGGAGCACGCGTTTCCGTAATGGCCTGGACGACAGAGGTTGATGGCAAGCTGCAGCTGTAGGTCCACCTGGGCGCCCCCGCGAGAATGGAAAAAAAGCGAGCGCGCATCCCTGCGGAGCGCCAACAGCACCGCCGCAAATGTCGCGCGGTCAACCCGAAAGTAGCCGCGGAAGCGCTGCTCGGATGAGTGATAGAACGCCGACTTGTACCAGGCGTCGAACTTGGCCACGCCAGCCCCCCCACGAGCCAAGTAACGACGCCCGTGTGTGTTGCGAAACACATCGTACGACAGCGCCCAACCCAATTGCAGTCCCATCTTGGCCGTGCGCCCACCGCCAGGAAACACGTCTTGCTCCTCCACCCACCCGACGTCGATAGCAGCGAGAAGAATAGTGAAAAACAATACTCGTGTACGGAGAGTAGCAAGCACGAGCGGGCGTGTTCGGCGCCCCATAATGAGAGTGGTGGTTGGTGGTTGAAGAGTAAACTTTGACCTCAATAAAACGACCAGCGACCCCGACAGTCGATGACGGACAGGATGGGGAAGGCGAGGGGGAGCGGCGACAGCGGGTTGCGGTCCACGTGGATGGGTACCGCGGGGGGGCGGGGGGCGACGGCCGGTCACCGCCGACGTTGATGGGGAAGGGGGGGGGCCGAGGGCGACGGCCGGTCACCGCCAACGCCAACTTGGTGGGCGGCCGACGACGGCTCCTTGAAAGACGGTGGGGTCGCCAACGCCAGGGTGCACGACGGGTTGACACGGTTGACGTACGAGGTTGCGCGGAGGACGGCGCGGCGCCGACTGCAGCAGCAAAAAAGAAATGGCATGCACGCAGGCGTGACCCAGGCGACGGGAGACGTGAAAAAAAAGGGGGGAGGAGGGGAGAGGGGTGAGGAGGGGGGGGGGAGGGGGGGAGGGGGGGGCGAGGACGGGGAAGCAACCAGGGAGACGAGCAAACATCCGAAAGGAGAAACACATGATTGAGGGGGGAAAGCAGCGTAGAGCGCCGAAAGAGGAACGAAGAAAAGATGGGTACAGTCCACGATGCGCGTCAGACAATACGATCGGCGGTGGAGTAGTAAACGGCGGTGGCACTGGCGATACGGGACGACACACCACAGCGACCAGCCACTCCCATGCTGTGTCAAAAAAAATCTCCAAGCTTACATCGGGAGGGCCTTCTCCTCCGTTGCCACGGTGCAGGTGTGGTTGTCGTCGTGGCGTTGGGGGGAAGGCAGCGCGGTCGCCGACGGCGAGGAGAAAAACACACCTTGCCGGTCTCGTGCGGGTGCGAGCAGCGTGACAGAATCGCCAGCGGGGCGGGGAAGTGTGAGTACCCGGGTGGTGGACGGCGGCGATTCTGCGGCGCCGGCAAGTCGAAGCATACTTCAACGTATTTCCAAAAAAATTAAATTTCATGTGTGGGTGGTGTGGCAGACTCGGGTGCCGGCGTCAGAATCGCCCGCGTTCGTGAAACAACCTGCTGCGGCGCGGAAGATCGCCTCACGTGCAGCGTGTGTCGGGCGACAGACTGCCCGAGATCCTGGATTTTCTGACCAGCTGCAATTGTGGGGGCTCGCTCAGATGGCTTGGAATGATGCTGGCTGTTTGGCGCGCTCCAGCGAGCCGCCAAATCAGTCGAACGGCCTCTTTTTCGGACCTAGATGGACTTCAAGGCCACCAAATCCGGCTTTTTCCTGGATCCCGGGGTCACAAAGCTGGATATCCAGCCAAAAAGCGGGATATCCAGCAATTGTTTCCCGTAGGGCCACCGCCGTCGACACGCCGCCCGCCACGGCGGCCTCCAGAGCGGAGAGCAATGCGGTCATTGTGCCGCCGTCGACGGCGGCAGCCTCTGAAACTTCCGCGCGCTCCCTCGTCATCGTGTTGCCGAGGGCGACGCACACCGCTGTCATGGGCGGCCCCGACAGGTTCGCCGCGGCGGCGGCGGCGGCGGCGGTGGCGGCGGTCACCTTCGCCACGGCGGTGACCGCCGGGTAGGGCGGCGGCGGACCCCCCCTCCACACCCCGTCGCCATTTCCATTCCCTGCCAGTCGGTGACGCCCTCCGCACGCGACAGAAAGGAAAACGCCAGCGTTAGTGGTCCTTATCACGCCTTGTCACGTGGTATATGTACTTTTATTCCTGCATAACGAGCCTAAAGTCTTTAAATCATGCCCGATGATTTAAATCAATAAAAATCACGTCATACGAATAAAAATCAAGGGTTGATTGAAATCACCTTTTCCCGGCGCCACAAATGATTTAAATCACACTTCTGGCTTAAGATGGGGGCAACGATCCGACTGGAGGAGGAACCGTGATAAGAGAGCGCGTCTGGATGCGCCACGTGGACATGAGAGCCGCGCTCTCTGGCAGGGTGTCCACCGCTACCTTCAACCAAACCAAATTCAATCAAATATTTACGTTGAGGGTATGGCGCTTTGCTGAGAAATGGAGCATGCACGTTTGCGCAAACAAACATGCACAACCGACTACTGCGAGCATTGACCCGTCCTGCGGGGAGATCCATGATATCTTCGGGTGATATGTCACATGTCAAGCACCCCGACCTGGTTCGCCGGGCCCTTGGGCCGAGGAAGGCTGACAGAAGCTGGCAAACCGCTATCTGAGTGACCCGGTGGCAAATACCTGCTGACACCCACGGTGGTCTTTCTGAAGCGATGCCAGAACATGCACGCTGCCAGCCTAATCAGGACAAGACTTCTTAATCCACCGGCCACAGCGGTGCCGTCAGGAGCGTCCCCCCTAACCGCCCCCTCATGTTTGCTCGCAAAGGCTGAATCGGCCTCCGAACATGCATGTCGTTTGAGGAGTTTTTGCACTTCTTTTCTGTCCGTTCGGGCCGTTCATTAGCCCTCCGAACACGTGAGCCCCGTGACCAGTAGATTGTCTTTGTTCATTGACATCGGGACGTGTCACTGACATTCTGTTGACCAATCACCGTCGATGAAGTCTCTGTCTTGTGGACCGTGCAGAGCCGGCTCAAATACTGTGAAACTAGGCCGCCTGACGCAGCCAATGGGCACGTGGTCACAATCATTGAACCGGTATGCTGACAGGGTTTGGGCAGTGTTCTTGACATTGAATCATGAGAAGTCATTGGCTGCGTGATGAGGCCTCAGTCCCACGTCTTACCATGTGCCGGTGGGTGGCTGTGGCTTTCGTCGGTGATGCCAGGTGCAATTGCACTTGGGACGCAATCGGTCCCCTGAAGCCAGGTGAGAGACTATCTGATGGACGTCCTGACATCGGTCCACCTCGGCAAACGTTTGCACTCGCAAAAGTGCATGCTCCATTTCTCAGCAAAGAACCATAACGACTGGGGATGGCGGCATGTTTAATGAAAGGCACACGTGTGCTCCACGTGTCTAAAGGGACTGGAATTGCAAGAATGAGTTGCGCAGAATCAATGTGACTAGTGAAGTGTGGAGCAAGATTAGCGCAGTCCGGTGCAACATTGTCACCATGCATGGGTGCATAAGAACCGACTCCCCACGATAGTAACCCTCAAGCTAGTCGTCACCACCCAGCACCGACACCTTCGTCGTTCTCGCCCCCCAGCATCGCCCCCGTCCTGGAGTCCACTCGCCCCCGCGCTCGTGCACCTCCAGTCATCCAACCTTTCTTCACGTGTCGCCCGGGCCGCTATGTGTATGCTGTTTCATTTTTTTTTGCTTGTCTGCTTGACAGACGCTCTCTGCGAACAGACACCGGCTTGGTCCTCCTCTTTGGTGTTTCTGCACCACCCCCCCCCCACCTCAGGTAAAACTGCATCTTCCTCCTTTCCCTGCTGCTATTGCGTGCGGCGCGCTGAATGGTACTTGTGATTTTGACGCCGGTCATCGCGGCGGGCGCGCTGCTGTTGGTGATGTCACCCCCTCGACCATGACGCTGAAGACTTTCGCGGCGTTCTCCATTTCCTTCGACCAATCTCTGAACAGCATAAGAATTTTGAAGCACACTAACGAGCGGGACGTCAACGAGGGGAGCAGATGCGAGGACGACGTGTGGCGGGATGGAGAGTACATGCAGGGGGATGAGGGTTGTGTGCAGCGCGAGCGCGACGATGGGTCCTATGGGACTCTTATAAACTAGATGGCTGTTCGTCTGTCAGACCTTTTGCGACTGAGTGCTCAGAAAGGGCGGGGGCGGGCCCACCGAGGCTCATGGCCATTTGAGCATAGCCTACGGCACACGAATCAGAGTCGTCCGTCTCGCTTTTGATAGTCCCTTGTACCTCGTGCTGAGGAAGAGGCTGCTTTTGTGTCCACAAAGGTGAGCGTTGTTGGACAAGATGCCCGCTTGAACACCACTCCGTGTGAAGAAAAAGAAAACATTGTAGTGACGAATTCAACTCCCATGGACGCTGCATGGTACCCTTTTTATTCCATCCCCTCCATGACAACTGTTTCCATCGCTGCCGCTGCAGCGAGTAAGTCCAGCCCGTCCTCACCATCAGATCCGACAGCGTCGGTGTCCTCGGCCGCCTCCCCACCGACGCCCAGCCCTGGCGCATCCACTGTGTCGTTGCCGAGGCCAATGGGGAGCTGAGATAGGGAGCGAGAGTTGTAGTACATGTACAAGAGCTGATGGAGGCGCTTGTGGGCTAGCCGGGTGCCTAGCGTGCCCTGTATTTGGGCGGCGTTGGAAAACGAGCGCTCACCAGCGGCAAATGAGAGGGGTGGCTTCACCACGTTCTGGGAGATGGAGAGCAGCGCCGGCAGGTGAGACTCCCACGCCTGCCACCAGCTCAGTGGGTTTCTAATAGTCCCCTCCTCCCATGTTGTGTCCATGAGGAACGCCCCGCCCGTGCGCGAGCGGAATTCGGTGTACTCGCCCATGATGTTGGTGCTGGCTGGGCGGGGGTAGTCAGTGGGCAGCTTGGACACGTCCGTCTCGTTGGCCTCTAGCAGGGCGGCCCGTGTGTCATGGGTCTCAGACAGCACCTTGTACAGGGCAACCGCCTCACCGAGCTCGACTCCGTCTGGCTGGTCTTGGGCGTGGGAGAAGCGAGGGTCGAGCAAATAGGCGAGTGTGTGCACCGGGAGAAGCAAGTACGTCCGCCTGGTCGCCAAACATGAGAAGCAGTAGTGTTTCAGCTGCCTCGCCGCTGCCGACGCTGGGCAGCTGAACGATTTGACACGCCTTTCCAGCAGGAAGAAGGAGTGCATGACCAGCCCGAGCCCCCCCGTGTTCCGCTGCCCGACCTCGAGGGCCATGGCCACCGGCTTGAGAAGCTTCACGGTGAGGGCGGCGGCGTCCCTGTTGGCCTCGTCCTTGATCTGCTGTACGGCCTCCGCCGAGACGTCCCGCTGTGCCGTTGTCTGGGACCACAAGCAAAGGGAGCGGAAGCTGGCGTCGACGGCCGCCTTCTCCATCGCAGCCTGCGCCTTGATGAGGCACTCGGCGGCGGTAACCCGCGACTCCCCGCGCGTCGCGCCAGGCCGCTTCAGCTGGCGCACAACCCCGTACTCGGACGTCTGGCGCCGTTCCAAAATCTGCTTAGGCGTCGAGTGGTACCGCCAAGACTGGTTCATGTTGTTACAAATGGTTAGGCCCTTGGCGAGCAGCGTGTGCTTAGACAAGTCCGCTAGAAGTAAGATGTAGCAATGGCTATCCCAGGGTAACACCACTATCCACGGGTACTTGAGCCGAAAGGACGCCCACACGGCCTGCATCTTGTTCTCTGTGTCAGCGACGAGGGCAGAAACGTTGCCGGGACGCAGATTCTCTGTGTGCTTGACATAGAAGGCCGTCGTGTTGTCCACCGTGTGCCGCTTCTCGGCCCATACAGCCGGCTCCATGTAGACGGGGAAGGGGGTGAAGAGGACGATGTTGTTGATGCTGGTCAGGTTGGCGTCCGACCACTGGTCACTTCCGATGAAGAAGTTGCCCTGTCCCTTGCTCTGGCGGACCAACGGCTCCACAACCGGGGTCTGCGCCACGAAAGCGTTCATAAGGAGGCGGTTGACCATTTAATGCTTGGAAGGAAGCTTGTACGCCAGGTTGAGCTTGGTCAAGAGCGTCTGTAAGTTGGCGCTTTCGGCCAGCAGGAGCGGGAGCGCCTCCGTGTAGACCCACCGCGAAAACAGCTCGTCAGCCGTGTCGCGCTCCTGCTACGACATGACCGTCAAGTAGCTGGTCACCGTCGGCTGGCCAATCGCGACGCCACTAGCCGACTGCTTGCTACCTGCCGACTCCCCGCCGCCCGCCGCCTCGTCCAGATTTCGCTTCAGGCGCTGCATGCGGTTGGTGTCGACGGAAGCCTTGTACTGTCCAGCCAAGAGGCGATTGGCCATCTTTAGCGTCACGTCATGGGAGGCGGTGCAGACGCTGGAGGCAATGCGCCGCTTGAGGTAGGCGACGTTGGAGGGAAACTGCTTTTTGCAAAAGTTGCAGACAGTACGCTTGGTGTCGGAGCACAATGTGGTGTAGGCACGCACGGGGTCAGACATTGTTCAGGAAAAGAAAAATGGTGAGGGGATGGGGGAAATAAGGAAAGTGGAAGCGGGGTGAGGCTCTTTCTGGCCGTCGCGTCCACGGTCAATCGCCGTTGCGGCAGTGGATGGGTCATGTGCTTACCAGTTGGCCGTGTCACAAGGAGTTCATGTGGGCGGCTGTTCCCGCCACCAGGACTAAGCTGAGTGGGCGCTTGGGGTGCCAGGCGAGTGGCAGCTGCCGCTTGGCAGCGCAGGCTGCAGCATGGATGGCGGGAGTCAGTTTCAAACAGCCGAACTGCCTACGGATCTCAGTGGCTGTGCTTCGTGTCGCCAGAGTTGGCACTCAGACACGTTGTAAGTACTCAATAGAATTCAACGCTAGCGTTTACTTGACTGTACGTTGAAGGCACCGCCTCTGCAGATATTTGAATGCATCTCGCAACCCTGCTCTCTAGTGTCTACTCTACTGCTCCCGAGGCTCAAATGAGGCTTAGATGAAGCTCAAATAAGGCTCGATCCGCCTGAGCCCAAATTGGCCATTTCGACTCATCTCAGCCACAAAACCATGTCACGGTGGGATATAAATGCCTGCGATCAGCTGCTACAGACTAAAGTCTATCCCATTCTATTAGACACCTGGTGTTTTGGAGCCTATCGTTGGCGTGCTTGCTCCAAACGGTTTCAAACTTTGTAGCAACCTTCGATGAAGGGTTCCGCGTGAGCACACCAAAAATCACGTCGAGAAGCGCAGTTCATCGGCCGCTGTGGTGTGTACACCTCCGGCGGCATCGATCTGGTCACACCGATACCGTCCGATT
>Ga0115030_1001638_pt1 | contig 10103 bp, 8 predicted proteins | sample SidtaG_4_FD_87174 | JGI IMG/M metagenome (GOLD analysis project Ga0115030, IMG submission 87174) | Marine algal microbial communities from Sidmouth, United Kingdom - Sidmouth_Male1 metaG | ecosystem: Host-associated > Algae > Red algae > Unclassified | place: Sidmouth, United Kingdom | collected... | reverse complement strand
GTCATCCTCCGGCCCATACCCGAACCACCGTACCAGCAACCACAGGACTCCCTCCTCGTCCCAGGTGTGGTCCACGAACCGCTCGAACACAAACTCGGACCCACCCGGTTGGAGCGCGTCTGGCAACACTGCGTAGGGATGGTCTCTTACGCTCAAGTCAGAAGCTGGTCAGAAAGCACGTGCATGATCAGTCTTCTTCGAGGGAGCCGAACTGTCTGATGGTTGTGTTCTGGCCTTTCGCCACAGGTATGTGGCGATGGCATCATGAACCCATGTCAGCGGTTCATGCTGCCGCCCCACTTCCAGGCAGTGGCAGTGCGCTTTGCTATCAAAACCTGTTGTGCAATCTTCAACACGCTGGGATCCCACTCGCGGACCGCTGAGAGCGGTTTCGTATTGCAGCTACTCCCATCGTGTGCTGCTCTGAAGTGCACTCGCTGACCGCGTCGCAGACGTCCTTTCTACATGAATCCAGATCTATAAGATCGCGCGCACGCAAAGATGGGCATCGAGGAGCACGTGCGCAGAGATAGTGGAGCTCGACTGGGCGACTGACTCTCATCGGAACCGGTATATTCAATCGAGCACCTGGTCTTTCACAGCGCCTTTCACCCCATCGTGCAAACCATTCTGTCCCCTGTCTGGCGAGACACAATGCTGTGCACAGTCCTACATTCTGGCACTGGTTTCGCACCGGGTCTCTGTACTGGGAGGCTCGTACGAAGAGATTCCTTGTGGCTGAGACACGCTCCATGATTGACTTTCTCGATAACGCAGGCTTTCTCTCGGTATGCACATGGACAAGTGTGTCGCCACGTGTGCAGCGACGCGCATGTGTGTCTTCGTCTCTGAAGGTCCCGCTGTGTCAGGAAGGAGCGCTCATCGGAGAAGAGAGCATCGTAACCGACTGCATGTACGCATCCATCCCTATTCGAAAACCACACAAAGCTCTTCCTCACGGTACTGGTACTGGCCCCATTCTCCATTGCCTGCGTTGCCGTCGAACAACGCAACGTTCAGTCGAAACCAGGGACCATGGGGCCTTTTCTGCATGGAACGAGTCAAAACGATTGTGGCGCGGGGCGCGCGCTTCTCCTTCAGAAGGGGCCGCGGGTGTGCTCAGCTGTTGCCCTGATAGGCGTCGCTGAAACCCTAACTGTGGCTCCAATCGGCGTCACGCTTGTGTTAAGATACACCTGGATGCGTCCATTCCGAGTAGTGGTTCACAAAAGCCTCCAGCTGTCTAGTTGCTGGTCGGAGTTACCGCCGAGAAGTCTTCCGCATTCCGTCTGATGGTGGCAGTTTTCTTGTGGCTAAACGCCATAGCTCTCCGCACGCGTTACCACATTCGTGAAGCACCCCTTCCACCCGCCACTGCCGCGCCGACCTGCACCATTGCTGCCACTCCCTCGGCCTCCCGGGACGCGCACCGTCGCCCCCCTTCCCCTTTGTGACCCGTTGCTGTGCCTGCCCGCTGGCTTTTCTTAGCTTTTCGCCGCCGCGTTTTCCTTTCCACTCACGTCACGCCTTTTGCATCGGCGGGGCACCCTCATCTGGGCCCCCGCCGCTGTTTTCCATCTTCCCCTGCACCCCCCCCCCCACCTCCTCCGTTTGTTTATTGACCCCCCACCCATTTTTCCCTGCGATGCGAGATGGCCTCGGAGGACGCTGCGAGCGGCGTCTTGGCGCCCGACTCTGCCCTCAACCAGCGCCTGTGCAACCTGCTCCTGGCCGAGTGACCTGTGGCGTCTCCCGTCGTCGTCCCTTCGGAGCTGTGTAGCGCCATTGCTGCGCTCTACGAGGTTGCTGATCCGCCAGTCACCCCGTCAAGCAACCGCCGGCGGCGTACGCGAGCCCGGCGGCCGTCCGCCGCCGCCGAGACCTCACGCGCGGGCGGCGTCCGTGGCCGTCGGGCGAAGCGGCGTCGAGTCCCCGGCGTCCGGGATGCGGCAGAGGGCTCCTCTGACACCTCTTTGCCCCCTGCCGTCCGCGAGGACATCTTTGCCGCGGACACTGACGGCTCTACGGATTCGGGCGTGGAGCAGCTGGACGAGGAGCCGCGGTCGATGCAGCTGGTGGAAGACTACAAGACGAGGATCGTGCGCGTGCTGGCGCCGGCAATAGCCGACGCCGCGTCGCTGGATGACAGCGCGGGAACGCTGTCCCGCGTCGTCTCCGTCGCGGACGGGGCGGCAGTTCTGCACTCGGAGGGAGAGCGGGCGTACGTCGCGTGCGCACGGCTCGAGAACCACGCGGTGTCCTACCTGTGCACTCGCGGCGGCAGGGGCGGCGCCGAGGCCGTCCAGCTGCGGGCGTGGCTGGGCTCGTCCTCATCCTGTTGCCATGCGCGCGGCCTCCAGGCGTCAATGGAGGAGCTGGCTACCGCGGTCGGGTTGGCCAACGACGTGGCACTGCTACAGCGCTACCCCAAGTTGGACAACGCGTCCTCGCCGCCCGTCGCCGAGTGCCAATATTTTTACGCCACCAAGACGGCCAAGAGGAAGGGTGTCTTTGCGGTTTCGTTTGAGTAAACATGGGCGAGCGTCGTCATTACAAACAAGCTGAACAAGACGCGCAGCCCCAAGCGCGTGCAGCGGTGCCCAGCCTGCGCGCTTCTGAGCTGCCAAAAGGACCATTGGACCTGTCCGCACGCTACGGCCACCGCCGTGTGGTGCGCGGATATGCGGTTGGCGGCGGCCGCCGCCGGCCTTGAAAACCCGTTGAAAGGCGTGCTGCTGCCAACGGCGCCACCTGTGCCCCAATCGGGGCGCTCGGCTGCCGCCCAAGCGGCGGAGTGGGCCGCCTTTTCGGACGAGAGTCGGGGGCGGTGCTCGCGGAATTTGCTTCCGTGCGCGGGGGAGGTGTCCGACTGCCTGCTCTTTGACCAGCTTGCCGACGCGGGGCGCGACGCCGAGGCGCCGTCCGTGTGGCCGCACGTGCTGTGTGAGGCGGTGTGCTTTTCGTGCGGCGGCGCGTACAACAACATGGGCATCAAGAACACCGGCGCCATCATCCACACGTTGCGAGGGCGCGTGGCCGTCACATTGCGGCGGTGGACCTGCGGCTGCGGGGAGATGGTTCCCTACGACGGGGCTCACGACGGCCTCTTCGCTTCAAGAAAGGAGACGGTCTTCACGCGCGTCTTCCTCGACGTGATGATGCAGATGGTCTTCACGGGCCACGGGACGTTGTCGTCAGCGGCGTCGGTGCTTTGCTTCTTGTTGGAGTCCACCAAGTCCTTCTCGGGTGCCTCGGCCAGCCTGGAGAGGCAGACGCTGATCACGGCGGTGCACAGGTACTCCCGCACCCTGATTGTACCGGCCACTCTCTTCCGCTGCACGAAGTGCAAGAAGGCCGGGGATCGCCCGTACCTGGCCATCATCGCTGATGGCCAAGTGCTGTCCATTTTGCGAAACCAGTCCCAGCCACTCGTTCGCCTGACGGAGGACGTCGTCGGCGTGGCAATGGACGCCGGCCATGGGGCGTGCCCGGCGTCGGCACAGATGCACTCGGCCATCTGCAAGCGGATGACGGCCGATACGCAGGCGGTCGTGCGGTTGACCAAGGATGAGAAGGCGACGCTCGAGCGCTTGTCCGAGGACTTGGCCTCCAAGCCGACACCTTACACGGTCGGCGCCGTCGTCTCCGACCCTAACAACGTGTCCTGGGCGGCAGCCTTCCTCTTCTTTTCCTTCTACAGGAACGAGACGACCACTGTCGACCCTGCCGCCGCCGAAGAGACCGCCGAGGCGCCGGACGCCGCAGATCCCGGCGACCAAGACTGAGGCGCTCCTGCGCCTCGGCCAGATGGCGCCGCCGGCGATGGCGCCCCACCGGGCGATGGCGGTGGCGGCATCGCGGCGTGTCCCGCGCAGGCACAACCGGGGGCCTTGTTTTGCGTGAGCCGGCAGGTCGATGGGGCGGTCGGCGAGGGCTTGAGCGTGACGGAGGAGCGCGAGCGGTGGCGCATCGTGCGCCGCTTTTTGCTCACCTTCCTTGGCCATCCTGTTATCGGAGCTTTCGTCGGGCTCCCGCGGAAGCGCGTCAAGCGTCTGTCTAAGAAGCTAGCCCTGGGCGTTTCGGTCGACCAGTGGAAGCAGCACTCGACTGCAATGGAGTCGGTGGGAATCGTTTGGCCGTTCCTCCGGCTCGTGGGCATGTCTGAGGGCGTCGACCCGCTGATGACGCGCGCCATTGGCGAGGTGCTGCTTTTCACCTGTGACGTGGATGCGTACTGGGAGACGCTGTGGCGCCCGCAAGCGCAGGCGGTACCGGGCACGGTGGCCTTCCAGCAGCAGAGGTGTGACACGTCGCCGGCCAAGTACGCCGAGTGGGCGGCAACCTGCGAGGCACCGCTCCCCACGTCCTCCCCCCTCAAGTGCAGTGCGTCGTCCAAGGAGCGTGGCATGGCGCAGCTACGGGAGGTGCTCAGCGGCCACGTTTGGCCGGACCTCCACCCGGTCCGCCCCTTCATCACCGACAGCAAGGCGGAGGCGGTCAACGCGTCGCGCGCCGAGCGGGTCAAGGCCGGTCGGGAGGCGCTGGCGGAGATGATGAACAAGCACCTCGACACGGACGACTGCAGGCACACCTTCCTCCTGTCTCAGACCTTCATGCCGGGGGTGCAGAATTTCCTTTGTGCGTGCGGGCTCCTGATCGGCTACGAATTCCTCGACCGAGCCGAGAGCCCGGCGCATGTGCTTGCCTCCGTCGCGCAGAGGTTCACGCTGCTGCCGTTGGTCGTGAACTTTGACACAGCCTGTCAGATGGCGCGGAACGCGTCTCGACGGATCCCGTGGCTCGTCAACCGATCATCGATGGCGGCAAGCATTGACCGCGCCCACCGCATCAAGAACCAGCATGGGTGCTCTCCCGTGTACGACGCAGACGCCTACCCGTCGCGCTCCGTGCGGCACCGCACGGCGTGCGCTGAAACTCGTCACTCCATCAACAAGGCGCTGAAATCGCACCTGGTCCACCTCCGCCAAGATCACTTTACCGTGCAGATGCGGCTTCTGGGTGCCTTTGTCAATCTCTGCGTCAAGATGCGGCATGACTTTGGCCGGGAGACCAACCACCGGCCGGTGAGCGCCTTCTTCCACGCAACTGTGCAGACCTACTGCGACAGGAGGAGCTGCACATGCGCCCACGGGCGTCGACAAGCGGCTCAAGCTGCTGCCGCCGACGCCGCCGCCGCCGCCGCCGCGGCTGAGGCCGCTCTTGCCCCGGTCATCAACGGCAACGATGACGCTCCCGCCGCAGCGGCCGCGTGTGCGGCCAACCAAGGTGCGGCCAATCCCCCCCCCGCCGCCGTGGCTGCGGCCAACACCGCGCCGGTCGCCCCGGGGGCAGGCGGCACCGCCCCTGCCGCCGACGTCATGGACTTCATCGTCGACGCGGCTTCGCGGCCGTATCGCCACGGCAAAGATGCGGTCGTCCCCGCGGTTGCATCTGCGGTCTCGGCCGCGGCTATCAGCGCCGCCGATGACGCTGCTTCTCGTTCCGCGGTTGAGGTTGGCACCCACGTTGACGCCGCCGGCGGCCAGGCCGCAGCTACTGCTGCATACCAGGCTGCCTGCGAGGCGGGTTCCCGTCACGGTGGTGGCGGCGTCGGCCGCGTTGCAGCGGACGCGGCGGGGTACTCGGCGGCTCTCGCCCCAGTGCAAGCTGCTTTATCGACCGCCGTCGGTGCCGCTGTGCAAGTAGCAGTCCAAGACGCCACCCGGGCCAGCACTGCCGCACCGGCGCTCGTTGCCGGTCTTGCAGCGGGCTCGGCGGCTGGGCACGCCGCGGCGGCGGCTGCAGTCCGCGCTGCTGGTTTGCAGCAACCGGCCGACGCCAATGCGGTTGCTGCTGGTCGTGGTGAGGACGGGAGTCCAACGATTGGCCAAGATGCCGTGCGGGCGGCGCTGCGTGGTGCGCTTCTTGCTGCCGGGGTTGTCGTCAAGCCTGAACCCGACGTTGAGGTCAAGCCGGATTGTTGGGATGAGGGAGGCGACATGGGTGATGGGGATCAGGGAGGTGACAAGGGTGATGGGCGTGAGGGAGGCGACGAGGGAGATGGGGGTGAGCGTGAGTCTGATACTGATGACGATGGTGGCAATCGTGAGGACGTTCCCGATCCCTGTGCGGGGGTGGTCGATGAAGACTCCTCTTCTGCGGAGCTCTCCTCGTATTCGGTCGATTCCGATGCCGTCTCGGATAGCGACGATGACTGAGAGAGGGACTTGTCTTCTTCTGCTCGTTTTCTTTCTCTTTGCCGTGTAAACTTTCTTCCAGACGCCTTCGCCTTCGTCATCAACCGGGTTCCCCTCTATTGCACTTGCCGTCTGAGAGACTTAGATTGTGTCCATGAGCGTCGGAACCTACACTTTTGGCCAAGTCATGGAACGTGGACAGAGGGGAATGCGGATGGGTCTCAGAGCAGACACATGTCAGCTGGTTGCGTTGTTTATCGTGCAGCTGACGCCAGCACAGTGCAAAAAAGGATGCCACAGGACTAGAATACATAGCAAACAAAGTCAGGCACGCCGACAACGGCGCGGGGAGCAAAATGCATCCCTCGAACACCACGAAGTAGCTACCTAGCGAAAAGCTACTGTCGACCGATGGACGCCGTGTCAAAAATGACATGCACCCCCCCCCCAGCGAGCAGCCATCCAGGGCCTCCAGCGACCGACCAGCTGTGGTGTGACACCATGCACGCCACACACTCGCCCCCCGCAACAACAGCCATCCAGGGCCGCCAGCGGCCCGCCAGAAATGGCGCACTGCGGGGCGTACCGGGACGGGGGTGGATTTGGAGGTAAAGGAAGGTGCGGGGGCAGCGGGGGCCGGGGCGGCGAGGGCAGGGGCGACCGCGAGGGCGGCGGCGGCAGCGGCGGCAGCGGGGGCGGGGCGACGGCCGTGATAGCGACCGCGGGGGCCACCAAAGCACACGACAAAGACCACAGCGGTGAGAGCAAAGTAGAGGACGCGGGTGGGAGCCTCATTGCACGGGGAGGGCGGCCGCCGCCGCCGCCGCCGGGCGGCCGCCGCCGCCGCCGCCGGGCGGCCGCCGCCACCGCCGCCGGGCGGCCGTCGCCGCCGCCGCCGGGCGGCGGCGGCCGCCGCCGCCGGGGCCGCGCCGCGGGCGGCAGCTAATCGCACGACGCACACCGCAGCGCAGCGGTGGCAGTAAAAGAGAAGGAGACGGTGGGAGCCCCGTTGCACAGGGGGGGCGGCGGCCGCCGCGGGAGCGTGGCGGCGGCCGGCGGGCGCGGCGGCGGCGGCGGCGGCGGCGGGGGCGACGGTGGCGGCGGGCACGACGACCGCCACCTTGGTGCCACACGGGCCCCACGGCGGCGGACTGGTGGACCAGCAGACCGGAAAAAGGGCCCCTCTTCACTCCGAATCCGGGGAGGAAACAGGGCCCCCATTGGCGCACGTTTCGCATCATACTTGCACACTGTCCGGGACAAGCCGGCGTTAAGCGCCGGTCAGGAGCTCAGTGTGGTTGAGTACGAGCGCTTCATTCTGGCAGCAGCAGGTCTGGTGGCGGATTGTGGTGCGCGCCCACCCCCGATGATCGACCGGCTGTGCCGTCGAGTGCGATTGTTCCAGCTGACGAGGCGCACAGCCTGTCCTAATTCGCCCATTCAATTCAGCTGGGAAGGCGCTGTCCCCGTTCTGCCTCGGCGCTCTCCCATTGGACGTTGAAGCACTTGAAGATCGGCAAGTGGGCGGGGTCAGTTACTCCATGGCGCGGTAGACCGACCGCTGTACCCTGTCTTGGCCTTGTTTGCGCCGCCACTGGAGGGCACCGCAGCAACCATCGCCGAAGAGAATTACTTGCAGCTTCCGTGGGCGGCGCTGGTGCCGGGCACTAGCACCTTCAGGGTCAAGACGGGCGGCCGCGACGCCTGCGCGGAGGTTTTATTCCGGGTATGGAGTGTTCTGAGGGTTGGAGGTGTAGCATCTCCGCGCGGCGTGTGAGGTGGCGCAGGGAAAGGTGCAGGCTGTGGCAGTATACAATAACACCAGCTACGGACACCACAACTAGAGTACAGCGAGAAGCGATCACCTCGGAGAGGACGGAAGTGTCGGCCGTTCGACCGGCTCGCGCGACACCCGCTATGGAACTCGAGGTCCAGGAAGTCAAGCCGATCGAAATGTCAAGACAAACGGGCCCTGTTTACTCTCCGGCGACGACGGTGCATCCCACCGCCTTTACTCTTTGTCCTTAAAGGGTGGAAACCGCTGCGCGGGGACCGGGGCCACTACTTGGCCCGGCCTCGCGCTGCCAAATACGTACGAAGCAGAAAACTCCCTCCAATGCATGACACATCCAATAAGAATTGACACGCCCCTCTGTCAGCACACAATCACCCCCAGAGTTTAACCGAGAACACGATCCAGGGGCGCTCACAAGCATCGGCAGAGCGCCAGAAAGACAACAAGGGACCGACACGGTGATGTCAACACACCCCAGCCAATCACCGCCGAGTACAACGCTAATGGCGTGCTACTACTACAACAACCGGAACGTCTCCCCGTGAATGGACCATGTCAACGGCGCTTCCGCTTCACCACCGCCGCGAGACGCCGACACTAGGCGTGCCCAGATGACGCTGCAGCTGGCGGGCGTCGAAGACGTCTTGTGGGGCCGGGGTGGAGGTGCATGGCGCGGAGGGTACACCACGTGGTTTGGGATGCTCTTGCGTGTTCGCTGAGGGGCTCGAGAGCTGTAGAGAAATATCAGAGACTAAAGAGTGCTCTTGTCGCGAAGGACGCTCGGGAGGGTTCGTTGGCCACTTTGGAGAGTCGCCACAGAGATTCTTGTGAAGGCGCCCGCAGGACCACTCGCTTCTGAAATAGGACAAGAGACCACGCGGCTGTTGCGATAAAATATGTCAGGGAAGAATGGCAGACACTCAATCCGGTTCCAAAGAAGTGGTCGACTGGGGATGGTCGCTCGGCGTCTTTTCGGAGAACCCCCCCTCCGTGGATCACAATGCAGCGCCTACAGCGATCCTTTTATCCTGTGTGATGAAAACATGCGACCTTAGCCTCTGGTCGTTGGGCACTCAAGAATCAGTGCCGGACAGTCCTGCTGAGCTCCTCACACCGAGGTCGCCGCGTGGAGGTCGTTTGGCCACTTCCGGAGATTCCCCCCGCTGAGGTTCCGATTAAGTGCCCACAGCGCCTCGTCCGGCCTGGGAGCTAAAAAACGTGCGTCTATGGTCGCTGGAACCCGAGCACAGAGAAAACAGTGCCAGAGAGTCCTGTAGAGCACCCCACACCGCGGTCGCCCGGGGGGGGTCGTTTGGCCACTTTCGGAGAACACCCCACCGGGGTTCCTGTTGAAGCTCCTACAGCACCTTTTCCAGGGCCATCGAACAGCCCAAAATTGAAGTGTAAGGAAATATTCCTTTCTCAACAGGAGTAAAGTCCACACACCTCGGGCACCATGCCGGTGTGCTCCTTGTCAGAAGTAGGTCTTCAGGGAAAGGCTTTCTATTGTACTGTTACAAAACTGTTACCACCCTGTTTCTATCCAAACAGAACTGTCACTCACATGCTCGTTTGGTAATGCCATACAGATCATGTAGGGGCAAATCTACCTGTCTTTCGCCACATGTGCATGATGGCCTCGCCATGGCGATCATTTTGGTACCATGTTTTCCTTCACGGACGTTTTCTTCGGTTCATTTATTCCGTTGTGAGTGTGGCCCTGTTTGGGGGCATGGACTTCTATGCTGGTTCGTGCATTCCCTTTATGCCACGCCTCAGTGGGAGGCTAATGTCGAAAACCAAGATTGTGGGCTCGATTGGCGATCAATCAGCGGTCTGTGCGGTCGATCACAACCTCGTCAGAAAATAAAAATGTGACATCAACACCTGCGTGTTACCAAACCAGACTGACCATGCGATCGAACGAGAATGCACTGCTGCCTCCATCGTCTGCGAAGTGGGCCGCATACTAGACGTGTACTAAGACACGTACTAGAGCAATTTTCATGTACTACAGGCCTGATTTCCTTACTGACATCAATTCGGAGGTGAACTGGATCTGAGGCCGAGCGGGGGGGGCCAAACGCACGTCCTCTGGCGGGGGGGGGGGG
>Ga0115030_1001637_pt1 | contig 10106 bp, 10 predicted proteins | sample SidtaG_4_FD_87174 | JGI IMG/M metagenome (GOLD analysis project Ga0115030, IMG submission 87174) | Marine algal microbial communities from Sidmouth, United Kingdom - Sidmouth_Male1 metaG | ecosystem: Host-associated > Algae > Red algae > Unclassified | place: Sidmouth, United Kingdom | collected... | reverse complement strand
CGGCGCGGGGGGCGGGGGGGGGGGGGGGGGGGGGGGGGCGGGGGCGGGGGGGGGGGGGGGGGGGGGGGGGGGGGGGGGGGGGGGGGGGGGGGGGGGGGGGGGGGGGGGGGGGGGGGGGGGGAGAGGCCGGCAAAGTGCAGCCGTTCGGGCAACAAACTCCCCCCTCGTCAACAGGGGGAGGAATCGGGTGGGGCAGGCGGCGCTAGGCCTGGTTGATGAGGCGTGGGGCGTTGTGGTCGGAGTCCTATGTCGTGTGGGCGCGTACCAGCGGGCGAAGAAGGCCAGTTGACAGCGCCACGTTGAGGGCAGTGTTAGAGGCGGGTCGGGCGTACGTGGGTTTGGACAGCGCGTCGGCAGGGTTTTGGGCGCCGTGGACGAGGTTCAGGGCGCGGAGGGTGTCGTCCAGCAGTGCGCGGCGCAGCATAAAGAGCTCGTTCTTGCCCGTCATGTCGATGGGGTCCTTCAAGGACGTAATTAGGTCGTAGGCTGCGGACGAGTCCGTGTAGGCGGCCATGGGCACCCGGCGGAAGAGGTGCTCTTGCAGGAGGAGGCGGACATCGAGGGCGGTTGCCACGGCGTTGGCGAGGGCGAGGAGCTCGCCGGCGCAGGAGCCGAATCGGACGCGGTGCGGCCGGTGGGACGCCCAGTGCAGGAGGGAGAGCCGGTGGGAGGAGTCGACGAGGGCGACCAGGTATCCAACTTGGCGCTTGGGGAGGGGCGAGGTCGCGGAGCCGGAGTAGTCGGCGAATACGGAAACCTGCAGGGAGGGGAGGTCCAGTTTCGTGTAGTGCAGGGAGATGGGCAGGCGGGAGAGCGTTGCGAGTGTGTCATTGGCGCGTCGGGCGTTGGCGCCGGTGGGGTTGAGCATGTTGGCGAGTTGCGTGGCGTTGGTGAGCATGTCGGGTCGGGCGACGTGGCCAACCCATAGGAGTTCGGCGGCGAGGGAGTGGAGCGACTTGGGGTCGGCGTAGTGAGACAAGAGCGGGGGCGAGAGCGGGAGCGGAGTGATGGTGGAGGCTTACGGGCCAGCGTCGCAGTAGATGCCGTCGGTGTCGGTGCGGACGGGGATGCCCGCAAACTGGATGGTGCCGTGGTCGGGGCGGTGAGTGGAGTATCGGCGGAGCATGTCATTGATGGAGGAGAGGAAGGCGGCGTCGCCGGCGTTGAGGGTGTCATCTACGGGCTTACATGAATAAATAGCACTCTGATATAATGGATGGATATTGCTAACCTCCAAAAAATGGCGGTTGCACAGAGAAGGGAGGCAGAGCCGACGACAGGGCGTAGAAATGAACTCGGATTGGCTGATCGACAAGCCACGATCGAGCTATTGGCTGAGAAATGCCGCCAGTAATCTGGCAAGCCAATCGCCGTGTCTTGAAGGAGTCACGCAGAGTCATTGCAACCCACAATGAGATTTCCTGAGATTTTTGGGCAGCTTGCTTGGGCCTGAAGAGGGCATGGAGAGGGTTCTGGGCCAGACTTGTGATTTCTCATGAGATCAACAAATACGTTTTAGATTTTTTGAGATCCTGATGTGCGTTTCCAGTGCGCAGAGCTGCATGTGAAGACTCTGTAAGGAACTCAGTTGATTCCTAGCCTTTCCATTGGTTCAAGTACGTTGTTGATTGATTGCAACCACTCTGCAACCGCCATTTTTCGTACGTCAGCAATATACTCGGATATACTCAGATTCCAGAAACACAAGCCCGATTATGCGTACTCATATCGGCATGGCGCCGCCATTTTAATGACTCTTGAAGCGGATAAACGAAGTACAACGACTTACCAGTCGTCAAACGAGGGCATCCCACAACCTCAGGTAACTTCACTCGCCAGGCGGCTCCGAACGCGCGAAGCCGGCACGAGACACGCAGTAATATGGTACACACATACCGGACAGCAGTGAGTCAACTCAGGGCACATCTTCGATGGCGAAGGTCATTGGCAAACTGGGAGATTTTTCGTCTTTTGTCGCGCGGCAGCTGACGGGCGGCCTGTACGACTCAGAACACCTCTCAGCCATGAAGGTTAACCAAAGTAGCGAGAAGGGCAGCGATGCTTGCACATTTTGCCTGGAATTCGCTGTCGCGAGCGTGACATGGTCTCGGATAGGTCACGTTCGCAGGTTCCACCGCAACCCGCTCTTCGTTACTTCTTGGCAAACAGCATCGCAAGTACTTCTTCTCTGACGTAGTTGTTGCACAATCTGATATATTCTGAATAGAATCCCTATTCTTGGTGTCATCGACGTAGATAGAGATGGCATCATGGAGAGACACGAGGTAGATGATGTGGAAGGCTGAGCTTAGGGTGATGTTGGGGATAGTTAGGAAGCGGGACTGGGTTTTAAAGTGGAAGTGGTGGCCAGAGTCGTTCTTACCGTACATGGCGCGGTGGAAGGCCCAGACGGTGTAGTCGGGCTCGCCGGCCTCGGGTGGCGCCCAGACATAGACGGGCTCTGCGAGCCGGTCGCTCTGGGTAGGCGCGTATGAAGTCCTGGGTGTGAAGTGTGAAGGAAAGGAGGACAGAGGCGGCGACGACGGTGCGGATGGCCCGCTGGGGGGTGACAGGGGAGGTCGCGACTGTGGCCACCTTGTGCCAGTCGTGGTTGCCGGCGACGAAGAAGCGGGCGCGCTACGCCGGCTTACCGTTGCCGCGGTTGGTCTTGCGGGCGACCCGCCCGAGGTATTGGAAGATCTGTTTGTTGGCGCGGACGAGGGAGGAGGGCAGGGAGGTCTTGCAGTCGACGGAGTTGAAGACGGAGAGTTCGGTGGCCTTGACGCAGTCCCAGCGGGGGTGGGAGGGGGAGGCGAGGTCGGAGGCGGGGGCGAGGTAGACGCGGGAGGTGGCGGGGAGCGCGGAGGGGGCGAGTGGGGCCGGCGTTTGCGTGCGGATGGGGGCGGGCGAAGCAAAGGCGGGGCGAGAGGGCGGGGCAGGGGACGGGGGCGTGTGGCGGAAGACGAAGGGCTTGGTGCGGGAGTCGTGGGAGGAAAAAAGGCGACCGCTGTGGCGGACGTACACGGTCTTGCTATCGAGTGGGTGCGCAGTGCCTCGGAGCCACCCTTGGCGGTCGCGGTGAAACCAGAGGGCGTGTCCGAGTTCGAAGAGTGGGACGGTGGTGTCCGGGTGGGAGAGGGCACTGCGGAGGCGGTCGCCGGCTTTGTAAGATTCCATGGTGGCGCTGGTGGTTTTCATGGCACGGTGGCTGGCGGCGATGGCGGGGTCAAAATGGTGGTTTTCGCTGATAAGGAGGCGGGGGGCCTCCCCGGAGACGGCTGCGGTGGGAGAGGAACCGTGGGCGCGAGGGGCGTCGTTGCGGGCCTTGCAGGCCATGGCGAGGGCGAGGTCCGGGGCGAGGTCGGGCGTCTCGGCGGTGATGCGGATGTAGACGTCGCGGATGGGGCCATGGTGTCGTTCGTTACGGCCGACGCCCCCAGGGGCCTCAGTGGGAATGGGGCGCCAGTGGACGCCCATGGAGTGGAGTGCGTTAATGAAGGCGTCGTTTCCGGCTTTGGTGCAGCAGTCGGTTAGTATGGTGTCGGGGTAGCCCCAGACGGACAACCAGGTCTGGTAGAGGAGTGCAAAAGTGTGGGATCCGTGAATGGAGGGGACGAGGCGGCCTTGGCCAAAGTCAGCGTGCAGGCAGGTGATGTCGAGCACCTTATGCAGGTCGGCGCGGAGTTGGAACGTGTCGAGCGAGATGATGCAGTTGAATGTGAGCGGGCGATGAGGGAGGGCGTGGCGTGGGCGCTGAGGGAGGTGGGCGAATTGTTGGCAGGGGACACAGGAGCGGGCGACCTCGCGGAGGGTGGCGACGTCGGTGGGCGTGAATGTAGTGGGCGGGAAGGCGCGGAGGAGGGCATCGACGCTGGTGTGTCCGAATTGGCGGTGGGCGAGGGAGAGCTCCAATTGGGTGTAGAAGGAGGAAGAGGTGGGCGGGGCCGGGGGGGGGGGTAAGGTCAGTTGGCCGCGTTGCACGTTGCGCAGGACGGGACGGCGGGCGCGGCCAAGAATGACGGTGTTGCGGGCGGCGTCGACGATCATCGTGAGTCGTCGGTGTGTCTTGTGGCAGAGGAGCAGGGGGACGGCGACGTGGCGGAAGATGTGTACGTCGGGGAGGTCAGAGGAGACGGAGCGGCCGGCTGTGTCGGAGGTGATGATGCGGAGGGATAGGTGGCCGAGGAAGGGGGTCACGTCGTGGCCGAGGGCATCGCGAGTGGTGGCGGGCTTGAGTGGGGAGGTAGCTACTTGGGGGTGGCGGCGGAGCCAGGAGTCACCGAAATTGTCTCCCGGGGTGCCGACGTCGGCAATGGCAGTGGAGATGTCGGCTTCGGGGGCGGAGTAGACGGCGGAGATAGGGTGCTCGGGGAGGAGCCAAACGTTGTCGTAGTCAACTGGGTCGGCGGCGGGCGTACCGGTGGCGGGGGCGACGGACGGAGGGGAGGGGGGGCGGGGGATATTATCGTCGGTGGTCGTGGGGGACGCTAGAAGGGCGGCAGTCGGGGCCGTGGGTTTGGCGAGACGGTTGGACGGGCAGGTGCGGGCAAAGTGGTCCGTTCCGCGGCAGATGCGGCAGGGGTTGGCCGGGCCAGGACCGCGGTAGGGGCATGCGAGAGAGGCCTCGGTGCGGTAGGGACGGTTGGCGCCTTCGCGGAAGCGGCGGAGGACGTAGAAGACCTCTTTGGGGGCGGAGTCGGCGGGGACCGTTGTGTCGACTGTCCAAGTGTCAGTGGGGGACGGCGCGGGAGGGGAGCGTGGCGGGGAGGTCAGGAAAGCGGTGGCGGCCGGGGCGTCGGGGGCGGGCGGATCAGAAAGGGACGCGGGGGAGCGGATGCCGGGGGGGGCGGTGGCGAGGAGCAGCTTGGCGTGGGCAGCAAGCTCGTGCGGGTTGGAGCGGGAGGCGCCGGAGAGGAGGGCGGCTGAGAACCATTCGCCGTGGACGGTGTCCAGGATCTTGTCGGCGAGCATGGCAGCGGTGTGGTAACGGGGTGGGAGTTGGGATTGGAGGAGAGACAGGCGGGAAATTATGCGGTCAAAGCGAGAGACGGTGGTGTCGTTGGGTTGGGCGGGCTCAGTGCGGTAAGTGGTGGACTGCCAGTGCTCGCGTACCCGGAGGGTGCGTGCGGTTTAGTATACGCGGGAGTGGATGACATCCCAGAGGTCATGTTCGGAGAGGCCGCGGTTGTCCTGAGCGAGTGCAGGGAGGTTGTGCTCGGTGAGGCGGAGTGGGAACGGGAGGCAGACGGCGCGGAGCGAGGAGGGTACCGAGAAGGCCTCGCAGACGCTATTAAAGGTGGCGCGGGCGCGGGGCAGGGACTCGTCGTCGAGGTCGCCGTATTGGTAGTCGGGAGTGTAGTACTGGGTGACGGCGCTCACGGCGCCGGACGTGTAGGAGGCGGACGCGGGGTAGGCTGTGGCGGCGGAGGGGCGGACGGCGATGTGAGGGGGCGCAGGGGCGGCAAAGCGGGACGGGGGCGACGTGGGGGGGGGCGGCGGGGGCGGGGACAGGAGTGGGCGGGGGCGGGGGCGGCGGCCAGTGCGCGGCGGCGGGCGACGTGGAGGGGGGTGGGGTCGGGCGGGTGCCGAAGGCGAGGATCTACTCGTCTTGCCGTCGAGTTAGAGCTGGAGGAGGCTGAGGCGGGTGAGGCTGCCGGTGGTCCGGTGGAGGTTGACGGTTAGGTACGGAAGCCAGACGTCGTGGATCGCGATGGAGACGGCCGTGAGCTGACGGCGGGTGAGGGAGGCGAGGTCGAAGTCTCCGATGGCCATCGTGGAGGCCAGGTTGACGTCGGCGGTGATCCAGGCGGGTTTGGCGGTGGCGGCGAGGGATCGGAGGCGGGCTAGGAGGACATCGTAGGAGACGGGGTCGTCCGGGATGGAGGCAAGGAAGGATGAGGTGGCGGAGGCGGAGGGGGTGCAGGCGCCGGACGGGGCGTGGGAGGAGGGCATGCCACGCCGAATGCGCGGGTGGTTCCGTTGCACACGCACATCGTCACCTTCGGGTGTAGTCTCACTTGCCCGATCGCCGCGATTCGATTGCAGCGCTCATCGCAACCCGGTTTGCGATGACCCCTCGTTGGTTGCGAGAGGGTCAAATTCTCACTTTACTTTGAGGAAGCGGTCGTGTGTGCGAGATGTGGGTAAATTTCGGACCGAAGTCTCGGAGCAGAAGTCGCGGGTAGAGCGGGATCACGACAGGACACTGTTTGCGGCGATATCATTGGCTGTTTCTTAGTCCCCAAGCAATTTGTGGATGAGCAATCCGCCTTCGCTGTGATTCTTCGAACACCGATTCGGCTACCTGTCGAAGCAAGGCAGGGGCGCCGCCCGGGCGAACACGGCGCCGAACATCTATTGGATCCTTGCTTGCGTTTGGAATTCTCTCTCGTGGTAGACGATATGCAGTTCTGTCTCGGAATCGTCTTCATGTGTGCAACGCACCGACATTTGGTAGGAATTCATCCACATGCCAGCGGATCCTGCGAGAGCTTCAACTCCATCTCAAAGCGCGCCGAGTTGACTTATGGGTGGCCCTCGCATCCACTCGCAAATCGGGCTGCGAGCGGATGTGCACTCAAAGGTGACGATTGCACGTGCGACCGTGCTTGCCACCACCCGCGTGCAATGGCCTCGGCCGCGTGTGGTCAACTCTGGCGAGGGCTTTCGTCTGGTTTGAAAGCCACGAGACGAGCCGCGCTGTCTGCAGCGCCCCCGCCGGGCGCGTCGCCACGGTGGCGGGTGGTGCCGGCGGCGTGCCAGCGCCCCACGCCGCCAGACCGCCGCCGCCGCCTATCCGAGCGGCGGTGGCGGCCGCTGCGCATCCGAGCGACCACCGCCGCCAGTCTGGTCGGCGGGGCGGCGGATGCAGCAGCCTCGCCGCTGCGGGTCGGGGCGGCCGGTGGCTGCCCCCCCCCGCCTCGCTCGACTTGGAGGCGTGACCCGCGGCGGCCATCACAGCGCGCAGCTCGTCGGGCGGCGGGCAGATGGCCACGTCCATGAGTGGCCCGGCCGCGGGTGGCCGACGCGCCGCGGGCGGCGCATCGACGGTTCGAGGACGGGGCGACGGGGCCGAGACGTCCACCGGCCCGCCGCGGTCGACGAGGCGGATTGAGGACGGAGGCGCGCGGGCGGCGCGCCCGGGAGATGGCAACCTGCCAAGTGGCAGGACTCCTGCTGCAGGAGACTGGTTGGTGACGGCCGCTGCCCCATTGCCGCCCCATACCGCGTGGGGGCTGGCGACTTGCATGCAGACGTGCAACCGCCACCGCCGCGGCCTCCGCCACGAGAACCCGCCGCTAGCCGCGGGGCCGAGTACAAAAGGGTGCCGCCGCCGCCGGTCGGGGGTCGGCCTGCGATCGTCGGCCATCCGCATCGACACACACAAGGTTGCCGTCCGCCACATCCACTGCCTGCCTCCATCAACGCACCGTCGTGCCTCCCTCCCCCCCTTGGGACAACAAAGCACCTCCGTTGCGGCCACCATGGGCCAAGTCGCCCACACAACCGGCCAGGTGGTCGTGGCCGCCGCCCTCGTCGCCGCCATTGTCAGCGGTTGCGGGGCGCCCGCGGCGGCAGCCGATACGGCCACGCCGTGGGCCTATTGGGGGGCGCGGAGCCCCCCGTTTTGGGCGAGCCTCGACCCCGCCTGGGGCGTGTGCGATTCGGGCGTCGAGCAGTCGCCGATCAACTTGAACTTCCCCCTCCCTGCCGGCTTTCTGCCCCTCTCCCAAATCGCCATGCAGCAGGCGTCGACGCTCAAGCCCGTGTCCGTGCTCAACGGCTTCAAGTACGAGTGCGTGTCGAACAATGGTAGCTGCGGTGCCGCGCGCTGGGCGGGCGTCGAGTACAGCCTCGTGCAAGGCCACCTACACGTGTCGGGGGAGCACACGGTCGACCAAGAGGTCTTCCCGGCGGAGCTCCACCTCGTCCACTCGTCGACGGCCGGGGAGCTGCTCGTCGTTGGCGTGCTCTTCCGCGTCGGGGAGGAGTCACAGGCGCTCGACAAGCTGCTCGAGGCAGCCGAGTTGGGTCTGTCCGCCTCGGAGCGGACCGTGCACTTGAGCGCCCACGACTGGGCAGAGCTGGTGCCGTCTTCTGGTGGCTGGTGCCAGTATGGGGGTTCCCTGACGACCCCACCGTGCTCTGAGGGCGTCACGTGGGCGGTCGCCCGGAGCCCCCGGACGGCAAGCATCGACCAGCTGCGGCGGCTCGGCGTGCTGCTCCTAGATGCCGAGTCGGTGGTGCTGACGGAGCGGCCAGTTCAACCGCTCGGCACGCGCCAGGTGACCTGTTACAGCGACGATGCTTGATGTGGTCGGCTCGGTGAAGGGGGTGGGGGGGTCGGGGGCGTGGAGAAGGCGCAGGCGTGCGACCGCCGGGGCGGCGAGACATACCCTCCTGTCACTCCTGCTGATCCGTGTGGGCTTTGTGCAATTGAGCACAACTTTTTATTAAATATGTTGTTAGAAGGATTTATTTTCGTATAGAAATTCTCTTCGATTTATGATATGCCAGAGGGCGGCATGGCTCGACCCTGATCCACGCCTGCCACTTTTTGACTGAAATTGGCCTAAAGATCCCCCCGCCGGCGGCAGCAGCCTCGTCTCGTCCTGTACCCCGCTCGGCATTGTTGCCTTTGTCGACCCTGTTCCCACCTGCCTACGTGCAGGTACCTTCCGTCTCGTTCCCTCGCTTTCCCTCTACCCACTTCCCTCCCCTTGCCCCTCCCACCCGCAATCATGTCGACGTCTGGGGAGGCGGCCGACTGGGCCGACCTGTCCGAGGGCGACGACGACAACGACTTTGGCACTTACAAGCCCGATCCCGCAGCGGTGGCCGCCGCCGCCGCCGCCGCCGCCGAGGCGGAATCCAAGTCGGCCGCCGCCGCCGCTTCGCGGCCCTTCTCTGCCCGTCACGGGGGACCTGGTGTCGGCGGCGGCCGCACGCCGGGCGGCGGCGGCGGCGGCGGCGGCGGCATGGGCGGCGGCGCGTTTGGCACCCGCGACCGCGGGGGCGACCGCGGCGGCGGCGGCGGTGGCTTTGGCGGCGGCCGCGACGGCGGGGGCGGCGGCTTTGGCGACCGCGGATCGGCGTTTGCCTCACGTGGCGGCGGCGGCGGCGGCGGCGTCACGCCCCAATCGGGGGCCCCCCGCAGTTATGGCTTTCCCGACAGCGCCACGCCGCGCGGGGGCGGTGGGGGCCCCCCAATGGGCGGTGGTGGCGGCGGCGGCGGCGGCGGCGGGCGCGAGCGCTACACCTGCTTTGTTGCCGGCTTGGCCGAAACGGACGAGGCAGAGCTCACCGCCTTTTTCAACGACTGCGTCGTGACCGACGTGCGGATCTTGCGGCACGCGGATTCGGGCAACGTCAAGCACGCGTTTGTCGACTTCGGCGACGCGGACTCGCAGGCGCGCGCGATTGGACGCAACGGCACGCGCTTCCGCGGGCGGCCGCTGCGGATCAATGCGGAGGAGTCGCGGTCGGGCGGGTTTGGGGGGGGCGGTCCGGGGCCGAGCCCGCGGGAGCGCTCCCGCTACACACCCGTCGGCGGCGGGGGCGGGCCAGGCGGGGGCGACGCACGGAGCCACTCGGGCTCGTTTGGCTTTCACAGCGACGGCGGCGCGGGCGGCCCGCCGGGCGTCGGCGGTGGCGGCGGCGGCGGCGGCGGCGGCGGCGGCCTCGGCGGCGGGGCGGGCCCGTTTAGTACCCGCGGCGTGCCGCCCGGCTCCCCGTGGTCGGCCGGCGGCGGCGGCGGCGGCGGCGGCGACGGCCCCGGGGGTCCGCGGACGCCCCTCTCCGCGTCGGGCGCGTTTGCGAGCTCCCGCCCGCCCTCGTCGGCCGGCGGGTCGGGCGGGCCGGGGGGGCCGGGCAGCGGCCCCTCCCCGCCCGTGCCCGTCACGCCCGGCCGGCGGCGGCTGCAGCTGGCGCCGCGCACCAAGCCGATATTGCCGCTCGACATCCCCGCCCACGTGCTGCGGGAGGAGGCGGTGGAGGCGGCCAAGGGCGCCTCCGCCGGGGGGGCAGGGGGGGGGGGGCCCCGCCGGGGGGGGGCCCCGACCCCGGCGGGCCCCGGGGGCCTGGGGGGGGCGGGCCCCTTTTGGCCG
>Ga0115030_1001632_pt1 | contig 10121 bp, 13 predicted proteins | sample SidtaG_4_FD_87174 | JGI IMG/M metagenome (GOLD analysis project Ga0115030, IMG submission 87174) | Marine algal microbial communities from Sidmouth, United Kingdom - Sidmouth_Male1 metaG | ecosystem: Host-associated > Algae > Red algae > Unclassified | place: Sidmouth, United Kingdom | collected... | reverse complement strand
TGTGTTTTGCTCTGCGTTAGGTCTGAGCTTATTACGTCACATCTGTCTCTCTCCTGTGTGGTCACAACGTTCTTGTCGGGCACGCAATTCCCGACGTGTCCCATTTACCAGCTGCGTTGCGACACTGTGGATGCCTCAACAGCAGGCAAGTGCGCTAGCGAAGAAACGTAGCAGCGGAGATGAATTTTTCGTAGTGATATCGGACGGAGGCTCTCACAAGGACGTCTTGCGGGCCGCCCTTGACATTGAAGCAGCCTTCTGTTCACCAACTGATTACAGGAAAACCTAAGAGTGATGGGCTTCGTGGGCGCGCGTCAACTCGATCTTTGCACGCTTTGCGCCGGCCTTTGCGGATGGCGTCCGCCGTAGCCGAGAAGGCTCGTCGGGGGGGGGGAGGACCACTGAACAAGGCTGTCGCTGACGCAGCGCCTCCGTGGCTATATGTCATCTTGATGGTGACGCCTCCAGGCGCCTCCCGCAAGCCCGCTGCGGACCTGCCCTACCTGCGGAGCCGGTCGACGGTTGGGGCTCTCGGCGCCATTCGGGTGCCACACGACGCAGACCCGATCGTGCTGAACGTCGTGGCACAGCTGTCGGCCGCCAGGGCGGTGCTCTCATTTCAGACATCGACCCACTGCCCTTGCAGAGGCAAACAATAAAAATTCGGGAGTCGCAGAGCTCGATTGGTGCATGTTTATACATGTGTCACTCGTGTGGGTGGCGAGACAGGGGGGGGGTTACGGAGCGGGAAGGAAGTGGGGGAGAGGAAGGGCGGCCAGTGGCGGAGGGGTGGGCAGTGGGCGGCGGCGCCGTGTCTGTCGGTACGACCACCGTCTTGGTGGCGGAGAGACCCGCCACACACCCGCACTGCGGTCAAGAAGACCCTCAGAATACTTTTCGTCGAGCAGCATGGCGATGCGTACCGTCCGAAACACCGGCGACGAGCGCATCGCCCTGCCCCGCAGGAGGGCAGCGACGTCGAAGACGACGGACGGTAGCGTCAGCAACAACATACGCGCCGTGGCGTCGCGCAGCTTGCGCCGCACGCACGCCAGCGCCTCGCTCCCCAGCTGGTGCGACGCCGGCAGCAGCCAGGCGACGACGTGGTCCGCCGCGTAGTCTTCTAATGCCATGAGCACTGGCCAATAGACGAGGGTGGGTGGATATCCCCCCCTTTCGTGGCGGGCGCTTCCTTTCCGGGCGGCACGGTTTCGACCGCACCGCGACACACTAACAGGCTTCGACCGCACCGCCCGCTCCCGCTCGCACGACTCTGTCGGTCACGTGCGCGGCGCTCGACGACGCACCAGCGGTTTTCGGGCCCCCACCCCAGGAAATGACCGACCTCTTTGACGCGGTGGCGCCCCTCCAGCGGCGCATTGCCACGGTCCACACCTCCGAGTTTGCCACTGTCTTCGCCTACGTCACCGTCTTTGCCTCCTTTGCCACCGCGACGCTGGCGGCCACGCACGAGCTGGCGCCCCCCGCGCCGACGCCGTCGCCGTCGTCGTCATCCGTGCCGACGGCGGCTCCGCTCGCCGAGGCCTTTACACCGGCCGCTCAGGAGGCGGCGTCTTTCGCCCTCAACTCTACGCTCGGCATGACGCTCACCATCCTCAACAGATGGTCAACAGATGGTCAACAGATGGTCAAGAGGTGGTCAACGGATGGTCACCAGATGGTCAACGGGTGGTCAACAGGTGGTCAACAGATGGTCAACAAATAGCTAACAGGTGGTCAACATATGGTCAGCAGGTGGCCAACAGATGGCCAACAGTTGGCCAACAGATGGCCAACAGAATGGTCCATGACAGGGGGCTACAATCCAGAACAGATGTTCAACAGATTGTCAGCAGCCAGGTCCACCTGTCCATTTCTTCTCCCCACGACTCAGCGCCAACGGCTTTGGTCAGACCGCCGTCCGTGCCTTCTGCTCCACCTAACAATGGCTAGGAAGAAGCCTAGTCGCTCTTTCCCCCCCCCCCCATGGCTATTGTGGCTCAGAGATGCTGGACATGCGTCCAAGTACGACCGTGGTCGCGCAGCGATCGTGGCCAAGGGGGCGGCGGGCTGGGCGAGGGGGCTGTCAGTGGCCGCGATATCAAGTCAGCCACCAAGGCGGCGGTAGCGGCGGGCGTCTCGGTCAACACGTCACCGGGTGCGGGGGACAAGCGCGCCGCCGCGAGCGGGTCTTCCTCAATCGCCGGGCCATCTCGGCAATAGCCGTGGCGTGCGGCGGCGCGGACGCTACCGCTACGGTGGACATCGTTCCGAAGGGATATTTCTGAGCCGGGGGGTGCGGCACGACCTGAATTGGGCGTGGGGACCGCCGTCGTCGTCATGAGCGTGGACTTCCCCACTCCCGCGGCCATGTCGACCGCACCTCCGTCGCGGCCAAGGGTTTTCTGAGCAGCCGCAGTGGCCATAGACGATGAAATCTCCGCGGTCGTACTGTGCGCCGGTGCAGAACTTCCAGGCACCCCGGCGGCCGATGCCGTCGCCGAGCCGGTCGGGGGGGGATTGCAATCCCCCCGACGATTGCCACCCACGGCCGCCGCGGCTCCCCTGGGGACAACAGTAACGGGGTATCCCCGGTCCGCCCCGCGCCGCGCTGTACCCGAGGCATCGTTGTCATCCGCCCCCAGCTCCCTCACAGACGGAGCCAGCTCGCGCATCAGGGCGGCGCCCACGGCCGCCTCGTGGGCCGCTGGGATCCCTACCCACCCACCGACGGAGGCCAGCTGGTCCCGGAAGCGCATGACGTGGCAGTCATGCGCCTTGTCGCAGGCCCGCGTTACCGGCAGCCAACGCGGGAGGTGGGCACCCAGAAGGGAAGCGGAAGGTAGATCGACCCCCGGAACGAGGGTGACCACGCGCGTGTTGGGGGAGAGCGCCACCACCGCTTCAAGCGCGTCGGTAGGCTCGGAGAGCATGCAGACCTCCATGCGGTCGCTGGACCAGCTGGCCTGCACGACCACGCGCCGCAGCAGCTGCCTGACGGCAGCAGAGACGTCGCGCAGCCGCCAGGTGCGGCACTCGCGCGACGCCGCGCACTTATCCCGTCCGAAACGTCACGCACGGTCCCAACCTCGCGGCCAGGTGCCGCAACGTTGCGGACGCCGTCCGCAGTCTGCGCCGCGGCCGCCGCGGCGGCGCGCGCGTCGGTGCCCTGGCGCCGCTTTTCGTTCTGGGGGTCGCGACCGCCGGAGACGGCCCCGAGGGGAGCGCCAAAATCGGCGGCCACGATGTTCGAACATCTGTGGCGGGTGGGGCGGTTGCCCTCTAGAGGTGCCGCAGACCTGGAAGTGGCAGCGCCGGCCGCGCCGGCCGACATCTCAGCAGCGGTGGAGTTGCCGGGGGGGAGGTGAGCGGCGACGGCCGGCAAACGTGTCGGTGGAGCGGGCGGCGGCCGCCGCAGCCATCGAATGAAGCGGCACGCCGATATCACCCCCTGCGGCCCCTTGTCGAGAATCAGCTTGAACACGTAGCTGGGGAGTACGAGCACGCCTTGCATCTGCTCGGCGTTCAGTGCAGGACCCCTGAGATAATGGGCGTAGAAATTGATGATGACGTCGTTCACGTACGTGCCCGGCAGCAGCGCAAAGGCATCCGCCGTGGTAACACGGACGCCGCCGAGGTGGGCGAAGAACGAAAAGATAACAAGACTCATGTGTTCAATGTGCTCAAAGGCAGCCTCGTTGTCTGCCGCTGCGTCTCCCATGGCCACCACTTGACAGCCCCCAGCCGCGCAGCGACCGGCACCAGAAATCCACGTCACGACGATGCCGCCGCAAAGGGAGACGCTCTGGCAACGGCCTCGGTGCGAAGCCCCTGCCGCGGCCGCCGCTGCCTCAAAGCTGCTAAAAACACACGCAAATGAAACTCAGGCATGAAGGCGTACGAAGGGACGCCACATGCACAACTGCTAGGCACGAAGCTCCGTGGCAGCACCACTGGGCTCGTGGCCACCCGTCCGGCTCCGAGCACCAAATGCGATTGAGCCGCAGTACAGTAATCTGCACGGAGGACGCTGGGTACGACCTGCGCGAAACGCGCGGAAGGAGAGTGAGCGCGAGCTGCAAGACACGCACGGCTACAAAGGGAGGCGCGGCCCCCGCGCGAAACGCGCGGAAGGAGAGTGAGCGCGAGCTGCAAGACACGCACGGCTACAAAGGGAGGCGCGGCCCGCCGTGGCCACGAGCGGAAGGAGGGTGAGCACGAGATGCAAGACAAGAACGGACGCGAATGGAGGCGCGGCCCGCCGTGACCACGCGCGCAAGGAGGGTCACGGCGTGTCAGCAAAACCACTCTCGATGGCAAGTCGAGATCGAAGGAATTCCGCTTTTGGAATAAATGATGACACTATATTCTACGTGTGACGGCCGGACACCTGGCCCCCACACTCGGGGAACCAGTTCCCTCCCAGTCAAGAGGGGACACGTTGATTCGCGTCATGGGCGGTCGGATGCAGTCAGTCCGAAGCGGCCACTGGCTCTCGCGAGGGAAATATGTCCTACTGACGCATATTTCGAATCATTCCGGTGGCGATCCACTTGTGATCGCCCCGTGACTCCCCAACCACAACCGAGACCTCGAGACTTCCCTGGGACTAGTAGATCCCCGGGCAGGCCCCCAGTTAAGGGCCTAACGTTTTGTAAACCCGACTTGGACCATTGACCAGTATTATACCGCGCCCCTGACACCGGGGCGCCGCAAGGGTGTCACATAGCACCCTTTCCCCGCCTCTAATCAAGGCGGTGTCCGAAGCTTCGGCCGTCCTCCGCGGAGACTGGCCCCATGTGCCCTGAGGGGAGGGTTTTACTGAGGTTCCTTTGAGGGTGTCTGAGAGGGGGTTTTCGGAGGGTTTTCTGAGGGTCTTTCGTGGGTGTCTGAGGGGGGGTTATCGGAGGGTCTAAGGGAAACGAACGGGATAAGAGGGTGAGGCGTGAGTGTTGCCTCGAGGCCTTCGACGCGGGCAAGAAAACTTCCGGTCACACAACTCGTGTTTGTCGCTCTGGGCGTCATCCTCCGGTCGACGCCGTGCGTGTGTGCTCTTCGGGGTTTCCTTCCGGGGCGGGTATTCCCCGACAGGACTACCCGGCGACACGGCCTGGCTCGCCTTCCCCTCGACTGGGTGGGGTTGGCTGGGCGTGTTGTCACACTGCGGATACCCTAATGTGCTGCAATATATATTCTTGCAGAACGAATTGCTCCGTGTGCAGGCATGGCATGATGCTTGGCGATTATCGTTTCCTAAAGTTCGGCGTGAGCATCGCCTGAAGGACTGGTACAAGATTCCGCCAATGACAGTGGACATGTTGCAGTGGTGGTGACAGCGAACGCCGACGACGGCTGCAATGCAACAGGCTCTTTCTAAGACACATGTTCAACTATTTGCGTAATTGTTCTGGTGTTCTGCAAGGATTTGAGTCGGGCATGTCAGCTTTTGCACAACGGCATCTCTGTTGCGTGCCCCGCACCCTCTCCTCTTGGCCCGCCTGTCGATTTCTTTCTCTTGCTCGCGCAACCGGCACCTGTTGCTGCTTCGTCTTCTTCCCGCCCTCTGCGCTCACCTGCTTCTGGCGGCTGTCCCGTCAGCGCCAATATGTCATCGTCTGTTCCTGCGGGAGATGGGCGTTTGAAGCACCCTCAGCGTGGCCCACGTGCGGACCCTTGTGACCAGAATCCAAGTGCGCCGGAGGGTGACGACTCGAGGCACCGGCGCCGCCTGCGTCTTAGTGTACCCAGTGAGCTCCCCCCCACCCACCCCCCCCCTGAGAAGAAGCGGTCGAATGCTGCTTGGCGCGCCGCCATGACCAAGTGGTGCCCGCCTGTTCCTCCCATCCACCTCGACCGCCTGGCCTCCCTGCTGTCAGAGTGCCCCGACCTCTGAATTGACCTGACTTTTTTCCCTGCGTGACCTCTTTTTACCGGCCGAAAGGGTATCGTCCCGCTCTTCCTCGAAGACCTAGTCCACGCTAACAGCGGCAAGCCGGTGTCAGGTTCTGTTGATCTCTCTCTATGCGCCGTCTTTGACGCAGCGGTCGAGGCGTCCGCCGTGCCGGTACCATAGCCGGCCTCCGCCGCGGTCCACGCCCCCGCCGCACCCGCCACAGCCGCAGGAACGGTCAAGGCTTCCACCGTTCCTGTACCATCACCGGCCTCCGCCGCTGGCCACGCCGCCGTCGCACCCGCCACAGCCGCAGCCGCTGGCGCACTTGATGCCGGCCCACAGCTTCACGACAACATTCAAGAAAATGATCATGTCCTTCACGATGATACGGCACCGCCGAGTGGTGGCGCGGCGACACAGTCTACTGTGTCCGCACCAGCTGAGAGGCGTCCCACCGCCGGCGTAGCGGCTTAACCATCGTCTGGTGATTCTTTTGGGGGCCCCGACTCCGCCACCAATTCCTCCCCGTCCTTGGAAGGCGAGCACGAGGAGTCGACGGTCGACGAGAATGGGAGCCCCGTCGCGAGGGTCACCTGATAGACGTGGGAGAGGCCGTGCGCCGTTGCGCTCGTCTTGACGGAGGGCCACAACCCCAACAACAACAAGTGCACACAAGCGGTGGATGACACCGTCAGTCTGTGTCACGTGCATCTGGCACAGAGGTATGCTGTGTTTGGCATCCGGACGTGGGCAAGCCTCATTTTCCGGTGGCGAAAGAAGTACAAGACTCCCGGAAAGACTTCCAGAGGCCAGTACAAGAACAAGAGCAGTGTGAAGGGGAAGGAAAACCAGGCGCCGGTGGAGGTGGCTGAGTGCACGTACGACCTCCTCATCGCGGCTGCGCCGGAAGCGGAAAGGTCAACCTCGACGGGTCCGCACAAGTGGTTGCTAGATATCGTGCGGAGGATGGCTGCTGACAAGAAGTACGCTCGCCGCAGGGTCAGCCAGGCGCTGGCACCCGCTACATCGCAGAAGGCAGTTCTTCATTGGGTCAAGCGGAATCCCAAGCCAGGGCATTTTTCTGCTGTTTCTCCGTCCGCTCCGTCGTCTTGATGCTTCAGATATAGTACGTTTGATTGTGTCCATGCTTGATGATGCGTAAAGCCTACCAGTACACTTTGGGGGGTGGGATCATGGACTTCGCGTCAGCATTGGACGGAAAAACGCCTTGAAGCAAGATTGCCCAAGATGCAGCTATGTTGTGCTTCTGCTGAAAAAACGAACCAGGGTGGAGTAGTAGCATTCATTCCATTTTCCCTGCTGTGCGTAGCCACCTCCCCTCGTCATTGCCTTCCTCCCAGACTTTCCGACTGCTCTTCCCGTGGGGTGGGCCGCCATGCCGGCGAGGGCGGGGGCAAGGTTGGCGGCGCCGGAGCCGGCGCCGCGGCCGCCGCGAGCACCGCCTCTCCGCCGGAAACGCTGCCGCCCCTGCGCCGTCGGCGAGACGCGCCGACGGCGCCGTTAACACCGCGCCCCGCAGCGCGGCCACGTGCACCTCCACCGGGGGCATAGACTTCTCACCCACGCGCAGGCTGGCCCTACAAGACGCGCCGGCGGCGAGCACGGAGGTGGCCGGCTCCGGCGGACAATCGACGCCGGCGGTCGCGGCCGCGACGGCGGCTGCTTTGCCTGTGCGCACCGGCACGGTCGGAGCCAACGCTGTCGGCGCGGCCTACACACCGCGCGGGGCCACGGCGCCAGTCGCTTCCGGAGGTTGGGCCGTCAGCGCCCCGAACAGAGGCAGTGCTGCCAAGTAGGGTGCGCAAGCGGCCGCGCGCGATGAGTCCACGGTGCTGCGTCCGCCCCTCCGAGCACGCGAGCACGACAGGGGGCCTCCGTCCGCACCGCCCAAGAACCCGTCGGGGGAAGCAGCGCTGGCGCCCCCGGCGGCGCGCGCACCGACCGGCAGGGCACGAAAAGGCCGGTGCTGAGCAGGGGCAGCAGCGGCGGTACTAGGCGGTGGCGGCGTTACGGCAGCCTTCGGCGACGCGCCGCCGTCCACCGTCAAAGAAAATCTAAAGAAGGCGCCGCTGCGCGCCGACGGCCGCGAACGGACAAGGTCTCCGGAACAGCAGGGATTGGCGGGGGACGGCTGCGCGGCCACAAACGGGGCGTGCGCCGAAAGGATGCCAAGGGGGCGGGATTGCGCGCTGGCGCCGGCGTCGGCGGAAACGGGCGGCCCAGCCGCCGCATCCGCCGCGACCGCTGCCCCATCTCCGCTTGCAGAGCAGCGCACTGCAGCCGCCGAGTTGCGTACCGGAGCCCCGCCGAGCGGCCGCCGGCGGGCGATCGCCGTCGACTACGCCGTCGCGCCCGCGGCATGTGGGATGGCCGAGGGGAGCGAAGGCGGGGGGGGGGGCGGCCGTGCTCGCCGCCAAGGACCGATGAAGGGGGTTGCGTGACCGGCCAGGGAGGGGCGCGGGAGGGGTGGGGCTCGGCGGTCAGGCATGACATGACGCCTGTGAACAGTCATGTCCTGGACGCGGGAGTCAACACACCAACAGTTGCTCGTCTGTTTGAGAAACTGGGGTCCTTACCGCCAATAGTCGGGCCCGAGCCGAAGCAATACGGACCTCAATTGCGACAATGCGCAATCGGCCAGCAGCGGCCTAGCAATCGGGGCCTGAGACCATGCAATCGGGGCCTGCGACCCTGCGATTGGGCCCGAACAGCGCGATTGAGGGCCCGACTTGCGATTGCGGTACGAGTCTTAGGGGACGGGACAGCCCTGCGCCGCTGTGCGCGAGACGCGCCGCTGCACTCTCTGAACAGAAATTTCTCGCCATGAGATCGTCGGGAAATGTACCACCGAAATACTGGGGGCGTACTGGAAAAGTGTGTTGGCGTTTCTTACATACTCCTCAATACACGATATTTGCGCTGTACTGGCGGGCTGTCCTTCACAGTGTGGGCTTACTTCAGTACAGAAACAATATTTGCATTTAAGCTGCTTGGTACAGTCTGGCCCCGCACTTGTTCCGGGGGTAGGCCATCATCATAGCCCCCTTCCAGGTCTAAAAAAGTTATCTGAACCTGGGTTGTCGAAAGCGCGGTTTCGGCCGACTGTCACATCTCAAATATTCGGCGACAGTCAGGCTGCTCGAGAGACGCCGTTTGTGTCAAAAAATGTGGGGCTATTTGACTGTGGCACACTCGCAGAAGGTCCGCCGGACCTTCTGCGCTTGGGACCTTGTGCGGGGCCGCACTGTACACACTGACACTGCGCCTGTTCTCATATGAGAATGTGATGGTTGCTATCTGGGGTACCCCCAAAAGAACGATCCACGTGCCGTTAGCACGGGAAAAACGAAGAGCCACAAGAAGAAAAAGAATACCGCTGAGCTCGTGAGATGCTCAGCTCTCCAATGGTGTGATTTTCACCAACAACAGGCTCCGGGATCGTCAGAAAACAAACGAATGGTTGTTAACTGGTGTCAGACGGATAGCACCTGGACCGCCGCGTGGGCGGCCGCCACGGACACCTGCACATGTGCGGGCACGGGCTGCGCAAGCGCCAGATGTGAACACCACAGATCGGTCGCCAGTGGCTCGCTGACGGCGCACAGGAACAGCTGGCGGCCGCGGGCTGCCTGGACCTGGCAGCCGCTCCGTCGGACGCTTCCGGCATGTTCCGCGTGATGTCTGTTGGCGGCTACTGGGGTGGTCCCCGCGTCCGCTCACAGCGCCCGAGCGGCGGCCGTCACGACCGTTTGGTCCACGTCGGCGGCGGCAGGGGCGGTGGCGTCCCCCGCGGTCAGCCTGACTGCGCCACTCAGTGGCCGCTGCCGCCCCCGTTGCGTTCCCGGCTATGTCCCCTTCCGCTTCCCACCGCGCGCTGCGCGAGGCGCTGTCGAGACGCTTTGTGGGAGCAACGAGAGGTGGGGGGCCACACCAACCGACTCCGTCGTGGTCCAGCCAATCATAGCCGTCTATTTCGAGCCCGTTTCGATCCGCAAGGCCAGCGAAGTGACGGTCCCGCCACCCAGCCAGCTTCTCGCCTCGACTCGGCTGTGTGCCACCGCCTCGCATTGGGTGCCCTTCCCGCCTTGAACACATCTCATTCCCTGCTCCGCGCTTGGGGCTCTCGGCTGCTCCCTCTTCCCCCGAGTCGTGCGGCTGGCCCCGCCCCCACCCCCCCCCCCCCCCCCCCCCACCCCCCCCCCTCCCC
>Ga0115030_1001631_pt1 | contig 10122 bp, 5 predicted proteins | sample SidtaG_4_FD_87174 | JGI IMG/M metagenome (GOLD analysis project Ga0115030, IMG submission 87174) | Marine algal microbial communities from Sidmouth, United Kingdom - Sidmouth_Male1 metaG | ecosystem: Host-associated > Algae > Red algae > Unclassified | place: Sidmouth, United Kingdom | collected... | reverse complement strand
CCCCCCCCGCCCGCCGCGGCCCCCCGCGGCCCCCGGGCGCGGGGGGCCCCGGGGGGGGGGCCCCCCCCCCCCCCCCCGCGTCTGCGCCGACGCGGGGGGCGTCACCCACGCGAGCGCCTCGTGGACGGCTTGTTCAGACGGCAAGTCGCCGCCCCCCCACCAGCCGCCCGTCGCCCGCCGCAGCAGCCGCCGCCGGCGGTGGACCATGAGGAGGGCAACGACGGCGGCGGTGAGCAGCAGCACCGCCGAGCCGCCGGCAACGACCGCGCCAACGACAAAGGCGGGCGCCGTGCGCGCGCGGACGGTGGGGGGGGGGAGGGAGGGCGACGACGCGCGCGTGGGAAGGCTCATGGGGTGGGGAAGCGGCGCGCGGCGGGGCGGGCGCGGCACCAGGCCGCTTCAGAGGCAACAAGGAAGGTCTCTGTGATTCGTAAACCGCCACCACAAAAAGAAGCCAAAGATGTTGGTGGCCAGGAGGGTCCAGCGGCCATTGCAACGGCGAGTCGCTATGGTGCTGTCCAAGTGTCGCTATGGTGCTGTCGAAGAGTAAGATGACGCAGCACAGCAGTGCACTCTTGGTGGTCATCGGTGGTTCCTGTACTGGGCACACTTGCAGCCAACCCGAACAACGGTAGGAGAGTTCAGTAAAGTGTGTGGAAGATCAGAAAAGTAGTCTGCCAACGATTGTGTTCTGGCTGCACTTGAGTGTATTCTTCTGGGGAACTTGCTGATTTCAGTCCACATGCAACCCGAGTTTGCGGGCACAGCCGCAGGTCTGCCAAGCCGAGACGAGGGGCGGGCCAGAGGTGCGGCAAAGGCTCCACTCTGAAGTCACGCCGCCTCGGTCGCCATGGCGTTCGTCCCTGCCACTACTGCTTCTTTGTTTCCCCGTCGGTCGCCCTTGGCCGCCGCATCTTCCTCCTTTGTCCTGCAGCCGGCAGATCGCCTCCCGCTCTCCCCCCCTTTTCCCACCGCCCGTCACTCGACTGACCCCCGCTCGCCCCGCTCGACCGCCCCCGGATCTTCCGTCCGCCGTCACCCAAGGCGGACGGCCGTCACGGCCACCGCTGCAGCCGGCATGGGCGTCGCCGGCTGGACCCAAAAGACCTTCCGCCTCGGCGCCCGCTCCCGCGGGTGCCACCTCGTCACCAAGGAGATTGTCAATGCCGTCCCAGAGCTGCGGGACTACAAGGTCGGCCTCGCCCACATTTTCATCCGACACACGAGTGCGGCGTTGACGCTGAATGAGAATGCAGACCCGGACGTCCGCAAGGACATGAAGATGATCCTGGGGGAGGTTGTTGAGGACGGCCACCCCCGCTTCCTCCACCGTGACGAGGGGGACGATGATATGGCTGCTCACGTCGTGTCGTCTCTCGTCGGCGCCTCCGTGTCGGTGCCCGTTACGGATGGTCGGCTGGCGCTGGGCACGTGGCAGGGGGTTTGGCTGGTGGAGTGGCGCCATTATGGAGGGGAGCGGAGCGTCACCGTCACCGTGCAGGGGGAGAAGAAGTGAGGGCATTGGTTGAGGTGGGGCCGTCGCGGAGGGCGGCTGCTGCTTGAGAGGCTGTGGAGTGCCCTTGGGCGGGGGTGGTGCGCTGCACGACGCCTGGGAGGTTGTGCAGGTCTGGACGGGGCGGGGAAGGTACGAGGGAATGCGGTTGGGGTGCGTGAGCGGCAAGTCGGCGGCGACGGCGCGTCGGCGGTGCGGCGGTGGTGTGGCGGTGGTGCGTTGGTCGCCAGCGCCGCACAGCGCACCAGAGTGTGTGTGCAAGAGGCCGCCTTTGTTGGCTACCGGCGGTGACTTCGCTCAGTTTCTTTGGCGGTTACTTGTCTGGCAACTGTTCGGTTGCGCTATCACCTGTTCTCTTGTCATCTGCGCTGTGCTCCAACGTGACTTGGCGTGCGGCGCGGTTTTTTCGTGAGTCGCACGATGCGTGGGGCCCCTTTCTGCATCCATAGCACGGGCACTTTGACCCTATCGTGGAGGGCTGCCGCCAGATGTTGCCGGGAAAGAGTCTGCTCGCTGTGCGACGCCCGTGGGCATGGACTTTTTCTCATGTTGCAGCGTTGAGTCCGTGAGCACCTCCGCGTGGCGTAGATTTGGGCCGACACACTACGCGCGGCGTTGAACGCGCGGTCCTTGTTGCAAGCACATCGGCGTCCACTCGGTTGCGCGCGCCCCAGCGGGACTCGGCAGCCGAGCCACACGGCCACCACAGATTTTTTCCGGCGGACGTGTCCCGAATCAAGCTGCGGTGCACCGTGCCCTGACTCCCCGGCTCGCGTCCGAGTGGAAACACCGACACTGCCGCGCCAGCTGCAGACAGCCTGGCCGGCATCGTGCTACATTTCAACTCGATCGCCCGGCAACACTCGTCCTGTGCTCTCTGCCGGCAGCGCCCATCGCTAGCGGGGTGTCTCCCTAGGCAGCGAGCAACAGCCCACCGTGGCTGAGCGGCGCCGTGGCTTGCCAAGGAAGTCCAGTTCGCGCGGAGCGCGGCAGCTGTGCGGTGTCAACAGGTGGGATGGTGGAACTCGGACGGAGGACCGCCGGCGGTTCATGCTCCTCAACCGAGCCGCAGGACGGCCGCAGCAGCAAGATGATTCGCTGCTGCCATGCGACCCCCGGACAGAGCATTGGTGTCTTCCGCGCTTCGAGCCACCGCCTGGGTCTTTCAAAGCCTCATGATGCGTGTAGACATCCGTCTCTTTCTCTTCCGCCCGTTCCATCGCATACAGTATGGCGGCCTGCTGACAGGTGTTGGCCCAACCTCAGCGGCTCGCCTTCTCCGTCGGGCTAATCCTGTGTTAAGTTGCTTTATCCCCCTGAAGGACCTGCGTGTGAATCCTGATGATGCTCAGTCCATCCACTCCCCCGGCCGGAACCATTGGCGGAAACAGTGCCAACCGCAGGGACAGAGGCGGGGCGCTTGTCGCCGTGTGCGCGGGGAGTAAACAGAGAGCGCACAATGGATGGCCACGGCGGGGGAGGGTGAACGATCCAGATGCCAGGAGATCCAGGCCGCGGCCGCTCTTCCACCCCTTGTGTGCCCCTGAGGAACCCTCCTGACATAGCTCGTCTCGCCGTGTTGCCCCGGCTCCTGGGCTCCTGGCCGCCGTGTGCACGGGCCCACCGATCGACGCTCCCCAAGAAGCGGAGTTGCACGTCGGCGCCTGACAGCTCGTTCTGCACGTATGCCTCGCGAGCAGCACCTGGTGCACCACCCAGTGCGCGGACCATGGTCAATAACGGCCTGCCGCCCCTGATAGGCGGGGCGGGACAATGGTCAACTGGCGAATAGCTTGTACTTTCATGAATCTGGCCGCCGCCGCACGACAATTGGGCCATCGAGATTTACATCTGACGACGAGATCCCACAGAGTACTGAACGGGTCGACAGCCCGAAGAGCAGCACTGCTGTACAGCCCCCCCCATGGAGGGTCCACAACAGCTTGTGGCCTGGCCTGGCGTCGCCCCACCGTTGAGTCGGGCCCTTTTGGCACACCGCCCCGCCCGAGTGATCTACATGTGTGCGTACCTAGTGGAAACGGCCAGCCCGATGGTGTGGATACGTGTCCGCCAGTCGAGCGGTTCCCGAATTCAGGCGTTGAGGGATGGGGGACCTGTCCGGCCACCGCGACAGGACTGTCCGCTCTGCAAAACGAGTGTCCTGATTGCGGGAGGAAAAGGCGACAGGTGTGATGATGGGCCGGCGTCAGGACCCCACGGGCAGCAAGCTGCGTCCGCGGGGCTGCCCGCCCGAGGGGGGCCTACGCAGTTTTCGATCGCCCTCCGCCCCGTGCAGCAACTCGATCTTTCCCCGCCTCTTCTCTCACGAGCGACTGGGAAAAGGCCCTAGGAACAGCAAAGAGCCCCCTCCCCCAGCCGATGTGGTGTGTCGGTGGACCCCACGCCACTGTACCGCGTGTACTGCGTAGGGGAGGGAGGTGGCTGACTCATTGGGAACCTGGACCGAGGCCCCTTGCCACTTCTCCTATGCTTGAAGGGGCCTTGTTGCCCCCCCCCCGCCTTCCCCCCCGTCACAGAAGCACCTCCGCGCGGGGGGCGTCCAGCAATGGCTCGGGACGTCCATTGGGCTGGAAGCTCCACGGAAAACAAAGGGCTTGGTAACGGGGAGCGGGAGGGGTCGAAAGGTCCGACGCTTGGTGTACGGCAGCTACGAGGCGTGGGTGCCTCCGCGGATGGACCGACGGGTGCCGTGTGAGCGTCTTGCTGGGGTCGGGCGAGGCGCGAAGATTCCGAGTGGTCTCCGGACCGTGCGGAGATGCGAGCGGGGTGAGGGGGAGCGCCGGGCGGCTATGTGCGGGCAGCTGCGCGTGCGCGAGCTACACGGGCGTCGAGTGGATGCGTGCAGAGGCAGCCGGCTGCGTGCGAGTCGTGGTGCGGCTGGGGGTCGCCGCGCCGCGTGCATAAGAGGGCATCCCGGCCACCTCACCCAGCTCCCAAAACCGTTGCCCGTCACCAGCCTCACAGACGGCAGCCGCCAGCCGCGACGCACACGTCCACCCTTCCCCCTTGATCGACACGCCAGTCGCCTCGCCTCCTCCCGCTCGCCCGCCCCCATCTTGTCGACACGGCGTGTGCGCCCACCCCTCGCCTGTACGATGGGGCTGTCCAAGGCAACGACGACGACGCTGGTGGTGCTCGCTGCCGCCTCCTCCCTCGCCACGGGCGCCGTCGTCCCGACGGCGGTCGGCAACAAGGGCGGCTCGGCGGTCAAGTCGACGGCGGCCGGGGGTGGCACCTTAAAGAAGCCGACGGCGCGCGTGGCTGGTGGCCGCCGCGTCGCGTCCAAGGCGGTCAAGGCGCGTACGCTCAGGGCCGTCCGCCGCCGCGCACGCGGCACGACCAAGCACAGCGACAGCTCTTCGGACGATAGCAGCTCGAGCTGCGACAGCGACCACCCGGGCGTCGTGCGCACCGTCAAGAAGACGGTCAAGCACAACGGTGGCCACACGACGGACAGCGACTCGTCAAGCAGCGACTCCTCGGACAGCAGCTCCTCCGACAGCAGCTCCTCCGACAGCTCATCGAGCAGCGACAGCGACCACCCGGGCGTCGTGCGCACCGTCAAGAAGACGGTCAAGCACAACGGTGGCCACACGACGGACAGCGACTCGTCAAGCAGCGACTCCTCCGACAGCAGCTCCTCCGACAGCAGCTCCTCCGACAGCTCATCGAGCAGCGACAGCGACCACCCGGGCGTCGTGCGCGTCGCCGCCAAGGCGCCGACCAAGGACAGCAAGTCCTCGTCCGACTCGGACAGCACCAGCGGCGACTCGGACGACTCGCTGCACGCGAGCCGCGTGGCCGTCCGCACCGTCCGCCGCCGCCGCCTGACGCGCCTGCCAATGACCAACCCGTTCCTGGCGGGCGCCGCGGGCGCCGCCTGAGCGGCCTGCCAAGGGACCCGGGGGGCGGCGACGGCGGCGGCGGCGGGGGCGACCGCCGCGCACACGCCCGAGCGGCGGCTAGTGGCAGCCTTTGACCGATGGTACTTTGCTCGACTTGGGTGCGTCAAGTGCATGTAGTTCTCCCGTACTGGTACAGTATGACTCTACTAAATGTGGCAGCTTTCTATCAGCTTGATGATCACGGGCAACGTCGTCGCGGGCGGCAACGTCGAGCGCCGGCCCGCCGGCCGCCCGTCCGTCGCGACAGGGGCGCGCGCCGCGCCTTCCCAGTCGCGTCGCGTCCCCCTCGCCCCCCACGTACACGTGGTCGTGCAGGCACGTGCTCGTGCCGCTTTGGCCGTGCTGCCGAGGTGGCTGCTGAGCCCCCTGCAGCGGCCGCTTCAGCTGCCGCTTGAGCGGTCGCCCGCGCCGACGGGCGAGGCCGCCTGCCCACGGCGGCTGGTGGGGCGCCACGGAGGTCAATTCCTCTGGCCGCTGCCGCCATGGCTGGCGGGTGAGGGTGCACCGCCAGGTGCTAATGCAGCCGCGGGTACAGCGGTAGCGGGTAGCGGCGCCGCCTGGGGCCCGCACGCCCGGCGCTACCGCCGACGCGCGCGTGGATGGGGTGCCCGGTCAGGAGGGACCCCATGGCCCCCCTGGTGGGGTCCTTAAACAGCGCGCGGCGCCACGTCTGCCGCTGACCGTCTGCGTCGCTGTGGTCGCCTCGTTCTCGCTCGCCCCTCTGCCTCCCTCTCGCTTGCTCCTCGGCCTCTGGCCTCTATTGCGCGTTCCTCGCCGCTTGCGCTGCCCGCTGACACGGTCGCGCACGTCGCTGTGTAGCCCGTTTCCCCGTGCTACTGTGACGCTGCCGCCGCTCCCGCCGCCTGTGCCGGTCGCCACCCCCCCCGCCGCAACGATGGGCTACACCACCACCGCAACGACGACGACGCTGCTGGTGTTGGCGACGGCCACCACCCTGGCCCGCCACGCGGGTGCGGTGCCGCCGGTGGTGGCGCCCGCCGCCGCCGCCGTGGCCGAGGCGTCGACCACCAACACCGCCGTTGCTGCCGACCGTGGGCCGGTGGGTGCGAAGTCAGCCGCCTCCAAGGCGACCGCTGGCATTGACATCCAGGTGCGCGCCGCGGCCACCGAGAATGTCAACGAGGGCAACGACGGTGCCGTCAGCGACTCGGATGGCGAGACGGACGAGAACGCCAGCGACTCGGAGGATGACATGGAGGAGCTGCAGGACGTCGCCGACTATGCGGCCGACGACGATGGCGACTTTTCCGACGACGGGGACGGGTCGGACAGCGACACGGACGAGGATGGCGACGAGGAGAGTGACGTCGACGACATTGAGGAGCTCCGCACCCTCGACCGCGCCGCGGCCGACGAGGTGGCGGACGATGGGCTGGACGAGGACACGGAGGGGGAGGAGGAAGAGAACGACACGGCATCGGAAAGCGGTAGCGACATGGAGAGCGTCGACACCCTCAGCGACGATGAGGACGAGGCGGCAGACGTCCCCGACGTTGCCCCGACCGTCATGCGGTCGTCCATGGACTTGCCGCCGGCCGACCACGAGGACGGCTCGTGGGCGGCGGGCACGAGCGACGACGACGAGGCGTCTGACGACGAGGAGGAGGATGACGAGGAGGACGACGACGCGGACGACGAGGACGACGACGAGGCGACGGCGGTCGTCCGGGAGGGGGCCGACGACGGCACCGCCGGCGCCAAGGGCCGCGCCGCGGGCGCAACCGTCACGGCCTGGGCGCCGCCCTCGTCTCGTTCCGAGGCAGACCACGAGGCGGTCCGCCGCGTCGAGGTGGGCGACTATGTGGCGCTGTCGCCGTCGAGCCCGTTCCTGGCGGGCGACGAGGCGTCGCCTTGAGGCGTCGGCCGTCAGACTCGACGGGGGCGGGGGGAGGGCGGTGAAGTGTTTTTTAGCAAGCGAGTCGCAGTGGGGCTGGGCGGCACAGAGTGGGGGACAGCTCCCGATCAGCGGCGTAGGGCCATGTGCCAAAGAGCGGTTGGAATCGACACGCCCCCGCGGGAGGTTGAGGGGCGCGCACCAGGACGCCGGGGCCGTAACCGGGGTGTCTTGGTGAGGCCCCAAACGGGGGTGACGGGTCGGAGTCGCGGCGACCAGCAACGAAGACAGACTGTGCAAACAGAAAAAAAAACTAGACGGAGCGCGGCACGGCCGGCGTTTGCGGGTGCCGGCCGCCACCCACCACGGCCGATGCCACGCACCATCACAGCCGCTGCCCACAGCTGTGGTGCAGCATGCGGATGCACCCCAGCGACGCCCACCACGGGGCAACATCAAAACAGCGACGTCAAGGATATATAAAACGACGTGTCCCCCACAACGACAAGGAAAACAAAATCAAGAGGAAAAAAGACCACAAACGAGAGGAATAAACTGAACAATGAGGCGGCATTCCAACGAAGCAAGCCCGCGCCCGCGCTACGCCACGAAAGCACACCCACACCCCGGCTCGATAGTTAGCCTGTGCACGCCAACGGCATGGCGGGGGAACCACAAAGCGGCGTGCCCCTCGGCACGCCTCGTCCGTCCATGGCAAGGGGCCGGCCGACACGGACACGCACGCGCGCGCATGCGCGCGCGGCCCCCCCCCCCCCCCTCCCCGCCCCCCCGCCGCCCCCCCCCCGCCCCCCACGAGCGCGCGCCCCGACCGCCACCACGGCGCTACGCAAACAGCAAAAACGCGCGGCGGAAGCGCCCGCGGATGGCGGCAACCCGCCGGCGGACCCAGCGGAGCCAGCTGAGGCTGCGGGGCAAGCCGAGCCCCCCGAGCGCCCGCGTCCGAAAGTGCACCGCCGCCCGCCCATAGTGCCCGTCGCGCGTGGCCGCGTTGGAGGCGGCCCACGACCAGCGGCACGCTTCCGCGCGCGCCGCGTCGCCGACGCGGCGGCGGTGGGCGGGCGCCCCCACGAGCGCGCGGATGTGGGCGACCGCCGCGTCGGTCGACGCGGCGACGGCGGCGGGCGTCGGCGACGGGCCCGCGGGGGGGAAGAGGTAGCCCGTCACCCCATCCTTGACGGCGTTGCACAAGCCGCCGGCGGCGGCGGCGACGGCGGGCACGCCCGCGGCGGCCGCCTCGAGGACGACAAAGCCGAGCGTCTCAGACTCGGAGGGCATGACAAACACGTCGGCCGACGCGTAGGCCGCCGACAGGTCGTTGCCCGTGAGGATGCCCGTAAACACCGTGGCGGTGCCCGCAAGCGCCGCCTCCACCGCCGCCCGCGCGGGCCCGTCGCCGACAATGGCCAGCCGCGCGTCGGGGAGGCGCCCGAGGACGCCGCGGAGAAAGCCCAAATTCTTCTCCGCCCCAATGCGGCCAACGTAGAGCAGCAGCGGCGCGTGCGGGTGGCCGCCGCTGAGGCGCCACCGCATGGCCGCCGACGCAAAGCGCGGGTGAAAGGTGTCCGTGTCGACGCCCTTGGGCCACAACGCCGCCCGCTGGATGCCGTGGCGCGTCAGCTCGTCGACGAGCTGCGGGGAGGTGGCGAGCGTCAAATCCGCGCGGTTGTGGCACAGCCGGATGAGCGTCCACGCGAGGCCGACGAGCGGCTTGAGGCCGTACCGCGCCGCGTAGACGGGCAGGTGGGTGTGGTAGGACGCGACGAGCGGCACGCGGAGGAGGCGCGCAAAGGCCAGCACCGCAAACACCAGCGTCCCGGGCGTCGTCAGGTGGATCACGTCGGGCGCAAAGTCGCGCAGCAGCCGGTACACCCGTGGGCCCCCAACGCTCAGCCGGATGGCGGGGTAGAGGGGGAAGCGGAAGCCCCGAATGGACGCCACCGTTGCGCCCGCGTAGGTGGTCGGCGCGTCCTTGGACGCGTCGGGCGTAATGACAAGGACCTCGTCGCCGCGGCCGCGCAGGTACTCGACGAGGCCTTTGTAGCGGTTGGCGTAGCCCGACACGTGCGTAAAGGGCGTCGGCTCAACGACAATGGCGACGCGCCGCGGCCGGCCGCCGCCAGCCTCGGCGGTGGGGGGCGGGGCGGCCTTGGCGCCGCCGCCAAAGGGGCCCATCGCCACCACCAAAGGGGCTGACGATGGGGGGGTCACCGGGGGTGACGGCGCCGTCGGGGGGGGGGGGCGCGCGCGCGCGCCGCCCGCCGGGTGGCGGCGGTGCCCACCGCCAGCCCCGCCGGCGCGGGGCGGCCGCGGACGACCGCCCGGCGGGCCGCCGACGCCGACGGCCACGGCACGAGGGGGGAGGCAAAGCCCAGCGCCACGCCCGCCGGTGTCGGCAGTCGGCGGCAAGCGTCGGCGGCGGCCACTGCCGCGGGGGGGGCCGCCATGGCCAGGCAGCCGGGCCGGGGAGGGCGGGAAGGGGGGGGGAGGGGGCCCGAGGGACGCACACCCCGGCGGGGACGGCGTCAGCCAGACAGGGACCGCAGCAAGGAAAGGCGGACGCGCCCCCAGCCGACCCACCGCGCGCCGCGGCGCCAATGACAGCCGCGTGCAAGCCGCGCCGGTGGCGGCGCGTCGGCCCGTCGGCCACGACGGCGGCCGCGTCCGCGTCGTGGGGGCAGCCGTCTGGGGCGCCCAACAGAGTGCGCGCCCACGGGCGTGCCGAGTAAGGCCAGTCCCCGCGGTGGGTGCGTGGCGCACGGGCGGGGGTGGGGAGGGGGGGGGGGGGGGGGGGGGGGGGGGGGGGGGGG
>Ga0115030_1001628_pt1 | contig 10131 bp, 9 predicted proteins | sample SidtaG_4_FD_87174 | JGI IMG/M metagenome (GOLD analysis project Ga0115030, IMG submission 87174) | Marine algal microbial communities from Sidmouth, United Kingdom - Sidmouth_Male1 metaG | ecosystem: Host-associated > Algae > Red algae > Unclassified | place: Sidmouth, United Kingdom | collected... | reverse complement strand
TTGAAAACATCGGCTGTGATGTCATGATCCCGCGGTCCTCCATTACTATTGGCTGTGGCGAAGATCGAGATCAATTCAGAGCACAATCGAGACTAAGTGGTCCATAATAGTTTGGGCAAACTACGCCTCCCGCGGCGTGGCCAAAATTGGGAAAACCACCATAGTGTGCATGGTACCCGGGCCTTGGTGCACCACCGGTCGCTGATTCACGGCCGGACTCCACGGTGCGCGATTTCTCCCAGACCTTGCTTGTGCTGCCATGTCATTGACACTGTCATTGCTGTTTGGAGGAAAACCAAGGGTCCTTTCACGCAGCAACCGCAGGGGCTGCAGTGCCAGAGTCGCCGCCCCCGCGTCGCGCGCGGGCGCACCGCGCGGCTCGGAATTCCGCCCACCTCGCTCCCCGCGTGGCCGCCTCTTGCACGCGCCCACTGGCACCGGTACGCGCGCCGCGCGCGGGCATTGGCCGCCACCAGCGGCGCGGTGGCAGTCGGTTCGGCGTTTGGGCGATGCCGCGTGGCGCCGGCGCTCCGTGCCCGCGGCGGCGCCGGGCGCTGGGGCGCTGCGCCGGCGCTTTGGACGATGATCCTGCGGGCGGCGCCGCGCGGTGCTCCCCCCGCGATCGCCGGCGGGGGGGCGACGCGCGGGCGCCCCGTCGGTGGGGGCGGCCGCAGCGGACGCGGCAGCGCGCGGCGTCGGCGTGCGCGCGGCCACCGCGGTTGTGGCGGTGGGGGTGGTGGCAGCCGTCTGATGGTAGCCCACCGCTGCCCATGGCGCCCGCCTGGTGCCGCGCGGCTGGCCGAGGCGTGTCCGCGCGCGCAAGCCCAGCGGTGGTCGCCCCGTTGGGGGTGTGCAGTGCGCGGCCTCGCCGTGCTGCAGGGGTCACGGCCGAGCGGGCGCGCCGCGCGCATGCATGGGGGCCGGGTGGGGTGCGGTTGGACCCGCTGGACGAGACCGCTGCTGCTACGGAATGGCGAGCACAGCGACCATGTGGGCGGTACTCGACCCTCATCCCAGGCCACTTCATCGCACCGGCACGACCCTCATAAGCCTGCGCTCTTTGCTTTCGCGCCAGGCTCAGTGAGAGAGGCGGGGCCGACGGTACACCGACCTCTTCTGCTCGTTGTTGTCGTCGCTGGTCTTATCCTGTTTTTGGTGGCGCACGGCGGCCTCCCACTGGCGCATCTGTTCTTTCAGCTACTCGTTTCCATTCCGAAAACGAGCCGCCAGAAGAGCTGGCCGCGCCCGCCGTACGTGGGGAGAGCGTCGCGTCCGACCGCCTCGCTCCGCCGCCGTGGGGGCACCGACGAAACAGCGGCCTGCCGAGGGCCCCGTCCCGTCCCGAACGGGCTCCACGCTGCCTCTCGCAGATGGCAGACACAGAAAAGGCTGTTGGAGAGTCGCCCGGGCTACCACCATGGCTGGGTGTCGTCGGGTGCCGCAGCGGCGGCACAGCGGGGCCAGGACCGTTTAGCCACAGCTTCGGGCACGATCGGCAGCAGACAGCTGATAGCAGAGATCTGCAGGTGTTGAAAAGCGGCCCTGGTGTAAATATGGGTTCATGAAAACTTCCTCGCGTGACTGACACTCTGCACATGTGAGCAGTCCGTCGCATCGTACAGTAGCTGTCTCTTTTGTGCACCCGATCTGGCCCGGCGAGAAAATTGCGCGGGTGGTTCCGCGGTGTGCTGTAGTGTAAAGTATTCTTGTGGTCAGTGCGGCAGATAAAGCGCAGAGCCGCTGCACTTTTCCTGCTGCGAGATAAGCCTGTGTCAGAAAAAAAACAGCAATAATCACAACCATGCGGTGATAATTTTCACCCAAACGTGACGATGCACGGGCTCCGCGCGCGCGGGGCGTCACGGGCATCCTGTCTGCTCCCTCGTGTGCCTCCCAGGCCGACTGTACCGCCTGGCTCTGCCCACAGTGGCGGCGTGGGTGCTGCTCCCCCGCCCTTTCCACTAAGGATGCCCACGCCCCGGCCCGCTGTGTGTTCGGTCGGCGCCTGCGGCGGGCACCATCATGGGGCCAGACGCATGATGCGTCCGGCAGTGCGCCCCCCCCCCCGCTCCCCCCGCTCCCCCTCCACCCTCAGCGCGCTCGCGCGCCTCGTCACCGTCTGTGCGGGCGGGTGGCTCCGCCCCCTCGTCCTCCTCGGGGTTTCGGTGGGGCAAACACGGGGGGTGTCGCCGCGCGCCTCCGCGCGCCGCTCGTGCGCAGGACCGTGCGGCCGTGGCGCCGCGCCTCCGCCGGCCCGCCGCGCGGGTGCGGCGCGGTTGGCGACGTGACGTGGGCGTCGTGCGCTGCGCCGCGTCGCGGTCCAGCGCTTCCCCCTGCACCGCGTGCCGCGTGAGCCGCGGGGCGCGCACGATGCTCGCGCGCCGCCCGAGTCGGCGGCGGAGACCGCCCCGCCGCCGTTCAAAGCAGCAGCACTCACTGCGGGTGGCGGCTCGTACAGTGGGTGTGCTGCAGCCACGCGACCGCGGGGGGTGCGGGGCTGCTCGACGTCGCGGCGGCCGTAGAAATTTCTTTGGTGAGGAGGTACGGGACGTCGCGCGAAATGTTGCAGTGGGTGACGCCCCGCTGGCCCGCCGCCGCGTGGCGCAGTGACGCGACAGTCGAGGTGGCAGTGCAGCGTGCCTATCGGCAGGGGACTATACGATCGGATGGCGGAATCACAGCAAGTGAGGGGAGAGAAGAGTATGAGTACGCCACGGAAAACGAAGAATACGACGGCACGGGGTGCCCGGGTTTTCAGCGTCCATGGTGCGCTTCACGAAGGATTAGTGGAAAATTGCACTTTCAAGTCTCGCACCAAAAAGTACATGGACAAATACTCAATGAGCAACAAGTCACGCGTCTGGCGACCTTCTTGAGCAGTTGGCAGCTGCCATCACGGATCTCACGCGTCCTCTCTCCGTGCTGCTGAGCATGCGTCACCACAGGGTTGAGCGTGGTGATTGGCCAGGCCCGTGTTTGTGAGTGACAATCTGACGTGTGTCGCGCTCCCGCTGCTCGTTCGGGTCCGGCTCAAGAGTGTGCGAAAGCGGCGCCAGTGGCAGACACGCTGCTGGGGAGCACCAGGTGCTCCCCAGCCAGAGGTCCTCCTCTTCCTACAATTCGTCGCCCGCGTCGCCCGCGTATCTTGAGATTGCAATCTGCGGCCGTGGCCCGAAACTCTCCACGGTTCCACTGTGGAACGAGCCGGGCCGTTTTCAGCCACTCTCCGCTACTGACGGTGCCACCTTATTGCCACTCCCCAGCCACTGCTTGGAGCATTCAATCAACACGGCTTACACGAAGGCCGCAGAAGCTGGGCCCGTCTTCGCCAGGCCAATGAATGGTATCGACGGGCGGGGTCTGGAAGGAATCCACGGCATCGGGTGGAGCACGTCCGTCTCTGTTGGTCAACTTCCCGTTGGGGACCCGGCGCCTACTCGACCACACAGGGACGCGTCAGGCGAGGTGGGCCCGGTCTCGGGCGACCAAACCGTTTTGGCTTTCGTGGGCCCCGGGGAAGGCCCGCGCCTCATGAGTGCTTTTGGCCACAAGAATTCTCGAAGCGGCGGCCCGTGGGAAAGCGCTCAGCTGCTGTTGGAAGAGGGCTGGGCCCCGAGCTGGTGCCCAGCGCACACAGCGAGGCCCGTGTTGCCCAGCGCAAGCGTGTCGTGCGTCAGAGAGCGAGGCGGTTCAGGGGCGCAGGCTGTTTTACCCGCCACAGTCGCAGTGCTGCTGTGCAAGACCTAGCAGAGGTGCACGCAGGGTGTCGTTTGGGAGGGGGACCCGCCTCTGGAGTGGCCACCAGAGCCCTGCCGCGCCCACACCCCCCGCAGCAGCTTGATTCACTCGCCCTTTCGCGACCCACCCCGCAGAAGAGCGGAGCGGCGGTTCAGAGCGCCGCCTGCACCGACACTACGCCGGGCAGTCCCAGCACTCGGGCACGCGGGCCCTGCTTGCGGCGAATTGGCGTGTGGTTGACCGGGGGGGTGGTGGCTGGGCCAAGCCAAACGTCCACTGGCAGGTTTTTCCGTTCCCCCCTGCACGGTTCTACCACCCGATTGTCGGGCAATCCTCGCCTGCGTGCGGGGTAGATAGGCTCGGCAACGCTGCGTGATTGGTCGGCTGTGCTCCTATCTCCGCCTGGCTGGTCCAGCACGGCTCTGCGTGCCGGTCCGTGGAGACAGCGTTGAGGGGTGGCGGCCGAAGCGCTTGCGCTACGTCCGCGTGGTGGGGCGTTGAGCTCTGTCGTGGTCGTGCTTGTGTCCCTCTGTTGTCGTCCCCGTGGTGGTGGTGACGGTCGCGTGGTGCTGGGTGGGCGACACACAGCCTTGCTGTCGGGTTTATCTCTGTGTCTTGGTGGTGGGTCGCGAATCGCGACCTCAGCGTAGCTCACGCAGTGTGTGCGGGAGGGCGACTCAGCTGTCGTGCTCGTCCTGTCTCTTCCCGTCGCGGTGGAGCAGGAGTTGGTTGACGTCGCCTCCTCCGCGCGCAATCTGTTGTCGGCTCGTGGGGCCCATTTGGGCTGTTGCGTGCGACACCAGCTGGTGGCGGGGCTGAGCCGTCGCTTGAGCGTCGGTCGAGGAGGCCAAGCTGTCCCTGCTGCCGCCCACCCTTCGTCGGTCTTCCACCCCCGGACCGCCGTGGAGCCGCTGCTTGTCAGCGTCCCCCCCTCGTTTGCCTCGTGCTTCGATTGCTGTGCGCTGTACAGTAGTTGGGGGATCACCGTCTTACCATGAGCATTTAGGCGCTACCACCAAACCCGCTACACCGCCTCGGCGGTGCAGCACGTTTTGCGGGGGGGGTGAACCGGCTGTTGACGTCCCGTGCTGCACCCGACACGAATGCACTCATCTGCCTCGAGGCGTGTTCGCTCCGCCTCACCACCCGCCCCCCCATCCTCGACGACGTCCAGTGGCGGCCGATCCCGCACTGGGAGCACCCGCCGTAAGCCGCGCACGTCGCTGCCGCCATCGTTTTTGCTTGCCCCCCCCCCGCTGATGGCGTCTTCGACAATGACCTCTGCCGCCGTGGCGGTGCCTATTTGTGTGCCCAGCCGAGTCCTGCCCCCCCCGCTGGGACTCTCGTCGGTTGGCGGCTCGCCTGGGCGACTACCATCCGTGCTTCAAGCCGCCGCTTCCATGCCGCGCAACCATGAGTTCCTCTGCCATGCGGCGTCGGAGGCCATTCCTATGGCCCCCATGAGCCCGTCGTCCCCCTTTGCGCCCTCTTCGTGGTCCCCCCCGTCATCGTTGCCCAGTGGGCACCGCCGGGCGCATTGCGGCCGTCGCCGGCGCGGGCCGCCGAGCTCTCCGACGCCCTCGGTGCAGCTGTTGTCGTCAGCACTGCGCTGGCAGTCGTCGACTCTGGTGCGGTCTCCGCTGCCGGAGCTGGCCCTGCAGGCGAGCGCAACGACCGCGTCGCCGCTGCCCTCCCCGCTGCTGTCTCCGTCGCCACTGCTCTCTGCGTCCGTGACTGAGAAGGAGGACGCCAACGTAACGGTCGGAGAGGAGCTCGACCAGCGCCGCTTGCGGCGCCTGTACTTCGACGCTGACGATGTAAACTTCACCGAGCTGGCGTCTGTGGCAGACGATGCGTCCGTTGGGACGGTGCATACGGAGCGGCCGTCCCGCTCGGGCGTCAGCGGTACTTACCTCATCCGCGGAGCACGCTCTAAGGCTGTCGTTGGCGTGTTTAAGCCCACTGACGAGGAAGCGGAAGACGTAGCCGGCGTGTCGGGGGATATACCGTTGGAGGACGCGGACCCAATGCTTCCGCTGCTTTCTCCTGTCACCGATGAGTCGGAACACCACGGCTCGTGGCCGGAGCGGCTGTCGCTGAAGCTGGCACCCGTACCTCGCGCGCGTGTTAGCCACCGTAAGGGCCTTTTTGTTAAGGGGGAGGGCGCTGCGAAGGAAGTGGCGGCCTACTTGTTGGACCACGGGCGTTTTGCGGGCGTGCCACAGACTGCTCTGGCCCGCTGCTGCTTTTTTTGCGACGATGATGCGTCGCCCAGGGAGCGGCGGCGCTTTGACGGCCAGGTGCACCAGCACTGTCGTGGGGCCAACATTGCGGAGCACCACCACGCGCGGCTACGCCGGATTGATTCCCGGACGGCGCTACCCGAGCTGCCGGGCCTGGTCGGCCACGGGGATCTGGGCAAGTCGCTGTGCTCGGCGGCGCCCATTCCGTTTGGCTCCCCGTGGACGCTGGATGTGGATTACCTTGATGACGACGACAGCTGTGACGATTGCTCTGACGGGTACGACTCGGAGGGCAGCAACGGCACGTGCAGCTCGTCGTCGCAGGTGCGCAACGAGGTCGGCGCTCTTCAGGTATTCGTTCCGAACGTCGGCGATGCCGACGATTATGGGCCGAGCGTCCTCAACGCTGAGGCTGTTCAGCGCGTCGCGCTGTTTGACTTGCGCACGCTCAACTTTGACCGTCACGGCGGCAACCTGCTTGTGACCAAGTCTCCCGGCGGTGGGCGCTCCCCCATGGGGGTGGCACCGATTGACCACGGCTACATCCTGCCCGCTGGCGTGCGCGCCGCACCCTGGCCGGTGTGGATGGACTGGCCGCTGGCATCACAGCCGGTTAGCCCGGCGGTGGCGGCGTATGCATCCCGTCTGGACGGCAACCGGGACGCCACTATGCTCCAACGCGAAACCGACGACGGGCTGCGGGAGGGCTCCCTGCGTGCGCTGCGGTACGGCACACTGCTGGCCAAGCTCGGCATTGGCGCGGGGCTGACACTGCACGAGATTGGGGAGATGGTCTTCACTCGGCAACCGGACAAGGAGCGCTCTCCGCTTGAGGTCATTGCCATGGAAGCAGGGGCGGTGGCGCAGCAGCGTCGCGACCGCCTTTTGAGCTCCCTGCTGGACAATGTCGACGCTGACGAGGATCTGCCCAGTGTGGCGCCCAGCCGGTCGGACGCATCACACAGCGGCCACGGCGGTGTGTTCTACTTTGAGGACTCGGAAGTTGAGCCCTTTGGTGTGCCAGAGGACAAACCGACGCTGGCACCGGCGCCAGCTCAGGCAACGTCGTCGCGTCTCTCGTCGTGGGATCGCCTCAAGCCGACTGCTGACAAGATCCTGGCATCCTCGGAGGTGGTATACGAGATGAAGGTCGCGCAGCAGCTGATGCACGCACGCATTTCGCGCGTGCTCAGGCGCCGCGAGCGCCGCCGCGACGCGGTCTCATCCGGCTGCCGTTCGCGGCCCACGGCTGCTCTTTGAGCTGAGCAGACTTCGTCGGGTCGTCCGGTGTGTTCTCGTGTTTGCAACCCGTTGTTCCTGTGGAGCGTGCTTGCCCTTGTTGTCGCGGCTCCTGCACTGCTGCAGTATGAGCCGTGCTGCCTGCGCCTGTGGTTCCGCGGGTACGTGACGCTGCATACGTTTGAGAGGGGGTGAGGGGGATGCCTGGTCGCTGCGTGGTTGTTTTTTTGCACATAGACTTGGCGTGCGTATGTTTCTCACGTCGTGGCGACCAGTTGGTTCGATTGTGGTGCCAACCAAATAAGAAAGAAAAAAAAAAGGGTGTGACAAACCACTCGTCTGCGAGGTGTTTCAGTCTGCTCTCCGGTGTTTGTCCACGCAGCGGTGTGCCTGACGAATAGTTTTGGTCGGTTGGGTGACCGGTGGTGGTAGAGAATACGTGCAGCACCGCCGTACTGTAGCCACGTGCCTGTGTTCGCACTTTCGGCAGCACCCGCCGTTGTGCGAAAGCTGCCGTACACGTATTCTCTGACACCGCTACCGCTACACAGCTCTTCAGCGCGAACGTGCCGTCAAGTATGTGTTGCGAATAATTTGTAGCACCCCTTCTTGCCGTTGAGCGTGCCTACTGACATTGTGCTTCAGTGCACCGCGGCAACAGCGTCTTCATCCGCGAATCTTGTGGTACTGTACCCGGAGCAGACCAGGATGGTTTGGCAGCTTCGGACGTAAGTGCCGCCTTGCCCCCGGCTCTGCGTCGTGTGTTGCGACTGCTTGCCGTCTCTGTGTTGCTTTGTTCGTGTGGTATCTTTTGCTGCTGCTCGACCCGCTGTCTCTGTCGTTCAGCCTGACTACCTCCTCTTCCAACCACCTCCGCCCCGCCCTTCCCTCCCACGGCTGTACCGACTCGGCAACTCTGTGCGGGTGCTTAGTGCTGGTGGCCGCCTGAGTTGTTCTGTTCAGAACGTGACAAGTCTGCGTCTCGCGGGCGACCGGCTGTCGTGGTCGTCTCCTTCTCGTCTGGGAGACCCCCAATTGATTGTCCGTGCAAGCGTTCCGCCGCCCCGCGCGCCCATCGCCGCGTCGTTGCGGAGTCGCCAGCGTGCACTTCAGGGTGCCGCCCACCCTTGAACCATGGCGAGTCGTTCGGGCGGCGCCTTGCCGACGGGCAACGCGGGCGTGACCCCCGCCTCCTCGACCGCCTTCTTCTCCGACCCGGCGGTGCGGGCGCGGCGAGAGCGCCACGCGGCCATGATGGACTCCCTCAAAGATATTTATATGGCCAAGATCAAGCCGCTGGAAACGCAGTTTGCCTTTCCCTCCTTCTACTCGTCCGAGATGTCGCCTGGCGATTTTGACTCGGCGCCGCTGGTTGTGCTCATCGGCCAATACTCGGTCGGCAAAACCTCCTTCATCCGGTACCTGTTGGAGCGCGACTTCCCGGGACAGCGCGTATCAGTCGAGCCGTCGACGGACAAGTTCCATGCTATCACCGCGGGGCGGGTGGAGCGGACCATCCCGGGCAACGCCGCGGCGGTCGACGCCGCGCGCCCGTTTACGGGGTTGACCAAGTTTGGCACGGCCTTTCTCAACCGGTTTGAGGTGGCGGAGCTGCCCTCCCCCATCCTCGACGCCATCAGCTTCATCGACACGCCCGGCATCCTGTCAGGTGAGAAGAATCGCATCGAGCGGGGCTACGACGTTGAGGCGGTCATTGAGTGGTTCGCCTCCCGTGCGGACCGCATCCTCGTGCTCTTTGATGCGCACAAACTCGACATCTCGGACGAGCTCAAGCGGGTCCTCGAGGCTCTCAAAGGCCACGACGACAAGATCCGCATCATCCTCAACAAGGCGGACAGCATCGATCCGCAAAAGATGCTCCGCGTGTATGGCGCGCTCATGTGGTCACTCGGGAAGGTCGTGCGCTCTCCCGAGGTCCTCCGCGTGTACATTGGGTCGTTTTGGGATCAGCCGCTGGCCGAGGCCGGCGCCTCCAACGCGGACCTCTTTAACGCGGAGAAGGCTGACCTGCTGGCGGACCTCCGCTCCCTCCCCCGCAACGCCGCGGTGCGACGGGTCAACGAGCTCGTCAAGCGCGCGCGGCTGGTCAAGGTCCACGCGCTGCTCTGTTCACACCTGCGCGACCAGATGCCCTACTTTTACGGCCACAAGGAGAAACAGGCGAGGCTCCTCGCGCGGCTGCCCCAAGAGTTCTCCAAAGTCCAACGCGCCAACGGGTTGGCGGTCGGCGACTTCCCCAAACCCGCGCGCTTCAGCGCGGGCGCGACCGCCCACGACTTGGCGTCCTTCCCCAAACTCTCTCGCCGCCTCGTCGAGGCGATGGATGGGGCGCTGGCGCGGGACATCCCGGCGCTCCTCGCGACGATGCAGGAGGACGCGTCTGGGGGCGCCCTCGATGCGGGCATGGCACCGGTGGCGGCGGGCGCCAACCCGTTTGCCACCGACGACCGCGGCGGCGGCGGGGGTCTCGGCGGCGGCCCCGACGACAGCGGGGTGCCGTGGGTCGTCGACGCCGTCGAAAAGGCCAAGTGGGACAATGTGTTTGTGGCGATTGGTGCGGCGGGGGAGCCGCCACGCGTGTCTGGGGCGGCCGCCCGGTCGACGATGCTCGAGTCGGGGCTGCCGATGACCACCCTCAAGGCCGTGTGGGATTTGTCCGACATTGACGCGGACGGGGCGCTCGACGCGGAGGAGTTTGCGCTCGCCATGCACCTCATGTCGTCGGCACGCGTGCACGGCGCCACGTCCGTGCCGGACGTGCTGCCGCGCGCGCTCGTGCCGCCAAGTAAGCGGCCACTACTGTTTTGAGGGCCGGGGGGGGGGGGGGGGGCCAGGGGCGGCAGGCGCGCCCCTGGCCCCGGGGGCCGGACGGGCAAAGCGGAGGGGGGCC
>Ga0115030_1001624_pt1 | contig 10158 bp, 3 predicted proteins | sample SidtaG_4_FD_87174 | JGI IMG/M metagenome (GOLD analysis project Ga0115030, IMG submission 87174) | Marine algal microbial communities from Sidmouth, United Kingdom - Sidmouth_Male1 metaG | ecosystem: Host-associated > Algae > Red algae > Unclassified | place: Sidmouth, United Kingdom | collected... | reverse complement strand
CCCCCCCCCCCCCGCGCGGGGGGGGGGGGGCCCCCCCCCCCCCCCCCCCCCCTGCCGCCGGTGGAGGCGGAGCTCGTGCGACTCGCGCAGCAGCGCGTTGGCCTCCACGTACAGGTGCATGCCCTCAGCCGCCGCCGCCGCCGCCGCCGACGGCGCCGCCGCGTACGCAGGCGCGCCGTGCGAGGGCGAGGCGAGGCCGGGCGCGCCGACGGCGGGGAGGGGTGACGGGGAGCCGCCGCCGCCGCCGCCGCCGCCGCCCGCCCCGCCCGTCACGACGGGCGGCCACGGTGCCGGCAGCGGCGACAGTGTCGGGCCGGGCGGTGGCGCCACCACGCGGCGGGCGCTGCCGGCACGGCCCGCCGCGGCGCCGGCCGCCATGTGCGCGGCCGCGAGGGCGACGGGGTGCGGCGGCCACGGGCTGGTGGCGGCGGCGGCGGCCGGTGGCGCCGCCTCGACCGCCGCCGCAGGTGAGGCGCCGCGCCACCCGCCGCCGCTGCCGCTGCCGCCGCCCCCGCCCCCGCCGTCGGTGCTGGCCACCGCGGCGCCGCCGTGAGGCCCGCCACCGGCGCCACCCCTCCCCCACCCCCACCCGCCACCGCCCACCGCGTCGACGCAGGGCGACCGATCGGCCACGACGGCGACGCCCGCCGGGGACGGCGGCAGCCCGTGCCCGTCGGCATGCGAGCAGCCGCCGCCCAAGGGCGCCGGCACGGGGGCCGCCGCGGCGCCGCTGCGGAAGAGCCACGGGGCCGGGGCAGCCCAGCCGCCGCTATCCCCCGGTCCAGAGTGGTATCCATGCGCTGCGTGCCCGTGGGGGGGGCTGGGCGTTCCCCACCCGGTGCCGCGCGCGCGTTTGGCTGCGGGGGCGGGCGCGTGGTGCGCGTGTTGCCCGTGGTGCGTGGCCTGGACTTGGTGCGTACTGTGGGCGTGATGGGTGGCCGCTAGTGGGCCACCGCCGCCGCCGACGCCACCGCCGCCGCCGCCGCCGCTGCCGCCCATGTCCATCGACTCGCTGCCACCGCCGCCACCGTCGCCGCCGGCGTGGGCGTCGGCGTGGCGCCCGTCGTCCCCATCTCGCTCGTCCACGTCTGGGTTGCCAAAAGTCGACACCACCCCGGCGCCGAATCCATCGTATCCCCCTCGTGGTCGTTTCATGATGACGCTACGAGGGACAACGGGGATAGCAAAGACAAGACCAGCACGTCCTCGGTAAGGTGCAAGGGGGGAACGCTAGACGGCGGTGGGGATGGAGCGAGGGGGCACGCACAGCAACACTGGCCAATGACGCCCAGTGCGGGGTCGCAGGTGCAAGCCAAAACGCTAAAGTGGATAGAAAAAGAGCGCAACGACGACGACACGACGACACGACGGCACGGCGCGCACGCCAACGGCAGCGACAGCGGGGCGACACGGGCGAGGTAGCCACTGCGACGGTGGGGGGGTGGCGGGCAGAGGGCGCGCGGGCGAGCGGGCCGCGGTGCCGCTGCCGTGGTGCTGCTGGCACCCCCCGCCTAAGGGGCGCAGACGGCGGGTGCGCGCCGCGCGCTCCTGCTGCGCTGAGGACCGTGGTGGCGCCTCGATCCGGCCGTGGAGCTGCCGGCTGCATTCAGGGTCGCAACAATTACAAATGGGGCTGTCGACAAGGTGGGGCGAGAGCGCGACACTCGAGCTCTGCGTCCGAGGCTCGCGCGAAATTGAAATGTCACAAGTCGCCGACGATCGATCGGCAGAGGCGTGGGCCACCAAGAGTGTCTACACTCGTTTTTCGAGCAGCGGCCAAACACAGGACCACTGAAAGTCATTATTTTCTGGGGAATCCGATAGACTTGGGTGAAATGTACACCCAAGTGGCAGGTTACGGTTGTGTCGACTGCTGACGCAGTCGCCGCGCGGCCGCCACGACCGCCACACCTTGGCCGACGTCTCCACCGACAGCAACGGTGCCACCCTGGTCTGGGGCTTCCCGCCCGCCTACTACCTGCATTGTTAGTGTGTTCCGCTTGTTTTCTCTCTCCTGGCTGTCCGTCGTCCGCTTGGTGGCCTCTTGTTGCCGTCCTCTGCTTGGTCGGCGCGGCGGCATTGCCGGTGACGCCCCGCCCCCCTGGCGTCGCCGCCATGCAGTACCTACAAAACCTGCAAAAGCTGATGGTCAAGGACCTCGGTTTTGGCTACACCCTCGGCGAGACCATCCCCGCAACCGACCCGTCCCCGCTCTTCACCCTCCACCGGTCGACCAAAAAAGAGGATGGCACCCCGGCGCTCGTCCTCGCGCACGTGCCCGCCAAGGCGGGAGGCGGCGCGGTCGCCCCCCCCCGCGGCCCCGCGCGGTCCGACTTGGCCCGCGCCGCTCTGCGGCAGCTGCGCACGGTGCGGCACCCCGACGTGCTGCGCTACGTCGACAGCGCCGACGCGCCCGACGGCACCCTGTACGTGGCGACCGAGGCGGCGGTGCCGCTGTCGTCGCTCCTCGCGTCCGACACGCCACCGCCGCCGCCCGCGTTGCAGTGGGGCCTCTTTACGCTGTCGCGGGCGCTCGGCTTTTTGCACGCGTCGGGCAAACTCCACGCCCGCCTGTCGCCGGCCACGGTGTTTGTGACGGCAGGGGGGGATTGGCGGCTCGGCGGCTTTGACGCGGCCTGCGCGGCGACGTCGGCGGCGACGGCGCTACCGTCGGTGGGGGTGGCGGACCTGCAGTTTGCGCGCTACATGGCGCCCGAGATGGCGCGCGGGGACTGGGCGGGCATTGCCGCGGGGCCGCCGTCGGCGATTGACTCGTGGGCATTTGGGTGCTTGATGTACGAGGTTCACTCGCGCGCGTTTACGTCTGCCGAGCAGCTGCGCAACGTGGCGTGTATCCCCAAGGGCCTCCTCCCGGCCTACCAAAAGCTCCTCGCGTCCAACCCGGTGGCGCGCGCGCCCGCGGGGGAGGTGGTCAACCTGCCCGCGCTCGCGCGGTCACCCTTTGTCGCCATGAACCTGTTTGTGGAGGACCTGGCGCTCAAGGGTGCCGTCGAGCGGGAGGCCTTTTTGGCCAAGATCCCCTCGGCGACGGGCTCGCTGCCCGACGGATTTTGCATCCACAAGCTGCTGCCTCTGCTCGACGCAACTGTCATGGCGGCGGCGGCCGCGGGCGGCGCCGCCGCCGCCGTTGGTGCTGCACCCGGCGGGTCGGTCGTGTCGGCCGCCGCCGTCGCGGTCGTCCTCCACCTGCACGGCCGCCTGCCGGCCGACACCTTTGCAACAGACGTCCTCTCCCCCTACGTGGTGCGGTGGGTGGCCGCCCCCACCGCCGATCGCGCCCTCCGCACGCAGCTGCTGGCGCAGTTGGGTACGTTTGCGCCCGCGCTGTCCGACGCGGACATTAACGGGGGCGTGTTTTCGGGGCTGGTCGCCGCGTTTGGCGACGCCTCGTCACCCGCCCTCCGCGACGCGGCGGTCAAGTCGAGCCTCTCGATCGCCCCGCGGCTGACCGACAAGCACCTCAACGTGACGCTCATGGGTCACTTTGCGCGGCTGCAGCTCGACACGGAGCCGGCCATCCGCACCAACACGACCGTGTGTATTGGTAAGCTCGCCCCCAAGCTGACCCCAACCGCCCGCGGCAAGGTGCTCTTGCCGGCCTTCCTCCGCGCCCTCAAAGACCCCTTCCCGCCCGCCCGCGCGGCGGCGCTGTCGGCCCTCCTGGCCGCCGTGCCGCTCTACTCGACGCCTGACGCGGCGGTGCGCGTCTTGCCGGCGGCCTCCCCCTGCCTCGTCGACGCGGCCGCGGACGTGCGGGCGGCGGCGTTTGCGCTGCTCGCCGCGCTGACGCCCCGCCTGGAAGCGCACGCGGCCGAGATGGGGCGCGCGGCGGAGGCGGCGGCGGCCGCCGCCGCCGCGTCGTCCAAGGGGGGCCCGTTGGGTGGCGGCGGGGGGGGGGCGGGCTCGAGCGGGGGGTTGGGGGCGGCCGGCTGGGGCATGTCCTCGCTCACATCGCTGACGTCGGCGCTGCTCAAGACGGGCGCCGGCGGGCCGGGTGTGGCCAATGGCGGTGGCGGCCGGAGTGGGGGGATGGGCGGGGGGGCGGGCGGGGGGATGGACCCGGCGGCGGCGGCCGCCGCCGCACAGCGGGCGGGGGCGGGCGTCGGCTTTGGTTCCGACTCGTGGTCGTCGGCAGCCGCGGCGCCGGCGCCGTCGGCCGCGGGCGCGGGCAACGGGCCGTCATCATCGTCGACGTCGGTGCTGTCGGCCGGGCGGCCGGCGGCAGCGGCCGGCGGTCGCCCGCCCTTTGGTGGGAGCCCCTTTGCGGCGGCCGCGGCGGGCGCCCCCGACGAGGCCGCCGACGATGCCGGGTCGGATTGGGGCGACTTGGACGACACCTTCGGCGACGGCGGCGGGGACGAGGAGGAGGAAGCTGCAGCTGCTGCCGCCGCCGCCGCCGCCGCCACCGGGTCGGGCGTGCGGCGGTCGGGCTCGTCAACGTCGTCGGTCGACGCGTTCTTTGGGGCGGCGCCCGCGGTGCCCGCGGCGCCGCCGCGGCGGCCGCCAGGCGGCGGCGGCTTGGGCGGCGGTCGGGGGGTGGGCGCCGCGCGGGCGGGCGTGGCGCCGACCGCGTCGGCCGCGCCACCGCGGCGGCCACCCGGTGGTGGCTTTGGTCGGCCGCCGATGGGCGTTGGCGCCGCTACCGCCGCTGCCGCCGCGCCGCCGCCGACGACGAGCGCCAGCGGGCGGCCACTCGGGCGCTTGGCGTCGGCGGCAGCGTCGAAAAAGTCGGCGGCGGACGACTGGGAGGCGCTGTTGGGGAGTTCGAGTCCCGCCAAGCCGCGCAAGCGGTGAGCGGGCGGGGGGGGGTGCTAGCGAGAGACGGGGCGAGGGGTGAGTGGCGGCTGGCAGCAAGTGCGACGCTGGTAGGGAGCAGGGTATGGTGGTTTGCGATTTGCTGTTGCATGTCACACCGTCTGTAGGCACGGACGGTGCTGCCGGTCGCCCTCGCCAGCGACGGGCGTGCAGCGCACACCACGTCTGCGTGTGCACGCGTATTCTTTTCCCTTCCGACTCTTTCTGTTGCCGCCGCGACCGCCTTTGACCTCCCCACCGCGGCAGCGGATGGACACCAGACACGCCAGCGGCCGTCGTCACAGGGAAAAGCGCGTCTATTGACCCCGCGGCACAACTCTATACACACGGCGGCGGCGGCGGGCGAGCGCACACACGCCCGCCGCAGCACGCAGCCGACACGGCAGCACGCACACGCAACACAACCAGGAAGGGAGCACATCACCCAAGCGCAAAACAAATCAGATAAAACAGAGCACGCAAAACAAAAAAGGTACGCGGGCCGGTCACAGCCCGCTGCCACCCCCCGCGACCAACAATCCTCCTCCCTCGTGGCCGGGCACGACGCCGACGCCCGCCGGCGGCAGCATACCCGGTGGCATGCCCTCGGCCGACGGCGGGGGCACCCCCCCCCCACCCCCCCCGGGGGCGTGACCCCCGGGGGGAGGCCCCCGGCCCGCCGCGGGGGCCCCCCCCCCCCCCCTCCCCCCACTGCGGCATGCACCGCCCGCATGTGTCGGTTGAGGTAGTAGCGGCGGCTAAAGCTCGCCGCGCACACCGGACACACGTACGGCTTGCACAGTTGGTGGATGGCCAGGTGGTGCTTCTTGAGGTCCGACTTGTAGCCAAACCGCTTGGTGCACCCCGCCTCCTCGCACACGTACGGCCTCTTCTTCTCATGGACCGACTCGTAGTGGGCTTTGAGTTTGGAGGCGGCCGCAAAGCCGTGGCGGCACGCAGAGCACGTGTAGGGGCGGTGCTTGAGGTGCACCTCGCGGGTGTGCTTGAGCAAATCCGACCGGAAGGGGAACCGCTTGGCGCACGTCTCGCACTTGAATTGACGCACGCCGAGGTGCGCGACGCGCACGTGCGCTTGGAGGCGCCACGACTTGGTAAAGGTGCGGAGGCAGTGGGTGCATGCGTGTTCGGCGGCCGGCGCGCCGGCGGCGCCACCGCCAATGGCGGCGCCGCCGCCACCGCCGCCGCCGCCGCCGCCAGCGGACGGGGCGCCAGCGGCGGGGCCACCCGCCGTCGGCAGCGCTTGCAAGTGTGCACCGCCGTCGGTGGCCGACGGGCCGAGCGGCCGCCCGTACGCGGAGGCGCCCGAAAAGCCCGCCGGGAAGCCACCCCCGTACGCCCCCCCCGGCGGTGGGCCCGGCGGGCCCGACAGGCCGACGCCCCCCCCGCCCGCCAGTGGCGACACGAGGACGCCGCCGGGCGACGACCCCGCCGTTGTCGTGCCCGTAATGTTGGAGAAGGTCGACAAGTCGGGGCGGCCGACCGTGGAAAAGTGGAGCGGCGCGACCGGGTGGCCGCCGAGCGCCCCGTAGCCGCCGGGTTGCATGGACGTGACGGGCGCCGAGGCGCCCCCGTCGGGGCGCCCGCCACCACCCGCGGCGGGCGGGGGTGGTGGACCCCCCCAGCCGCCCCGCCCATACGCGGCGGCAGCGGCGGCGGCGGCGACGGCGTTCGCGTCGCCCGCCGCCCCCGCCCGCTCTTGTCCGTAATAGTGGGGGGGCGCTTGGGGCTCGCCGACCGCCGGGCGGCCGTCGCGCAACGTCTGGCCCGGGTGGTAGTAGCTGGGTGGCATGCCGCCGCCATTGAGGGAGCGCGCCTGCTCCGCCGCCGCGTACGATGCGCCGCCGCCGTGGCCATAGGCCGCCGCGTAGGCGGCGCCCGGCGCCATGACCGCCCCCGCGGACCCGTCTTGGCCGCCCACCACCGACGGCTGGCCGCCGTGGTGCGGCGGCCGCCCAGCATAGGCGGCTACTTGGGCGGCGTGGCCCCCGTCCGCACCCGCGTATGGCCCCTGGCTCCAGTTGGGGTAGTAGGCGGCGGCCGGCGCCTTGGGCGCCCCCGCCGCGGCCGTCGGCTGCTGTTGCATCGGCGTCGCGGGCGAAATTGGTGGCCACCCTCCGTTGGCGGCGGCCATGTTGGACAAGACCCGCGCGGCCGCGTCTTGCGCCACCCCGCCGCCTGGGGCCTTGTATTCGGCGGCGGGCGCGCCTGTGGGGGGGCGGCCACCGCCACCTCCGCCGCCGCCGCCGTCGTTGACCTGCGGGAAGAGGCCGAGGATGTCGGCGTGGAGCTCCCGCCCGTCCTCCCCGGCCACCGTCGACGACGGGGGCATCCACATGGGCCCCGACGCGGCAGCCGCCGCAGCTGCGCTGGCCGCCTCGTCCCCGCCCGCCGCTGACCGTGCTTGCCGCGCCGCTGCCGCCGCTGCCGCCGAGCCGGTGTTGCACAGCTTGGCAATGTCCATCGCCGTAGGCGCGGTACCGTGTTGGGTGACGCGCCGTTGACCGCCGCGCACGTTCGCGGTCAAGCACCCACGTTTCGATCGGGCTGGACGCGCCGCCAGACGGTGCCGTCGTCGATGGGGACGGGCGCTCGCGACCTGCAGTGGCTTGTCAAGCGCCTTGCGCGGCGGATGAGGTCCAGACGTCGGTGAGTGAGTCGTGTGAGTACCCCACCCGAGCCTTGCTCGCGCCGTGGGCACGGCCCGCACCCGCGGATGCCCGCGTGCCGTCAAGTACCCGTGTGCCAGAAGGGCCGCGCAACGGGCGGCGGGCGGGCCGTGTGACTAGCCGACACCCCTGTGTGCGCTCACGGTGCGTGCGCGCGGGGGCGGTGCGCGGCAGGTGGGGTGGCGCGGGCGCCCGCTGGTGCAAGCGTAGAGTGTATGCGGTGGACGTGGTGTGGCCGCGCGTGCCCGCGCGCGGCCTCGGAGCCACAGCCTATTACCAAATGGAGAGGTGTGCCTCAGCCCGCTCCGGCCCGTCGGGCACGACGTGGAGCCACCGTTAGGGCGCAGCCGACCTGCACGGCTGTACACGGGGACACAGGGCCAGGGCGAAGCCGCTCCCGGCGGGCACGGACGCGAGTCTCGTCGACGTCCGTGGCACATACGCGCGCCCACCCCACAAACACGCGCGCAGACGCCGACCACGAAGCGTGACCACCCGATGGAGTGCGTCCCGCCGCAGACACTATGCACTCTTGTGGCGTTGTGGAGGGAAGAAGGGGGCGCCTCTCCGCCCGGCCCTCCTGTCGCGGTACGTGGGAGGCTCCAGCGACCAGTGGCGCGGACCAGGTCGTGCCGTCACTGCACCACCCCACGAGAGCAGGAGACGCTTCTATTGCTGGCGAAAGGCGCCCGTCGTTGGACCACCGCACTTTGCCTGGTCGCGTCAGGGCGCCGGCAGCGCGCGCCGGAAAAGAGCCCCGAGCTCGTCAGAGCCGTTGCGTAGGGGGTCGGACGGGGCAAGCCCTTCAAAAGCCGGACCCATCGCTTTGAAAGCGCTCTGACAGCCTGACAGGTGGACCAGTAGCGGGACAGGCGCTGCCATGGAGCAAACTATGATTCACCGGGCCGGCAGCAACGACCCGACTCGCGGAATCTGTACCAGCAAATCCCGGCCGCAAGGGGCTCCAGCGTACCATGCCGGCAGCGGCTGACTGACACGCTCGTCGCGCCCCATCGGCTGGCGGGCCTCGGTCAGGGCTGTGGCCCAGGGGATGGCTGCCAACCTACGAACCACCGATTCTTGGCCGCAGACTCGTCAAAAGGGGACTGACCGTCTTGTCACGCGACTGCAGCCAAGAATAGGACAATGCCGTGAGGCCGCCCCAGGGACAGGTCGGCCGGTGTCGGTCGTCAACACTCCCGGCTCAGTCCTGTGCCATATAGTCCAGCTTCCTCATTGGCTGTGCACATCCAGAGCGTGGCCGCGCCTCCACCATCCATTCGGGCGGGGCGGGAAGCGCATTTGCACACGGTGGGGCCCCTATGCATGGCAGAGCGGGGGATGCACGGGGACCCGCTCCGGTGCCGGTGCGCCACAGGCAGCGGGCCCGCGCCGGGGCCCCCCAACGGCCGCCCCGTGTCCCCCGTTCCGCCCATGCAAGGTTGCACGTGGTCGCCACGGGCCAACCACAGGACCCCATCCGGTGCAAAACTAACTCGACGGCCACGTCCCGGCCGTGTTTTGGGAGCCGGCCGGCTATGCGGCTGAACAGAGCCGCCACAGTGGGGCTCCTCGTCACCCACTGAAGCCTCTGTGCAGGGCCCACGAGTCAGAGCGCCCGACGGAAAAACCGTGCGAGCCTCCAACACAAGAAGCGGACACAGGAGCGGGGCCCCCAAAACCCCATCCGGGAAGCGAGCAGTCCTCTGTCGGCTGACCCGCCTTTTGCCAAGGGCATCTGGCGCAGGGCGCTGAGTGAGGGCGCTGGTGAAGGTCATCCCGAGTCATAATCAAGCGTGGTGCCGCCTGGCGCGAGGGTCCATGGGCAGAAGAGCAGGCGCGCGGGCGGGGCCCCGCGCACGCTCGCTACGGACCTGAGGACTTTGGGGCCCCGCCCGTGGCCCGTCGGCAACGCACCGGCCGTCGGTGTGGGACGCGTAACCACCCGCGCGGGGAGGGGAAGCGAAACAAGATTGCTCGTGCGAGGGTAGACCACTTGAAAACTTCGCGACTGCAGCTGGTGAAGAAAAGAGCGACGCGGCCATTGGTCTTTGGCAGCGATCAGTCTCGGGCCACGGTGACGGCCTTGGCCCGAGCGCTCGTCAGGGAGCAAAAGAATCCGCAGTCCCGCTGTGCCGGACCTGTGCCCCGCGGAACAGCAGAGGGTCCCGCACCAACGTATGGCTGTCACAGGCTCATGGACCTCGCCGAGCCAGCCCAAGGTGACGTTTGATCCCGACCCGATGCGCCGTTGAACGCAAGGTAGCACAGCCTTGTCCGTTTGCAAGTGGCATGCTTTCCCTTGCCCGGAGCGACACTGGGCCATCCGACTGAATGGCAGTCTTTGAGCCTCGACCGAACATCACTGGCCATCTTTCCTGCCACTGGTCGTGCACTCGTGACAGAATCTGTTGTGTGCGGAAGGGCGGTCCTCGGCATTGATCGGGCGCCAGCATGTCTGATATTCCATCTTTTCCATGATGGAATAATGGTGGCAGAGCCTGGCCCGAGCGTGAAGCACACCCACTTGTCGGCATCGTCTACTTGGGACTATTTCCCATCGACAGCCGATTTGCGATGGCTACTCGATGGAACCTTTTCGATGGACCTCGATGGGAAGCGATGGGACCGGCGATGGAAAACCTCCGCGACCGTT
>Ga0115030_1001623_pt1 | contig 10159 bp, 11 predicted proteins | sample SidtaG_4_FD_87174 | JGI IMG/M metagenome (GOLD analysis project Ga0115030, IMG submission 87174) | Marine algal microbial communities from Sidmouth, United Kingdom - Sidmouth_Male1 metaG | ecosystem: Host-associated > Algae > Red algae > Unclassified | place: Sidmouth, United Kingdom | collected... | reverse complement strand
GGTGGAGCTCAATATGACGGACGACCATGAAGATCGGAGGTTAGCTGCTTTCTCGTAAGATCGTTGCACGGGGGGGGGGGGGGGTGCGGGGGGGGGGGGAGGGGGGGCGTCCTGGCCCTCGGCTTGCCCCGGACGCCCGGGGGCAGCCCCCCTTCCCCCCCCCCCCGTACGCCCCCCCCCCCCCGTGCAACGATCTTACGAGAAAGCAGCTAACCTCCGATCTTCATGGTCGTCCGTCATATTGAGCTCCACCACAGAAATACGACAACGGCACAGCGAATGCCTGGGCGCCTATGAAAACCGCCTGTCGGCGACGACGCTAGGGCAAGGCATGATCCGAGGATCAAGTCACCGCCCACGGCTCACCCTGGATCGTCAGCCTCTCTCAGAGAGGCCTTTGAGGCCAGAATTGAGACGCGGCTCACCCCTCTCACTGGGGTCGTAGAGGCAGAATCGGGGACGCGTCCCCAATTCTTCGTTTACGGCCTCTGGGAGAGGGGTATTTTCTCTCGACCACTCATGTTTTGGCACGTTGCAGCTGTCTTTTCATATGCTCAATGTAAAGCTCAGAGCCAGAAGAGCCGGCTTAACTGGGCGTGCCTGTCCCCCATCAGGTCCCTGTGTGAAGCGATCCGGACGCCACTACTTTGTCCTTAGAAATGCTATCTCCCCACTTACTGTAGAAGTCCGCGATCGAGCGTTCCATGGGCCTCAGCTCGTGATAATCTTGGACCAGATTGCCCAATCTGGTGTTAACTTTCAGGTGGGCTACAAGGTGCGCCTCCCCAGCATACAAGCGGGCAATGACTGTATCCAAGCACCGCTGAATGTCAACAATGGCACGTTGTCATCACAATGTGAACCACACTTGGAGGAACCCTCAAGTGTTGAGCTGACGTCAGTTCCTCGCGCTTTGAATGGTGCTTGCACATATTAATAATGCATCCACCAACATTGGTACTGTACAGTACTGTGAAAGACCCCCAGTGCCACCGCCCCGTGCTGTCGCCGACCAAGGCGGGCGACGGCGGTCGGGCGGCCGCGCACGGAGCCGCCACGGGGTGGCCGCGCGTGCGGGACCGCGAGGGGGGGGGTTTGGACCCCCCACGGACCGTGGCGTGGCGGCAGGGGGCGGCGGACGCGCGCGCACGCGCGGGCCGGCGGGGGCGGGCTGGGATGCCCCAAGTTTGTCTGGCGGCGACGCCCAGCCGCGTCGGCCCGCCGAGCGCGGGGCCGCCGTGCGCCAGACGGGGCGGCTGGTCGGGACGGCACGCACGGGGGGTGGCCGCCGCGGCGGTGGACGGCGTGCCGTCGGCAGGCAGGCGGGCGACGGACAGTGGCGTGGTGCCGCCGGCGGCTCTTGGTCGGTGGCGGGTGAGGGCATGTCGGGCGGCGGCAGCAGCGGCGGCGGTGGCGGCGGCTGTAGCGGCGACGGCGGCAGTGGCGGCGGCTGTGGCGGCGACGGCGGCGGTGGCGGCGGCTGTGGCGGCGGCGGCGGCGGCGGCGACGCGCACCGGGGTGTATCCGCACACCCCGAGACTGCTCACACGACGGAGCCGCGCGCTGCCAGGGCAACCCAGTTCCGACACCCGTGAGTTGCGCCAGGACCAACCACACGGGTCGCCTCCCCACGGTGTCGACGGGGGCGCCCCCCGCGGAGGCGGGAGCGGACCGCCACGCGGCGGCTCGGGCGGCCTTCGCCGACCCGGCGCCGCCGAGGCCCCCGTCGCACCCAGACACGGGCGTCGTCGGGGGCGCCACTCGGCCACCGCCGCCGATTGCCATGGCCGACCGCGTGCGCGCCTGCGCTTGCTGCCGCTGCAGACCTTACCCATCGCTGCCCGCACGGTACTCGCGGCGGCCGCCAGCCTCACGACTGGTGATCAGGCGCCAAGATGCACTGCCGGCGTCTTCTTCCCTCGGCGACTGCGACCGTGCGTGGCGCCGCGCTTCCTCGCACCTTCTTCTACAGCGCCCGACTGGGAGACACACTCATCTTTATTTGTACACGCCGCCGACCGACGGGCGAAAACCAGGCGACGCCCACACGGCACTCACCAGCGGCGGCATCTGGAGAGCGTGCAGCGGCACCTCGCACCACCGACCGACATCCTCCACCACCAGCCTCGCAGACGACGCGAGCGCGTCTCGTCTCGGCAGCCCGACCGTCCGGCCGCCCATGCCCAACCGTCCCCGCCGCAAAGCCGCCGCCGACGCACGATCTCCGCACTTGCCACAAACCCCACGCCGAAGGATCGCCCACCACCTTTGCCCGCGCCGTCCGCCACACCGCGCCCGCCGCTGCCGCCGCCTTAGCAGCAGTCGGTCACTTGCGCGTCGCGCTCATCGTCGTGGACCTTCCCGGTCTCTCCCACCGCCCCGTACGTGGCTGCGGTCGTCCCTCCCACCGGCGCGCCCACCGTGCCAAACAGGCGGAAAAGCGTGTAACCTACGCCATGACCCGCAACGACCACCAGAAACACCCACACGTTGAAGGTCATGATGAGGAGCATGGCGAGGTAGTGAAGGGACAAGCGCACTGCCTGTGCCGCGCCACCGAGGAGGGCTTGGGGCACCTTGGCCGCTGGCGAGGCGATGGCGCGCCGCTCTACCCGCTTGAGAAGCTCCATGGCAATGGTAGACATGACCGCAAACACGAAGGAGCCAATGAGGGCACCTGCAAAGGCGCCATCCGAGTCAACGCGGGCGCCGCTGAAGAGCCAGAAGAACTCGCCCGCGCGTGCCGTGAAGAACGGGCTCATGAACTGTGGGCGCGAATGCCAGGCGAAAAGATGCACGAATACGAACGAACACGACAGAATGGACAGCCTGGTCGTCAGATACTCGCACACTGCTGCCTCACACAAATCGTCCCCGCCGTGCGCAAGAAATGAGCGACGCTTCATACACAAGCGGCATTCGTCGCAAGCCAGGCCCGCACCAGATTGAAAAAAAAAGGCAGCAAAAGCACTTGGACCAGCAGTCTGCCAGCACATGTACGTACCTGCATGTCCATCATGCCCGGCATCATATTTGGCATCATGGCCATCATCGGCATCATGCGTTGGGTCATTCCAAAGAGCATGGTTGTCTGCGCTGTAGTGTTCATGGCCTGGAACTGCTCCAAGGTCACGGCCGCCATCCCGTCCCCCATGGCGCCGGTCCCGTGGCCCATGTGCATGCCCAGCATCGACATCTCGCAACGGTCAAGGGGGAACGGAGCAGGAAGACGTTGCGCCCAGGGCAACAAAGCACCCGCCAGTGGCCGAAAATAGCGGGGCGACAGACACGGGGGAGGCCGACGGCAGTGGGGGCAGCGATGGTGTGACGCTGCAGTGGGCTCTTGGCGGAGCTCAGTCGACGACACCGGAGGCCGCTTCGATGTGGCGTGCGACCCAAATGTGCAGCGGCAGCGGGAGGACCGGGCGACAGCCGGCCGCGTTTAGGCACACTCACACGCTCCACCAAGGCGGCATGGCGAGCGGCGCCCCCTCCCGTTGGGCCCAAACTCCACACACCACAACCACGTGCACCACGGCCACACACAATGCGCACCGTCGCGCTGCCCGCGTCACCGACAGGTGCCCGGGCTCTTCCAAGTCGCAGTCGGGCCCTCACCTCCACCTCCACCGGCACGCGGCGCGCAGCCACTCCGCATTCATCCGCCCAGACTATGCGCGGGCGGCTGCCCAATCCAGAGCATCGGGGAGGTGGCGCGCGCGGCCTGTGCGCGTGCGTCAGCATCGGGAGGGTGTCGAGGCACAACAGCGCCCAATGAACGTCGTCGAATGGGGATGCAGCGTGGCAGAACACCTTGATCATCAAGAAACCGGGCGACACCACCGCAGCCCGAACGCGAGCGAACGCGGCGAACGACCAAATGACAGGTCACAGTATTTGGTGTTATTGGCCCCCAACGAAACCCGAACGAGGGACCCTCATGTTCGAGCCACGAAAGTTGACCTGTGGACTCAGAACGAATGACCGAGCATGTGCTTGGCTAATGAAATGGTCGTGTCCTGGGAATGATTATTCTGACAGATCAACGAGCATTCCAAGCCAGAAACGGAACGGGCGAGTGTTGACGACAACTGCTGACGTCTCATCAAGGGTCGGAGCCACAGACCGACTGAAGGGAGTAGCGCAGACGTCTTGGACGTGGTGTTCTTAGTGGTTTCGTGTCTGACGCCCAAACTTCTCCCCACACCACTGCCCCTGCAGGGACAGGTGTGCGGAGCCTGGCGCGCGATAGCGAGTAGCTACGTGTGGGTCAGTGACATCCAGTGCCTATTCCGACATGCCTAAAGCGCGCGGCTTTAGTCGCAGCAGCACGATTGTAAGAGGCGAGCAGAGCTTGGCTGGGAGGAAACCCCAGGGCCTCGCATTGTCCGAGACCCTTGGTTGACGTAGTCAAAGCTATGTTACGCACATGGATGGGCATTCGGCGGCGGCCACGCCGACCTGCTTCCCCCTGCTGTCTATCCGCCCAGAATTCCACTTCCAGTGCACCCGGGGTGCTCCTCACGACACTCTCTGCACTCCTACTCCCGCAGCCGGGGCACTTGAGTTGTTCCTCCCGGCAATCGCTCCACCCCCACGCCAGCTTCCGGCACGCCCGTCGCCGTTTTGGCAACGGACATGACGACTACTGCAGCGACGCCATCGGCAGCTGCCGCGCTCGTGTTGCTCCCCTCTACTGGCCCACCTCTCTCATACCCGTGTCCGATGCACGCAGGTTGCTCCTTCCAGCACTGGCCTCGTCCTCATGCTCGCATCCAGCGTGCGTGTCGCTCTATGGGCGGCGGTCATGACCTGTATGGGTGGTGGGCGTTGCCACTGCGGTGGCGACGCCCTGTGCCCGGTTTGCTCCTGAGTTTGTTGCACTCGCTTTCGTCTTGGCAGCGGACGTCACGACTACGGCAGCCACAATCTCGGCGGCGGCCGTGACCTGGACCCGGTTGTTTTAGTGGGGACATAGTGGGGGGACCCCCGAGTCGCCCGCCGCGCGCTCTTGGTCGACCGCGGTAACTGCAGCACGAACAGCGACGGCAGGATGATGATGGCGGCGGAAGACTGACGGTGGATTCATACACCGCCATTGTGGTGGCGAGAGCCTCGGCCGTGGATGCTCTGGCACGGTCGGAGGAAGATGAGTTGGGTGAAAGAGGTGGTAGCCTTAGCTACTAAACAGCTATTCATGCTCATGAAGTCTGCACATAGAGTTACTGAACTATCTTTGTAATTAATCTCGTTACGTAATCCCAGCTCATGAGGACAGTGCGCCGAATTATTGTCACCACATCCGTACTCTTTCAATCGACCTCGATCAGCTCCCGACGAGAGACCCCACTTGTTCGTCCAGAAAGACTTCTTCGAACATCACACTGTTCGGGACGTATTCAGCCGATCGAGAAGCCGAACGGGGATCGGGCTTGTTGGGGCCGTCTGCTTTGCCGATGATCCGTCAGCGAGTCTTCTCCTGGCCTGGGCCTCGTGTGCTGACACAGACGAGGGGTCGCGACGGTTGGAGGTGCAGCGCACCCGTCAAGCCACCTGCTTCCAATTGGGCGGTCGCATGACAAGATAAGTCTCACGCTCCCCGGCCTGCGTCCAAACAAAGGCCAATAGCGTAGGCCCAATGGGGACAATGGGATGGAGACACGACGCATATTTACACTGTATATCTGAGACCGACACTGCTTCTGCGGTGCCCCCATAGATACAGTACCAGAGACGCGCCATCCTTGCTATATGGCACTGCTGGCAGATAACCATGATACTTTGCACCGTGGGCTGGTGTACCAGCCAGCGGTGCAGAAAGGAAGCATAGCGCGTCCCAGAAGAATGATCGGATCCGAGAAACGTCACAGCAAGTCACAGCAGCTCACAGTAGCTCACAACACAGCAACAAAATTAGCTGTGATCGCTCTTATCTCGCATACCTATCCGGGAGCTCTGAGAATGCAGTGTTCCTCAATACATAGCATGGTCACAGCACGGTCACAGCATGCTGTGACATGCTGTGAGGTTTTCTCAGAGCCGAACATTGTCCGCATCATAGGAGTCTGAACTGGGCGTGGCCAAACCGGTGGCGTCGCGAGCTCCAAGGCGGTCTCCAGCCAGCTACAGCTGGGCCCTGCAGGCGATGGTCGTCCCCCCTCCATGCGCAGAATGCCCGGCTGGCGGCGGCGGTGCTGCCGAGCTCGGCATGACCACCCCGTCGTCGTGCCGCTTGAGCGGCAAGCCGACCAGACCGGCACGCGGGCCCTCCCCGCGGCGGCTGGATGGGCGCACGCCGTCGGCGCCGTCGCTGCTCGCTCCCAACACAAAAGTTGTGTGGCGCCTCTTTTCCCGCCACGCAGTTAAAGGCAGGCGGCGACCGTGGCGACCCCCCCCCCACTCCCCCCCCCGCGTTTCTTTGCGGTTCCCACTGCGGCGGACGGCGCGCGGGGGCGAGTGGCAGACGCAATGGCAACAGCCACGCACATCGGCGACGGCCGTCGGACGGCCCTGCCGTGGCGCCGCTGCCGCAGCGGCCACCTGCTCCAGATAACCCCCGTGGCCGCATCGAGGCTGCGTCGGCGGCCGCCGGCGCAGCCTCGACGCGCCGACACACCGACCGCGTCTCCACGGTAGCAGCGGTGTTTCCCCGCTACTTCCCGCAGTGCGGTGGCTATTGGGTTGACCGTGACCCTCTGCGGACCGGCGGCAGTGGCCCGCCGCCGTCGCCGTTGCCACAATCTCCACCGCCTCGTCAAGCGGCCCGCACCGCTACCATCCCCTTCACCATCGTGTGGGCCGAGACGCGCGCCGTTGTCCGCCCGGCGCTGGGGCTGCCTGGGGTAGTGTCGGGGCTCTGTTTGGCGGCGGCCGTCGCCGCCGTTGCCACAGCCGCGCGGGAGGGTGGCGGTGGCGGCCAAGGGGGGGGATAGCGCCACCACCAACCGACCCCAGTCGCCCCCGACCGCAGCGGCGCTGCCATCGGGCGCGTGCTGCCGCTCGACAGCTGCCGTGGCGGCGGCCACGGCGCGGTGGTCCGATGAACGGCCGCGGCGGCAAGACCGCAAGTGGTCACCGCCTGGTCGCGCCGCGGCAGGCGAGGGGTGCCGTTGGGCAGAGTCCACCGGACCATCACTTTCTGCATGAACAGGGCGCTTCCACCCCGCCCCCGAGATCCTCGTCATGAGGCGGCCGCGGCGGCGGGACGCAGGCGACCTCGTCCTTGACCAGCTCGTCCTTGACCAGCTCTCGAGAGAGGGTATCTCCGGCGCACCGCCGCAATGTCCCGCCATCAGAGGATGGCGGCCCATCGGCAGCATCTCTGCCCGCGATCGACTAAGGATGCCTCGAAAGTGCAGGAAGCCTGCTCACCCGAACACGCCAATATTGAGTGTATATACAAAAGATCCAATGTCAATCAAGTGTATGGTTCTGAAGCTCAGCATGGGCGAGACTGTGCCCCACTGCGATTGTCGTCCGCCAAAAAGTGGAGAGTTCAAACCTAGCAAACAGGCACTGTTCTGCGTTTGATTGGCCCAGACAGCGATCTGCTTGAAGGGGGTCGCTCCAGCTGGTGCCGGAACGACCAGAAGAGAAGTTGTGGGGACAGTACGACTACCGAGCGAGCGAGACTTATGTACTTCGATCAGAGATTCACAAATACACTCTGTGATGCGAAATTCAATTACATACTCAACTCAGTTACAGTTTTCTTCGTCGCCTCTCCCGCTCGTACGACTGTCGGAGCAGGCAGTACGTTAGCGACTACGGCATGCACTGAAAGGAGAACCAAAAGGCGATGACAATGACAACATGTGCCGTCGCCCACCAGCTCCCATCCGCGCCGGCGCACGGATACACCAAATAATTGAACACCGGCAGGGTGGGAAGAGCCATACGGTACCGGTTGAACACTCCACTGCGAAATGCAAGGAACAGGAGAGCCGATTGAATCGACGGGTATCCGTAGGACATGAGCGCTTTGCCTAGCGACTCAAGGTCGAGGTCCGTATGGCGTGATTACGGTCACAATCACGGGCAACGGACGTGAGCCGGCCACCCAATTTCACACTTCGGACAGGCCCGAGGGCGCGAGACTCTAGCGGTGGACGTGGCAGGTGAGCCCTTCGTCTACAGCATCGTTGACGCAGAAAAAAAGGAGATCGGCGCTGAGAGAATGGGGGGAGGTTGGAGGTCGCCCTGTCCGAAACGGTCGAGCGGTTCAAGCCGTACTTGTGGACGCCCCAGTCCAGGGTCATGCCCGCACTGAGCTCCGTTCCACTCCCATCAGCGTCCTTCTCAAGTGCTTGGAGTTGTGAGTTTTGTTACGTTGTAGGAGACAGTGTTTATTAAATCGAACACGCCTAGCGGGACTCTCGCTGCCACTAGTCCAGGGGCTCAATAAATATAATGAAAAGATTTATGGCTAGATATTCCTGAGCGAACGAACAATCACGTTTTTTTTGGAGTCTGTTCCCCGCGTGGGTCACAGGCGACGGGCCCTCCCAGTCTATCCCGCCTATTGGCTCGCCCCACTACCCGCCGTCTGGCCAAAGCGCCCGCCCGGCCTCCTCCACTCGCGCCGGCGGCGGCGGTCAGCTCCACGCGCGTCGGCGGTGCGCCGACCCTCGGTCGTGGCCCGCCGCCCGCGCCATTGACGAGGCGCCCACCGTGGCTGGACGAAGCAGCCTCAACAGATTGCGATTCTGTTCGGGCGCCTGTTGCCAAACAGACGCTTAACAAACGCAGCTCTAATATTTTATTGTTCGGGTGCTCGGCTCTTGATCTCGAGTCTGCGCCATAAACGGGCGTAACGGGCAGGGCACACGAGCTCGCATGGCCTTAAATGGAGGCTTGGATGACAGCCTCTTAGTGCGATGCAATGAAGCCAATTCTTCCAGAGCCCCTTGCCTCCATCTCAATTAAATAGGATGTGTTAATTTGGTCTCGGCTGGGTTAGGGCTAGCGTACCTAGCCGACAGTTGGGGCTGCACCTTCCCGATGTGTCGGGAGGCCCACCTCCACTTCAATGAGAGCTACCAACACCATGCTCAACGTACCAAAATCCCGGTGGATACAGACATGTCAGCAGTACCACGCGAAGGAAACACCGTGTCCAAAAGAACAAGTAAAGCACACACTGAGCACAGCAGCAAGTCAGTACGTCTATTGGCAGCAACATCAAAAACAAAACAAGTGTATGTCATAAGCGGGCACCCAGCCGGAAGAACCGAGGAGCCACGGTCGTGCGGCAGCAAGTGTTCGGTGCAAGTGGAGGTGGAAAGGAGGGGGGCCTTGGGCAACAAACTGGGGGTTGGGGTGGGGAGGGATACGTAGGCGGAGAATATGACATGGAACTTACGCTAGACGTCAAGAAGCGCTCCCAGACGGAATACATTCACAGAGCTGGTGGGAAGGCAGGATAAGGGCAATGAGCCGCAAGGGGACAAGAGGGAAATGGGGCGGGGGGGGTAGGGCGACAAAACAGCAACGTACTGCAAGAGAGATAGTACTGTAGTAGCATCCGGCGACTGAAGACGACGTCCACGACGACGGTGCACGGGGCGTGCGCGGCTGCAAGCGCGAGTTGGAAGGCAGCCTCCCACGCTGAGGACTCACAGGGAGATTGCACGTTGCAGCTCAGCCGACAGCCATGTGAAGTTTCTAAATACTATACCGGTGGTATTTTTTGATGAAGCGAGCATGCACTAGTTGATAGTTGTGATAGTTGTACGTTTAAGTCGCATGGAGAGAGACCTGTCTCTAGGTTCTTCGTTAGGCCCTGGATTGGAGCCGTTATCCATCAACTCTGAGGAGGGCCTAGCATTTTCATGGGCCCCCCTCGAGAGAGGCTAACAACGACGCCGAACAGAATGACGTTCTGCTCGGGCTCTTGCTTTGCGAACAGACGGACGAACAGATGGGAGTTTGTTTGTCTGTTGCCGAACGGAGAGTTCTGTTGAGCGGTCTGTTCGTTTGCCTCGTCCAGCGACGACGGCACGCGATTCACGCCGGCGCGCGCCCGCCGGCGGGCCGCCGGTCAGCCCGCCGTCGCGACGGCGGCGCCCCCCCCCCCCCCCCCCGCCCCCCCGGGGCCCCCGGGGGGGGGGCCGGGGGGGGGGGGGGGGCCCCCCCCCCGGGGGGGGGGCCCCCCCCCCCC
>Ga0115030_1001622_pt1 | contig 10160 bp, 9 predicted proteins | sample SidtaG_4_FD_87174 | JGI IMG/M metagenome (GOLD analysis project Ga0115030, IMG submission 87174) | Marine algal microbial communities from Sidmouth, United Kingdom - Sidmouth_Male1 metaG | ecosystem: Host-associated > Algae > Red algae > Unclassified | place: Sidmouth, United Kingdom | collected... | reverse complement strand
TGTACTACAACCTTACGTACACTACATTTACTAAGAAACACCCTCACACTGATTATAACAAAGCAACATGCTCACTATACACATACAATTGTAGATAAAATTAATAGAAATATAAATCTAGTTTTTAAAAACTGTATTAAAACACAACACTTGTTTGTAAAATTTATTCTCAAAAACCCTACACCTACTCAATCTCAATCCCCTTGTAAGCCGTAATAATTTCTTTTACTAAGCGATGACGGATTACATCTTTACCATCTAAATAAACTTGAGCAATTCCTCTAACATCTTTAAGAGCTAACAAGGCTTCTTTTAATCCTGAAACTTGTTTTCTTGGCAAATCTATCTGTCCAGGATCTCCATTAATTACAAATTTTGCTCTTTTTCCCATACGGGTTAAAAACATTTTCATTTGGCTATGAGTTGTGTTTTGAGCTTCATCTAAAATCACAAAAGCATTGTCTAAAGTTCTACCCCGCATAAACGCTAAAGGGGCAATTTGTATCACTCCTTTTTCCATGTGTGATGCCAATCTTTCGGCAGGAATCATGTCTCGTAAAGCATCATACAAAGGTTGCATATAGGGATCTAATTTTTCTTTCATATCTCCAGGCAAAAACCCTAAATTCTCTCCAGACTCTACTGCCGGTCTTGTCAAAATTATCTTTTTTACTTCTTTTTCTTTCAAGGCTCTTACTGCCATGGCAACAGCTGTATATGTTTTACCTGTACCTGCGGGCCCTACAGCAAACAACATGTCGTTCTTTTCCATAGCTTTCACCATGTTTTGTTGATTTATTGTTTTGGGTTTTATTAAGTTACCACCAACTCCATGCACCAACACATCATCTTTTTCTTTTTTTTTCTGCAATTCTACATCAGAAGATAGTAAAATTTGCTCTATACTAGTCTCATCTAATTTGTTGTATTTGGTTAAATAATTTACCAGAATTTGTATTCTTTTTTCAAAATCATCTAATATAATTGCTTCTCCATAAGCTTTTATAATATTGTCTCTTACAACTAATTTTAATTTTGGAAAATACGATTTTATCAGATTGATATTGGAATCATTAGATCCCGAAAAGTCTATCGGGTTGATTTCTTCTAAGATAATTAAACGTTCGTTCAAGCTAAAAACTGTTTATAAATTGCTCTTACAAAGTACATAATTATCCTTTAAAATTCTGTAAATTTGCTCACAATTATACAAAACATTATTTTTCATCTCTGTTTATGGCAATCATAACTTTAACTACTGATTTTGGAAGAAAAGATCACTCTGTATCAGCAGTAAAAGGAGCTATTTGCAAAATGCTGCCAGAAACAACCATTATTGATATTTCTCACGAAATTTCTCCGTTTAATATAACAGAAACTGCGTACATACTTAAAAATGCGTACAAAAGCTTTCCACAAAAGAGTATTCATATTGTTGGGGTAGACTCTGAATTTACTCCTGAGAACAAACACATAGCTTTGTTACTAAATGGACAATATTTTTTATGCCCAGATAACGGAATAATGTCTTTAATAGCCTCAGAAATCAAACCTACAAAAATTGTAGAAATTAATATTCACGACCGTATAGATACCAGTTTTTCTGTTTTAGATGTTTTTGTAAACGTGGCTTGCCACTTAGCAAGAGGTGGAAAACTAGAGGTAATTGGAAAACCTCTGCAACAAATCCGTGAAATAGTAGAAATGCAGCCCAAAATAATTTCAGAAACAAAAATTATTGGTTCTGTTATCTACATAGATAATTACGGAAACGTGATTACCAATATAAATAGAGAACTTTTTAATAAAGTGGGAAAAGGAAGAGCATTTCTTATTTCAGCAGGTAGATATACCTTTAAAAAAATAGTAAACAAATACAGTGATATTGTAAATTTTGAACTGCCCACACTACAAAGAAAATCTGCGGGAACTAAACTAGCTTTGTTTAATTCTGGAGATTATTTAGAAATTGCTATATATAAAAGTAATTTACAAACTGTTGGCGGAGCCTCTAGCCTTTTAGGTATGGATTACAGAAGCTCCATTAGTATTGAATTTGAAAAAACAAGCACCCCCTCTAAATGAAAGCAATATTTAACAAGGAAATACAATCCTTTTTTAGCAATGCAGTAGGATACCTACTCATTGCTTCTTTTTTAATACTCCAAGCATTTTTACTATGGGTTTTTAAAGGATATAGTAATCTTATTTATACAGGTTTTGCCAGTCTCACTCCATTTTTTAACAACAGTGCTTTGATTTTTATTTTTTTGATTCCTGCACTTACTATGAAAAGTTTTGCTGATGAATACACATTGGGAACGTTAGAAATTTTAAAAACATTACCCATTACAAACACACAAATTGTGTTGGGTAAATTTTTAGCATATTTAACTATTATTCTTATTTTATTAGCACCAACTTTAGTCTTTGTATACAGTGTATACCAATTGGGAAATCCTATTGGAAATATAGATATAGGGAGCGTTTTTAGCTCCTATCTAGGACTTCTTTTTTTAACCACCACTTATATTGCTATTGGTCTTTTTAGTTCTATTTATGCAAAAAACAGCATCACTTCTTTTATTTTAAGTCTGCTTATCAATGCTGTATTATACTTTGCTTTTTCTGCGTTAGAAGCACTATCTGCAACCAGTACATTTGGTTGGAACACCCTTGGAATCCCTCAACATTTTGACAGTATGAGTCGTGGCGTTATTGATCTTAAAGATGTTACTTATTTTTTATCTATCAGTTTTTTGTTTTTAGGTTTCACCAGATTAAAACTAGACAATGCTTAAAAATAAAAAACACATATACCTTATTGCAATTTTTGTTCTTATAAATGCAATTGCAACACAAGTTAATTATAGGGTAGATTTTACAAGAGACTCTAAGTACTCTATATCTAGCCCAACTAAAAACTTGTTAAAAAACTTAAAAAACCCTGTATACATTACCGTATATTTAACAGGGGATTTACCCTATGATTTTGAACGTTTGGAAAAAGAAACCGCCTATTTTTTAAACGATTTAAAAAACAACAATTCAAATATTAACTACGGTTTTGTCAACCCTAAAAACAGCCAAGATTTTTTAACAAAGCAAGGGCTTACACCCAGTAAATTAACGGTTCAAGAAAATGGAAAAATATCCAAAAGCATTATTTTTCCGTGGGCAACTATCAAAAAAGATAACAAGGTTGTTGCTATCAATTTATTAAAAAACTCTAATTTTGGAACAGAAACCACGCAAATTGAAAATTCTGTTCAGAATTTAGAATTTGCTTTTACCAATGGGATTCAAAAGATAATAGCAAAGAAAAAACAAAAAATTGCCATTCTTAGAGGTAATGGAGAATTATCAGACATACATCAATACGACTTTTTAAAAACATTAGGGCAAAATTACAAACTAGCCCCCTTTACTTTAGATTCTGTTGCCAATCAACCTCAAAAAACATTGCAACAGTTGCAAGATTATGATTTAGCTATTATTAGCAAACCTACCAAAGCTTTTACAGAGGAAGAAAAATTTACACTAGATCAATTCACTATTAACGGAGGAAAAACACTTTGGTTATTAGATTTGGTAAACACCTCTAAAGATAGTTTAATGCAAAGCGGAAAGGTACTGAGTTACCAAAGAGATTTAAACCTTACCGATTATTTGTTTAACTACGGAATACGAATTAACAAACATTTGGTAAGAGATTTATATGCAGCAAAAATTCCTCTAGCAGTTGGTAAAGTGGGAAACAAAACTCAATTTGATGAATTTTTATGGGATTACTATCCTGTTTTAAAAACCAACAACAAACACGTAATTAACAAAGGAATTGGTGATGTTAAATTAGAGTTTGCAAATAGTATAGACACCTTAAAATCGGGTATTCATAAAACTATTTTGTTAGAAAGCTCTAAACTTACCAAAACTGTAAACGTTCCTAACTATATTAATTTAGAAAGTATTGCCAAAAACGATCCCATTAACACCTTTAACCATGGAACTAAAACATTTGCAATTCTTTTAGAGGGAAACTTTAATTCTGCATACAAAAATAGAGTAAAACCGTTTCAAAACAGCTTTAAAGCCCAAACTAAAAACGGAAAAATGGTTGTGATTTCTGATGGAGATATTGCAAGCAATCAAATAAGCAAAGGAAAGCCCTTAGAATTAGGTTTAGACAAATGGACAAACGCATATTATGCTAATAAAGAATTTTTAACAAATACGGTTCATTATTTATTAAACGACAATGGATTAATACAACTACGTGCTAAAAGAATAACTATAGACGCCATTAACAAGCCCAAAGCGCATAGAGAAAAAACAAAATGGCAAGTCATAAATATTATTATTCCTTTAGTTTTCATCCTCTTTTTGGGTATATTAAATTTTTATTATAGAAAAATAAAATACTAAAAACAGGTTAATTACCCTTTTTAGTATTATATTTAAATTATTTTATTGTATACACAGGGTTTTCCCCCTATATTAGCTATAAAGAATTATATATCATTACACACAACATAACCTATGAAATTTATAGTATCTAGCTCTCAATTGTTAAAACAATTGCAAGTTTTAAGTGGTGTCATTAGCTCTAGCAATACTTTACCTATTCTAGACAATTTCTTATTTCAATTAAGCGAAAACAATTTAAAAATATCAGCTTCGGACCTAGAGACAACCATGTCTACAGCTATCGAGGTGCAATCAGATAGCGAAGGAGCTATTGCTGTTCCTTCTAGAATTTTATTAGATACTTTAAAAACGTTGCCCAACCAACCCTTAACTTTTAAAATTGACGATAAAAGTGAAATAGAGATTACATCTGAGCAAGGAAATTACGGAATGCCCTTTTTTGATGGTACGGAGTTCCCTAAAGCAATTTCTTTAGAAAACCCAAGTACTACTTTAATTCCTGCTAGTGTTCTAGCCAATGCAGTTTCTAAAACTATTTTTGCTACCGGTAATGATGATTTGAGACCTGTAATGAGCGGAGTCTTTTTTCAGTTTGGAACCGAAGAGTTAACTTTTGTTGCTACAGATGCTCACAAACTAGTAAAATATACCAGAACCGATGTAAAGACTGATAAGCCTGCTGATTTTATTATGCCTAAAAAACCTTTAAACATTTTAAAAGGAATTTTAGCAACATCAAATGCAGAGGTATCTATTTCTTACAACGAGTCCAACGCTAAATTTACGTTTGATAATGTAGACTTAATCTGTAGGTTAATTGATGGAAAATACCCTAACTACAATGCCGTTATTCCTAAAGAAAACCCTAATAAATTAACCATACCAAGAGGTTCTTTTTTAAACTCAACCAAGCGTGTATCTATTTTCTCTAGCAAAACAACACACCAAATTCGTTTAAAAATGGCGGGAACAGAATTAAATATATCTGCGGAAGATATTGATTTTTCTAACAAGGCTAACGAACGTTTACATTGTGATTATCAAGGTGATGATTTAGAAATAGGCTTTAATTCTCGTTTTTTAACAGAAATGTTAAATAATTTATCTTCTGAGAATGTACAGTTAGAAATGTCTCTTCCCAACCGTGCAGGAATTTTAACCCCTGCAGATGGAACAGAAGAAGGAGAATACATAACCATGCTGGTAATGCCTGTAATGTTAAGCAACTAAACTTATTTACATAAATTAAAAAAGCGTTTGGCATTATTGCGAAACGCTTTTTTAATTTACCTTTAATTTTTAAACTTAATTAAATGAATTTTTTAGCTCATTTGTACTTAGGCAATATTGATAAAGAGATTGTTCTAGGTAATTTTATTGCGGATGGTATTAGAGCAAATAACTATCATCATTTCTCTAATAAAATTCAATTTGGTATTAAAATGCACAGAGAAATTGATGTTTTTACAGACCAGCATCTTATTTTTAGACAAAGTAAAAGACGTTTAAATCCTAAATACAGATTGTATAAAGGCATAATTATAGATTTAATATACGATCATTTTTTAGCAAAAAACTGGGCTAAGTACTCAGCTATTCCGTTAACCAACTACAGTACTGCTGTTTATAGTCTATTACAGCATCACAACAAAATATTACCTACTAGAACACAACATATACTACCTTATATGACTACACAAAATTGGCTGTGTATGTACGGAACCATTTCAGGAATTACAAGTATTCTACATGATATGAATGTAAGAACTAAAGGAAAATCTAAAATGGACCAAGCCATAGAAGACCTTTTAGAGAATTACACTATTTTTGAACAAGATTTTACGCTTTTTTTTGAAGAACTTAAAAAATTTAGCGAACACTATTTATTAAAATATGACAGCAAAAGCACTAAGTAACGCACTCTTAAGAACTCTGTTTATTATTCTGGGAATTGCATCTTTAATTTGGTTTTTCATTCAAATCCAAACCATTATTATTTATATTGTTATTTCTGCTGTATTGGCATTAATATCAAGACCCGCAGTAAAATTTTTAACTCAAAAATTAAAACTTAACAACACCCTTTCTGTAGTAATTACTATTGCAATTTATAGTTTGGTTATTGCACTTGTTTTTAACGCTTTTACTCCTTTAATTAGTAAGCAAAGCCAAAATATTTCGTTACTAAATTCTGATGAGTTTAAAAACAACATTGAGAATTTAAGTGAAAACGTAAATCAATATTTACTATCTCACAATATCAACATCTTAGAAAAAACAAAAAATATAAATATCCTACCTAGCTTAAAAAACATACCTAATATTTTAAATATAATTTTAGGTAAATTAGGGGCGTTTAGTATGGGACTTTTTTCTGTTTTATTTATCACTTTTTTCTTTATGCTAGACTCTAAAATATTATCAAAAAGTACTTTTGCTCTTATTCCTAAAATATATGTTTTAGATGCAGCAAGATCTTTAGAAACTATTAAAGACTTGCTATCTAGATATTTTATAGGACTCATTATACAAATAGGTGTCCTTTTTACTATATATAGCATCGTTTTAACTGTTTTTAGTATTGAGAACGCTATAATTATTGCTTTTTTATGCGCTATGTTTAATCTCATCCCCTACATTGGGCCTTTAATAGGAGGTTTGGTTATGTTTATTTTGGTTACCACAAACAACCTAGACTTAGATTTTCAGACACAAATACTACCCAATACCTTATACATTATGGGGGGATATTTATTTGCTCAATTGATAGACAATTTTATAAGTCAGCCTTTAATTTTTTCAAAAAGTGTAAAATCACATCCTTTAGAAATTTTTTTAATTATTATGATTTTTGGAAATTTGTTTGGAATTGCAGGTATGGTAGTATCTATTCCCGCATATACTGCACTTAAAGTTATTGCAAAAGAATTTTTTAATAAATACAAAGCCGTAAATCTACTGACTCAAGACATTTAAATTTGAATACAAATCTTTTACAACCTAACGTACAAAACTATATTAACAAAAACCTAAAGGTAGCTATAACCTCATTGGTTTTAAAAGGAAGTCCTTTCCCTACAATTTCTATCACAGAGCTTGTGGAACAAATAGAATCAAAAAAACGTTGTGAGAAAAAATTACCTACTTGGGTTTCTAGCTCAGGTATTTACTTTCCTAACAAACTAAACATAGAACAAACCTCTTCTGAAGCAACAGCACACTACAAGGCTGGTTTACTTAAAGGAAATTCCATTATTGATATTACAGGAGGGTATGGAGTAGATTGTTTTGCTTTTTCTAAAACTTTTAAACAAGTTACACATTGCGAACTCCGTACAAATCTATCAGATATAGTAGCGTACAACTATTTACAATTAAAGGTTAAAAACGTTACCTGTTACCGCGGTGATGGTGTTGAGTATGTTTTAAAGAGTAAACAAACTTACGATTGGATATATATTGATCCTTCTAGAAGAAATACTATCAAAGGAAAAGTTTTTTTATTAGAAGATTGTTTGCCTAATGTTCCCCTTCACCTAGAAGATTTGTTAGTAAAAAGTAACCATATACTCATCAAAAACTCTCCTCTGTTAGACATTACAAGTTGTATAAACCAACTAAAATATGTCAAAAAAATACATGTGGTTGCTTTGCAAAACGAAGTAAAGGAAGTGCTAATCTCTATTGAAAAAAACTATGCGGATACAATTTGTATCCACGCTGTAAATATTAAAAAAGACAATTCTCAAGAATCTTTCTCTTTTAACTATCAACAGGAGTACATTTATAAGCTTTCAGAGCCCCTAACCTATCTATACGAACCCAATAGTGCTATTTTAAAATCTGGAGGTTTTAACGCCCTTTGTAATGCGTACACTGTGTTTAAATTACACAAACACTCTCATTTATACACGTCGGGTACTAGTGTTGATTTTCCTGGAAGAAAATTTAAGGTCTTAGAGGTTTTACCCTATAATAAAAAAAAGCTAGCAAAGCACATTCCTGAAAATAAAGCCAACATTACTACTAGAAACTTTAAAGAAAATGTAGTTACCATTCGAAAAAAAACAGGAATTAAAGAGGGGGGAACTATGTACTTATTCTTTACCACAAACAAAAAAGAAGAACAAATTGTTATTCTTTGTCATAAATTATTGTAAATATTGTTTGTACATCTTATTTCAGTTAAAACTTATTAGTTCTAATTTTTTTCTACTCTAAAATTATCTTGCTGATAAATAAAACCTCGCAATGTAGTCTTAACCACTGTTTGTAAAATACTTTATTTTAAAACGTTGTATTACTAATAATTTAAAGAGAAAAGAGTTTTTTTTGGCCTATATAAGCCTTTGTTTTATAATTTCAAATGTTGCCTATTTAACCGTTTGTTTTCTATCTAAAAATTGATGTATTAACGTATAAATAATTTCTAATTCCTCTTTTGCAATTATATAAGGAGGTACAATATACAGCGTATTGCCAAGCGGTCTTAAAAAAACACCCGCTAACATAAAATGGTTAAAAATTTCATTTCTTCCATTTCCGTACCTATCCATTTCTAAATTTAAATCAATAGCTAAAATTACCCCAATAGTTCTCACAGCTTTTACTGTTACATGCTCTTTAATTTTATCCATAAAAGCTAAATGAGCTCTTTCTATGTAGTTAATACCTTGTTGAATGTCAAAAGATGTTAATAACTCTATACTAGCAATGGCAGCTACACAAGCAATGGGGTTTGCAGAGTATGTATGACCATGAAAAAAACCTTTAGCAATTTCATCTGCATAAAAAGCATCGTATATTTTTTGCGAGCAGGTAGTTAACCCCATAGGCACCATACCTGCAGTTAATGCCTTAGACAAACACAATATATCTGGTTTGTGCACTAAATAATCAGAAGCAAAATATTTACCTGTTTTTCCAAAGCCAGTCATTACTTCATCAGCAATACAAATTACATCGTGTTCTTGAGCAATTTTTATCAACCTATCTAAATATTTAGCTTTGTATATATTCATACAATTAGCTCCTTGCACCAAAGGTTCAAAAATAAAGCAAGCTACTTGTCCCGTTGCTACTAATGCTGTAAACTTAGTAATAACTTTAGCAATGTTAATGTCATTGGGCACTTCTACTCTATCAACATCTAACACAACGTCTTCAAAAGGTCCATTGTAAACATCTAGCCCAGAAACGGACATCGCTCCAAAAGTATCACCATGAAAAGCGTTTTCTAAAGCTACAATTTGTAGCTTCTTTTTATGTTGGTTAAAATGATATTGCAAACTCATTTTAATCGCAATATCAACAGTAGTAGAGCCGTTGTCAGAAAAGAATATTTTTTGTTGATTGTGAGGTAAAATTTCCATCAATTTTTCAGACAATTCAACAGCAGGCTTGTGCGTAAATCCAGCAAATACTATTTGATCTAGTTCTTTAACTTGTTGGGTTACTTTAGCAACAACATGAGGATGGCAATGCCCATATACACAAGTGTACCAAGAAGAGATAGCATCAATGTATTTAGTCCCCTTTTCATCGTACAAATAAATCCCTTTAGCTTTCGTAATACCTATATGAGTAGGAGTGGATTTGTGCTGCGTTAAAGGATGCCATAAATGTTTTTGATCTCTTGTGTTTAAATCCATCTTAATTTTTTATCAAAAATAATTAAATCTGTAAATACCTAAACAAAAAAAAGAGGCTAACTTTATTTGTTAGCCTCTTTT
>Ga0115030_1001621_pt1 | contig 10161 bp, 8 predicted proteins | sample SidtaG_4_FD_87174 | JGI IMG/M metagenome (GOLD analysis project Ga0115030, IMG submission 87174) | Marine algal microbial communities from Sidmouth, United Kingdom - Sidmouth_Male1 metaG | ecosystem: Host-associated > Algae > Red algae > Unclassified | place: Sidmouth, United Kingdom | collected... | reverse complement strand
GCCGGCCTTCAAGCCCCCGGCCCGTCCGCCTCGCACCACCTCCAGCAAGCCTGGAAGCTCAAATCCTGCCGCGACTGTGGCGGGCGGGCGCTCGCCGACAGCGAACGCCACGGTGGCGGACATACACTTCGTCCTCGCCCACCTCAGCGCGCTGTCTCAGGTGGCCAGCGACCTGAAGGACGATTTCTCGGCGATGCGTGGCTCGATGGACACCCATGGGCTGGTGGTGGCCGAGGTGCGCGAGACGACTGCGGCGTTTAGCAACACGCTCGACGCAAATATTAGCGACATGACCTGCCGCGCGACAACGGGCGGCACAGGCAGCCAGCCCGTGGTCGACACCAAGGAGGAATGCGACATGGAGGGCTCCGAGCAGATGAAGTCAGTGCGCGTCGAGCTGCGAAACATCATCATCCGCCAGCTCTCCAACGCCACGTCGTCGGAGCGTGTCTACTCGAGCTCCGACGGCTACCGCGACTCAATCCTCGAGGCGTTCAACAAGGTGCTCTCACTCGGCGAGGAGGGCAGCCAGGCGTGGCTGACAAGGGTCATCTCTTCGCCGGCGCGACGCAGTGGTGGTTCCCCCGTGGCTGTCCGCCCGCTGATTCCGCTCCAGCGCGTGCGTGGCCACTACACGCAGGCGCTCAAGAAGCGCGTCAACGCCGCCTGGTGCAACGCGGTGGGGGAAAATGCCCGCACCTTTTCTGTCGTCAGGGCGGGCGAGTGGCGCACGGAGAGCGCCGACCTCCAGACGACGGGCGGCTTCAAGGGCATCGTGGCCGGCCTCAATGTCTTCTTTATTATCATTGGAGCGACCGGCCGCATCAAGTCGCCCACCAGGACGGGCGAGGGCGTCGTGATCGAGGCGACGGCCCGCCATGTCGCGCTCGTGTCGGTCATGGTCCGCACCTTCCTCTAGCAGGCGGCCCAAATGACGCCGGAAAACGCCGTCGGAGACGCCCTCCACCTCCAGTGGGTCGCCGAGACGGCGCGCGTCGAGGCGCACCTCCCGACCGATGGGGAGGTCCACGACGGGCTCCGCCTCATTGGACAAATAGGTGGCGTGCCGCTGAGCCACCAGCCCCGATGCGCGCAGAGGTGCAACCACGGCGGCGCACACCACCACCGGGAGTGGCCGCATCCCCCGGCCGTTCTCTCTCGACCTGCTTAGTCTGCTTTTCTCCCTTCTTTCGGTTCTTTTCTTTGCGTCCACGACGTGCCCGCTCTTGACCTACGCGCTTTGTAGCGCTTGTGTGCTTCGCTGCAGGCGCGCGAAACAGAGAAACAACAGCGCCAGGAAAACACAGGCTGCCCGTCCGCACGCAGCCAGCCGCCCTGTTTGCCAACAATCCTCCTTTTTCCCCGTTGTTGATTGGGCGAGTCGATAACGGTGTCGCGAGACGCCGCCAGCCTCTCATGAGTGGAGGCGCTCATCAAGGGACCATCGACCCGCCGTCGATGGCTGGTGCTGTCAGCATCATCGGGGCCACATCCATCTCCGTCGACAACCGTTCTCGATGGGGGCTCCGACGCGCATCTGGTGGCCATCGAACCGCGGGTCTCGGTGGGATTGTTGTCCTAGCTGACGATTGTCGATCATCTCAGATATCTTGGAGTGCCATTCCGGCTTGATCCGAGGAGGACGGGCTACCTTTCGGGATCAACTCGAGACACGTACAAAACTCAGGAGACAGCATTCACTATTCTACGATGCCGAAGCGCCGCGATGTGAGAACCGAAGAGCAGGTGCCAAGTATGCTCTCTGAAAGGCTACAATACAGTAAACCACGACGGCCATGGCAGTGGCTGGCCAATACCGCACCTATCCGACAGCTGTTCCGAGCCACCCATGTAGCCGACGCGGCCGCGATGGCGGGGGCGTCATCTGTCACCGGCGGCGCTCCCGCCGCCCGCGACCGTGGGGTGCTCCACCCAGCGTGCCACCGCCGGGCGGGGGCTGCCACCACCTTCTTCCGCCGCGGCGGTGGCACGCGACGCCGGCGGCAGCAGCGAGAGGCCACGACGTATCGCCGCCGCTAGGGCCGGGGGCGGCGCCCGCACAGCGGGAGGCGTGAAGGGAGCCTCCTCCGGCTCTGGCTGCCGACAAAGAGGCGCCACCCACCCGCCCAATACAATCGCCAAAGGCGCGAGCGCCGGCTGCCTCCCGCCGCTCGCAGCTGTCCGTCGGCTGTGCCCACAGCGCGCCAGAGGCGGTGGGCACACGATCTCCTCCCCCCCCGCCCCACTCCCCCAGTCCCTCCCTAAGCTCGCTGGCAGCACTCCGCCGTTGTCGCTCTGGTCCGCTACAGCGCCGCCGCGCACGGACCATCCGCCGACGCTGCTACGGCCACAGTCGTCGCCAACCGGAGGCCTCAATCCGCGTTTCGCGGTGGTGGGCCGCGTCGCGGTGGGCACTGCGGCGACGTTCGTTGAGGCGCGTCGGCCGAGGCGGTCGCTGCCGACAAGGCGCCAGTCGGCCACCGCGACGGGGCCGCCCGACGGAAAGGACCGCCGCCTTCTGGCGCGCCGGCACTCGTTTTCCGGGACGGAAACGGCGCCCGGCCCTGGCCCGTGGATTCGCAGACGGGTGGCGGGCGGGAGACCACATCTACCCGCCGGTACACGATCGTTGCTTCCGTCAGTGCCGCCGCCGCTGGCGCCGCGGTCGCGGCTACAGCCGCCGTCACCGCCACAGCCAGTGCCGTGGCGACCGCCGGCGGGTCGGCACCCGCCTCCGCGTGCCGGAACTGAAACGTGCTGTAAAAAAGGTCTAAAATGCGGACACGGCGCATCAAGAAATCTTCAAACTAGCCCCACTATTCGGATGAATGAATTTCAATCGTTGCAAGCTTTTCTGCGCTTCTTTGCTACGACTGTCTTGGCAGGCCCCTGCAGTCCTTCATATCAGCTGGAAACCCACGGTCACAGGCCAGTACGACCTCATAGGATATGGGGACATCGGCTGGAGGCCAAATGCCTTGTTGGTGTCTTTGCTTTTCGGGTAGGTACGGCAAGAATCCCCCAAGGACAGGCTTTTCTGGGGTTCGGGAGCAGGGTTGAGACGCTTCCCGAATGCCAGTGTGTCCCGTAATCTGTAAGAAGGATGCCGATTGAGTCTCTATTGCGCAATTGAAATCCGCTTGCGAAATGCTGTTGATGCGGCCGAGCTACAGCCGAGAAAAAAATAGCTGTTCCCAGGTGTCTAATAGAATGGGATAGACTTTTGTCAGTTTCAGAAAGAGAGCGACTCTCCGAGGAGGGCTGGTGAGGGCCGCGGTCTCGTAGCACCCCATTTCCCGCCGCGACCCCGGAACGCTGATTTCGATCCCGGCCACTGCTGCCCTATCGTTGGCATTTGGGAGCCGCCACAAGCCGTTTAGGGCCGGGAAGGTCGTTCGACCAGTCCCCCGGGCGCGACTTGCTCTAATCTCTTCAGATTGGAAGCGCCGGCGCACAAAACTCGGGTCATCTGGAAACGAATTGGGCCAACAAGTTGTACCACAAGAGGTCCGCCCTCGGACCCGCCCACCGGAGCAAATCGGGTCCTGTGGTGGCCGATCGCAAGTCGGGGCCGCCTCAGAGCACCCGCCGGAGCCGTGGCGATGCAAGCGCCTATCTCTGGACCGCCACCCCCACTCCCGCAGCTCTCAGCTCCAGACGATCGCGCCCAAGTGCTTCCTCGCCACCTCGAGCTGCTGGGATGAAGGGAACACGTGTGAGCCGGGGCCGGTGGTGCTTGGGGCGGGGTGCCCAATTGCGTGTGCCGCCGTGGTGAACCACGAATTATACTCCTGTGTCCCATTTTCCCTGGTGCGGCGCGACCACTACGCGCCGTTTTCTTGTTCCGCCGCGCAAGCCGAGCAAACGAGGAACCACCCGACGAACATACGCGCTGTCTGACTGGTGTCTTAACAGAACGCTGCCGGGTATGCTGTCTTCGTGATCGCTTTGCTCGTACGACACCTACGCCCAGCCCCCGGACGCACTCGCTCCATCGCGGTCACTCGTTCAAAACTTCAGGGGTAACCCCCGATGTTCTCGCTCCGCCTCCCATCGCCTTTGCGTTCTGCCCCACGCCCTCTCGAAGGTAGCACGACCGGCCGAGAATAATGGCCGCGAACGTGAGGACAACCCACGAACACGTCAGTGAAGCGGAGGCCACCCATACGGGGCACTGCTGATGGTCGACCCCGCCGCGGAGACCGCGGCCACTCCAAAGCGCTGTCACACGCGCCACAACTCCAAACCACAATCAGCGAAACTCGCACGATCACCAGCCATGCTGCTGCCACTTGGGGCACCGTTCGCCGTTGTGTCGGCGGTGACAGCAACACTTCTTGCCGCCCGTGACGCTAGACGCGATGTGCAAAGGCGGCCCCTGTCAACCGCTGATCGCACGTAGGATGGGGAGCATCGGTGGTCTCGCCCGACGGGGCCCCGCTGGCGAGCTGATGGCCGCTGTGGGGCGTCCTGGCGTCTTCTACCGGCCCACTGTCTCAGTAGCGAGTGGAAGACGTAGGAAAAAACGAGATGCACAATGCGGCAGTGGACCCAGCTGAGTTGTCCGACGACTGTTTCATCATTGGCGCTGAGAATCTCGAAAAGGCTGAGCAGCCGGACAGTCAGCATGTTCTTGGTGAAGATTATCGTCTTTTTCATCCCGTAGCGGAGGTTGAGGAGCCGGTGGTGCTTGTGCCTGGAACTCATTGAAATTAATGGCAGTAGAAGGTGAAGAAATCGGGCACCTGCAATGCATGCCAAAGAAGAGGTAGAACGAAGCGGAGCCCTAGTTGAGGAGAAATGCTAGCAAGCCCAGCACGGAGCACCGAAGCAAGTAACCCATTTTCTCTTCAAAAAGGTCATTGAAAGAGGAGGTCCAAAAGACGCACCTGAGGACGAGCACAAGCTTCTCCGCCTTCTTCATGTCCGGGAAAGTCACATCGTCGAAATTTAGATGGTTGATGGTTACCTGGCGCGCCAGCGTGAGGATTGAGACGATATAGCAGATGTACGTCAGCCCATCCGCATTTCGGACGGAAGTCGGCTTTTACACTATCTTCAGTGCCACCTCGTCCCGGAGCGAGGGTGCTGGTACGGCCGACGGCAGAGCACCCAGCGCCGCCCCCGTGGCGTCCCAGGGAGACACCATCCTGGAGGCGCCCACAGGGGTCGCGACCATTGTTCGGGTTCCCGACAAGGGGGGTGTGAGGTACTCCCTGACCAGCTCCGCGTGCAGGGTCGCCGTAATCTCGGGGGTCACCGCGGCTGCGTTCAGGGACTTCTCCCCGACTTGCTGGGCTGGTTTTCTCTCGGGGCCCCGGAAGTTCTTGATGTCGGCGGTGGTCATCGGTTGGCCCACTAAGGATCCCGGGTCCTCCCTCTCATCTGCATGCTTGGTAACCTCAGCCGAAGCCTTCATAAGCCAGGGCTACGTCCGCTCCGCGCAGTCCTTAACCAGCCACACCAGCCCAAGCGGCCCTTCCAGCTTGGCCTCCGCGAAACGAACATTGGAAGCCGACGTGTAGTTCTTTAGGGTGATCGCCGTCAGGGGCTTGTCGCCCCCGGCGATAGCGTAGCCGGAGTAGTGACACTTGCGGAAGAAAAGGATGACGAGTTTGGTAAATGGCGTCAAGCAGGTGACGACCTTGCGGATGCCCCGATCAATGTCGAAGTCCGAAGGCCGCTCGTTCCCTGCGTGGATGCACGAGGTGCGACCGATGAAATTGAAAAAGGAGCACGCCGTGCGGATGCGGGACGCCCACGTCTATGGCGTCGCGTTGATTAACTCTGTCGGGCTGTCGCCGGCTCCGGGGCAGTCGGCGCCGGTGGTTCTGAGCCGACGGCCCTAGGACGAGTACATCGCCTGCGGCCAAAGAGAAAAAACCAAGTCGCTACTGGAGGGGTGGTTGCGGGCGCGGGCTGAGTGGGAGACGACTTGGGTGACCTGGGTGGAGAGGGCGGGAGATCCGAGCCCACATGAGCTCGGGGACCGCGCGGGACAAGAAGGTCAGCGGTCGCGGACCCGTCTGGGTCGCGCAGCTTATTTCTGCGGTCGATGCACTACGAAAGCCGGTCGGCGTTTGTGTCTGAATTTCTGTTAAAGCAGGTGGGACGGGGGAGTGGGGGGGGGGGCGGCGTGGAGTTTGGCGTCACGTTGCTGTGTGAAGCTTTCTCTGGATGGTGGCTGTCGGCGCGACGGGGCTTGGTTTCCTGTAATGCGGGGTTGCTTGACGATTTGCGCTCGGATCTTGACGGCGTTGCGGCGCTCCCCCAAGAACCCCTGCCCTCATTAAGGCACGGTTGGCACTTTGGTCAGCCTTCTCACGCCACCCGAGCCCGTGGGCTGTGTGACATCAACCGCGTGCAAACAATAACAATGGACGACGGAGATCCTCGCCACAAGAAGAGGAAGACCGGCAACCTGACGGCCCCCGCGGGGCCTAGATCCCCAACGTGCAGCTCTGAGCGTGTATCATCCCATTGAACGATCAAAAAATTACATTCAAGACATGAAGACTGAAGGAGTGAAATCATTGGTCAATGTGATGACGTCTTGGTGGTCGACAGTGAATCGCTTACCAATGGGGTCCTCTCACTATCCGGCTTCTCATTGAACTTGTCTGAAATTCTACATGTCCGGTCTTAACTAGGCGTTCCTGGCAGTCTGTATCACTTCGTACCTCGCAGGTCGGCCAACTTGTAGCCCAAGAACAGTCAGAAAATAATTGGAATGCTATCTCAGTAACAATTCAAGGACAGGCTGATCGCCCGGCTCACTTGGCCCGTGTTCGTGGCGCAGATAGGGCCTTGGAGGAGCCGACCGCGACCTGCATCAAGACCACGTGCCCCACTTTTCAACACAACAAAGGGAACAGATTGGAAAGAGGGCAGGCCAAAGGCCTACAGTAAACCAAGCAACAGCAGCGCAGGAGCACAGGGGGAAGTGTGGACGACGTGGACCGTTGGGAAAGGCTGGAAAGTGCTTGCCGACCGGCGCCTCGCTCCCCCTGGCCGCCGCCACGGGATGATAAGGGCCCGTGGCGGCGCCGGAAGCGGGCTGGCGGATGATAAGGGCCCGTAGCGGCGCCGGCGGCGGGATGGCCGACAGCTGTCGGCGCACAGAGTGCGCGCCAGCGACGGGGGGGGGTAGCCCCCCCCGTGTGAAGGCCCGCCCGCCCGTGCTCGTACTTCACGGCTCCGCGTGCGGCTACTTGGCCAATTTCTCAATTGCCAAAAAATGGGATTTCTAAAGTCAACCGCCACCAATGTTCAAGAAAAATGATTCGGACCATGTAAACACAATATTTTTGGACCGTGAAAAATGACGTTTATCTTCCACGTGTCAACGGCCTTCCTGGTTGTCAAGCATGGGCCTGCTCTGCCGTGCCGCTTCGATTTTTTTGCCAAGCGCTGGGACGGCCACCGGGAACACGTCCCGCTCATCGCGCACGTGAGGTGCCGCCCGGCGCGCTCTGCGGCGGGCGCCGCGGCGCCCCGTCTGGCTCATGGGGGTCTGCGGTGCGGCGCGCCAACCGGGAACGACACGGACAGCCTCGCCTCGACCCGCCCTCCCCGCCGCCCGTTGGCCGCCGCCACCGCGGCTGTCGTGGCGCACCGCCGACCGTGCATTTGGTCAGCCGTCCCACGGCAGCTCCTTTCCGGGCGCCGCCGTCGAGCGGCACGTGAGCCGGCGCGTCGTCCGTGTCGCACCGACGGGACCGCCCGGGGCGCGGGCCGGTGCCTGCATTTCGCCCCTCCCCTGCACCATGGCGGGGCAGTGTCGTGGCTGCGAGTCAGCGCGGCGGCGGAGGCGACTCTCGTTACGCGCCGTCGTTGCCGCGTGCCGCGTGCCGCTTCGTGTCGAGCCGCGTGGTGAGGGGCGGCGGATGTGGTGGCGGCGGGATGGCCACCCGCACGTGCGCCGGCAATGGTGTCTCGTACCGCGGCGGCGGCGCGCTGTTTGGATAAAGCGTAGGGCTGTTACCTCTGATGGGTCAACACTCGGGCGACGCGTCTTTAACGCTGTCTCCGCACCGCGTGGAGGCATTGGGTGGCGGGGTGCACGTGACCGCCGCCCGCTCTGCCCGCCTTTGCGCCTGCGCCCCGCCGGCCCACCGACGCGACACAGGGGGCCACCGCGCCCGCCCGCCGGCCACACGCCATGACGCGCCGCCAGGAGCGGTCCCGCTCCCCCTTGCGGCGCAAGTCCAGCCGCATCACGAAACTGCAGGAGCTGACGCTCGACGCTGTTGGCGCCCGCTTTGTCGGGCCCCCCGCACAGGCTTCGGAGGTGGCCGCCGCGGGGACGGGTGGCGACGCGACGCCCTCTGCCAGCGGGTCGTCTCGAACCTCGGGCGCGTCGGTTTCGTTTGGGGAGCAGCCGCACGTGGGGGCGGACCGCGGCCGCGGCGGCGGCGACGGGGGCGGCGGCAGGGGCGCCCGCGTGCGCTTCCCCAGCGTGTCGTTTGCCGAACCGTCGGAGGCGCGCGGCGCTAGCGGCGGCGACGATGACGAGGCTGACGGAGGCCGTCGCGGCCGCGGCCGCGGCCGGGCCCGCGGCCGCTCCACCCTGCGTGGCAAGTCGATAGCGCGGGGCCTTTCGCCCGCCTCGGAAGCGGCCACGGAGGTGTCTGAGTACGAGGAGCTGCCCCTGGAGGAGGAGCTGATGCGGACGGCGGAGGAGCTGGCGCGCCGCGGCTCGGGCATCCTCGCCGCCGACGAGACGGCGGCGGTGCTGGGCAAGCGCCTCGCGGCGGTTGGGTTGGACAACACGGTGGAGACGCGGCGCGCCTACCGGGAGATGCTCTACTCGGCGCCCGACATTGAGCGCTACGCGTCGGGCGTCATTATGTATGCCGAGACGGTGCACCAGGCGACGGCGTCGGGCGTGAGCTTTGTGGAGATGCTCGCCGCGCGGGGCATCCTCGTCGGCGTCAAGCTCGACCGGGGGCTCCACCCGTTTGGCAATGGCGAGATGATCACAGAGGGGATTGACGGCCTCGACGGCCGCGCGGCGGCGGCGCACGCGGCGGGCATCCGCTTTGCCAAGTGGCGCGCCCTCTTTGTCATTTCCTTTGCCAAGGGCACCCCCTCGGCGCTGGCGGTGGAGGAGAATGCCAACGCCATGGCCAAGTTTGCCGCCTGCTGCCAGCAGCGCCGGCTGATGCCCCTCCTCGAGCCCGAAATTTACATTGCGGGCACGCACGGCCTCGACGACGCTGCGGCGGTGGCGGAGGAGGTGCTCAGCGTCCTCTTTCGGGCGCTCGCCCGCCACGGGGTGTTGCTCGAGGGCGCCCTCCTCAAAGTCCAAATGGTGCTGCCGGGGATGGACTCGCCCGACTTTCGCACGACGACGTCGGAGCAGATTGCGCGCGCGACGCTGCGCACGCTGCGGCGGGTCGTGCCGCCCGCCGTGCCGGGCATTGTTTTCCTGTCGGGCGGCCAATCCGAAGTCGAAGCGACCGCCAACCTCCACGCCATCAACGTGGCGGCCGAGGCGGCGAGCCACGAGGCCGGCACCCCCGCCGCGCCGTGGCCCCTCTCCTTTGCGTTTGGGCGGGTGCTCCAAGCGTCGGCGCTCGCCTTGTGGGCGGCCGACCCCACCGACGGGGGGGGGGCCGCCGCGGCCATGGTCGCCGCCCTCCTCTGTGCGAATGCCGACGCGGCGCGGGGGCGCTACGTCGGGCCCCACCCGTCCAAGTGCGCCCGCGCGATTGTCGAGGCGCACGCGGAGAGCCGCGCGGTGGCGGTCGAGCACGAGCTGACGCCCCGCTCCACGTCGTGCTCCCGCACCCCGTCGCGGTCGCGCTCCCGGCCGCGGTCGAGCCCGACGCCCGCGCTGGCGCGGCAGCTGCCCCACTCGACGGGCGCCGACGTTGCCTGAGAGCGGGGACACGACGGCGGCGCCTTGCCGAGGAGTTTTTTCTGCGAGGCGGCCGCCCCTGTCGGTCGACACCCCACAGCCGTCCACTGCTGTTGTGGAGGTCCGCACCTCGTAGAGACCTTTTGCCACAGCCTATGTCTCTCGTGTTGGCCGTCGCGCTGCCGACGCGGCCAAGCCACGGTCTTGTGTCCCACGCATCCCAGGACGGCGGCGGCGCTTTAGTTTTTTCTATTTCCGTGGTCCACCACCCTCCCCCGAGGGTCACCGACGGTGCCCGT
>Ga0115030_1001619_pt1 | contig 10167 bp, 10 predicted proteins | sample SidtaG_4_FD_87174 | JGI IMG/M metagenome (GOLD analysis project Ga0115030, IMG submission 87174) | Marine algal microbial communities from Sidmouth, United Kingdom - Sidmouth_Male1 metaG | ecosystem: Host-associated > Algae > Red algae > Unclassified | place: Sidmouth, United Kingdom | collected... | reverse complement strand
GGCGGTGAGGGGGGCGGCGGACGTGCGGGGACGGGGGACGGGGGGGGGCGGCAAGGGGCGGCGGTGGGAAAGCCGAGTCTGGTGGTGCAACAGCGAGAACCCTGCCGGTCGGTTCGGAGTAGCCACGGCGTCCAACAGAACTTCGTAGATAAAATGGCGCAAGGCCATTGGCCTACGTATCATCACCTGAGGCTCGCCACGCTGGCGTCGTGCTGAGCACGACGTGCATGAAGCCAAATGAGACCACCGCCATCGCAGGAAGAAATTGTTGGCAGATTCAGGAGATTCCGCAGGAGCCGGCAACACAAAGTCCAGGAATTTTAGGACTTCTAGGAAACTGCTCGTCGATGACCGTGGCCGCCCCCACACCAACGTTGGTGGGGGGGGGCGCGTGGGCCGCGTTTTATCATCCCGTTGACAACGGGATGGTACAGAGCGCCCCCCAGCCTGGAAACGCACAGACGCAGACTCCGCCTGACACGAGCCGTATGAGCGCCGGCGGGCGACGGGAGCTGCCTTGCGCACCCGTGGCCGCGGCAGCTGCGGCCAAAGTCCAGCGCCGGCGTCGCACAGGCCCCGACATCGGCACAGCCGCCATCACGCGCGCGGGCGGTGGGCGCGGTTCCCCCCCACCCCTGTCGCCGCCCCCTTCACTTCCGCCGCCCAGAGCCAACCGCTGTCTTGCTGGCAGTACTGCCCACGACGGTCGCCCAACGGTGGAGCCGCCGCTGTCGGACGCCAAGGCTTGACTGTGGCCTCGGAAGCAGCCGCCCGCCACGGTGGCCGCAGGGGAGCGGCCCTGCTCGGGGTCTAGCCAGTGTTCGCTGCCGCTGGACTGTCCACTGGCACTGTGTCGGTAGCTTCAGCTGCGGTGGCCGCCGCCACCCTTATCAGCTCCCACAAGCAGCGCTACCGCGAGCCGCACACAGCGCCAGCGAGGCAGTCGCTGTCCGGTCCGCCACGCCGAGGGGCCTCCATGTCCGACTCGTTGGCTGCTGTACCCGACGCTTGCGTCATTGGTCGCTACGGGTGTCGGTGCCACCGATGGCCACCAACCGTGAGTGGGATGGGGGCGGCGGAGGCGGACACGCCCGATGCACGACCGCCGACCGGCCAGTGGCTACCAGGGGAAAAGGGTGGTGGACTGCGCAGCCATGCCCCCAGGAGCCGCGCCTCCCGCCCGCGGTACTGGGTGTGCGCTCCGCTCTGCTGAGGAAGCCCCACACCGCCCTCAGCACTCCCTGCGCCTCAGAGAGGGCGTGGCGGTGGCGGCCCAGTACAACGCAGGCTCAACCTCCACCATCTTGTCCGCCACAGCAACCTCATGGACGAGGAAACAGAGCGGCGTAGGAGACCGGGGCGGGGGTGCGGGGCCAGGTTGCGGGGGACTGTGCAGCTTGGGGATGCTTCGATACTTGGTCCAAGCCACGGGCGTTGCTTCGGCGGTGCCACCACTGGCTGCCCTGCGTGTCGACCTCCCACATGCTGGACGCTTCCGCTGCTCGGCCGCACAGCCAGCGCCGCATGTCACTGGCGGTACAGTGCCGATACACGTCGTCGCGCCCTGGACACAGGGGGGAGGAAACGGCGCGCAGTGACGGCAGTGGCGTCGGCTCTTACGTGGAGGAGACTCCAAAAGCTTCCAGCCGCTGGTTCACACAACGGCACCGCCACGAAGCCGAAGGCACGGCCGTGCCATGGCAACCGCGTGGATGTCCGTGCTGCGGCGGCCACATGCAGCTCTGCAGGGTCCTACAACTACAGCCGCCTCTGCCGCCGTAGCCGTCGCCTCTGCCGCAGAAGCCGTCTCCGTCGCCGTTGCCGTCACCCGTCGTTCTGCGGCCGCACCATGCGGCCGCGCGGAGCCGTCAGCGCCTTCGCCATCGACGTCGCGATGAAAGACGAGGCGGCTGCGGCAAAGCCGCCCGCCACGGCTGTCGGAGCCGCGACAGGCCGCTCGTTGCGCACGCCACAGGCGGCCCCGACGGCGCCGCGCATGGCGCCTGTCCGTGATGCCATTGGGACCACTGCGGCCAGAATGGGCGGACCGCCGAAAAACGCGGCCACGCTGACCGACGGGCGTGGTGTCGGCTCACAAGGCCGCCACGCCAGCCCGGACCAGAGATTTCACGGGTCGGCCGGGGCGGCTCTGCACCGCGGCGGCCGCGACTCCGATGACGGCGCTCGACACCTCTCGCACTGTTTACGGCCTGCGGGAAAATACCGGGGTGCGCGGCGGCGGAAGCAACCGCACGTACGGCCACGCGGGCGTGGCGTTCATGTAAGGCTGCGACATCGCTGTCCTCGCTGACCACGGCAGGTGCACCGTTGAGAACTGGCGCGGGCGGCACACCGCCCACCCTCCCCTCTTCACTCCCCCCCGCTGTACCGCCCACCCCGCGCTGCCAGCTGCTCTGTCACTTTCAGCATCGCCAACAGTGGAAGACAGCCGGGGACCCGCCGCCACCACCGTCCACAACGGTGGCCGACACCAACGGCGGCCGCGCAGGCGCCGCCCGCTCCACACGCATGAGGTGGCGGCCGCGACTCCGGTGCTTTCCGCGGCCTCTGTGCAGCCCCCGACGGTGGTATTTCTCAGAACGCTCTCGCAGCGCCGCTCATGCGATCGCCACCCGTTGCGCACCTCACCGTGGCGCCAGAGACCGGCGCGGCGGTGGCGGCGCCGCTGCCCGCCGCGTTCGTCGAACGCCGCCAAACGCGAGCTTGCCGAAGGTCGCCCGTCTCATCAGGAGGCGGGTATGCAGGCAGCCGCCGCGTCGGAGAGCCGCGCCGTAACACTGCAACTGAAAATTAAACTCTGCCGGGCACGTCTGTCATAAAATAAAATACAGGAAGGCGCGAAGTGCAACTAAAGTTTAGCATCTTCGCCGCGTGCAACCCCAGAAAGTTGGCGCAAGGTCAAGAGAGCGTAAAGAAAATGTAAAGCAGCAAAGATGAGAACCACTCCGTGCAGGAGTGCCACTGCCATTCAAACGCCGCGTATTACCCCCCCCAAAAGACTCTGCACAACCCCCACCCCCCCCGCGCTGCCGCTACCGTCGACTGCGGCCGCGCCGCCAGCCACGCGAAGAGGCGGAAGCTCCAAACGCCCCATCATCTGGGGATGCCCACCCCCCTCCCCGCGACACCCCCCCCCTCACCCCGACGCCCGCGCCAAGTCGCCGCAGAGCATCGATGGGCGCTTTCTCGGACTGCACCGCCGCAGCCGCCGCGTCCGTGGCAGCCGCAGCCGTCGCTGTCGCCACAGATGCTCGCAGCGGCGGTGCTGACGACGGCCGTGTCGCCACCGCCGCCGTCACCTCGTACCCCATCGCAGCTGCCGCCACCGCCTGACGCCGCAACCGTTGCCTTCACGACGCCGCCGCGCGACGGCCCCACGAGTCCTCGGCGGCGGCGAATAACCCAATACGACGTCCGCGGGGGCCATGGCGATGCCACCACCGCCCGCTGCCGCCGCCGCTCCGACCGCCACCGACCAGTGGGGGTGGGTGGGCAGGCGGCCGCCGCCGCGGCCGAAGCTGCCGTGGATCGTAACAGCGACCTTCCCCGCCGGCCGTCGCTTCGGCGGCCGGGGCCGTGATGGGCGGCGGGTCTGCCTCGCCCCCCGCCGCCGCTGCCGGCGGCGGTGTGCGGGGCGAGCCCCCCACGCAGATACCTGCCAGTGGCCGTGCTATCAGCAGCGCTGGGCCGTCGCTCGAGAGCCGCGTCGACGGGGTCGTCGATGCTCCGGGGACCGCGCGCGCTCCAGCCCCGCGCCCGTCGCCGCGACAGCCCACGGGCTTGTCGCAAACAATTCCGACAATGACAAGCGGCCCGTCCGGCAGCCGACGCGGCCGTAGGCCGTCGGTCTCCTGCGCGCCCGGACGATGCCCTCGGCCCACCAGTCGGTCGCTAGGCACGCACCCGCCTCCCAGATGGGTGTTGCGGGCCGGCGACCGTCGCCGAGGCGGCACCACCGCACCCATCCCCCCACCCCCCCCACGCCGCACCCCACGGACGCGCAGCGACGTTGTCGCGGACTTCTAGGCGCTTGGGGATGGCGCCCCGCCGCGGCAATCGCATTTTAGTGCTGCCGCTGAGATGCCGCGGGACGTCGTAGGGCCCTTGCGAATACGAGGGAACGAGTGTGCGCGGTAGAGGCAGCTGCGGCGGCAGCGGCACGGAGAAGGCGCCCGCCGCTGCCCGCACCGTCCCCATACGGTGCTCGTTGCGATGTGGCGGCCGTTCACTACACCACCTTCGCGCGACCTTAACCCTCCGCCGTCGCATCCGTTCCACACGCGGCAGGAACGTCGGCCACGACCGCGCCCACCGGCCGGGATGCGGGGTGTCGGCTAGAACGGCCACTTACACCCGTGTGGCCGCGGCGCCCCAGAGCGGCCGCGCCAATCGCCGACGGCGCCACACGGGCAGCGACACCACTGTCGGCACGCGCATGGAATGCCGCCGGCTCCATCCCCGCCGCCCCCTCCCTCACTACCATTTGCGCACCGCCTCACGCCCGTGTCTCTTCAGAACACTCAAGGGCGGGCGACTGCCGCGCGCCTACTCGACGCCGCCGTGGGCCACGGCGCCGGCGGACGCCGGCAGCGCCCGCGCGGGCGCCGCCCGCCCCGCACCATGCGTGGGGCCGCCGCCGCGGCGCCCGCGACCGACTTGAAGGTCAGGCGTGGCAGACCTCGGCACCTGTCCCGCACGCGCCCGCACCGCCGCTGCCGCGGCCGTCGCCAGTGGCGCCTCGTCTCGTGGCCCCTCCAACTCAGTCCGCGCCGTCCGCATGCACGGCACAGGCCGCCCAACGCCACCGCCCCCTTCCCAAGTCACCTCCCCTCCTTCCCATGTTCCGTCAACTGCACTGATACCTTCGTGAGCCCGCGCCGTGCGGGTTGACGGCAGCGCCGCCGTCACCGCACGTCGCCGACGCGAAAATGCCGCCACCTTGTGGCGCCGCCGCCACGGGGAGAAGACCTATCCCGGTTGCGCCCGACAGGGCTCGAGCGGCGGCGGCGGCGGCAGGGGCGGCTTCGCTGCGGTGTCAACCGCCGTACGCCTCACCTTCACGTCACGGGAGCAGCGCGACGCTGACCCCGCAGTCGCGCCGCGACCGCCCGTCTGGTCGGACCTCCGTGCCGATGGGCGCTTCTGCCGCCGTCGCCGTCGCTGCCGCCGCCGCCGCAGCCACCACCCCTGTCAATGCATTGGTGGCCGGGGGAATGGTGTCGATGGGGGCGGCAGCGGGCAGCGGCTGCCGACACCGACGGCCACACGGCGTCTGAGTGCGAACGGGCGCCGCGCTCCGCGCTCCGCAACGGTGCTGGCGGCTCAGCGGCGCGCGTCGCGGTAGGAGCCGACTACCGCCCCTCGCTCCGCTGTCCTCACTTGCGGCCACCATCACCTCGCCATCACGCGCAACACCCGCGCATGACAGTGCGGCTCCAGGCCACGGCAACGGCGGCGGCAGCCACGGTGGCGGTGGCCGCTACCCGCAGAGCTGCCTTCAGCAACCAGCCTATGCGGCGAGGCACGCGCCGACCGTGGCAGCCGCCACTCTTGGCCGTGCGGTCCGCGGCGTGCTGCCACGGCCACGACTGCCGCAGGCACGGGCACGCACCGTTGCCCTGTCGATTCGGGCACCAGCGCCGCTGCCGACGCCCACGCGGGCGGCATGCAGCTGCGTTCCCGCCACCCCCCGCCCCACACCGTCCTCGAAACGCGCCATGCGCCGCCGGTTGGTCGGCTTCGACCGCCGCCAGCGCGCGCCGCGGATAGCCACCGTTTGCGGTGGGATGGTCGCGCGGACTCGGCAGTGCCAACGCCCGCGGCGCCTCGGCGCACGCGGCAGATTAGTGGCGGCTGGCGGGCTGCTTCCGGTCGCGGCAGCGGGGCGCGGACACCCGCCACGGGTTGCCGCGCCGCCGGCGGACCGAAACGGTCCCCCTCCCCGTCGGCGCATGCACGGCGCTGTCTCCGTGGCGGCCGTGATGGCGGCGGTGACGCCGTCGGTCACGCACTGGCACAGCCGCCAGGAAACCACAGATCTTAGAACGGGGGCGAGGGGGGGTACAGTGCCAGTCGAAGGGGTAGGGAGGGCTGCCACTGACGGCCACGCAGCGCTCGGGTGCATGCAGGTCTCGCACCCCCGTCCTTTAGAGGACGCCGGTGCCTCAGCGGCGTCACGTCTCGACGAAAGGTCTCTTCCTCGCTGCCCAGGGTGCCACAGGCGCAGCCGCAGACCACCGCAAGCCGTGCGGACACCGGCAAGCAACGATCAGGGTGGCTGCCACCAGCGGTTGCCTGCGCCCGTGGCTGCTGCCGCCTTGACCACGAGCTCGCGCGCGCGTGGCCCCGCCACTGGCGTCAGCGCCGCCGGCAGAACGCGCGTGAGCCGTCGGCCCCAGTGCTCGGCTGGATTTCTCGTGCTGACTTTTTCCCAATGTGAGCAAGAGTATCAACGGTGGAAACAACAGCCTCAGCCAACGAGAGCGACAGAAAAATATCACGCACCAACGAGATCACTTTCCATGCTTATCATGTTCAGTGCATTCTCGTTATAAGAAAATCGTACACAAGAGAAAGTGGGTCCCGAGTCTTCTATTCCAGTCCGTATAGGCCGCTTTTATTCATATTGCGCTGATTCAGCGGTCTCTTGTGACGAGAACGCACTGTAGCTGTTCCAGAGGGCGAAAAGTCAGAAAACAGGCAAATCGATCAATGTAATAGGCAGGGCTATACAGGGCGACGTCAAGAGAGCCGCCTACGTAGCAAAAAGAAATTCCGCTCCTCTTCCACACACCCAAGCATGAAGGCTGCCTTGTCACAATGCATGGCATGTACGATGAGCTGCCACCCGCGGAGACAGCGAAAGTGCTGCTCGGCTCGAGAGGGGTTGAAACGACTCGTCTTGCCATCAACGAGTAGCAATGCCGGATAACAAAACATGCGGCACGAAGAGATGCAAAGCGGTCCGCAACTAACATGAGTGCGCTCATGGAACCGAGGTACCACAAGTACGACGCCGTCAACAGCACTCGCGTGGCTCTCCTCAACGTTTGGCCCACGCACGTGCTGGAAGATGCGACAGCACATGTCATAGGCCACAACAGAGGGTCGGTACTCAAGGCAGCGAATGGCTTTGGCCATGGAGGCCAGGACCGTTGCAGGACCCTCCCCACCCTCTAAGAACGCAGAGAAAACAACTACCCCACAAGGTCGACTGAATACCTCATACCTCTGCACGTGTTGGCGGCACCAGACAACCCGCATGCCCGTCGAGGATGATGCACCAAACTGGTCCCCTTCAGCACCGTCAATGGCGTCCCTGGCATCGGCCACATCATTGGCCGGCACGCTACCATTGCGTCGTGTGGCCGCTGACCCCGCTCGACGATCATGCCGCTCCTCAAGCCAAATGTGCCGTGCACAGACCAACCAGCGCGTTTGCCCGGTAGCTCTTGGTGGCCGACGTGCGTGGGGCGCTCCACATGGCCCCAGCGTCGTGGAATGGCGCACAACGGCGCACAGCTCCTCGTTGGCAATGTGTTCCGCACAAAAACGTTTGTTGTTGGCGGGGGGGCTAAGGCAGCGCTCAACAGCGCACACGATGCCACTCATAGCGACACCGTCACCCACCAGGAAGTTGATGCCCTCAGGTAGTAGGCACATGTCGCACGTGTGCCGCGCGTGGAAGTACCCATGGGTTTGCCGAACCCGCACCATGCGGTTGCACAGAGAGTGGAGCGACAGACGTTGTGAACTGTGAGCCCGGTTGGTGTCGAACAGAGGTATCCAGGCGACCTTGTTAAAGCCGCGGCGCTTCTCAAACAGCAGCGCCGCGTAGAACACAATAGAGGCCCATCAGCTGGTTCAGAGCACCGTCGTCCTCGTCCCCGATGAACGCGTCCGACTCGACGAGCAACGTCTCCCTGGCCCCCATCGACGTATGCACGGTGGCCTGCGTCTCCGTTGAAGATCGGCCTTGGCTTGCGTGCAAGTACCACAAATGCGCCAAGGATGTTTCAACGACGTGATGATTGGAGACGCGCAACAGGTTGTCCGTGATAGTGTGGGCTCTTACGCCCACTGAAGAGTCTAGTTCCTCTGTGGCAGTGGGGAGCGCCGACAGCGTCACGGGCACGACGACATCCTTGTAGAAGCCCGTCCGGTAGGTTGTCAGGCCGAGCGTAAAGTGATTCCCGCACTGCCGGCAGGTCCTCGATAGGGAGCGCGCATGCACCACACCGCTAATGGAGTGAAACTTGACGCCTACAGCCACACCTTCTCGAAGCTTTCGACGATTGCAGCCGTCGTGGGGGCATCTATCGAGCGGGGGGAGGTACAAAGCCATCGCCGGGCGGCCGGCACGCCTACTGCTCCTGTGCAAGCACCGTTCGTAGATGGGATGCAAGGGTGGAGTGTAAAAAAGAGAGGGGGACCGCGGCAGTCGAAAAGAATGTCCGGTGAGGCAACGAGCAGTAGTTGGTACACGTATAGATGAAAAAGAGTAGCGTGTGGCAGCCTGGTGCATGAAAGAGAGCGCGCGTGTCAGATGCAGCACTTTTGGTGATCCACTATCTTGCTCCGCGGGTTGTCCGTAGGGCAGTCCACTGCAGAGTGTCAAGTGGCAGCGCCCCTGGAGAGAGAAGCTGCACTGTGGTCGACTGGCCGTCCGACCCGCGACATAGCAATGTCCCCATGGCATCCACGAGACCCTCCGCGGGCCCCCCCGACTCGAAAGTGTCTGTGAAAGCTCGCGATGCGTACCTTCTAGAGACGATGCACCGGCCGTGGTCCTCGGTCCTCCAACAGAGGACAACAACAGTGCCAAAACAAGCGCTGGAATGAGCACCCCAACGTAGTTCTCGGGGCGTGAGGGAGGCAAACCCTCCTATGCGAGCTCGAACAGACACACTCACAACGTCCCATAACGCCAGGAAATGCAGATGCTGCAGGTGGACGCGCAATCGACTCCTTCGCGAACCTCCCGTACCGGTCCAAAGCACGTGGCGTGCGGGGCCTGTCTCACAGAGGACGGCCCCCTGCGCCACCGACTCACACTCACGGGCTCACCAGCGCTGCCACCGGGCCTTGCGGCCAGTTCCCGCCCTCCAAGCTCGAGGTCGACAACCGCAGCGCCAGTCCGCTCAGAAAGTCAGCAGTCGAGTCGGAAGCCATTACCTGCCTTCTGGTGCGCCCTCGTTGCGCGGACTGCGAGGAGGTCTTGCAGCGGCTCGGTTGACGCGAAGATTGGGACGGAGACATCAGGATGTAATCAAGTATCAAATACACCCTTCTAACTGTCCTCCGTCACGTCACAAGCTAAGGCGGTCGTCGCCTTTTCAATTTGCGATGAAGACCCACTTTACGTGATATGGATCTGGTGTCAATCTTCAGTTCAGGGCCCGAGCCACGGTGTCCCGGTGCGTGCCTTAGAACCCAATATCGCTTGTCTCACGGTACTCTCTTGTGGATACACACGAGGTCTTAAGAATGTGGCAAGCTTCTGCGCAGGGATGCCAATGCCAGGGCTACAAACCAATGGGGAAGCGCACGAGCCGCGAATCGTTGCCCTCGTGCGTCAGCTCCCGAGACCTCGAATAAAATCCTCGAGTCAGGAAATCAATCGACTTTATTTTACAACTACAAAGAAGTTCTTTCGCAATTGAGCACAACCCCTTGCATCCGGCGTGTCCCGCTTCAGCTTTTGTGTCGTGGAGCCACCACCCCCGCGCACGTCCGCGTGGGCTCGCCCCCCCCCCCCCCCCCCCCCCGGGGCCCCCCCCCCCCCCCCCTCGTCCGCAGGGCCCCAACCCCACGCACGCCGTCGTGGTCGTCGGCGCCTGCCCCATCTGCGCCACGGCCCTTGACGCCCCGCCATGCCGCCGCGCGCGTCCCCGTGTGTACCGACTGGCACGGGTGGGTGTCTCTCCCCCCCAGTGTCGGCGTCGCCGCCTTCTGGCGTCGCTGGTGGCAGTGGAGGCGGCCCGGCGGGGATCCCCCCGCTCTCGCCACTCCCCCCCGCCCCTGCCGCCGCCCCGCCTTCGCCGCCACTCGCCGCCCCCGACGCCCCCCCGCCCTCGCCACCCCTCGCCGTCCCCGCCACCTCCCCGCCCTCCCCGCTCCTCCCCGTCCCCGTCCCTACTCCTGCCG
>Ga0115030_1001616_pt1 | contig 10174 bp, 9 predicted proteins | sample SidtaG_4_FD_87174 | JGI IMG/M metagenome (GOLD analysis project Ga0115030, IMG submission 87174) | Marine algal microbial communities from Sidmouth, United Kingdom - Sidmouth_Male1 metaG | ecosystem: Host-associated > Algae > Red algae > Unclassified | place: Sidmouth, United Kingdom | collected... | reverse complement strand
CAGCGAGACTTTATCACCCTTGCCTATAGCTATCTGCCGCTGGTTTTGCTCGCTAGCCTAGCGCACTACCTGCTGCCAGGTTTGTCAGAAGCTGGGCAGATCATCCCTGTGTTCTGGGCGACCGTTGGCCGGTCTGCTGTGGGGCCTGAGTGGGCGGCGCATCCTGCGGTTATCGCATTCTTGCAGGGGGCTGCTCTATGCCTGGGTGCTGGTCTTAGCATCATCTTTACTCAGAAGATAGGCCGACAGTCTTGGCTAAAGCTCTTGCCGCAGCACAGTGTTACCCTCGGATTTACCGCCTTGTTTTGGCAGTTGATTATATAGGTGAGAAGCCTGTAGATAAAGTAGAAGAGGATACATGAATAGAGCACATAACGACCCTTGATCTCTGTGAAGCTAGCCAGAAAATACTACTCAGGTCGTGATAAACAATGGCTGAGGTGCTAGTCTCGTTCTGTGCATGTACTAACTGACAGTAGTTACCCTTCGAGATACTCGATGCGTCAGCCGATTAGAAGTAGAGCAAAAAATATTTCTAATCGATTTTATCGATTTTCCTGATTGGAGATACTAGCTCAGGCAGCAACTTCTATCTGAGACGCTTTTAGTCATGTATGTACCGAAAATGAATGTAGATAGATACGAAATTGAAGCCGTGTTGCTTTTGATGGGTTCTGACAGCGATTGTTTTCGGAAAATTAGCGATGCCGATACGATAGCCGCCATTCTACATAGAACCAAGTACTGGACAAATAGCGTTCCCTTCTTAGACAAAATCATCTACGACTACGTGGGTAGGTACTCTAGTCAAATCGTTAGAAGTCTAGGGGGGATGGGCCTTGTCGATGAGATTGTCCAATGCAAAATTATCAAGAACTGGGAGAGTAACACTGCGGCCTCTCATCTGATGTCCGTTCGTTACGACATCTTAAGCTGCCACGATTTAAATCTGTTGCTTATTCTCTACTTTAGAGTGCTACGACAAGGAGCAATCGAGGTTCGTAACTTTCCAGAAGAAAAGACAATTACAAGAGTCGGGCTTGTAAAGGTAGAGGACGGACAGCTCAAGCCCGCTAGCGCTATATATGCCCACGTTTTTGATGCTAGCTGGATCGAGGAGCAGCTCCCCGGCCTGACTCGTCCGATTGTTGACAAGCGAATTCTGAGCAATCGCATCCAGTCATAGACTTCTGATTCGTTTGCAGCGAACTTTCACCATTGGCTTTCGTACACTATAGTCAAAAGAAAGCTAGTCAAAAGAAAGTTCAGAAAATCTTAGCTATGGGACACTACGTCAATTCAGATCCCTACCCCTATCCTTTTAACGGCGATCTGCGGCCTGAGAACACGGCGCTGCTGATTATTGATATGCAGACCGACTTCTGCGGCGAGGGTGGCTATGTTGACAAGATGGGCTACGACCTGTCGCTGACGCGTGCACCAATCGAGCCACTACAGCAGCTACTAGAAGTGATGAGAGCGCAGGGCTACACCATTATGCATACTAGAGAAGGGCATCGATCAGACCTGTCTGATTTGCCGGAAAACAAGCAGTGGCGATCGCAGCAAATCGGTGCAGGCATTGGCGATCCGGGGCCCTGCGGACGCATCCTCGTCAGAGGCGAAGCAGGCTGGGAGATCATTCCTGAGCTAGCGCCTCTGCCCAATGAAACTGTGATTGATAAGCCCGGAAAAGGTGCTTTCTTCGCGACTGATCTAGATCTTTTATTACGCCGTAAAAGAATTCAGAACCTCATTCTCACTGGCATCACAACAGATGTGTGTGTTCATACGACTATGCGCGAGGCTAACGATCGCGGCTATGAGTGCCTAGCGCTTTCTGACTGCACAGGTGCAACAGATCATGGTAATTATCTTGCTGCTCTAAAAATGATAAAAATGCAGGGCGGCGTGTTTGGCGCGGTGGCTCGCTCTACTGATTTAATTCAAACCCTACAAGGGTAAGCATAATAGATGGACCTCCCAGAGCTTAAAGTAGTCTCAATGACCAAGCGCTTTGGTAGCTTTGTGGCGCTAGACCAGGTTTCGATGTCGCTAAAGCCCGGTACGGTTCATGCGCTGCTAGGAGAGAATGGTGCGGGTAAAAGCACCTTAGTCAAGTGCATTATGGGCTTTCATCAGCCGACAGCGGGTGATGTGTACATTGGCGACCAGATCAAAACGATTAAAAGTCCTAAAGATGCCCATAACTATGGAATCGGTATGGTGTATCAGCACTTTACGTCTGTTCCTTCTATGAGCGTTGCTGAGAACTTGGTACTTTCTCGCTACGATACGCCGTTTGTTGTTGATTGGAAGAAAGAGTCGGCGGCGCTACAGACGTTTGTCGCCAACTCTCCTTTTCGCATAGCGCTAGACACGCCCGTAGCTCAGCTCGCAGCGGGTCAAAAGCAGAAGCTAGAGATATTAAAGCAGCTCTATCTCAAACATCAGATTCTGATTCTAGACGAGCCAACTTCTGTTCTAACGCCAGCAGAAGCAGAGGAGATACTGAGCCTTCTACGGCAAGAAGTCCTCAAAGGGAAGCTTAGCATTCTACTCATTACTCACAAATTTAAAGAAGTGCTGGCGTTCGCGGATGAGGTGACTATCTTGCGTAAGGGCGAACGGGTAGGTCAGGGCTATGCCAGTGAGCTTTCAATTGCTGATATGTCGAAGATGATGCTAGGAGAAGTGGATACTGCTGCTTCTGTTGAAAAGCTGGCGACCGTTGAGCCAACAGTTGAGCCAACCGTCGGCTCAACGGATGAGGGAGTGCGGGTCCGCAAACCCGACACGCAGCCTGCCCCTGTAGGCAAGCCAGTCTTGTCAATCGAGAACATTACAGCTAACCGAGACAACGGGTTAGTCGCTGTTGACGGTGTCAGTCTGACAGTTAATAGCGGTGAGATTGTAGGAATTGCGGGTGTCTCTGGTAATGGACAGAAGGAGCTAGTTGAAGTTCTTTCTGGGCAGCGATCGCGCACGAAAGGCACCCTGAGCATCAACGGTGAACCCTACAGCGCCACTAGAGCTGAAATGTTTCGCCATCAGATCTACGCTCTACCAGAAGAACCGCTTAAAAACGCCTGCGCGCCGGGAATGAGTGTCGCTGAGAATATGTCGCTCAGAACCTTTGACCAGCCGCCACACGCTAAGTGGCAATGGTGGCTAGTTCTAAAAGAGATCAAAAAGATGGCACGGGGACTAGTGGAAACTTTCTCAGTTAAAACGCCTTCTGTTGAAACGCTGATTAGCAATCTGTCGGGGGGAAACGTGCAGCGGACGGTGCTAGCTAGAGAGCTATCTTCCGACTCGGTAAAGCTGCTGATTGCTGCGAATCCTTGCTTTGGATTAGACTTTGCGGCAGTAGAGTTTATTCATCGTGAGATTGTTGCAGCGCGTAATCGAGGCGTGGCGGTACTGCTAGTCAGTGAAGATTTGGATGAGCTGCTGGCGCTGTGCGATCGCCTCTTCGTGATTAGCGACGGCAAGCTAGTCTATGAAAGTGAGATCAGCATCGCTGATCTCACCACGATTGGTCAAAAGATGGCGGGTCATTAGAGAGACGCTGACAGACTATTCAGTCGCGTAGTTAATCACGCAGACTGTCCCGTAGGCCGCATGAGGACCGCAGCCTGCTCCGGCGACTGACCAGCGAGGCGAAAAAATGTTGGTTCTGTGGCCTCGATTGGCTACGCCGTCATCAATAATTAAATTCATGATTACCTGGCGAGCGGTGTCAGGACCATAAGCGATATTCTCGCCTCCACTTTTGATCCCAAAGCTGTCAAGCCGTTCAGAAAAACTAGTGCCATCCGAGCTAGTATGCCCCACCGCGCCGTCAGCCTGGTCTCTAGCGTGAGCCTTCGCCGCTCTAGCCACATCGCTCGAAACGTTTACCGATCTAACGGGGTCTTGATTACGCAAGAAGCTGATGGCTTCTTCGACAGCGGAGCGGCCTTCTTGCGTTAGCAGCGTGCAGTTAGGGCCACAGCCATTGGGGATATTACCCTGCGAGTCCATGCTCGCTAGATGTCCTTCCAGCATCGGAATATAGCTCTGCGGGTCTTGTCTGACGCGGCTGTGCTCAGTGATTAGATTTTGCTCAATTGTCCCCCAGCTAGGCGCAGCAGCTACCTGAACACTTTTTTGATTAGTATTCTGTGCAACTCTGCGCACTCGGTTTTTGACTGAGCCAAAGGACTGACTATGCGCATGACTTTGGGTCTGGGAGCCCGCTGCTACTGCTAGTAGCGTGGCAGAAGCGCATAGGCCGATTTTTTTCAGAGCTGTCTGAGGTAAAGGGAATCTAAACATGTCGAGTTCGTGAATACCTTTTGTAAGCGAAGTGCCTCTATTCTGGGCAGCACGTATGATTGAGCACTCAGTATTCTCAATGCACTGAGAGTATATAAAGCAGCAATGAAGACTTAGATTACTGTTGATTCCACTGATTACAGTGTCAATCTAGTCAGGGGCAAAGTCACTTTTATACCAGCGTTTCTTGATAGGCTCTCCAGCCACCGTATTCTGTAATTTCCTTTTTTCCTTCTACTGTCAGCGGTTCTGCGATCACGCCCAAGACTTCTTCTCCGTCTTCGAGCTTTACTTTGCCGATCGCGAGACCAGGTGGCTCTTTAGAAAGAACAACTCCTAATCCCGCTAAAGGCACGTCCCAAATTTCAACAGCCACCGCGACACCGCTTTCTTTTACCTTGATCATTCCTGGGTAGCAGTCATCTATTGTCCACAGCTTGTAGGCAGCTTCTGTTCGAGCATCTCTATCGAATGCAGCTCCTACCTCTAGTAAGTTTGGACAGAGGGCCAACCCTCTCATCAAGGTGCCATTCACAGCTAGCTTTAGCGTTGTAACCATCTTTTTGCTTTCTATCGGGTTTGATCTCCATACTCGTACTTGTTGTCAAGTGCTAAATGCTATCTTTTGCGCACTGACTGTCAGGGTAGAGTGGAGTGTATTAGCGGCGAGCTGTTAGAGATAATACTGTCTTACGTACATCGTTTTCGACGTGAATATGTAGGTGTAGATACGAAAATTTTTGACAAGTATGCTCAAAGCCGCACAGTCTGTCGGTTCTAGCTACTTAGTCCGTTTAAGGCGCTTTCCAAGTCCCGCAGTCGCAAAACTCTCTACTCTCTCAGAGTTGAAACAGGCAGTCTGGCCAACTATCAAACAATATCTATCTTTATTCTCTATTCTCCATACCCAAAGCACCAGGCGAACCCGCTAGCGTTTTCTGTGGAGAGCAAGTAACGATCATGATCAACAATGTCAACACATAGGGCGCGGCATTGAACAGATAGTAGTAGCTATCGATCCCGATTGACTGAAAGGCAGGACCGATGGCCTGTGTCCCACCGAACAGCAATGACGCCCACAGACACTGAATTGGATTCCACCTAGCAAAAATCACCAGCGCCACGGCCATTAATCCTTGTCCGCTAGAGATTCTCTCTGTCCACACGCCCGGATAATACAGAGAGAGGCAAGCGCCGCCAATGCCCGCGAGAAAGCTACCAGCCATAATGCTCAGCATTCGCACTCTAAAAGGAGAGATGCCCATCGCCAGCGCTGCCTGTGGGCTATCGCCAACGGCCCGGATATAGAGCCCCCATCGGGTAGACCGAAATAGCCAGTGGAGAAAAGGCGCGATCGCAATCCCGATCAAAAACAGTGGACTAATCTGTAGCGCCGACTGGACCTGCGGCGAATCACTCCAGCTCCCCCAGTCAAAAGTGACTAGCTGCGGAGCCTGCGGCTGAATGAACGGCTTTCCAAAAAAGAACGCTAGCCCGCTGCCGAGAATAATCATGGCGATCCCGGTGGCTACATCATTCACTCGCCGCTGCTGAGAGAGCCAGCCGTGAATCACGCCTAGCAGCATGCCTGAGACTCCTGCCGCTGCCACTCCTAACCAGGGAGCCCAAAAGTCTCCTACTGTTGGCGCACTTAGATAGGAAACGCCGTAGGCAGACATTGCCCCCATCAGTAAGGTGCCTTCTAAACCGAGATTGATCTTGCCGCTTTTCTCGGTGATACACTCGCCCAAGCTGACGAAGAGAAAGGGCGCACTGCCGCGCAGGGTGCCAGCTAGGATGCCGATAAGGAGAGTGAGCATTGGCAGGATGAAGTAGGAAGAATGAATAGGGAGGGGGTGCGGGGAGCAGATTACTTTGTTGTTTCTTGAAGTTGGGGGATTTTGCCGTAGAGAGAGTCACTGAAAAGGACGCACAAGAAAACGATGCCCTGGAAAACGAGGACGGTGGCGTCAGGAAGATTATGCGATCGCTGTAAAATGCCGCCGCTCGCTAAAATGCCGCCCAGGAGAATGGCGACAAGGATGGTGGCCAGTGGATTCTGCCTAGAGACGAAGGCGACTAGGATACCAGCGTAGCCATAGTTAGAGATCAGCGATTCGTTGAGGCGTTTTTGAACGGCGGCGACTTCGATCATGCCTGCGAGTCCGGCGGCTGATCCCCCCAGAAAGCAGATGGCGAGAGTGAGTTTACCGACTGGCAGACCCGCAATTTTGGCGGCTCGGATGTTGCTGCCAGTGACTCTGGTGGCAAAGCCGAAGGTGGTTCTTTGGATCAGCACATAGGCGATCACGCAGATGATTAGGCCGTAGAGCAGGCCGAAGTGAATTCGGGTGCCGGGTAGCGTGCCGAGCCAGAGGGTGGGATCGAGTTCGGCGGAGGAGGGTTTGGTAACGAAGTCGGCGTCGCGCAATGGACCTTCTACCAGGTGTTTTAGGAAGGCGATCGCAATGTAATTCAACAGTAGGGAGCTGATGGTTTCATTCACGCCGCGATAGTGTCGCAGCGCGCCTGCTAGCACAATCCACAGGCCACCAGCAGTCATCCCTGCGATCGCCATTGCCAGCTGTACGACTACTGCGGGTAGATCCAACGACGATGAAGCACCACCTAGACCCAGGCCCACAAAAATTGCGCCGAGTCCACCCATTACCAGCGCGCCCTCATTGCCAATGATGACCAGACCCAGGCGGGCGGGCAGCAGCGTACACAGCGCGGTCAGCATTAGCGGTGACGCTCTGATCAGCGTATTTTGCCAAGCGCTCCAGCTACCAAAAGCGGCCTTATAGATAGAGCCATAGACACCGATTGGATTCGCGCCCGCCAGGGCACAAAACCCACCAAATATCAGCAGCGCCACTAGCAGCGCGGCAACGGGTAGAACAATCACTTCTAGCGATCGCCGCCAAGCAGATCTCCTGATATCGGTCGAAGCTTGCGGTAAGGGCGATGTCATCAGCTACCCGTACTGCCCTTGACACCTTCTATTAGCCAGTCCATTTTCTCTAGCTCGATGTTTTGTTGTTCGTACTTCTCATCCGCTGCCAGGATCGCGCCGCCCTTGTTATCACTCAGCTCGCCCTCATAGATGACGAGCACACCTGTGATCAAAGCCTCCTTTGCCGCGTCTCCCTCTGCTTGGGCCTCTTCGGTGACTGCCGGACCGTAAGGTGAAACCTTGCAGAAGTTTTCAGCCAGTCCACCACGCAAGACATGCTCGATACCCCCAGCCATCAGCGTCTTACCCTCGACAAACTGCTGTCCTAAAGAGGTATAGATACTTTCCCAGTCCCATTCAGCGCCAGTTAGATAGCCTTCGGGCGCTAGCGGTGCTTGATTCGCGTGGTAGCCGACTGTGTACAGCCCCCGCTTTTCAGCCGTTTCCATCACAACTTTGGGACTATCAACGTGGCAGGCGATCACATCAATGCCCTGGTCGGCCATGCTATTGGTCGCTTCTGCTTCCTTGACCGGCTCTGCCCAGCCGCCAGTAAAGACAACTTGTGTCGTCGCTGCTGGATTAACTGACTGAGCGCCCAGCGTGAAGCTATTAATATTTCGCAGCACTTGAGGAATCGGAATTGCTGCAACAAATCCTAGCTGGCCAGTCTCAGACATTCGCCCAGCGATAACGCCGCCGACATACTGGGCCTCGTCGATATAGCCAAAGTAGCTGCCCACGTTATCAGGATGCACGCCCTCTTGATAAAGTCCGCCCGCATGAAAGAACTGCACCTCTGGAAATTCTGCGGCCATCTCTAGCATGTACGGGTCAAAGTAACCAAACGAAGTGGGAAAAATCACCGTCGCTCCATCGATTTCGATCATGCTGCGCATGGTTTCTAGCACGGCTGAGGTTTCAGGAACGTTGGCTTCCTCAATAATTTTGATGCCTGGGACCGCCGCCATTGCCTGCGCCCCTTCCGCGTGAGCCTGGTTGTAGCCAAAGTCGTCTTTTGGCCCCACGTAGATAAAGCCAACGACTACTTCTCCTTCACCACCGCCCGCTGAACTTGCCTCCCCTTCTGGAGAGGGAGAGCAGCCGCCGAGCTTGGTCGCTACGCCAAAAGCCGTGGTCGCTAGCAAGCCACGGACGGCCTGTCTTCTAGAGATCCGAATAGGACGTGACATAGAGCAAACTCCTCAAAAAATAAAACAAACAAGGCGGCAAATATAGAGGTGATAGTATCGGATTCAGCGTTTAGCTGTCTATGTTGGGCTGAAATCGATCACGCCAGCAGGGGCGAGTGCATACTCTAGAATTAAAAACATACGTATTTTGTTTTGTATCACAGACATCAAAACTGAGGCGTCTATCTAATTCTTAGGGTGCAGACAAAACCTGAGCTGAAAACCTTTGACGACTTTCTTGCCGCAAGTAGTGTTGTAAATTCTCTTACGTTTAAACAATGGAGTTTGAAAGCAAACGAAATGCTATCGGCGTGAGCGGGCTAGGGACGTTTCCGACATTCTATGGATTGACAGTTTGATAAGCCCAGCTTGACTCGGCTGTCTTCTTTCCTGATAGATAGTAGATTATTCGATCCTGTGGCTCGCCTCGCAAAGAGAGATAGTCTACTGCTTCGGGCACCAGCAGAAGCGCACAAAATGTATCTGGAGGTGTCTGAGCATCCGGCGGCGGTGGGCTGAAGTCGCTCTTTTCTGTACGAATGGCTTTGGGCTGGGGCCAGACAAACTGGAGCTGAGCTTTGTCTGAGATTTTTTGCCAGAGCTGTCGACGGGTTTCGATCAAAATCGCTGTCGATGTGTCGGCGGTGATAGCGATTAGCTGGCCGCGCAGTCGAAACTGTTCGCGGGTTTTGGTGAAATACCAGCAGGCTTCTGCCTTTGGGTTTTGCTGAATTTGATCTATCTTTTCGCTGCGGCGATCGCAGATAAACATCAGCTGATTGGTCTCAGCCCGAAAGCCTCTAAAGACGACCGTGCGATTAGCGGGCCATCCGTCTGAGCGCAGTGTGGCTAGCTGAAGGAAGCGGCAAAAAGGCTGGGCCCGGTTGCGGTGTAGGGCTCTAGAAAGGGGCGATCGCCAAGGCGCAAGCTCAAAAGGAGCAAGATTAGAAGGGGCAAGACCGGAACTAGACACGAATTCGCTATATCCTATGTTTAGCTACATCCTATGCAAAAGTTGCTACAAAGGAATACCCCATCCGGCGGCCGTAGTTCTTCTCAGGTAATTTGATATAAGTGAGAAGGCTCTAGCGCTGAATCTACAACCGCCAGGGCTTTTGGAAACCTACAGCACCTATGAGTATCTTTACGGTTGTTTCTTTGGTAGCGGGCTTAGCCCTGTTAGTTCTAGGCGCGGAATTGCTGATTCGAGGGGCTTCTAAGCTAGCTACCACCATTGGGATTCCACCTTTGATTGTTGGCCTAACGGTGGTAGCTTTTGGCACGAGTGCGCCAGAGCTCGCCGTCAGCCTGAATGCTAGCTTTAACGGTCAGGCTGATATCTCGTTGGGCAATGTAGTCGGCAGCAATATCTGTAATGTGCTGCTGATTTTAGGAATATCGGCAGTAATTGCACCTTTGGTGGTGGCCAAACAGCTAGTGCGGCTAGATGTACCTATCATGATTGGCGTGTCGGCGCTGGTGATGTTTTTTGGCCTAGACAATCAGATTAGTCGCTCTGATGGTCTGATCTTGTTTGTGGGTGGACTGGCATATACTCTCTTTTTGTTGCTGCAAAGCCAGAAAGAGAAAAGTCCGATTCTTGAGGATGAGCTGATTTTGAATGAGACGCGATCGCCCTCAATCAAAGAAGTCAGCCTGAACGTGGGTCTATTCGCCATCGGTACGACAATGCTAGTGGGAGGCT
>Ga0115030_1001615_pt1 | contig 10175 bp, 13 predicted proteins | sample SidtaG_4_FD_87174 | JGI IMG/M metagenome (GOLD analysis project Ga0115030, IMG submission 87174) | Marine algal microbial communities from Sidmouth, United Kingdom - Sidmouth_Male1 metaG | ecosystem: Host-associated > Algae > Red algae > Unclassified | place: Sidmouth, United Kingdom | collected... | reverse complement strand
TATAGGGGGTCTCTATCCTTCGTGAGAAGACCGCTTGTCATTTGCGGTCGTAGCGGCGGAGTTGTGCCCTCTCCAAAAAAAGTGCGGTTCTCAGAGGACTAATAGAGTGAGACAGACTTTAGGACGCCCAGACCGGTTGGCGAGGGGCGGCGGGCACCCGCCGTCCCCTCGGCTGGCGCAGCGTCAGGCGGTGGCGGCGTGGGGAACCGCATGGCCACGAATGATCCAGCTGCCGCGCCAATGGGCGACAGGCAGCTCGTCGCTGTGGTCAGCGGCGGCAGCGACGGCAACGGCGGCAGCAACGGCAGTGGAGGTGGCCGCGGCGGCGGCGGCGGCAGCGGCGGCCGCCCGTCCACCTGTGACTGGCTGCTGACGGGGGCGGCGAGTGCGGCCGCGGCGGCCGCTGCTGCTGCCGCCGTGGCAGCCGCAGGAGTGGCTGCGATAGCGCCGCCGCCGCCGCCACGCCACGGTCATCGCGCCGCGGCTGCCGCGGTTGCCGCAGCGCCGGCGGAGAGGCACCGGATCATCTCTGCAGGCGGCTGCCCCAACAGAACGCCATTCTGTTCGGGCGTCTGTTGCCGAACAGACGCCCAACAGCACAGTGGGCCTTCAGAGCACTCCCTGCAACGTCGGCCCCAAGTCATATTTTCGGAACGTGGCGCAGCGTGGCGTAAACGTGTCTCACTATTAAGGAAATGGGGCCAGAACGCCCCCGCATCGGCTTCTATTGAACCATATCAAGTTACGTAAGTATAACACATATGTTGCTTTCAGAAATGAGCCCGGAGCCGGACGGACCCCATTCCCGACCGGAAATGGGGTCGGTCCAGAGCCGACCCCACTCTGCTGAGCTCTCTCATTGGTCGAACGCATCGAAACAGTATCGAAGATAGACGCTGAAGCGAGCAACTTGTGGCCCTACAATCAGCCTCGGTTTTCACAATCATTCAGAAACGAGAAATCGCCGATGTGGACCACTTATCTTGAAAGCGGACGCACGGCGCTTGCAAGATATTATGGCTGAGGCGGGCACAGAGGGAAACGCTTTGGATACTTTATGCGTCTGCATGGCTCCCACGCATCGCTCACACGGCATTCTGAGAGGGGGGGGGCTGTCGAGTGATGTCTGCCGCGCGTGTGGTGGGCCACCCGAGGCCCACGTGGAGGCAGGTCGTGGCTCGTGGGGCGGCACGGGCGCTTGACAGCGTTGCTTGGAGGGGCGAGATCGGGCCGGTCGCTGTGCCACAGCGATTGGGGCTCCCTCACAGCTGCCTGAGGGGGTGTGGGAGCCTGGACGGTCGCGCCTGGATGGCGGGGCCTGTGATCGGTGCCGATTGGCGGGGGGTGGCCGCCGAGCCACCGTGCGTTCGTGGCAGAGGCCCGCTCGAGCACTGCCTGGGGGGGGTGGTGGGGGGGCATTCTGGAGCGTATCAGTGGTGGGGGGGTGTGTTTGAGTGGCTGTCGGCAGTGGTCGGCCGGACACGCCATTTAGAGGACCGCACTGGCCGCCCACTATTCCCCACCGCCGTCGTCACGCCCATCCCGCCGCCGCCGACGTTTTTCCACCCGCCACACCCGTGAGCACGACCGACGCGATCCCTCATCCATCTCGCTGACCACGCGGGCCGCGCTCCGCTCGCATCCTGCCTGCCCGCCCCTTCCCCGTCCCCAGACCGACGCCGTCAGCACGCACCTGTCTTTCTGTCCCCATCTCCACCTCGTGCCCCACGAAGCACGGTTCGCCGTCCCCTCCTCCTACACGGGATCGCTGAGCACGCGCGCCGCTCGTCCCCCTCCCCACTCCCGCCCCCTCCCCGCAAGACGCGGACTACGCGCCCCTGCTGGTCTCATCAATAGTTGCTCCCCGCCTCACGGCACTCGACTGGTCCCCTGAGGATTCCAGAGGGAAGAGAACCAAAAGAGACGAAAGAAAAGAGGGGCTCGGCCCAAGAAAGAGGAGGGGCGTCCCGACACGGGAGAAAAGTATGTCCCTCCCCTGCTGCTCGACCATTAATGTAGCGGTTTTCTCTCTTCTGTCCGAAAAGGAAATCAACAACCCCTGGGGCCCAATGGAGGGAGGCCGAGAAGGAACCGGTAAGGGAAAAGTGAAAGCCACGCCCGTCCCAAAGAGGGGGACAAAGGTATTACGGCAGGGACCCGAGGGAGCAAGAGACCGAAGGCAAGGTTGGTTTTTCTTCTGGACACGAGGGGGAGGCCGAGACCTTCCCTTAAGAGCCCCCTCGGCGGCCCCCTAGCGGGGCCATAGCGGGCCAACACACGCCAGCACCCCGGCCCCTAGTGGGCAAACGAGGCGCCTTCGCTGGGTGGCCAGTTGTCGGTTCCAACCCACGGAAATATGTGGAAGCAAGCGAGCCTCGGGAGCCCGTGGCTCGGCCTCCAATCGGAGCCAGCCAATGCAGGCCACCCTTATTGAGAAAATCAGTCCCTCCAAACAATGCAAAATACAATAAAAGAAAAATCAAGTCCGACAACCGCCACCAGCAGCGGCGAAGATATCCAAGCGCACGTGGGCCAATTAGGCGGCGACATCACAGCCACGATCCGTCCGCTGTGGGCGAGGCCAACGTAGGGCCCACGAAAGCCGTACAGCCACCATCACGGCCGATCCGCCGGCCACGTACACCACCGCCCGGGCCGGCCCGCCACCGGAGGGTCCCAACCGCCACAGGTGGGGGTGACAGCGGAGCAAGGGGGGGGGGAAGAATACAGGCGCGGAGAAGAAACAAACGGAAACACCGCAGCGGTCCCTTGTAGCCAGTGCAAAAAGCAACGCACCGATCCCATGTGACGTGTGGGACTCCATTGCCTCGAGAGGTTTCGAGTTGCACCTGTCTTATAGCCTGTACCCTTTGTCCTCACACGAAACAAGCCAGCGATTACGGTACCACTGTCATCCCGTCACAAGCCGAAGACCTTCCTTGGTCTCTCGCTAAGCATACAGACCTGCCGCACTGCGTCCGTGCTTTCCGCAAGTTATATTGAAAGACTTTCCAAGCTGAAGAACCGGCGTTCGTGCCATATCAGTAATCAGAAAGGCAACTCCAGCCCACGCCGAGCGTCAAGGCCGTTTTTAAGACGTCTCACATCAAGTATGCATATCTACCATTCCGAACGCAAACCAAATCGGCGTTTCCAGGCCGTCTGAAGCGCACAGATCGAATTACAACAACCGTACCGAGATACGTCCCTACAAAACACGTTCTGCAAAGCTGCGAACGTCGCACGTATACTAGTAGCTGTAAAACTCTGTAGTCCGAGACTCAATTTTCCTGCATACGTGCGTGGTAAGAGATTTGCTCGCGGTGGTCTGCGCGTCCCCGCCGATGCATTGTTGTTAGGCAAGGAAGTTACTCCCGTAACGTGCACTAGATCCCAAAGAAGTTACCGGCTTCTTCTAAGATTTCTTGCTTTTCTCTGGAGTTTCCGAAACCTCTTCGTGTGTAGCACCCTGAGCTGAAGTCTGGGGAATTGAGTGAGCAGATGGTATCATTCAATGAACAAGCCTATATGGTGCCCATGAGATCAACCATAGCTATCCAATTTGAGAAAAGTGGCTGCCTCAGCGTTCAGAAAGCTATTGGTTTACCACTAGTGTCAGTTATACCACGAAAGAGGATGATATGATGCTCTCGTGCCAGAGATGCCGCCTTAGGTTTATTTCTTCTCCTTTTATGGTGCACTCAGGTTCTCTCGGGGTAGAGGCCGCGCTGAGGTGGTTGTTGGCCTCAGAAAGGATCCCAGATGCTGTGAAGCACTCGACAACGAGCACCGAAAGAGGTGATCAAGCGATGCCAACAGGTTCAAAAGATTATTGCGACAATGTACCACTCTACTGGGGGTGCGCAAGAGGCTGCTGCGCGTGCTTCGGAGTACGCTGCGGCCCGAAATTCGTACTCCCGATCTAAATGTATTGCTGGCCCAGAGAGCCTTGTGCTGAATACGAAAGGACGTGGCCTACAAGTGGAGCCCGCATCAATCCAGAACGCCGGAGATGAAACTGGATGATATAGCCACTCAGAAAGCAGGCTCAAAGTCGATCGGCTTGCTGGAGAATTGCAGCTCCTGGAAAGAGTCAATGCCTGAAAGGGCGCACTGGTCACTCATCAACTGTGGGCGCTGATCGCTGGATTCCAGGGGGCTGGACTGTCTAGTGCGTATGTGGCCCTTATTGATCCTCTATAGAGTGACCAACAGGTCACGTCTCGCAACGCGAAACACATCTCGCGACGAGGAACCCAACCCAATGTGGCCCGCAAAAGCTATACCGCACTCATGTCACGCACCGCCAAACACTGAAACGTAGCAGGACCTACGCAGGCACCGTGATTCTCGCTTTTGGTCACTGTGAGGCCCGATACGGGTAAGGAGTCACATGAGTACAGCTCATCTTGGTGAGCCCGTGTCATGCCGAGATCTACTGGCGCGCGCTGATTGTCGCAGCGAGGGCGCCCTGTCGCGGGAGAGGAAGGCCTCTCAGGCATCATCCAGAGTTTGTGGCGCAGCTGGAAGCCACCGTCTCACCTCCTGCTGCGGCCTTTCTCTGGATCGTTTCATGGGCGGTCGAAAGACGTCTGTCAAAGGACTACGTGGCTGCGCACTCCGCAAGATAGCGGCTGGCAGCATGCCTATAAGGGACATCTTGACGAGACACATCGTAGAAGAGGGCCGTCCTTGGACGGGGCCCTCCCTCAGGGCATAGATTCGTCTATCGTCCGTTTATGTGGCGCAAGTGGTCATCTTGTCACCAGTACCATCTTTCACGATCGCGAGCCCCTCGGGGATCTCGAGCCCCCCTCCTCCCCCCACCAACTCCCACAGCCTGCCCCTTGCCCATCCGCTGCGTTGTCCAGACCCCTCCCACTCGATCTGATACAACACAGAGTCGATTCCCGGAGGCCGTGCAGCCTCTAGGAAGAGAAAACCATCAAAAAATGATTCGGATCGTCCCGCCCCGCTTCAACAGAGGTCGGATCAGCCCGCCGATACACTACCTCCAGCACATGGACCATTCCGCTCGATATTGCTGACGCCTATGTTTTGTTGGTGTGTAAGCCGTAGCTCCTGTATCATCTCTTGTAGTGGGTATGGTGATGACCTGGAGCACTGCGTGCCTTTTTTCACACGTAGGATGCCGGTCTTCGTGAACGTCTGAATAAAAGTGCCCGCTATTTCTCTTTGGAGGTGCCCTGTAATGCGCCCATCTCCACCGTACTGCCCCGTACTGCCCCGTACTGTCCCATGTCCCTATGTGCTCGCCGATACAGCCCCATACTACCCAATGATCCCCTGTAATACCCCGTGCCGTGGCCATCAATGCAGGCGAAGAGAAGGGCGGCAAAGGCGTGGTGGGGGGACTCACGGGCGGAGTTGGGCGAATAGTGAGAGCTGTGTGGGCGACGCTGGTGCGGAGAATGGAGAAGGGATTGACGGGTACGAGGGTTTCTTTGGCTGGTGTCCGTCGGAAGCGCGCGATACATCATTGGCGCCAACTTGCTACCACTACCGCAGCGCCACATTTGTGTCAACACGCCCAGCCAGCCCCACCCAGTTGGGGGGAGGTTGAGCCAGACCGTGTCGCCGGGTAGTCCTGTCAGGGAATACCGGCCCCGGAAGGAAATCCCGAAGAGCACACACGCACGGCGTCGACCGAGGGAAGACCTCCCGAGCGGCAAACACGAGTTGTGTGACCGGAAGTTTACTTGCCCGCGTCGAAGGCCTTGAGGCAACACTCACGCCTCGCCCTCTTATCCCCTCCACACCCCGTCCGTCCCCCTCCAACCCTCAAAAAACACCCCCTCAGACACCCTCAGAGGACCCTCAGGAACCCTCCTCTCAGGGTCCATGGGGCCAGTCTCAGCGGAGGACGGTCGAAGCTTCGGAGACCTCCTTGAGTCTAGGCGGGGGAAGGGTGCTACGTGACACGCTCGCGGCGCCCCGGTGTCGGGCGCGTGGTGTAATGCTGGTCATTCGTCCATGTTGGGTTTACACAAAATTAGGCCCTTAACTGGGGGCCTGTCCTGGGATTTACTAGTCCCAGAGAAGTCTCGCGATCGTGGTCGTGGTTGGTGAGCCACAGGGTGATCACAAGTGGATCGCCTCCGGAACGATTTGAAATACGCTTTAGTAGGACATGTTACCCTCGTGAGAGCCCGGGGTCGTTTCGGCCTGACCGGATCCGACCGCCCAGGTCGCGAATCCACGTGCTCCCTCTTGATTCGGAGGGATCTGGTTCCCCGAGTGTGGGGGCCAGGTGTCCGGACATCACAATGTTGGTCGGACGCTCGCGTTGGAATGCGTGCATAACTGGACCTTTGCGACGCGGGGGTAGAGACTAAGCTTATGTGGTGTGTCTCGTGCGTACTTAGGCTTGTCCTGTTTTCTGTCTGGTGGTTACCTTTCTTTCTCTTCGCTCGTTTACTGTCGCCATCTTGTATGTGCCTTTACGTGTACAAGTTGGGCGTGAGGGGCGCGACGGTGTAGTCAACGCGGGCGAGGCAGGGTCATGTTGGCGAGCGGTCAGAAAAGAGCATCAGATCCATAGGGCCGCCGCTCCGCCCCACCCGGTCCCTCTCCCCTAGGAGGCGTGATAACGCATGTAAGACGTACTCTTCTACAACGTTCTCTATGAATAAGGGACGAAGCGGCGCACTCTGGAGGCACCCGAAGGCACTCTAGAGGAACCAGGAGGCACCCGGTGGCACCCTGCAGGGCGTCCTCAGGGAGATATCCCGGAGTTACGTGACGTCCTCGTGCGGCGATTCGTGGCCGCGCGGCCACTCCGTACGCATCGCGCGCGGGAGAGCTGTCATACGGGGCAGCGATCGCCCCCAGAGTGCCTACTGCGTGCGCGCAAGGTGCGCGAATGGCTCCCATCAGGTCTCCGATCAGTGTCAGATCGTACTGGGGATCGAAAATGCGAATCTGAGACCTTTCCCGTTTGGATCAACACTGTAGAAAAGAGCGGTCCAACCCACGAGAAAGCACATGCGAATATCGTACAGTACTCGCAAAGGAGGACCCTCGATCTTGCGGCGAGATGTGACCATATGGCTCTATGGGCTACATTCGACGCGTTTCCAGCCCGGATTCGACTCTCGGCACGGCATGATTCGACCATCCCTTGTGTGCCGATGGGGCCACCAATCAGATGCCGAGAAGTACCCCGCCGCAGGGCCTTGAAAGCGGCATTAAAATTTGGTACCGCTCCGGTTTTACGGGCTCGACCCTACATTTCATCGGGCTAGGGCTCAATTCTGCGGGCCCGGTAGCGGCCCTCTGGGAGGGGTGCCCGCATGTTTGATATCGATCATTCATTGCCTCAATGTTGCTGTCAGCCGGGCCGATGGAGGACCGGCAAAATAGCTGGCCAAATCACGCTCAGTCGAGATCAGGCCGTGGACCTCTGGTGAGGGCCTGGTGGTCCGGAAGATCTATCGAGGTTGCTCTCGGGAATGGGGACACTGAGAACCGTCTCTGGGCGCGCTGCGAGGCAGCCGACACGCGCCCCTGTCACGCGACCCCTCCCCGTCGAGCGTGGTAGCGGGGTCGTCGCTTCCAGCGGGCCGGCACCCGCCGTCGCGTGCGCCGCCCCGCCGCGCCCCTGTGCGCCGCCCTGCCACGCCCGCGTGCGCCGCCCCGCCGGCGCCCGCGTCCGCCGCCCCGCCGGCGCCCGCGCGCGCCGTTCCGCCACGCCCGCGTGCGCCGCCCCGCCGGCGCCCGCGCCCGCGCCCGCTGGCCCGCCGGCGCCCGCGCCCGCTGGCCCGCGGGTGCCCGCGCCCGCTGGCCCGCGGGCGCCCGCGCCCGCTGTCCCGCGGGCGCCCGCGCCCGCCGCGGGCGCCACGATCGCCTCCGCGGTCGCCTGTTGTACGGCCGCCCTTTGCTTTTCCTTCCTCCGCCGGCTGCTTGGCCGTGCGTGCTGGCGGGTGCAGGTGCGGTTGTGCTCGTTGCGGCCGTCGTCGCACCCTCGCCGGCTGATCTCCCGCCGTCATAGCCGCGGCAGACCACTTCAGGGGCGGCCTTTGCGTCCCACGGCTGCATTGTGTGCCACCCCGGAGGTTCCTTCATGCCGTCCGAGTTTCTACGATATGCGGCGGTCGCATCTTCGCCTCGGCTTCGTGGCTATCCCACACGTCTTTGTCGATGGGCCCGAATATACCATCATCCTGATCGGCTCCTCACTGTACCCGACCGCCGTTACGCCCGGGGACGTGCAAGCTGTGGATGGAAAGGATGGAGACGATGGAGATGTTGGGGGAGGAGTAGGGGTGGATGTCGGGCGGACAATCAACCTTGGGGGTGGCACCGACGGGGAGGGCGCTGCCGACGGGGGGGGGGAACCAACGGGGGGGGGGGGCCAGAGGGGGGCGGGGTCACCAGTGGGGGAGCGGCGCCCGCCGGAGGGGGCGGCATTGAGAACGCCGAGGGCCTCGACGGGGGCGGCGGGAGGGACTCTCATTCCGCTGCATCTCCGACGGCGGCACCTGTCGCGGTGGTCGCGGCACCTTCCAACGCAGCTGCCGCCGACATGGCCCTAGATGCATCCCCTGCATTAGTGGCCGACGCCGACGATGCCATTGACGGCGACACGGCTGCTTTCGCTCTCGCGGCGACTGCCCCGAACGTGGCTTCCGGAGCTCGTACTTAAACCCGCGTTCCGCACCCTGCTCTCGATCCTGGTGTGCCTTTGTCGGTGCATCGTCGTCCACCGGCTGCCCCAACCGCCGACCGCTTTCCCACCGGGAAAGATGTCTTCATGGAGTTTTACAAGACGGAAATTCTCTTGGCCGTCGGTATGACGGCGCGGATGGGCACGACGTGGTCTTCTTTCTCCAACTCCTGCATGCTAGCGTTTTGCAGTTGCTCAGGCGTGCTTGGTAACGGCCGCTCGGCGTTTACGGGGGTTTTGATGGAGTACCCCCAGATGCAGGCGGCGCTCGGACGCAGCAGCACGTGTCGGCACGCATTGGCGCTCTTGCGGGCCTATGACTCCATCTCCATCGCCCTTGGCGCCACTACCTACTTCGACTCTTGTACGATGCTCCCTTGGACGATCGGGCCACACCGCTCCGATGAGAGTGACGAGAAGCTGGCGCCGACGATCACCGACCACGTGTCGATGGCCGGAAGGCGCAGGAACGTGCCCATCCACGCCGTGCGCTATGACAACATGTGGACGTCGGTCTTCATCCGGCCAACCAGCAACAAGTTCAAGCTCGCCACCTGCTGCAAGCTGTCGTGCAAGTCGCGGCCGTGGGGCTGCATCCATGCCAAGGCGGTGAACAAGATCACGCGCGTCGACGCCGAGTCCATGGCTGTAAGGGCAGAGATGGACCGCGAGGACGGGCTCCCACTCGGCCCAGACGCGGTGCTGGACGAGGAGGAGCCCCGTATTGCTGCTCCTGGCGCTGCGCGCCGGGCTGCCGCTGCTGCGCCCGTCCCCAAGCCCGACAAGACCCCCCAACAGCGGCGCGCGAGGAATATGTTTCCGAGCGCGGCCGAGGTGGCGCTGTGCGACGCGTACAGCGCCGCCGTGGATAGCTTTAGGGTCGGCGGCGAGTTCCGGCGGCTGGAGCGCGTGCATGTGGAGCCTGAGTGCCCCGTGCGCGGGCTACCTAGTCGTGGACGCGACGTCCAGACTTGAAAGTCGGACCTGTACACCATGCGCGGCCGTCTGGATGTCGTCGTCCGCACGTGGACGTGCAGCAGCGGTCACCTGGTGGAGTATGACGGCGCCGAAAACGGTCTGTTTGCGGCCGGCCCTGAGACGGTCTACGTGCGCGTGCTTCTCGACGCCGTGCTGGGAGTGTGCGTCATTGCATGCTCGACGATGGCGGCGGCATCGGAGTACTTGACAAGTTTTCTCCGCAACACGGGCGCGTACGCCGTCGGGGAGGACGGTCAGGCGCGGCAGCAAGTGTCCAAAGCCGTCGGCGAGTTCACCGAGACCCTGGTCGTCCCCGACGTGGCCTTCCAATGCGATGACTGTGGCGAAGATCAGGCGGAGGGTGGGTGTTGCAGTTGGCAGGGGCTATGTCCCGTACTTATGCCCCTGACGGGACTTGCACCCGCCTCTCCGTACTTCGGATTGCGGGCTATGGGACGGCTGTCCTTCCCTACGTAGCCCCCCCTATTCGGGCCTGGGGTTACTATTTCGT
>Ga0115030_1001614_pt1 | contig 10178 bp, 7 predicted proteins | sample SidtaG_4_FD_87174 | JGI IMG/M metagenome (GOLD analysis project Ga0115030, IMG submission 87174) | Marine algal microbial communities from Sidmouth, United Kingdom - Sidmouth_Male1 metaG | ecosystem: Host-associated > Algae > Red algae > Unclassified | place: Sidmouth, United Kingdom | collected... | reverse complement strand
CAAGGAAGTTTAGGAAACTTTGCTTCTGGTATTCTTATTTTATTTTTAAACCCATACAAGGTAAACGATTGGATTCAAGTTGATGATAAATTTGGAAAAGTAGAAGAAATAGGTATTTTTAACACCGTTTTGGTAACTCCCGGAAACAAAACTTTAATTGTTCCCAATTCTAAAATAACGGATGCTGTGGTAACCAACTTATCTAAAAAAGGAATTGTGAGGTTGGAATTAAACATACACATACCCTATAGCGAAGATTTCCCAAAAGTAAAAGATATTATTTTAAAAGAATTAAAAGGAATTACTTCTTTACATCATGATATTGCACCTGAAATAGGAATTGAAAGTTTTGATTCGCACAGTATTGTTTTAGCAGTAAGACCTTTTACAGAGCCTGATAATTTTTGGCAAGCAAAATTTGATACACATCAAGCAATTAAAAATGCTTTTAACAATAACGATATAAAAGTAGCTTACTCAGAAGGTATTGAATTAGGGAAAATTGGAAAATAATAAACAATACATCCTTCGGATTTATATTAATAAACTTAAATTCGCACCAAAATATAAACATTACAAAAAATATGTCTAAAGCAACAGAAGGAAACACTGTAAAAGTACACTATACAGGAAAACTAAATAACGATCAAGTTTTTGATAGTTCTAGAGAAAGAGAACCTTTAGAGTTTACTATTGGAGCGGGGCAAATGATTCCTGGATTTGATACTGCTGTAAATGGTATGAATATAGGAGAAACCAAACAAGTAACTATTGTTGCTAAAGAAGCTTACGGTGAAAGAAATGAAGAAGCTGTTTTTAAATTACCTAAAACTGAATTACCACCAGATTTAGAACCTCAAAAAGGAATGCAATTAGAAGCTGGTAGAGAAGACGGACAAAAACAAATGTTATTAATTGTTGAAGTTGAAGAAGAAGAAATTACTTTGGATGCCAATCACCCTTTAGCGGGTCATGATTTAATTTTTGATATAGAGTTGATGGAAATACAATAAAAAAGATATGTAACTTAAAATCTTTTATTTTATTAAAATAAAAAGAGGATCTAAAACATTTTAGATCCTCTTTTTTATATCACTTATTTTGTTTTATACTTGCAAACATGTTTCACAAATTCCCTTTACTTCTATTTCAATTTCTTGTACAGACGCGTTAGGAACTTCTATAGAAATAGGACTTGTGGTCTCTACACAAGAAACAGATTTACATGCTGTACATTTAAAATGAATATGTTTGTGATGATGTTTTTCTGATGTACAATAATGTCTACACATTGCGTAATAAACCTCATCTGTACTTACAGAAGCTTTGTGAATTACACCACCATCTAACAAAGTATTTAAGGTTCTGTATAAAGTTACTCTATCAAAACCCTGTAAGCTTTTTTGCAAGCTACTATAAGGTATTGCAGAATTATAGTTCGCAATCAGAGTAAGTACTTCCATACGTTTAGAAGTTGCTTTAATTTGTCTGTCTTTCAACAGCAAAACCATTTTTTCTTGAGATAAATTCATTTCACAAACCTATTAAAAACTAAATGTTAAAATAATTTACTTAATATTCAACTTAAACGTTAGTTTAAGATCAGTTTCACCATCGTTAGAAGTTGAAGTTGCTGATTTTACATCTGATTGGTGCTTTAAAACTACAGTAAATTCTCCATTTGAAACCGTTTTATCACCTGTATTCCAAAGAGTCTCTAAACCTAAAGGAAGTCCATTTTTATCTTTATCATGGTACTGAATAGCATCAGATGCATTGTCTATATTCCCATTTCCTGCTGGGTTTGTAAAAGCATCATTTGTAAAAGAGAAAAAGAATTGATGATGATGAGCCTCATCTTTAATTAATTCTGTTACATAATACACGTCGTGATCATGGTCATGATGTCCCTCCTCGTCTTTGTGATCGTCGTGATGGTCATCATGTCCGTCCTCGTCTTCTGGCTTCTCTACTGATGTATTTAAAATATTGAATGTTAATTTATATTCCTTATTTTTAGCTAAATCAATTTTGTTAATTATTTCAACTTTTCCAGCTCCAGGACCGTCTTTATCTTGAGCTAAGGCTTTAACTACATCATTAGAATCTTTTACATTCGTAAAAATTAACTCAACATCTGTAATTACTTCTAAATCATTCTCAGCCTCTGGAACTACATTATCATCACTTTTACAACTTACCGTTGTTAACCCTGCAAAAATTACTGCTCCTAGAGCATACTTTTTTAAATTGTTTGTTACTTTCATTTTAATTTATGTTAATTAATTATTCTTTAAATGTGTATTGCAAACCAATATGGAAATTTCTTCCTAAATCATCCGAAAAATATCTTAAGCTGTTTAAATAACTTCTGTAAGACGTGTTTAAAATATTATCTACAGCAATACATCCTTTGATGCGTTTGTAAGAAAACCTCCAAGCAATGTCTAGTAAAAAATAGCTTTTAGGGGCTTTTTTAAAATCAAAAATTTCAGAATTAATATTTATTGGAACACTTCCTTGTATCAAATCATCTGGAGATACTGTTCTAGGTGCATTAAATTGCTGAAATATATAACTTGGTCTTATAGATATTTTAGAACTGTCAAACTTCCAAAAATCTTTAATATTCCAATCTAATTTATAGTCTACAAATAATGGAGGCTGATTGATCAAGGGTTCATTATCAATCACGTTTTTAGACCATAAATAACTTAACCCTAAAGTTCCGCAAAGGTGTTCTGACCAATCTTTTTCCCAAGTATAATCCAATCCTGTAAAAAAAGAATCTGCTTGGCTGTAGATAAAAGCAGGCGTAGGTCCAGAAAATGTTCCCAATACACCCAAGGGCTTTTCAAACACATAGTTTTTTATATAATGTGTGTAAAACGTAACTGTATGCGTGTTTTCGTTTTGATGCACATGAAATTCATTAGTAAACTTATAACCTATCTCAGGTTGTACATTACTTGCATCCATCTTAATTACATTACTTGTATTTACTCCAAAACGATCATCTTTTTGATAGCGTAATAAACCATAAGATAATTTAAACCTATTCTGTCCAAAGCTATACAACTCTGCTATGTTTGGTACTCTCCAGGCTGTCCCTAAATTGGTTCTAAAAGATTTATGATCCGCTATTTTTTTTATGTAACCTAAAGATGCTGTAGCATTGGTAAAACTATATTCATCTTTAAATATAGCATTCCCTATTTTTCTACCTCTTATATTATTATACTCATAATCTAACCGCAAACCCGCCTCTAAGGTATGTTTACCCAAACTAATTTCTTCTAATAAAAAAGCACTGTAACGATTGGTGTTGTAATTTGGTATAAAGGGCGTTGTATTGGTACCTGGATTGTTATCGTTGTTCTGACTAAAAGACTGTACTCCTACCATTCCTTTTAACAAACCTACATCAGGATGTTTCCATTCTAACTGAATATCTGTAGTGCTTAAGTCTAAATCTATAATTGGTTTTTCTGCATTTCTTCTTACATCAAACTCTTTTCTTTTGTTAAACTGTTGTCCCAATACTAGAGTCAATTTACCTTTATTAGCATACCACCAGTCTACTTTTGCTTTTACTAAATGATGTTGTACCTTTTGATTGGGTTGATTGATATTATACGAAAATGAACGTATAAAAGTAGGTTTATCTGAATTGATAGCTTTAGTAAAAGCATCTCCACTCTCTGTAACTGATGCGCGCAATAAACCTAAATTTTGCCCTACATAGCTGTAATACAATTTAGAACTCCAGTTTTTACCATGGTATTGCGTTCCAACATCAAATGATTGTTCTTGTTTACCTGTGTTGGTTAAATTATAATTAGGTGCTTTTCTATCTCCTAATTTTGTATAGCTTCCGTTTAAAAAATAACTCCAATTTCTAAACCCTTCTCCAAGTTCGGCTTTTATGGTTCCTCCTTTACCATTGGTCTTATAATCTGTTCCAAAATTCACATAAAAAGGTTCTTGCAAATACATTGGGTTGGGCTCTACAACAATAGCTCCTGCTAAGGCTTCTGGCCCGTAACGAACACCAGCTGCTCCTTTAATAATGGTTATTTTATGTGCTGCATTGATATTTATTTCAGGCGCATGGTCTGAACCCCAATTTTGAAAACCGTGTTTTAAACCGTTGTTTAAGATTAAAATTCTATTTCCATACAAACCATGGATTACGGGAAGTTGAACATTCACTCCTGTAGAAACTAAAGTTACACCTTGTTGTTTGGCTACTACATCTGCCAACGAAGCTGTTGGGTTTTTGCTTATTTCTTCTTTTTGTAAGGTAGTTTGTGAAAAAGATTTACTCCCCTCTTTCCTACTTTTTTGTGCTTCAATAATTACAGACTCTAACTCCGAAACTTTCTGAGTTAAGTATATATGTGGAGCTTCTTCATGCTGATGATGATGCTCACACACAGAGTCACAATATCCAAAACAAGAAACAATTAATGTAGAATTATCTACACACAATCCTTTTATTAAAAAATAGCCTTGTTCATCAGTTAATACGTTATTATCTGCTTCTTTAACTTTAATACTTACATAGGGTATAGGTTTTTTAGTATCAATATCTAATACTTGTCCACGCACAGAGTACTCACAAGTATTTGTTTGTCCTATCACTACAAGGGGGCTGTTTAATAAGAAAAATAGAACCGTAAATAATTGTTTCATTACTCTAAAATAAGTTTACACGTAAAAACGCAACAATGTTGCAAATATAACATTCTATTTAAACATAGCAATAATGTTGTATTTAATTTTGTAGAAAGAATCAAAAAAACAATATCTTCACACATAAAAATTATTCATGAAATACAACAAACTTTTTTTACTAGTAACTACAACTATATTTACAGCTTGTAACCTTACCAAAATGGAGAAAAAAAACAATGCTACTGCTTTTTATATTGGAACTCAAACTATGTCAAAAAAAGGAAAAGTAAGTGAGGGAATTTATCAATCTTTTATAGATGATACTGGAAAGCTCAGCAAGGTAAAACTAGTAGCAAAAGCAAAAAACCCTAGTTATCTTACAAAAACAATGGATAACAAATATTTAATAAGTAGAAGCGATGGTGGTAAAATTGGATTGATAAGTTACAAAATAAATAAAGATACACTCATTCAAATAAGCACGTCAGAAACAGGACAAGCTCCTTGTTTTGTAAGCTCTCAAAACAATTTTGTATTAAATGCAAATTATAGAGATGGTACAGTAAATCTTCATACAATTGATGAAACGGGAACGTTGAGTAATCTTTTAGCTACTCAAAAGCATCATTTTACTACAATTCCAGTACATCCTAGACAAAGTAAACCCCATGCGCATTCTAGCTATTTTGAACCCAATTCTAACAATGTTATTTCTATAGATCTAGGGGCTAATAAAATTATATTTTCTACACTAGATACGTTACAAAACACATTAGAACTTAATAAGTTTAATGAAATTGAAATGCCAAAAAATAGCGGACCTAGATTGCTTACTTTTCACCCTAAGCTTCCTATTTTTTATGTAGTAAATGAATTAAATGCAACGGTTTCCGTTATTGAGAAAAACATTCTTAATAATAGCTACTCTATTAAAGAAACTTTACCAACACTACCTAAAGACTATCATCAAAACAATTCAGCTGCACATATAGAAATATCTAAAGATGGTCAGTTTTTATATATGAGTAATAGAGGTCATGATAGTATTGTAGTTTTTAAAGTAAGCCAAACAGGAAGTTTAAATTTTGTAGAAAGAATTTCAGTACATGGTAAACATCCTAGAAACTTTTCTTTAACTAAAGACAATACATATATGATTGTTGCAAATAGAGATACTGATAATCTTTGTTCTTTTAAAAGAAATTCTAAAACTGGTAAATTAACTTTTGTAGATGAAGTTAAAGCTCCAAAAGCAACGTGTATATTATTTTAATTAAAAAAGAGAGCATTCTTGTTTAAAATGCTCTCTTTTTTTTATTAAAACTTGCTTACTACTCTACAGTAACAGATTTTGCTAAATTTCTTGGCTGATCTACGTTGCAACCTTTTAAAACAGCTACGTGGTAAGAGAATAGCTGTAATGGAATTACAGATACTATGGGTTGAAGCATGTCTGAAACTCTTGGCACTTTAAACACATGATCGGCTGTTTCTATCATTTCAGAATCATCATCGTTTACAACAGCAAGAATAGGTCCTTTTCTTGCTTTTACCTCTTGTGCATTAGAAACCAACTTGTCGTAATATTCGTTATTGGTCGCTATAATTACTGTTGGTAAAGATTCTTCAATCATTGCAATAGGGCCATGTTTCATTTCTGCTGCTGGATATCCTTCTGCATGGATGTACGATATTTCTTTTAATTTTAATGCACCCTCTAAAGCAATAGGAAAATTGATTCCTCTACCTAAAAACAAGAAACTTGTAGTTTCTGTATATTTTTTTGCGATAGACTTGATATGATTATCTGTTACAAATATTTGATTTACTACCGATGGAATGGTTTTAATTTCTTTAACCAAAGCATTTGCTTTTTGCTGTGTAATTTGATTTCTTTCTAAACCTAGTTGAATGGCTAATAAAGAAACAACAGCCACTTGTGCTGTAAAAGCTTTAGTACTAGCTACTCCAATTTCTGCACCAGCATAGGTATAGGCTGTAAAATCACATTCTCTAGCCATAGAAGAATTAAATACATTACAAACACAAAATGTAGTAGCTCCTTGTATTTTAGAATACCTAAGTGCTGCCAATGTATCTGCCGTTTCTCCTGATTGAGAAATTGCCATTACAATATCATCCTTAGTTATAATTGGGTTTCTATATCTAAACTCTGACGCATACTCTACCTCTACCGGTATTCTAGCCAATTCCTCAATAATATACTCACCTACAATTCCTGCATGCCAAGACGTACCACATGATACGATGATGATTCTGCTTGCTTTTATTAATTTTTCTTTAAGCTCATCTAAATTTTCAAAATGAATGTTAGAGTTTTCACTATTTAAATGGCTGTATAAAGTGTTGTTAATTGTTTCTGGTTGCTCAAATATTTCTTTAAGCATGTAATGTTCATAATCTCCTTTGCTAACTTTATCTAGATTTAAATCAATATTTTTTACTTTATACTGTTTTTTTTCTCCTTTTAAATCAGTTACTTTCATTTTTTTACCTCTCTCCAAAACAACAACTTCATCATCATTTAAATACACTAGAGACTGGGTATATTCTATAATTGGAATGGCATCGGAAGCAATAAAAAACTCATCGTTAGAGTCTGTTAAACCAATAGCCAAAGGACTACCTTTTCTGGTAGCAACCATTTTTGTAGGTTCTTTTTTATCTAAAATAGCCAATGCATAAGCACCATTTACTTTTTGTAAAGTTTCTTTTACTGCATCCTCTATATTCAGTTTATTTTTATCTTGTACAAACTGAATATAATTTACTAGTACTTCTGTGTCTGTTTGTCCTAAAAATGTAAATCCATTTGCTAGCAGTTCGTCTTTTAAAAACTTGTAATTCTCTATAATTCCGTTGTGAACAATTACAATTTCTCCATTATTAGATTTATGTGGATGTGCATTTTCTTGTGTAGGCTCTCCGTGTGTTGCCCAGCGTGTGTGTGCAATACCAGTAGTTACTCCTTCTACTTTATCATCAATACTTTGTTCTAAGTTTACAACTTTACCAGGTTGTTTGTAAACCAAAATATCTTTATCTAAAACAGCAATTCCAGCACTGTCATAACCACGGTACTCTAATTTTTTTAAGCCTTCGACCAAAATATCAGCTGCTTTTTTAAATCCAATATATCCAACAATACCACACATAATTTTTTATTTTATCTCTTTAATTTGAGCTATTATCTTATCTCCTAACTTTTCTTTTCTCTTTATATGATTTACAATTTCTACTACGGTAGAGTTGTTTTCAAAATCACCTCTTACACTTTTAAAATCGTCTAATCTTTCTTGCTCATCTCCATCTGCACCAAAACCTACATGTGTATGCATTGCAAATTCCTTACTTGCATCTTTGTACAACATTTTATCTAACTCTACTACAGATGTTTTCCATTGTTTTACAATAGAAATTACTTGCTCCTTTGTAATGTTTTCTATTTGTAAATTGTAGTAACTCTCTATTAAGTCTGCAGCCCAATTCCACTCATAGTTATAATAGTTATCGTTTATAATTATCAACTCTTTAATAACTTGATTTATGTTTTTTACCTCTAAATTTTCAACTTTATCTACAAACAAATTTAAGGCAGAAGTAGGACAAATTAATCCACTTATATCAATCCATTTTCCTTTCCCTATTGTAGACTTAGGTTTTAGAATGGTATGCAAATCATCAATCGTTTCAATCTTTTTATTTTCTATTTTACTAATTAAAGAATTTCCTAAAAACTTATTAATTACAATATTGTACATCTTAATTCCGTTTTGCAAACTAGATTTTTTAACTACCATATCTTTGTAGTTGTATTCTTCTAATTTATTTCCAGAAATAGAAACAATATCGTTTAAGTGTTTTAGACCTTTGGTTACTTTATGAATGGTGTAAGGACTTAGTAAATTAAAATTGATAATATCCATTCTATTCTCCTTAGATCTGTTGTCTCTCTTGGGCCATTTTTGAGCATCTCTTACTGTACCTACACTTTTTAAATTGGCTCCTGGTACTAAATAAGATTTGTTATTTCCTTCTATCAAATAAGAGAAAGGAAAATCAGAAGAATCTACGTGCTTGTAGTGTCTACCCATCACCAAAGTAAAAGGTCCTATTTTAGAAGGCCACAAAACATAGGAATCACTGGTGGTTTTAGCTCCCCTTTCCATAATTCCTTGATGGATTGGTCCCAACTTATACATATGGTTACTTTGGTTAGAACCACTACCTGCATTCATAAAAGAATACAATCCTGCAATTAATAACGTAGATTTATGATGGGTAACTGTATATGGTCCTGCAAAAATAGAACAGGCCTCGCCGTTATAGCCTTGGCAATTGGCAAAAAATATAGAATGTTCTATAGAAAAATGTTTGTCTATTTTGCAACCTTGACCTATAAAACAATTGGATAATATTGATGAATTGTCTATTGTAGAATCACTTGAAATGATAAAATTGGTAGCCATTACCCCTGTACCTACTTTTACTTTAGATTGATTGGTGGAATTGATACTTCCGTTAATTAACTTAGAGGCTGATAATATAGAAGCTCCATCTCCAATACAAACTCCTTTGATTGTTTTGGTATTTAAAATAGATACATTATCTCCTATAATTCCAGTAGTTGAAGTTATAGAATCTGTATATGCTACAATCATTCTTTTTAACTCATCTATCAAAACGTTTCTATTTCTGTACAAAGCTAGTAAATAGGCTACTTGTGCAGAAAGGTGATTGAAAATAGGTATTTCTCTTCCTCCTCCTTCGTTAATTACATCAACACTTACTCCATTTCCAAAACTACAGGCCACATTAACAGCAATAATATCTACATTATCTATCAATACATGGTCTCCAATATTATAATTAGCTATATAAGATTTTACACTATTTATAAAAGGGTTGTCTCCTATTCTACAATTGTGTAAATGCGCATCTTTAATGCTGTTTTTCTTTACAACACCTCCATAAAAAGTTCGTTCTCCATATATATCACCTATGTAATTTTCGCCAGAAAATTCTACATTTATAATTTTAGATAAATCTGTAGTTTCTTTTATATATAATTGCCCCCAATTTTGTGCTATACAACCTTGTTTTTTAAGCTGTTCTACACCTTTAGGACTTATAAGTATATGTTCTTTCAAAAAAAATAAATTTTATAAAATCAAATATAAGAATATATTGCGAATTACTTTTCATTACAAATACCATTTTAATTTATCTTTAAAAGAATGTGAAATTTATTTACAACTCTTTAACATTCACGAACCATTTAAAACAACATTCTACACATTTCATAACACTCCTTTAAATTACTTTTAACAAGCTCACGTTATATTTACTTAAATAATCTTTTTGAGGTCAGTATTTAATTACGTATCTTATATCTCACTAAATAGGTATTATTATGGATATTTTTAAAGGACAAAACCTTACTAGAGTTTTCAGATCAGTTCAAAACAGATGAAAACTGT
>Ga0115030_1001613_pt1 | contig 10178 bp, 8 predicted proteins | sample SidtaG_4_FD_87174 | JGI IMG/M metagenome (GOLD analysis project Ga0115030, IMG submission 87174) | Marine algal microbial communities from Sidmouth, United Kingdom - Sidmouth_Male1 metaG | ecosystem: Host-associated > Algae > Red algae > Unclassified | place: Sidmouth, United Kingdom | collected... | reverse complement strand
TTGCTTCAGGGCCGTGCCCCCCCCCCCCCCCCCCGTGGGGGGGGTCCGCCCCCCCCCCCCCCCCCCCCCCGGCAGCCGTCCCCCCCCGGCCGCCCCGGCGTTGTCCCCGCGGCGGGGAGTCCCCTCGAGGCGCTCCTCGACGCCCGCACCCGCCTCGGCGGCGGCGCCCGCCTCGTGTGCGTTTACGCGGGCGGGGAGGGCCCCCGCGGCGACGGCGGCGGCGGCGGCGACGGCGGCGGGGGCGCGGGCGCCCCACCCCCAAATGCGACGCCCTTTTCGACGGCCGCCTTTCACGCGGCCGTCGACCTCGGCGGCGTTCCGTCGCTCCTCGTCGGCCGCGACGCGGACGGCGGCGGGGGCGTGTGGGGGGGGTACAACCCGGTCGGGTGGGACTCGCGGGACGACTACCGGGACTCGCTGACCGCTTTTCTCTTTCGGGAGCCGCCGCCGGGGGGGGCCGAAGCCGCCGCGGGCGCCGCGGCCGTGGCGGCGCCGGCGCCGGCGCCGGAAGCGGCCGCCCATGCGGGCGGCAGCAGAGACGACGGCGGCGCCGCCACGGCGGCGGCGGGTGGCACCGCGGCGGCGGCCGCGGCGGCGGCCGCAGCGTGGGCGGGCGGCGACGGCTCCATCCTCCTTGCCGCCAAGGTTGGCGGCGGCGGCGCGGCGCTCTTTGACTTTGCCGACTGGGCGGTGCGGTGGGGGAGCGACGCGCTCGCCATGCCCATGAATGAGGCCAAGGGGCTCCCCGTCGACCGCGCCGTGTCGGTGCTCGGCACGCAATACGGGGTGTTGCCGGGGGGGGGGCGGACGCTCTTTGGGGGGAGGCGCCCCGCCGTGACGGTCGCCGCGCTGCGGGTGTACGTCAGCGAGCAGTGGGCGCCGGCGCCAGAGGCGGGGCGGGGGGAGGAGGGGGGTGGGGGGGGCGGCTTCTTTGGGCGCCTTTTCGGGCGCCGCTGACGGCGGGGGGGGCGGGGGGGCGACGCGGGTGGCGCAGACGCAGGGGGGCAGCGCATGGGGCGGGGGGCGTCGGGGCCCGCATCAGCCAACAGGTGGGTGCGTACTTCTACACGGTCGTTTACTCGACAAAAAAAAGGGGGCGGCCGCGCGGGCGCCTACACGGCGGCCGACGGCCGCCCCTGCCCCCCGCCCCCCCGCCCACAGGGCCCCCCGGTTAGGAAAAGAGGTCGGCAAAGGGGTCTTTTGGGGGGCCCCCCTTGCCCAGCGGCGGCGGCGCCTTGGCGCCCCCCGCCGCAGCAGCGGCGGCCGGCGGCGGCGGCGGCGGCGGCGGTGCCGGGATGCGCATGCCGAGCGCCTTCATTTGGTCGACGGTTAGGCGGGCGCCGCCGCCGCCCGGCCCGTCGGCCGGCGGCGGCGGCGGGGGCGGGTGCACGGGCGGGGGCGGGGCGGCAGCCGACGGGGCAGTCCCCCCGGGCGCCGCCCCGCCGACCGCCGCTCGGCCGCCGGCCACGGCGGCCGGCGCTCGCGCCGGCGCGGGGGGCGGCGGCCCCGCCGACGCTTAGAGGGCGTAGGTGGCGGCCGCGTGGAGGGCGCCGTGGCGGGGGTGCAGACCCCCCGCCGGCGTCGGCGCGCCCGCCGCCGCCGCCGCCCCCGTTGGCGGCGGCGGCGGCGCCGCCGCCTGCGAGTAGAGGGCGGCAAGGGACGCGCTCAGCGGGCCCCGGTGCCGCACCGCCGCCGCCCTAGGGGCCCCCGCCGCAACGGGCGGCGGCGCCGCCCCGCCGGCCGCCCCGCCGGCCGCGGCTTTGGCTGCATCCCACGCCGCAAAGTCGGCAAAGTCGTCGGCGCGGGGCGGGGTTGGGGCGGCCGCCACAGCGGCAGCGGCCGCCTGGGCAGGGGGCGGCGGCGGCACGGCGACGGAGGGGGCGGGGGGCGGGAGCCCCCCGAAAAAGTCGAAAAAGCCGTCGCCGCCGGCGCCGCCGGCGGCGGCGCCCGCCTTGGCGGCAACCGCCGCCGCCGCCCCGCCCGCCCCGGGGCCATCGTCAAAGGAGAGCAAGTCAAACTCGGCGGCCGGCGGCGGAGGCGCCTCCCCAGCCCCACGACCCGCACGGCCCGCCGGCGGCGGCGGCGCCGTCGGCGCCTGCGCGACCGCCCAGTCGGCCGCGTCGGCCAGGCGGCCGCCCGACACCTCGAGCGCGCGGCTGGCAATGGCGGGGGTGAAGCCCATGTCGAGGAGCCGCTCAAAGGCCGGTCTGTGCCGACCGCCGGCGGCGGCGGCGGCGGCAGGGGCGCCACCCGCAGGCCGCCGCGGCGGGTCGTCATACCCGCCCCGCCGTGGCGGGTCGTCGTACCCGCCCCGCCGCGGCGGGCCCCGCCCCGCCCCGTCGCCGCGCCGAGGCGGGGGCTCGTCATAGCCGCTGCCAAAGCGGCTGCCCCACCCGGCGCGCGCGCGCTCCCCGCCCCGACCGCCCCCGTCGTACCCGTCATCCCGGTAGCGGTCCCGCCCCCCATCGTACCCCCCGTCACCTTAGGGGTCCCGCCCGCCGTCATAGCCGCCGCCGCGGTAGTCGTCACGGCGCTCGCCCCTGCCCACACGGGGGCCATCGCCGCCACGGCGCGCGCCGCCACCGGCGCCGCCCTCCATGTACAGCTTGCGCTCGTACTTGTCGCGAATGAACTGCTCCATCCCATACGCGTCGGTCGAGTCGGGGCGCCGAAAGTTGGGCGGCGGCCGCGCCTCGTAGCGGGCGGCGGCGTTGGCGTTGCCGCCCATTGCGCGGAAGCGCTCCATCTGGTCGGCCGTCCAGGTGTCCAGGGTGGTCGACCGCACGACCGACAGGTGAGTGCCGAGCTTGCGATGCAAGCCCGAGCAGCGGATGCAAACAAACACGCCGAGGTTGGTGGACGCCCAGCGGGGAACTGCGACGTGTTGTCGGATCGAGGGGAGAGCGGGGGACCAGTGCCAGAGAGCAGGTAACAATGCCAAACACACGGAGACGGCAAGCGCATGTCAATACGCCATGGCAGACTCGCACCGCACGGTGGGAGGGAAGCGCCAGTGAGGAACGGCTTCCAAAGCAAAAAAAAACCCACAGGTGTCGGCCGAGGCCGGCTCTGAAACTCTTGGCACACATGCTGATCACCGTCTCTGACTCACTGTACACATCAGTGGCACGAGACAAGAGAACGACACGAGACATCCAAGGTTCCCGCTTCGCTCAGCCAACGTACCCCCCGAGGTACGGCAGTCCGCACACGACTTGTTCTCCTGCTTCGTCAGCATCTCCTTGAGGATCGCTTGGTGCGCCGCGTCTAGCGCCGAAATCTTCTCCCGGGAAGCCATGGCGCCGGCGGTGCGCGACGACGGGCAGGAGAGTGGCGACAGCCAGACCCGCCAGGGAGGCGCCGCCAGGTGCCCACCACCAGACCCCTCTGACCCAAGATGACCCGACACACCACCGTCTTGGCTCGACGGTATCACCCAAAGAGGGAGGTCAAGGGCTGGTGCCACACAGGCACCGCAGTCTGCTCACACCGACGGGTGGTCGGGGGTGGAAGTACGTCGCGGCACGGCACCGCCGCGAATGCAGCGCGGCGTGAGGGCGGCTGCTCTGCCTGACTGGACGAGGTGGCGAGGGGTGCGTACAGCAAGTTACGCAACACCAAAAAAACAAGGAGGTAATACTTAAACGTTTGTTGTGGCGACGACTTCCATGCAAAATTGCGCTTCAATGCTGCAGATTCACCCACGATTCAAGCCGCTCTTGATCCGATCGACGGTGGAACTAAGGCACCGCGACGGCGGCAGGAGCCGTCTGGCGGTTGTCGCGCCGCCGGGCACGGCACGCCACCCCCCCCACCCCGCACTTTCCGTCCTCTGCTCGTGGGGCCTATGGCACCATGCCCACCCTTGCGTGTCATCCCCATTGGTAGCGCCCGCGGTCGCCCCGGCCACCCCCCCCCCGCCGTCGTCGACGGCGGCGTCGCTTGTCTCGCGCCCGCCACCCTGCGGGCGGCGGCGCTCTGCCTCGGCCAACCGCTTCTGATTTCACGCCCCGCCGCCGCCCCCGCCGACGGCGTGGGCGGCGCCGCCCCCGCGGGTCACCGACTGGCGCCCGTGCAAGGGAATGGTCCCCTCTGGGCCGAGCCGCTTCCGCGGCGGCCACGCGCCATTGTCGTTACGGCCTGGCCGTCGGCGGCCGTCCCCCCAGACGCCGTCGCCCTCGACGACCACTCGGTGGCGACGCTCGGCGTTTCCGCCGCCGAACTGCGCGCCGCGTCGGCCGCTGGGCTGGCGACGGCTGGGGGCGGCAGCGGCGGCGGTGCGGCGGGCGGTTCGCCGCGGGCGCGGCGGTCGCCCGCCCCCGCCGCCCGCCCGGGCCGCCGCCGATCGTCGGCCGCGTCGGCGGCCACCCCCCCACGCGCATCCCCGGGGCCGCCCAAGGCTGGCAGCGGCGGCGGCGGCGGCGGCGGCGGGAGTGGCACCCCCGCCGCCGCCGCCGCCGCCGCCACGGCGCCCCCCGCCCGCGTGTCCGTCTCCCCCATCATTGCCGTTGGTGACGCGGCGGCGGTGACGCTTGCCGTCACTGCCTGGCCCGTCCCCCGCCCCGACTGGACGCCCGCCGTTGCGTCTGCAGCGGCGGTGGCCGCCCTCTCTGCGGCGCCGACGGTCGCCGTTGCCCTGCGCAGCTGCCTGGCGGGGCGGCTCCTGCTGCCGGGGATGACGTTGCAGCCTTGGTGCCACCGGGGCGTCGACGTTGGCCTGGACGTGGCCGCCACGTCTGTGGCCGACGCCGGCGGAGGAGTGCCCCGTGACTGCGACGGGCGGGGGCAGGCAGGGGGGTCGTTCCCCGTGGCGGCGCGCGTGACGGGCACGATGCGGCTGCTGTCTGTCACCGCCGAGGTGGCCGCTGGCGCAGGGCAGCAGGCCACGCCGGCGGTGGCGCCAGGTCGCGGCTGGTTGACGTTGGACGAGCTGGGGGGCGTTGACGCTGCCGCCGCTGCCATCCGTGCGCACCTGACGTTTGCGGGCGTCATTGCCGCCGCCGCGTCGGACCGGGCCGGCGCGTCGACTACCTGCCATGGTGCGCCCGCGCCCCTCCCCCGCGGCCCCGTCGGCGGCATCTTGTTGCACGGCCCCCCCGGCGTTGGCAAAACCGCACTCGCACTGGCCGCCGCCGCCGCCACGGGCGCGCACGTGGAGTTGGTGGTGGGCGGCACCGTCGCCGGCGGCGGCAGCGGCAGCGGCGGGGACCCCGTGGCGGCGGCGTTTGCGCGCGCCGCCGCGCGCGCCCCCGCGGTCATTGTCCTCGACGACGTGCACCTGCTGGCGCCCGCGCGCTCGTCGGCGGGCGCGTCGCTCGGGGTGGCGGGGGGCGCGGGGGGCGCCGCCGCCGCGACAGCGACGCTGCTGGCGGCCGTCGACGGGGTGGTGGGCGGGTCGGCCGCCGCCGCCGCCGCCGCCGCCGCGTCGACGGTGGCGGGCGCGGGTGGCGGCGGCGGCGGCGGCGGGGGTGGCCCCGTGGCGGTGCTCGCCACGACGAGCGCCCTCGACGCGGTCGACGCGGCGCTGCGGCGGGCGGGCCGGATGGACCGGGAGCTGAGCTTGGGGGTGCCGACGCCGCGCTCGCGGGGGCGCATCCTCGCCGCCCTCACCGCCCCGGCCCGCCGGTCGGGGCGCCTCGCTGCGGCCGACGGGGCGGTGCCGCAGCTAGCCGCCGACGCGCACGGGTTGGTGGCGGCGGACTTGGCGTCGGCGTGGCGCACGGCGGTGGCGGCGGCGCTCGGCCGCGCGGCGCCGGCCGACGGGCTTGCTTCCAACGGTGGCGGCGGCGGCGGCGGCGGCGGCGGCGGCGACGGCAACGACGGCGGCTGGTCCATCACAGAGGCGGACATTGCGGCCGCCCTGCGGGCGACGCGCCCCTCCTCCCTGCGCTCCTCCTGGGTGTCAGTCCCCCGCGTCGACCGGGCCGACGTTGGTGGGCAGGCGGCGGTCAAGGCGCGCCTTCGCGAGGCCGTTGAGTGGCCGCTCACCCCCGCCGGCCGCGCTGCGCTGCGGCGGTACGGCCTCCCCACCCCCCAAGGGGCTCCTCCTCTTTGGGCCGCCCGGCAACAGCAAGACGCTGCTCGCCAAGGCGGTGGCCACGCAAGCGCGGGCCAACTTTATTTCTGTCAAGGGCGCGGAGTTGCTCTCCCAGTGGGTGGGGGACAGCGAGAAGGTGGTGCGGGAGACGTTCCGACGCGCCCGCGAGGCCGCCCCGTGCGTCATTTTTTTCGACGAGGTTGACGCGCTCGCGCCCTCCCGCTCGACGGGCGGGGGGGGAGGCAGCGGCGCCGAAGCGCGTGTGCTGGCGCAGCTGCTGGTGGAGATGGATGGCATTGACTCTGGTGGGGGCACGCCACCCCGTGTCCGACGCCCCCGCCGCGCCGGCGGTGTGGACGCGTCGGCCAAGCTGCTCAACAAGATGACCCTGGACGACGGGGCCGAGGCGCCACCGCCGGGCGCCGCAACGTCTGACGCTGGCAGCGCGTCGAGCGACGACAGCGGCGACACGCAGACGGACGGCAGTGGCACGGACAGTGACGATAGTGACGGCGACGGCGGCGCCGGCCACGTGGTGGTCATTGGCGCGACCAACCGGCCCGACTTGGTCGACGCGGTGGTGCTCCGCCCCGGTCGCATGGACCGCCTCGTGTACGTTGGGTTGCCCGACGCGGCCGCCCGCGGGGCCATCCTCACCATCCACGCGCGGGGGGTGCCCCTCGGCCCCGACGTGGACCTCCCCGCGCTCGTCGCCGGCCCCGACGCCGACGGTCTCAGCGGCGCAGAAGTCGCGTCGCTGGTGCGGGAGGCGGCGCTGGCGGCCATGGCGGAAGACCCGGCGGGCGCCCGCGTGGTCGCTACCCGCCACTGGGCAGCGGCGCTGCGGCGCGTGCGCCCCCGGACGGGGGCAGGGGTAATTGACTTTTATCGGAATTGGGTGGCGGCAGCCAAGGGCGTGATGGTCGACGAGACCTTTTGAGTGTGGGCGGCTTGCCGGCGCCTGCGATTGGGGGGCGTCAGCTTGTGCAGTGGCGGCAGGACAAGCCCGTGCGACGGCCGTGGGGCTGGCCTGTGCCGTGACGGCGGCGCTGGCAGCCGTGGTGGTGCCGTCGCTGGCTTGCGCCGCGGCGGCGTCGCTAGCTTTTGTTTTGACTGGCAGGGGCAGGGGTGGTGGGGGGCACGGCAAGAGGTGAGTCGGCCTGCCGTCTCCCCTCGTGGGCTGCGCCTCTCCCACGGAACGTGCGGCGTCTCGCGCGTCGTTTCGGGTTGCACGACCTCGTCGCCATGCGGTCGACCAAGCGCCGGGGGCACGCGAGTTCCCAATCCAATCCCATTTTGCCAATCACATCCCGTACGTTTGCCCGGTGGTCCGGTAGGGGGCGCCGGCATAGCAGCGTGACGCTTGGAATTCATGCAGGGCCTGGAGAATGCATACAGGGCATGGAGAATGCATAGAGGTGGCGCATGGATGTTGACGCTGTACATGTGGCGCGTTGCCGACGAGGGCCCCGTCTGGTTATGCATTTTTTTTTGCGCGGGTGTTTGTGGTTTTGCGCCTGCTCGGTGGCTTTGGGCCCGCTTCGTGGCCGCGTCCGTCCACTATGGCTTTGGTTCTTTCACGCTACTCGTGTGTGTCGCAAAACACAGGCTTTCTCTTCTCGGTGGCTGCGCACGCTGCCGGCGCTTCAGATCGACGGCTTCAGACAGACGACACGGGGCTGGCGCCGTGGCAGGCGCCCAGCAACTCGCGGCGTGCGGCTCTCCCTCTGCCAGCCGTTGCGCCGGTAGCGGGCCCGGCTGTGGCCGCGGCGGTGGACGTAGCGAGCCACACCCACGCCCCTCGTCGGGTGGAACTGGCGGCGGTTGCCCCTCGGCCTCTGTCGCGCCCGCCTGGTCGCCGTAGCAGCATCCAAGATGCCCACGGCTTCTCGGCGTACCTCGGTCGCAGTCGTGGTGAGGGCTCTGCTGTTGCGGCCGACGATGCCATCAAGTCGGGCGCTAGCTGGACGGCCTCGGCGCCTCGCAAGAGGATCATCAAAAAGCACCCGTCAGCAGCGCGGCCACTTCGCACTGGGAAGGACACTGGGGGCACGCCCGCCGTCGCGCCACCCGTGCCACCACTGTCCCTGTCGCCAGCGGCGGTCGCGGACAGACAAGTCCGCCCAGTGGGGGCAAAGCCGCGTAGCGTACCAGGCCCAACAAACAGTCCGGACAATGGGAGTGCCGCACCGCGTCAGTTGCTGGCGGCCATGGAGCAGCTGGCGGCGCCCGACCGCTGCGGCCGCCGGCATTGGGTCGGGTCTGCTGGAAGTACGTTTGCAGGTCGGGCGGTTGACCCCGCTCCTGCGTCGGAGGTAGACCCACCCTCCGAAGCTGCCCTGGACCGCCTGCTGCAGCGGGTGGGCGCGGAAGAGCAGCTGCTGCAAGCCCGCTGGTCGCACCTGTCGGCATTTCTCGGGGCCGCGACGGAGTATCGCGCCCTTCTTGCCGACTGTGAGCGGTGCCTGCGGGGCCTGTCGGCGTCTGCGACCAAGCTTCGCGACGATGTAGAGGTCACGCGGCGAGCGCTCGCAGGCGTGCCAGCAATGAGCGCGCAAGGGGCGTCCGCAGGGCCGCCTGCGACCACAGCATTGGTCAAGCCCCAAGCGCGCTGACGCTCTGTTCCCGTCGCAACGGCTGCCCTTTCGTCTCGGGTTCTATGCCTGGATGGAGCTCGGCACCACGGTGGACGCGCGGCACTGGGAGCAACAAGAACCAGTCGTTTCAAAGAACGTATGTACAAGTACGACAAACAAAAGGTCCTAGATGATTCTTGCACTCGATGGCCCATACAAGTCAAGCAGCCCAATGGCACAGGCCAACATCAGGGCCGAGTCCAAGTGTGGCTCCACCAGTAGGCCGTACTGGCTGGAAAGCCCCTGCTTGCTCAGCGTGAAGAGCGGCTCTCGATGTGGCGCGCCAAACACCCGACAGCCGCTGGACCAGGCGTCGCCGTCGACAGAAAAGAAAGGCGCCACCGAGGTGTTCTCGCCAAACCAACCGTACGACTGCGACCGGATGACGCGGTCGCTGCCGTAGATCTGGCTCGGGTCCCGCGTTAAGACCGTAACGACGCACTCGTTGGTGGTTGCGTTGTAGATGCGAAAATAGCGGGACCACGCCCCGTACAGCTTGATGTAGAACAGGGGAGTAGGCAGCGCGTTCGGAGGTGAGCCCGGTATGGGCATCAGCGACACCGTCCGCTTCTTGTTCTTCAGGAAGCGTGTGGACTGCACACCATAAGAGTGTGGCTTGCCACCAAACTGCAATGAGCATCAGCCAGCCCGGCCAACCAAGAGAGGCAGCACACGCATTCAGTGACAACGCAAGGAAAAAAATAAATGAAAGCGATAGCTCGCTTGCCACGAATCGGACCCCTGAACGTGAACAAAAATCCCGTACTGAGAGCACCCAACAGGAACGCTCGAGACCGGCCGCCGCACCTACCTGAACGACGAGAGTGTTGGGGATAGCACACAAGTCTTTCAACCGCATCAGAAACACCGCCTCAGCAGGCCGCACGCGCACGGGGAACGTCGCGTCCTCCGGCGCAGGGTGGGGCGCCCCCGCCGGGTTCATCGTCGCGACCGCCTTTTGGTATGCGCCCGTCTCGAAAGACATGGCGCCGGCGGAAAAGGCGGCCGTCGAGGCGGTGGCGGCCGCACGAGCGGCAACTGTACAGTGCTCCACGCACGAAAGCAGGGGGACGATTTGCCGTGCGGGCGCCGACGGGAACGGACGCGCAGAAGAGGTGGGCGCGGTGGACGTAGAGAGGCGGGAACAATAACAGCAAAGGCGGGAACAACAACAGCAGAGGCGGGAACAACAACAGCAGAGGCGCGCCACGGGACCACCAGAGTTTGGACTGCGCGGTGGGTGGTCCCATCGTGACATGCGCGGACAGCTGGTTCGTCTGGTATTGGCTGTCGAAGCTAATATATTCCACACGAATGTTGCAGGAGGTGGGGTTCCATCAGGGGCCCTCCAGGGTCCATCGCTTGGCCGCCTACCGACGATCGTCAGAGCAAACCCTGCAACGTCGGCCCCAAGTCATATTTGCGAAACGTGGCGCAACGTGGCGCAAACGTGTCTCATTATTAAGGAAATGGGGCCGGAACGCTCCCGCATCAACGTCTCCGAC
>Ga0115030_1001611_pt1 | contig 10193 bp, 17 predicted proteins | sample SidtaG_4_FD_87174 | JGI IMG/M metagenome (GOLD analysis project Ga0115030, IMG submission 87174) | Marine algal microbial communities from Sidmouth, United Kingdom - Sidmouth_Male1 metaG | ecosystem: Host-associated > Algae > Red algae > Unclassified | place: Sidmouth, United Kingdom | collected... | reverse complement strand
CCCCGGCGGCGCCCCCCCCCCTTTCTCCCCCCCCTGCCCCCTCCCCCCCCCTTTCTTGGCCCCCTTCCCCCCCCCCCCCCCCCCTCCGCACACCATGCAAGTCTCGCTGCACTCACTTATGCTTTTTCCCTTTATTTGTTCCACGTCTTTCCCCTTCCCCCCCCCCCAGCACCAGCCGGGGTGCTCATTCTTCTCTTCATCTGTTGTTAAGGCATCTGCCCGCTTCCGCTGTCGGCCTCCCCCTACGTGCGGCGGCGCACCGGGGGCTGCGCTTGTCTGCGTTGCTGACCATAGATTTGTTCTGAGAATAATATGGCAAAGATGAAGATACCGAGTGGGGACAGATAACAGGGAAGCAAAAACTGGTGAAGAGATAGGGACAGAACAACAACTGGGGAAGAGGGAAGGGGCCTAACGACGCGATGGTCAGAAGAGCGAAGGGACATAACGAGACGCCGCCACTACATTGCTGAAGCTCAAACATCTATGACAGCGTCACTCTAGCCACATGTGTAGAATTGGAGAAGCAGCTGGCTCGTGTGACGGATAATATCTGGACAAAGAGCAAATTGAGAACCACTTCACTGCGCAGGTATCCAGCTTGTGGAGGGTGGCGCTCCTGCTGGCGTGAGGACACTGTCCATCTCACTCCCACCTCGGCCGGGACCAGTACTATGCTTCACAGGCAGAGAGTGCTTTCCTTGTGTCAGACACGAAACAGGAGAGCATACCGAGCCCAGAGTGCGTGACCATCGTTTGCGTCCGCGAAAGAAGGCGGCGGCGGGACAAGATATGAACAATGCGCACTTCCCTCGGGTACGGAGGCGTCGGTATCATCCTGAATGGTGCAGAATCCCGCCAATCGCTGGATGATACGGAAGATATGGGCACACGGCATCATTTATTGCGTCTTTTCCTTCGACGTTGAAGCGGACAGATCAATGTTCACAGTCAGTATGTGGAAAGAGTGTTCCACTGGTGACTGCTGACGTGTTCCAACATTTTTCTATGTTCTCACAAGAAGTGGAAGCTTCGGTACCTGCTCCCTGCCCTGGGGGACCAACTTGTTGTCGTTGCGCCCAAAAGTGGAGAGTCCAGGCCTGACAAAGAGGCTTTATTATGCGTCTTATTGGCCCAGACAGCGACTGGCTTGACTGGGGTCTCTCCAGCTCTTGACGGAACGACCATAAAGGGGGACAGTATGATCTGGACTCGTGTCTTCATTACAGTGAACACGTGGTTGTTCGTGGCTTTTCTTGCGCAGTCTTCGCCTCGCCGGTGACCTATGTCAATGAACACCCCCCCCTCCTGCCCTCATCCCCCCTACCCTGACAGCGAGGCCAGGGGGCACGTACGGAACCATTTACACATACTCTATGATATGAGTTCGTTCTGTGGGGTCTCGTCACCTCGCAATCTTGACGTCGACATCTGAGCTGCGTCGCACACCGCAGTATTCCATCATGGACGTGTATGAATGGCGAAAAAGCAACAAGAAAGCATCATCCGTCTTCTTTCTTATTTACCGCTTATGCCTAGTGACTCACAGGGTACCTTTGTATGTCAAAACAAAACCGTCGCTGAGACCTACATTTTTCGGTATGATCGCTGGAGCTTTCTTGTTGCGTTGCATGCTGTCTTGATGTCTGGCCTAGCATAGAAACGCTATTTCCGCCATTCTACGCTCATTGATCCCCCAGAAGGACCATGTTCATGTGTGCGAGTGGTGTCACTGATCCTGTTTGCGCCAGAACGGGGCAGCAACACGCGCCCGTACCTCCAAATTGGGTTCCCTGTTTTAAGCATGGGCCCAGCACTTTCTGGCACTTTCTTACAGGGGCACTGTTCCACATCCTTTGAGAGTTTCTTTCCTGAAACAGCTGTCGATAGTAGTTGAGACGCGGTTGTCAAAATGTGAATATCCCCGTAACAGGTATACATATACACCGCATGTATCTGACACTGAGCGGTTTCGATGCGCTGGGTTGTGGCGGGCGTGTGCGCTGTTTTAGCGCGATGTGGTTTGCGCCTATATTTTTGGGCGGTCATTGGCTGCCGACAGCCAATCATGCCGCCGCATTGTGACTGCAGGTTGAATATTGACTGGGCGCTCTTTTGGGGTCGCCCCACTGTCGATTGCGCGAGCGCGGCGGACCGCGCGGTTCGCTCCAGGTTGCAGCGCGCGGGCGGCCGCTGGGCGCAGTGGGGGGCGAGCACCGCCGGCCGCTGAACGGGCTGGGAGGGGCGCACGGCTCGTCGCTGGGCTCGCTCCGAAACGGTCACCGCCGGCGACTGGGGGCGCTGGGCGGGCTGGACGCCCTGGGGGGGGGGCTCCGCCGTCCGCGAGGAGGGGTGGCTGGGGAGCTCGGCTGGTTGCTGGCCGCGTTGGCGGGTGGGCAACCACATGAAATTCCGGGCGCTGAGCGGGGCTGGCGGCTGATCACTTTTCGAGTTGCCGGGCGAAAATCGCCGGTCGCTGCGGGCGCTGGGCGGTGCTCGCGGCTGGTCGCTGGTCGCACTGGGGGGCGGGCACTACCGCCCGCTGGGGTCGCTGGGCGCGAGGCGGGTAGCTGGGTGCTCTGGGGGGTGAGCACCGCCACCGGCTGGGGGCGCTGGGCGGGGTGCGTGGCTGGTCGTTGGGTGTGTCTGTTGTGGAGCTGCGCGTTGCCGATTCTGTTGTCTGTTCTTCGTCCCTGTCGTCGCCCATCGTCATGGGCGGAGTCTCAGCGCAGCTTTTCACGTTAGGCGGTGCGTCGGGCGGCGGAGGGTGGCATTAAGCTGGTCGTCGGCCGTATACTTGGTCGCTATGGAGTGGACGTCGGTTTTAGTGTTGGGCACGATGGGGCGGTCGACGCTTAGGGCGTTGGTGTCCTTGGTTTGGACGCTCTGCGATTAGGTGGGGTCGTCTGGTGGCCAAAGAAGAGGTACCTGACTGGGTCCGGGGGGGGGAGGAGTGTTCCAAAGCCCAATAGCAGGAATTCGCTGGTATCTGCCATGTACACGTCGCTGACGTGCCCATGCTGTTTTTTTCACTTGGAGTCAGTGGATGGTTTTTGTTGTGTGGGGAGACAATGAAGAACATTTTTCTGTCTCTCGCATGACGCCTCTCCATAGGAATACAAACTCTCACTCCCCATCTACGTGTTCCCCATCCCGTCCACGTACATCTTCCGGTACCATCATGGCCACTCACTTGGCGTGAGCTCCGTCTAGACATATTTATTCATTGCGATGACATCGGATGAAGCCTGCTGGTAAGTGGTAAAGATGATGATGTTGCCTTGGTTCATCAGCCAGAGGTGGTGCTCCTGCCGGCAGGAAATGGAGTTCCGCTTCTCGGACGAGGATGTATTGATGCTCTTCATCGAGCAATATGAGTCCAAGTTCATCGCCTTGGTGCACGACACGTGGTTCTTCCGCCAGTGTAAGCGGTCCACGAAGAATAAGACGACGCGCGCGACGAGCGGCAGGCGGCACAAAGTTGTCTGAAGCGTTGCACAGAAGAAGTCATACACTCCCTGAGACGGAAACGTCGCGCCTCACTGCGTGATGAACTCGATAGGCTTCCGCTGCCCCTCGGACCCGTCCAGCACGACGACGCCGACGAACTTGGCGTGCGTCCAGGTGTGAAACGAGCAGAACGTGCCGCCCATGTACCTGTTCTCCTTTCCCATCAGATGGCTTCAGTGCGAATCATCGGTGGCCACCTGGGCGGTGCCGTAGAACAGTGAGACGGGCCGCAGCGCCAGGAAGTTGGGCACCCGCAACCCCGATAATAGGAAGTCCTCTGGGGACTCGTAGGTGATACCGCACGCTGCCTTGAAGGACGCCACCGACTCCGGAGTGTCCATCCACGTCGCGGTGTACTGGGCGATGGTTAAGCACGCGAGCGGGTGGGCGCTGGCCATCTGTGCCTCGGTTAAGTAGTCGATAGGGGATCCTGCACCGTCGCTGGGCGCCATCCCGTCGTCTCCGCCGGGTTGATACAAGTACTTAGCGGCTACAAAGAAGTCGTACGACGCCGCAGTGTCCTTCGGCGCCGTATATAGGTCCGCGAGCACGGAGCGGAGTTTGGTGTCACGCTCAAGTCCAGGTCCGAGGCAGGATACAGCGACGCGGAGCAGCCCCAGCTCGCAAAAGTCCGACCGGTCGAGAATGGCAGCCAGCTTGGTCGACGTAATGCGTTCGCTGCTCAGCACGTTGACGAGCGCGTCGGTGGCGCCCCAGTCCCCTTCGGGAGCCCAGACCACAAACGGGTCCACAGTCACCGCGCGCACGAAGTCGAAGCCCTTGAGCCTTTCCGCCGCCGTTGTCGTGATGCTCGGCTGCAGCCGGAAGAGCATGTCGGCCGCCACCGTGGTGCCTTTAACCCCATACGTATCCTCGAGCGCCGGCTACGTGAACAGCTCAGCGGACCGGGCGAGCGGTGCGAAGATGTCCCAGTACGTGCGGCATGGAGAGGAAAAGGACTCGCCGTCGACAGACACGCGGTCATCCGCGGACGTCAGCTCCTCATCGGAATCCTCCACCTCCGACTCGTAGAAGTCGGCCCCGCGCGCGCCAACGTCAGTACTTCCATCAGGAAACGGCGGCGGCAGACCATGTCGCAGTTGGCCGCGGTAGCCGAGCTGCGCTCTGGAATCCCTCGCCATCGAATCCGCGTCCCCTCCACGGGTACCGGCCGGTGCAGCAGGAGGGCTTTATGCCACCGCCGAGGGCCCCCCGATCTCCGCCGCCTCGATCTCAGTGACGGCGGTGTTGGGCGCTGGGCCGACCTCGGCGGGGCCCGCGCGCACAGCGTCCTGGATCCAGATGATGAGCGGCTCGGGCAGCCACTGGGACAGGTCCAAGTTGGTCGCCAGTACTTTTGGGAAAAGCGTGCGGGCCACGAGCTTGCAGCGAAAGAAGCGGCGCAGGAGCGTCTCCAGCGCAGGCCGCACCCCCCCGTCGACTATGGCGCAACATCTTCGCTCGGCCGTCGATGCCGACGTCCCGTGCTGTTCGAGCCCTGCGAGCGACTCCTCCCTGCCACTGAAAGAGACTATGCCAACCAGGGCCGACACAGTCATGACGTAGCCGCGCAGAGTCGTCATTGTCTCGAGAGTCTTAGAAGAGCCCGCCGCCGCCTTTGAAGCTGTGTTGAACTCGGAGCTCAGCGCCTTGGCGACGTCCGAGTCAGTGCCCACATGGGCTTGCACCCTCGTGCGCGGAACGGCGCTCGTGCGGACCCTGTGCCGCCGGAAGAATATCTCTTACTTGAGATTGTAGCCCAGCCGCAAGCCGTCAAAGCACACTATGTCGAAAACACCACTCGAGGAGACGCACTGCGCGCACGTAGAGCCGCCCAGGGGCAGACTCTTGATGACAAGCGACAAGTAGAGCGTCAGCGCCTTGCGAAAAATTCCAACGCTGCGCAATAGGCTTGAGTTCGGCGCGTACTTCTGCAAGGCTGTGAGTTTGATGTATCCCGAGCGCAAGTAGGAATAGGACCACAAGGAGCAGTCGCTTCGGGAAAGGTTGACCGCCAGCACCAATAAAAAGGCCTCGGAGTAGGCCTTGAAGGGCGACATGAAGACAAAGCCGTGCTCGCGACCGTGAGGAATAGCCCGCAGCAGACGATCTGGGCATCGCCACGATTAAACAGTGGCCATGACTGAGCAATCTTAGAACTCAATGCGGCACTCGTGCGCGATGCGCGGCTTGAGACGGCTCGGGCCTACAATGCAGCAAGGGAAAAGCGGCCAGGCGGGGAAGTCGAGGATGGGATCGGAAGTGGCAACAGCCTCAATCAGGTTGATGAACGTCAGATGCGCCGCGGTGGGCGGCACCAAGTCGCGCAACAGCGACGACTTGTGCACCTGCTATACGTGCGAGAATGGCATGCTGAGGTTGTCAAGGGAGACGGGATGGCCTCCCTTTATGGCCGAGTTGTCCTCCGGGAAGCGCATGCTGGGCGTTTCATCTTCGCCGTCGTCCGAGTCACCGTCCTCTCCCCCGGCCTACGCCGCGACTGAGGCGCTCTGGTGGATTCACTCGCCGTCGGCTGTCCGGAAGGAAAAGAAAACGCACCTCGTGGTGTCAGTTCGCCGCACGACGGCAAAATACCAGTCCCCTCCCCTCCAGAGACCTTACAGAGAGACGATCCGTACCGGATGGAAGTCCCAGCTGCGCGGGCCACCCGGCGCACCGACGACTCGAGAACCTCTAACCCATCCTCCAATGTCCTTCACGCCGCCGCCCGGACGGCATCGAGGGCCACCTTCATGTCGCGCGTCACCGGCGATTTCCGTCCCCGCCGTCGCCTCACGGCGCCCATGTTGGTTCCCGCCGGTGTTCCTTGCCCCCGGTGCTGCGTCCGGTTGGTGCCCTTCCTCGCTCTCGCCCCTTCTTTTTTCCGCCTCTACGTCCCCTGTCGCCCCTCTCTGTCGACACTCCTCCCTTCAAAGACCCTCCACTCTCGCTCTCCTCCATGCCGACACCCTCCCCGCTGGGAGCCCTTCCCGCTGGCACCAATCCGCTCCTGCGCCCTGCCCCGCTGGTGCCCCTCCCTGTGTGCGCCCCTCTCTGGTAGCACCGCTCCTTACTGGCGCCTCTCGCAGGTGGTGCGCCTCCCTGGCGTTGCCCTTCCCATGTTTTGCCCATCTCTTGTGGCGACCCTACCTCGTGGTTCGCCTTGGCGCCGTGCACGGCTGGATCCCCCCCCCCTGCTGGCATCCCTTGCCGCCGGCGCCTCTCGCTGGTGGTTCCTCTCCCTGGTGCTGCCCATTGGTCGTGGCACCCCTCTTTGGTGGCGCCCCTCCCTGGTGGTCCCCATAGGCGTCCGTCGCCGCTTGCGTCCCCCCCTTCTGGCATCCCTCCATGCTGGCGCCTCTCGCTGTGGTGCCCTTCCCTGGTGTTGCCCCTCCCTGGTGGCGCCCCTCGCTGCTGGTGCCCCTCCCTGATGACGCCCTTCCCCGATGGTGCCTCTCCGTGCTCTTGCGCCTCCCTGCTGGCGCACCTCCAAGCTGTCATTCGCATGCTGGCTCCCACCCATTTGGCACCCGGCGTTGGGAATACTGTTGCTTTCGTGGAAATGTTTGGCTGCACAAGATGCAAATAGATGAGCCCTTCCTGTTTTTGTCAGCCGTTTTCGTCGTGTGGCACCGTAGCATCAAAAAGTTCGACCAGTATGGTCGTGTATTTCTCTTCCAAGACAGACACAAGCGGGTCCTTTTTCTATCTCTCTCTCTGTGGTCCAATCAAATTAAAGCATTTGATGACCTCGGCTGACAATGCGCATCTTGATCAAGAGCGCTCTGATCAATGGGCCCCAAACCGCGCTCAACCGGCGCACCCAGTGCACGCCACCCCGCCGCGCTGGTGCGCACGCTCCCCCCACACCGCCACAGCCGTCGTCCCGTGCGGCTAGTAGGCGACGACGCTCGGGCTGGGCGGGTGCGCTGGGGGGCTCGGCGGAAGTGTCGGCGCCTTGCTTGAGCAGGTCGGCGGCGATGGTGGCCTCGCTGGGCGGGTGCGCCGCGGGCTCGGCGGGGATGTCGGCGTTGGCCGAGTGCGGCTCGCCGGCGATGGTGGTCGGTGCAGACGGGTGCACAGGGGAACCGGCTGGGGTCTCGGAGTTCAGAGAGAGCAATGCGGCAGCGTTGGTGGCCGGGCTGGGCGGCTGCGCGGGGTCTCGGCCGGGAGGTCGGCGTTTGCCGACGGCGGCTTTGTGACGTTGGTGCTGGGTGCCGGCCGGCGCGCTCGAGGCTGGGTGGGGGTGTCGGCGTTGGGCGCGGTATGATCGTAGGTACTTTGGCCGCGCTTGGGCGGTGCGCGGGGGACTCCGCGGCTGTGTCAGTGTTGGTAAAACGTGGTTCGGTGGTGTTATTGACAGGTGTGGGCGGGTGCGCGGGGGGCTAGGTGGGGATGTTGGCGGTTGGCAAGGGCGGCTCGGCGGTGTTCGTGGTCGGTGCGGCAGGGTGCCCGGCGGGCTCGGCTGACGTGCCTGTTCTGGACAGCGTCAAGTCGGCTGCGTTGGCGGTCGAGCTGGGCGTGTGCGCGGGGTCTCGGCGGGGTTTCCGCGTCGGACAACGGAAAGGCGGTGCGTTGACTGTCGGGCTAGGCAGGTGCGGGGGGTCTTGGTGTGAGTGGCGGCGCATGGAAAGGGCGGCTTTGCGGAATTGGTGGTCGATGTGGACGGGTGCGCGCGGTCTTCACGGGGGTGTCAGCGTTTGCCAAAGGCGGCTTTGCGTCATTGGTGGTCGGTGTTTCCTAGTGCGCGAGTGGCAGCGTGGCGGTACCGCCGGTTGACACCGGCGGATTTGTGTGGCTGGTGAGCGGGGTGACCGGGTGCACGGGGGGATGGGTGGGGGTGTAGGTGTTGGGGATGGTGTGGTCGTCCGTGCTGGGTGTCGTGCTCGGTCTGTGAGCGGGGGAGTCTATGGTTGTGCCAGTGTTTGCGACATGTGAGTCGGTCGTTTTATTGGTCTGTGTGCGCGTGTGCTCCGGGGGCTAGGTGGGGACGTCGGACGTTGGAAACGGCGGCTCGGCTGCGTTGGTGGTCGGTGTGGGCGGGTGTACGTGGGGCTCGGCGGAGATGTCGGAGTTGGACAACGGCAAGTCGTCGGCATTGGCGTTCGGACAGGGCGGGTGCGGGGAGTCTCGGCGGAGGTGTCGGGGTTCGGCGACGGCCGCTTTGCGGCGTTCGTGGTCGGTGTGGGCGGGTGCGCGGTGGGCTATGTGGCCGTGGCGTCGTGCGGCAAGGGCGGATCTGCGGCTGTAGTGGTCGGTGTGACTGGGTGCGCGGGGGGCTGCGTGCGGGTGTCGGCGCTGGGCACGGTGTGGTAGTCGGTGCTGCGGGCCAGGATGGGTCGGTGGGCGGAAGACGCTGTCGTTGTGTCACCCTCTGTAACATGTGGGTCTGCGGTGTTATTGGCCAGTGTTGGTGGGTGCTCGGGGGGATAGGTTGGGACGTCGAACGTTGGCAAGGGCGGCTCGGCGGAGTTTGTGGTCGGTGTGGGCGGGTGCGCGGGGGGCTCGGCGGAGGCTCTGGCGTTCGGAAATGGCAATTCTGCGGCGCCGGCGGTCGGGATGGCCAGGTGCGCGGGGTCTCTGAGGGGGTATCGGCGTCTGTCGAGGGCGGCTTTTGGCATTGGCGATCGGTGTGGGCGGGTGTGCGGAGTCTCAGAGGAGGTGTCGGCCTGTGCCAAGGGCGGCCTTGCGTCGTTAGTGGTCGGTGTCACCGCGTGCGCGGGGGGCTGGGTGGGGGTGTCGGCGTTGGGCACGGTCTCGTTGTCGGTGCTATGGGCCGAGCTTGGTCCGTGCGCGGGGGACTCGGTGGTTGTGTCAGATTTTCTGAATTCTGGGTCGGTTGTTGTAGTGGTCTGTGTGCGCGTGTGCTCGGGGGGCTGGGTGGGGACGTCGGACTTTCTCAGGAGCGGCTCGGCGGCGTGGGCTGCTGGTGTGTCTAGGTGTACTGGGGGCTCGGCGGAGGTGTCGGCGTTAGCCAATGGCAAGTAGGCGGAGTTGGCGGTCGGGCTGGGCGGGTGCGCGGTTTTTCGGCGGGGATGTTCGCGATTGCCGAGGAGGACTCTGCGGCGTTGGTCGTCAGTGTTGGAGGGTGCGCGGGGGGCTGGGTGGGGGTGACGCCGTCTGGAAAAGGCCGCATTGCAGCGTTGATGAACGATGTGACCGGGTGGGCGGGGGGCTGGGCGGGAGTGTCAGCGTTGGGCACAGTCATGTTTCGGTGCTCGGGTCGGTTCTTGGCCGGTGCGCGTGGGACATGTAGTGGATCTTGCCCTCACAGCCGCCGGGGTATAACCCCGTCGGAAAAACCAGCACAGGATGCGGAACGCTACGCCAGAGTCGCAACGCGAACGCCGGGATCACTGGGCGCGAAGCGCACCAAAACGACGGAAGTAACGCAAATTCTACGATGATTTATTCGAACACGCACGATGACCCCAAAGCATACTCTCATATACCCTCAGAGACAAGACGCAGGACCTGCACAATCCCAAATCCCTGGCGCTACCATGGGGGGACCGGTACCCAACGGGCCACGGTCTCACGCCCGGGCCTCTAGTGGCCCTTGCCCAGCATCCCTGACAGCCCTTCCACTGGAAGGGGACCCCCGCCCGTCTCGGGCGGAAGCAGGAAAGTCACTAAGACTTCCTAGATTTCAGGATTTACCCAAAACCAATACCTCGGGACTT
>Ga0115030_1001609_pt1 | contig 10196 bp, 11 predicted proteins | sample SidtaG_4_FD_87174 | JGI IMG/M metagenome (GOLD analysis project Ga0115030, IMG submission 87174) | Marine algal microbial communities from Sidmouth, United Kingdom - Sidmouth_Male1 metaG | ecosystem: Host-associated > Algae > Red algae > Unclassified | place: Sidmouth, United Kingdom | collected... | reverse complement strand
GTTTTATTGAGGATTTTTTTAAAACATGAAATTCTTAGTTAATTAAGATATTAATAATTAAAATAATACAATAAAAAATAGTTCTGTAGTGGTCTTTATTTGGTACAATTAATATCATAAATTTAGGTAAAGTTATGTATTTATCAGAATTTGAAGGATTGTTCTATATTTTTAGAACAGCCTTCCAGTTTGTTTCTGATATAATATCCATTTTTAAAAAAAATAAGTGATGAGTTTTCTCCTTTTAATTATTATCTAATATTTTTAATAATTAAGCTATAGATTGTATCTTTGCACCTCAATTTTAACATTATAGTTAATTAAAATTCAGTAGAATGTCTGACATTACCATTAAGATTAAAGATAGAGAAGGAGTTGTTCACGAGTTACAAGCCCCAACAGATATGGCAATGAACATCATGGAACTTTGTAAAGCTTATGAGTTGCCCGTAGAAGGTACTTGTGGCGGAATGGCTATGTGTGCATCATGCCAATGTTATGTTTTATCAAATCATAATTTACCAGAAAAGCAAGACGCAGAAGAAGATATGTTAGACCAAGCGTTTTATGTGGAAGATAATAGCCGTTTAGGATGTCAATTACCTATAACAGAGGAGTTAGACGGATTAGAAATTGAGTTAGCTCCTGAGAGCGAAGCTTAAATTTAGAAATATTACTGCCAAAAGCTCTCCAAACAGGAGAGCTTTTTTGCTTTAAACAGATTGCTGTTTTTTTAAAACTAAGAGAATACCAATTGCAATCTATTTGTTGTTAATTCTTAATTTGTATCTTTACAATCCAAAATTTTTGGAACCTTTAAATCAATGCGTTATGGTAAAAATTGGTGATATAGAATTGTGTGATTTCCCTTTGTTGTTAGCACCTATGGAAGATGTAAGCGATCCTCCATTTAGAGCTTTGTGTAAAGAGCAAGGAGCAGACTTGGTGTATACAGAATTTATATCATCAGAAGGATTGATTCGTGATGCTGCTAAGAGTGTTAAAAAACTAGATATTTATGAAAAAGAGCGTCCTGTTGGAATTCAGATTTTTGGTGCTAATTTAGAATCTATGTTGCGTACTGTTGAAATTGTAGAACAGTCTAAACCAGATATTATTGACATTAATTTTGGATGTCCTGTTAAAAAGGTAGTGAGTAAAGGTGCAGGTGCAGGAATTTTAAAAGATATTGATTTGATGGTTTCTTTAACCAAAGAAATGGTCAATCATACCAAATTGCCTGTAACCGTAAAAACCCGTTTGGGTTGGGACGATAGTTCTATTATGATAGAAGAAGTTGCAGAACGTTTGCAAGATGTAGGGTGTGCTGCCATATCTATTCACGGTCGTACAAGAGCTCAAATGTACAAAGGAGATGCAGATTGGACTAGAATTGCAGCGGTTAAAAACAATCCTAGAATGTACATTCCTGTTTTTGGAAATGGAGATGTTACTACACCAGAACGTGCTGTAGAAATGAGAGACGATTACGGTTTAGATGGTTGTATGATTGGGAGAGCTGCTATTGGAAATCCTTGGTTTTTTAAAGAAGTTAAACATTTTATGGCTACAGGAAAACATTTACCAATTGCATCTATTGCGGATAGGGTAGAGGTGGCTCGTAGGCATTTAGAAATGGAAATTGCTTGGAAAGAAAATGAGATTCAGGCTGTAATGGAAACGCGTAGACATTACGCAAACTACTTTAAAGGGATTAAAGATTTTAAATCTTATAGAATCCGTTTGGTAACAGAAGAAACTGCACAAGGAGTATATGATGTAATGAACGAAATTTTAGATCGTTTTGGAGATGTAAATGCGACTAATTTGATGCAGAAATAAGCTTTGCTCTTACTTTATAAAATTAACCTGTTTTTATTTAAGGATTAATAGAATTTCTAAAATTAAAGGTAAGCATTCATTATACAATGGTTGTGCTTTGTATTGATAGAGTTTTTACCTAATACACAACAAATTTGTAAATCAGAATAAATAAAGAGCAATAAAAAACTACTTAGTTAAATATTTTTTAGAAATACGACCACTTGCTAGTAAACTAGCCAAAGCACCAAAAACAACAATGGTAAAGCAAACAATCCATATGTTTTGCCATTCAAAAGAAACAGGATAAGCAATGGTTGGAGTGATCATAATCAGTTCAAAACTAATTTGTAAATAGATGATACATACACCCAAGGCTAAACCTATTATCATTCCTATAATATTTAATAAAAAACCATAGATAGAGAATATTTGTCTGACAGCTTTAATGGAGGCTCCCATATTTAAAAGCGTGTTAATGTCTTTCTTTTTATCTACAATTACCATAATAATGGTTCCGCTAGTGTTAGATAGTACCATAACTACTACCAACAAAGAAACTAAGTAAGCAATTAATTTCTCAGAATTTAAAATTTTATAAAAAGAGCTATTTAACTCTTCTCTTAATACAATTTTATGGTTTGGTAAGTTGGTTTTAAGATAGTTAAAAGTTGTGTTTATATCAGCAGTTTTGATATCTATATAACTAACTTCATTATTTTTTTTACCTAATAATTTTTGACTTAAAACCAAAGGCACATATACATACTGATTACTGTCTTGATTTTGATTAGAAACAACCCCTACAATTTGGGGCTGAATATTTCTAAACGCATTTCTTGGGTTGGATATATATCCTTTTCCTGGTTTGGGTACAAATGTTTTTAACTGGTCTGTATACACATTCAATTCCAATTCCTTTGCCAATTTGTAATCGGTAATACAACTATTGGTGCTTAATGGAGAAAACCATTCACCTACCATTAATAAAGAGTCTATAGAAATTACTTTGGTAAACAAACTGTCTACACCTTTTATGTAAGCAATGGCTTCTTTATCTTCATTTTTAAAAAAAGCTCTTTCTTCTAAAATTTGAGTATAAGTAATTGTTTTAGAACTTTTAAAAATAACGTCTTTAATGTCATCTGAGGGAACAAAGGTTTTTCCTTGTAAAGGCAAAATACGTATGTCTGGAGTGTTTACATCTAAAATACTAAGACTAAAATCTTTAATTCCAGAAAAAACAGAAAGTACAATAAAAAGCGCCGTAGTTCCAGCAATTACACCCAAACACGCTAATAAAGTAACAATATTGATGATATTGTTACCACTTTTAGATTTTAAATATCGTTGAGCAATATACAGCGGAAAGTTCAAGAACTATGATTTTTTTCTTTTTTCTAAAACTTCGGGATTGTGAATAGGGTTCACGTCTTTTCCTTTTAAAGAAGCATCAATGTTTTCAATATAATCTAAAGAATCATCTCCAAAAAACAACAAATTAGGCATACGTCTTAACTGATTTTTAGTGCGTTGAGACAATTCATGACGAATAGGAACAGTGTTTGCTGTTACAGCTTTTATAATAGCATCTCTTTTGTCTGAAGGAAATACACTTAGATAAGCTTTAGCCTGACCTAAATCTGCAGTTACACTTACTTTAGATACAGATATAATGACACCTCGCAGTCCTTCTCTAGCATCTGCCTGTAAAACTTCAGCCAAATCTTTTTGAATTACTCCTGCAATTTTCTTTTGTCTGTTTGTTTCTTCCATACTGCAAATATACAATTTAGAATTTCTAAAAACAGGAATAAAAGTTAAGAATTAATCCTTAAAAACTTGATAAAAATCCTGTATTTGATAAGAATTTTAGAAAACAAGATAAGTTTTCAATCGTCAATCTTTAATTTTTAATTTATACGTAGTACCTTGCAATTAAATTATTTAATTTACCCCATGTCTACATCTTTTGAAAAATATCAAAAAAGACGTTTGTTAGCCTCTTATCTATCGGTAGTATTAAGTATTACTATGGTGTTGTTAATGCTAGGTTTTTTAGGATTAACGGTTTTAAAATACAGAAATTTGAGTGGGTATTTTAAAGAAAAAGTAGTTATAACCTTGTATCTTAAAAATAAGATGAGCAAAAAAGAGCTAGGGGATTTAAAAAATATATTAGAGAAAAAAGAGTACATTAACACTTTAAGTTTTGTTTCTAAAAAGCAAGCAGCCGTAGAATTTAGTAAAGATATTGGTGAAGATTTTTTAACTTTTTTAGGAGAGAATCCTTTAAAGAGCTATTACCAAGTAGGTTTAAAAGCAGATTTTGTAAGTCCAGCACAACTGGTATTTATTACCAAAGAACTAGAAAAAAATAAATTTATAGAGGAGGCTGCTTATGATGCTCCCTTGGTAGATTTGTTAACCAAAAACATAAAAACCATTGGCTTATGGTTAATTGTAGGAGCTTCCGTTTTAGCTTTTATTGCTATTTTATTGTTAAACAGTTCTATCAGATTGTCTATTTATTCTAAAAGATTTACCATTAAAACCATGCAAATGGTTGGAGCAACCAAATCGTTTATTAGAAAACCATTTATTTGGACAAGCGTGCGTTTAGGTTTGGTAGGAGCTTTTATAGCAAGCTTATTACTATTAGCTTTTTGTTATAAAGTAGATAACAAATTACCTGCACTAGAGTTATTAGACGATAAACAGGTTTTAGGAATAGTAATAGGAGGAGTTTTTTTTGTATCGTTTGTAATTACTGCATTTAGCTCGTTTTTGGCAACACAACGATTTTTACGTTTAAAAACAAATCAACTTTATATTTAAGTATGAAAGAAAAATTTGCATCCAACTTTGTGTTTGGTAAAAAAAACTACCAAATCATGATTTTAGGTTTGATAGTTATTGCGGTAGGGTTTATTCTAATGTCAGGAGGAGCTTCTGACGATCCTAACGTCTTTAACAATGAAATATACAATTTTAGAAGAATTAGATTGGCTCCAACTTTGGTGCTGATTGGTTTTGGAATTGAAATCTGGGCTATTTTAGCAAATCCTAATACATCAAAAAAATAATATGGGGTTTTTAGAAGCTATTATTTTGGGAATTATTCAGGGATTGACCGAATTTTTACCCGTATCGTCTAGTGGGCATTTAGAGCTGGCAAAATATATTTTAGGAGATACATCTGTACCCGAAGAGAGTTTAACTTATACTGTAGTATTGCACTTTGCAACTGCGCTAAGCACCTTGGTGATTTTTAGAAAAGAAGTAGCTCAAATTTTTAAAGGCTTGTTTCAGTTTAAAATTAACGAGGAATTCTTTTTCTCCTTAAAAATTATTCTTTCTATGATTCCTGCCGTAGTGATAGGTTTGTTGTTTGAAGAAGAATTAGAATCTTTTTTTGGAGGTAAAATACTTTTTGTAGGGGCTATGTTACTAGTAACAGCGGTGTTGTTGTTGTTAGCAGATAGAGCCAAAACAACCAATAAGGATGTAACTATTGGAAGTTCCATAATTATAGGTATTGCCCAAGCTATTGCCATGTTACCAGGTATTTCTCGTTCTGGAGCTACTATATCTACATCAGTATTGTTAGGTGTTGATAGAAATAAAGCTGCAAAATTTTCTTTTTTAATGGTAGTTCCATTAATTGTAGGAAAAATAGCCAAAGATCTTTTAGGAGGAGACATACACTTTGCATCCGAAGAAATAGGACCTATGGGAGCTGGTTTTATAGCTGCATTTGTAGCTGGTTTGTTAGCCTGCCAATGGATGATTGCTTTGGTGAAAAAAAGTAAGTTGATTTATTTTTCTATCTATTGTGCCATTGTTGGTATTATAGCCATTACTTATACATTTATAGCTTAAATGAAAACATTAGAAGAATACAAGCAAGGACAAGTTTTGCTGATAGAAAAGCCTTTGCATTGGACATCGTTCCAAGTTGTAAATAAATTGCGTTGGGTACTTAAACAGCATTACAGTATTAAGAATATAAAAGTAGGGCATGCGGGTACTTTAGACCCCTTAGCAACAGGTTTGTTGATATTGTGTACAGGAAAGTTTACCAAAAAAATAGATACCTATCAAGCGCAACATAAAGAATATACAGGTACCATTACTTTAGGAGGTACCACACCCAGTTATGATTTAGAAACAGAGGTAGACAAAACCTATCCTATAGAACATATAACCAAAGAAATGATTCATAAAACTACAGAGCAATTTGTAGGAGAAATCGATCAAATTCCGCCTATTTTTTCTGCGATTAAAAAAGAAGGTAAACGTTTGTATGAACTAGCTAGAGAGGGTAAAACAACAGAAATAAAATCTAGAAAAATAACCATTTCTGAGTTTGAAATTACAAATATTGAGTTTCCAAAAGTACATTTTAGAGTGGCATGTAGCAAAGGAACTTATATACGCTCTTTGGCTTATGATTTTGGTTTGGCATTAAATTCAGGTTCTCATTTATCTGCATTGCGTAGAACTAAAATTGGAGATTTTAAAGTAGAAGATTCTATCTCAGTCAATCAATTTTTAAATGACTTTGGTTTAGAAAATATTAAAGAGAAGTAGATGTAAAAAAATAGATAGTAAAGAGAGCATACGCAAGTAAGCTCTCTTTTTTGTTATATTAGTTTTTCAAAAAAAATACTATGAAAAAATACATTTACGGAATTTGTTTTCTTTTTACTGTTTTAGTTACTGGTCAAGAGTTAAAGACTAAAAGGATAAAAGAGAAGGTAGCTGCTTTTCCAAAAACAAAAAGAATTTATGAAGTCTTAAAAAATGATGAAAATCTAAGACACGGTATTTATCAAGAATTTTATAAAAAGACATTAGTTGTGGACGGAACCTATCACAAAGGTCTAAAACATGGAAGTTGGGTTTATACCGATCCAACAGGAGCGTATTTACAAAGAGGAAGTTTTAAAAACGGAAAAGAAGTAGGTGTATGGGAGACTTCGTTTTTACAGGGATCTAGTAAGGAATATTACAACAATAAAGGTGTTTTGGATAGTGCTTTTTATTATGATGAAAATAAAAGAAAGATTTCATCTTATATATATGATCAATTGACAAATAGCTCAGTAGATATTGAACTATATAATAATGGATTTAAAAAAATTAAAAACAAACAGGATTCTATCTTAAAAACTAAAATACTGTATCCTAATGGGCAGTTGTTTCATGAACAAAAAGAAATAAAAGATAAGTTAATTTGGGTTTCTGATTATTATAATAAAGAGGGAGGAGTTCATAGAAAATCGAATTTTAAAAATGGTGAAGGAGCATTGTTTACATTTTATTTAAGAACAGATAAAGAAGATATGTTTATTGTTAAAACTGAAGTTTTTTATAAACAAGGTGTGCCAAATGGAATTTATACGAAGTATAATAAAGAGGCCAAATTAATAGAACAAGGTACTTTACTAAATGGAAATAGAATAGATAAGTGGAAGATTTGGTTATACAAAAAAAAGGAATTTTTTTATACAAAATACAAAGAAAAAAAGAAGTATTTGGATAGTGAAAAAGTTAAAGTTTATGATGATATTCCTTTTGCTATAATTCAAAATCCAACATATTTGTTTGGAGATTATAAAAAAAAGAATCCTGAATATGCTAAAAGCAGGTTTACAAAGATGGTAAACAAGCATGTGAGTTTAAATTTAGATCTTTATAAGATACGTAAATATGTAACCAGTGACAGTGGGATTTGTAGAATGTCTGCGATGTTTAAAATTAATAGATATGGGGAAGTTACGGATGTAAAAGTAAGAGCTACTAGTCCAATAATAGCTAAAGAGTTAAAATTAACACTTCAAAAAATGGCAACTTTTGTACCAGCTAGTCAAAATGGTAAATTAGTAAATCTATTATTTGTACAGCCTGTTGTTTTTAGGCTTAAAAAAAAGAAAGAAAAAGACCCATTTGCAGATTTAAATAAAAGACCAAGAAACTTTTAAAAGTGTTTATGACACCCCATAACAAAAGCTACTAGCTAATATAAAAATAGATAGTAAAGAGAGTATACGAAAGTATGCTCTCTTTTTTGTTATATTAGTTTTCAAAAAAATTACAATGAAAAAATACATTTATGGAATTTTTTCTTTTTGTACGGTAATTGTGAGTCAGAATTTAAAATTCCAAAAAGGAGAGGATAACGGTTTGGCTATGCGTAGTTTGGGGTTTTTAAACGAGTAACTTTCAATTTACTACTAATTTTATTTAATGCTAAAAACTTTAATATTAGCATATTACCCAAATTACGTATAGCCTTTGTTGTGCTTTCGTACTTTATTCTCCGTTTACTTCAAAGTCATCTTCTTCATTAATATTTTCAGGAATAACATAATGCTTATCTATTCCCCAACGACTGATTATCCAATCTTCTATAACTACTCTTCTTGTTTTGCAACTTTGAGCAGTCCAATTATCAAATTCGGCAATTTTTCTTTCTTGTCTAATATCAGAATTTGAGTAGCAATGTCCTGCTCCTGGATTGCCTTTTTTTCTGTCAAAATCAAAATTCAAATAGTGAGAATTATCTTTTGTCAGTATAAGATTTGAAATATCGTGTATGTACGTTCCAAATTCTTCATCTGACCAGTTTTGTTTCCAAACAGAATTATCTTTTGGATTTTGAGGTAAGATATGTTCAATTGTAGCATCAGATAAGTCATTCCAATTCAATTTTGGACTTACATCTTTACCTTCATTTTTTAGTAACCACAATTCATACTCATAGAGTGAATATTTTAAAAGTCGTCTTGAATAATACCAATTTGATATATTTCTAACCTCGTCTCTAAAATTATTTTCATTTGAATACCAATTAACAGCACCATAAATCCAATTTATGACATCATCAATCTTATGTTTTTCTGTGAAAATTTCAGAAGCCCATCTATAAAATGAAGATAATGCTGTATTGCTTCTTTTACCTTTCCATAAGAATATTCTAAACGCAAAATTTTCAAGAACTTTTAGAAGCCCAATATATTGTTTATAATCTATTTTTTCTGTCTTGTATTTTATTCTTGTTGCGACCATTAAAGGAAGGAAATTAGCAATATTCCCAGCATTTCGTATTTTTGTTAACCAAATATATTCTTCCTTGTTTTTATTAGTTTTTGTTGGTTTGATAATTTCAGAATAATGTTTAGAAACTTCTGCTAAACCATTGGTAAAGTCGTAGATAAATTGCTTTGTGTCATTTTCGGACTTTATAGAAAAGTCTCTTAAAGGAATTACATCATTCCCTTTAAATCCACTATAACCTTTCCAATTTTTCGGAGTATGTGATTGATACAATATCCAAGCAATTCTTAAACATTGATTTTCGCTACCATTACAATCGGCAATATTCGTATAGATTTCTTTCCAAGACTTATTTATTGTATTTGTTAAATCTTCTTTGTCACTTGGGTCATTTACATTTCGATAAACCCAATACATTAAATAATTTTTTAATAATTCAAGTGCTGACAAATCCTTTCCCCTTGAATTCATTAATTCAAAAGTCATTCCTATTTCACTTTCAATTTCAATCGGATAGAATGAAAAATTCAATTTTCTAATTATTGCGTCAAACAAATCTTGCAAATAATCATTCGCTTTATTTTTTCTTTCTTTTACTTGTGTTGTAATGTGACTTTGAAGATAATTATATCCTTCTAATAATCTTTTTTGATGTACAGTTTTCACCTTTGTATTAGGTGTTCCTGTATTTATTAAGTCATAATAAAAATCAGAGGTGTCATTATTAAGCCTTAATTTACTTTTTACCCCATTTTTTAAGAAATTAGGGATTTCTTGCTCAAATTCAGTTTCTCCACATTTAATTAACTCTCGTAAAATTATTGATAAATACAAACTACAAGTAGTAAGCCTTTGTTGTCCATCTACAACATCAACTACTTCAAGTCTCTTTCTCCCGTAATTTTCAGTTGGTTTATCTACTGGTTGATAAATTACAATTGTCCCTGTGTAATGACTTATTATTTTATCATCAATTAATGCGTCAATATCTTGCGTAAAATCTTTTAACTGTTCTTCTTCCCAAGCATATCCTCTTTGATAATCTGGTATTTTAAATAATTTGCCTTCTAATAAATTTGATAATGTTTTCTTTTCCATATGTTATATTCCTTATTATTTATTGTCTAATTGCAAAGCTAAATCCTATACGCATCAAAGAGTATCGCGGTGTATTTATTTGTATGAAGCACAACTAATTTTTTAAAACATTCTACTATACCAAGTATCTTCTGCGGGTAACTCCCAGTTAGTATCTAATTCTTCCTTGGTATTAATCAAATGGTCAAAAACAATAGTGTTTGTGTTAACACTTT
>Ga0115030_1001607_pt1 | contig 10201 bp, 8 predicted proteins | sample SidtaG_4_FD_87174 | JGI IMG/M metagenome (GOLD analysis project Ga0115030, IMG submission 87174) | Marine algal microbial communities from Sidmouth, United Kingdom - Sidmouth_Male1 metaG | ecosystem: Host-associated > Algae > Red algae > Unclassified | place: Sidmouth, United Kingdom | collected... | reverse complement strand
GCGCCGGGCCCCGCGCGCGGGGGGGGGGGGGCGGGGGGGGTGGCCCCGGCGGGGGGGGGGGGGGGGGGGGGGGGGGGGGGGGGGGGGGGGGGGGGGGGGGGGGGGGGGGGGGGGGGGGGGGGCGTGGCCACCGGCGAGCCCACTCGGGCGACCACAGCCGGCCGTCCATGGTCACTGGCGGCGGGGGTGGGAGCGACGGGGGCGCCAAGGCGTCGGACCTGGCGTCCCCACAAGCGACCGTCTCGTCGTCGGGCTCGAGCGTCGGCGACAGCTTTGCGCTCGTCCCCGCCAACGGCTCTGCTGGCGGCGGCGGTGGTGGCGTCGGCAATGGCAGCAGCGGTAGCACGACGGTCAATGGCAAGGCCAAGGGCCTCGCCGCCCTTGGGGGCGCGGGTGAGAGCGGCGTCGGCGGTGGCGGCGGTGGCGGCGTGGCGACGACGATGGGCTTTAGCCACCCCCACACGCGCAAGGTCATGCTCGGCCTGCTCGTCTTCCAGGACATTATGATTGGGCTCATCCTTGCGCTGCTGCCGACGCTCGGCGGCACCGCCACGCAATTTTTGGAGGAGTTCCTGTCGGCGGGCTTGCGGCTCGCGCTGTTTGTCGTCTTGTCGTTGATCGTGTCGGAGTTCCTGCTCCCCGGCGCGGTCGACCGCTTGGACCGGTGTGGCAGCCAGGAGGTGTTTACGCTCGGTGTCGTGGTCCTCGCGTTGGCCTTCTCCTACCTGTCGGAGCAGCTCGGGTTGGCGATTGAGCTCGGCGCCTTTGTGGCCGGCCTGATGCTGTCGGAGAACCGACACAAGCTCAAGGTTGAGGGCTCCATCCGCACCATCCGGGACCTCTTCACCGCCATCTTTTTTGTCAGCATCGGTATGATGATCCACTGGCGGTACTTTGTGGCCAACAGCGGGCGGATGGCGACCCTCCTGGTCCTGGTGCTCGTCGTCAAGTCGACCATCATGGCGGGGGTGACGTGGGCGTTTGGCCGCGTGCCCCTGCGCACGGCCGTTGGGTGCGGGGTGTCGCTCGCGCAAGCCGGCGAGTTTACGTTTGTCGTTGCCAACAAGGGGCAGAGCCTACAGCTGTTTTCGCCGTCCGAGGCGCGCATGATTCTCGGCGCGACGGCCATCTCCATGCTCGTCACGCCGGCGCTCGTGCGTTGGGCACGGCGGTTTGCGCCGTCCCCGCCCACGGCGTCAACGTCTTGTGGGCTGCCGGCGGGACATGTGCGGGAGGTGGAGAACTGCGTGTAGTGGAGGAGAGCAGGAAGGGTTGGGCCACGCGGTCTGGCGTCTCGGCCAACTCACTGTGCCACGTGCTGGCTCTTTTTCCTATGCTTCCCGCTCTCTCTTGCTGTTGTCGTCGCTTGGCACTCCTCAACCCCTGGTTGAAGTGAGGTCAATCCCTGTGTATTGGCCCAGATACAACGTTGACTTGCTTGGTCACCCGCACCCTTTGACCTCTGTTGGCTTTGTTCTGGATGCCTACGCTTTACATTTTGACTCGTACCGCAATAGCAAACAGCGACGACATGCAAGAGGTGAGCTTCTCTACAACATCGTACCAACAAGAAACGAGTGCATGCCAGCCCCGTGCTCGGTTCAACTCAGTTAATCACGCGCCGACCGCACCCACAATGTACACGCTACGCGAGCGCATGGGCGCTCGGCCGCCCCGCAAAGCGGATCAGCTTGCGGTTGCCGGCGGCGCCCCCAGCGGCCGGCGGCCGCCCAACGGCAAACCGCACATAGTCGTCATCAAAGATGGAGATGCGCGCCTTGGTCTCCCGCGCAAAGCCAACCTCTGTCGAGACGCGTCGCTGCGTCGGGATGGGGGTCCCCGCCCGAGGTGGCGCCGTCGGCTTCTCCTTGGCCGCCACGGGTGGTGGCGCGTACCGCTGTGGCGCGGGGGTGCGGGCCGTGGACCGTTTGGACACGCTCACGGCCGCCTCCTTGGCAACACTCGCTACGGCGGCCTTGGGAACGTCCGGCGCCGTCTCGGCCGTCGAGCCCGTCACAGTGGTTTCCGCGTCGACCGCCCGTCGACGACGGATGCGGGCGAGCGTGCGGCGCAGCGCGTTGCGGCGCGTCGCACCCCAGCGGTAGCGCCGGCGGCGGGCGGGGTCCGTGCGCCCCCCGCGGCCGACCCCCCCCGGCCCGAGGGACACGCACCCAACCGTCTCGCCGACGGCATCCGTCGGCTCGGGGGTGGGCCAGCTCGCGCCTGCCACCGACGGCAGCTCCATCGTGAGCTCGTCGTCAAACACGCGGAAGGCATGCGACTCGTCTTGCTGCGTGTCACGGCGTTGGAGGAGATAGGCCATGGCCGACTTGTTGTGCTCGCCGCCCGCCCGCCACCGGCGGCGCGCGACCGCCCGCGCGTCGATGCTTGCATCGGTGGAGCGGCGGCCTTCGGCCGACACGGTCACAGACGCCCAGGTGATGGAGGAGCCCATGCTCGCGTCCGTGTGGCGGAAGCCTCCGCTCTCAATAGCAAAGGAGGGGGCTTCACTGTCGAGGGAGACCGGTGGCTCAGAGGGGAGGGGCGGCAACGGGCGTTGGCGTGGACGCCGCGGAGCCCGGTGATGGCTCATGCTCTCCGCCGTCGCCTCGGCAGCGACGCTCTCTACCGCGGCCGAGGTCGCGCCGGGGACCGCCGCGAGCTTGCGTAACAGCATGTCGTCGCGGCGGCTGTCATGCTGAATGGTAAAGCAATTCTTGAACATGGTGTGCGATGAGGCGGGTGGAGGCAACTCAAAGAAGGATCAGTCGGAGCGGATGCCGGTCACGACGGAGCCGATGCCGACTGTTGGAGAAGGCTGGAGTACGCGTCGCTCATTGCGGCGCAGTCGGTCAGAGGCTTTAACCCCTCGCACTCGGCTATCCCGCGGTACTCCGCCGGGCATGCTTGCCAGCCCCGATAGACCGCCCTGCAGTGGCTACTGGCACCACACGCCACTGTTGGCAACCCTGCAATGAATCAGTGCCAGCAGGTATTCGTCCAGCCAGGCGTAGACACGACAAGCGCCTCTCTTGCGATCCCACTCGTGAGGTGCGGGCATGGCCACGCGCGGGACCACCGGCACTCGCGACACTGGCGCCGCTACGCCCAACCGCGTTCGTGGCGCGGGTTGGAGCGAGCGTTTCGGGCTCTGGTCGGCTGCCAGGCCTCGCCAGGCCAAGTGCCGCATCGCGGTAGCCGCCCGGCATCGGGCGCCTCGCCCGGTATGACACTGACTTGGGTGGCTTGCAGGAGCGCACCCCACCCAAATGCGCACGCCACCCTGCGCTTGGGGTGCGGGGTCTGCTTCATCGGGCAGGGGGCTGGCGCGAAAGTCGCAGACGACGCTGACGCTTTATGGGAGCTACTCTGTCTCCGCGTCCGCCGCCTCAGAGTCATGCGCGAGGGCGATCGGACAGTTGGTGGCGGTGGCGCCGCTGGAAAGTCGTCAGCATCGAGTAAGACCCGCCAGCCTACGAAAGTCATCGACTGGACCAGATGCCGAGGAGGCAGAGCATGAAGGGGAGGCGGACCTGACACTAGATGAATCCGCCACCACCCTGAAGGGTCCCGGCGACCGTATCTCCAACAGATGCGCACCACGCCAGGCACGGGCTGTGCAAGATCATGACGCTCACCGCCTGGAAGCCCATCCATTGGAAGGGCCGGTGGCGGGCGACTGCTCGGGGCCCATCCGCACCTGCGCGAGGCACACCAGTCGCGGAGCGGATGGGCCCATCCTTTGGACCACTCAGCTGTCTTTGGCGGCAAGAACCTTGGCGATCGTGTGACCCAGCAGTGACGCGGCTCTGACGCGTCCGGCTTCGCCCAAAGGAGCGCCTCAGCAGGGCGGACCAGGACCATCCATGCGAATTTGCACCAAATACGCGTGCCAAACGGCCCCCTCATCGATCCGCTGCTCGTGCGGGGCTCGTAGTCGTGGCCGTCTGGAGCCTGTATCGTGCTGTCAACTCACAGTGCCCGCAAGAAACGGCACTCCTGAGTGGCCAGGTTGGCCTCTGTCCAAGTGGCGCGATAGAGCCTGCGCAACGTGAAGGTCTCCCAGGCCATACACGCGGTCTTGCGCATGTCCCATACGGAGGCCATGCGTGCTTGAGACTGCTAGTTTTCAAGGACCACTGAGCCTATCGGCACCGGGCCGTGGCCACTTGCCATATTGTCGTTCAAGGATCCGAGACGAAGCTCTCCGGAATCCTTCGACAAATGCTCGCTCATGACTTCATGCCGTCCTCCTCATGTTGAGCGATCGACAGCGCTGAAAATTGCATCAAGGACACAGTCTCATTGGCCCAGGCTATGTGGATCCGGCCACATCGATGGCTGTGGCTCTATGCAACTGTGAATTTGTCCTATATCGTAGGGGGTGATTTGACCTCGTCGCTGTTGGATGTACTGTACAGCCCCCTCCAAGACGCGAAGACGCAGGTCATTTCGGAAACGATCTATTGGTGGCCGTTCTTAGACCGAAAATATCTCAAAAAACATTTTAGTGGGTGCTTTCATCTTCTTCCAAACATATCCAAAAAGACTCTCGCGATGCCAAGTGCGGGTGGTCTGACGCGATTTCATCGGGTCTACCACCGCCAACCCGATTCGGCTAGAGACCCCACAGAGCGCCTACACGTATGTACTGTACAGTACTGTAGCTGACCTCACGTCCCCCACCACCTGCGCTTTCGTTGCCGCCGCCGGTCGCTGTAGCCGCAGGCTCGTCCGCCAGCTTGCCCCCCCCCCCCCCAGCCATGGCGGCGGCGGCGGCCGCCGCCTCTCCCACCGACGCGGATGCCACGGATACCCGCCCCCCGTCGTTGCTGTGCCTGCCACCCGAGCTTCTCACCACCGTCGCCAGCCACCTGCGGGCGTCGGGCCACGCGTCGGCGTGGTCGGCCCTCTCCCGCACATGCGTGGCGGTGCCCACCGCGTGCCTCCACGCCGTGCGGCGCGTGGACGTGCCGCCGCTGCCGCCCGACGGGCGGCACGCGGTCACGCAGCCGCTCAGCGCTCGCTGGTGACGCGCCTTTGCCGCGCGCTCTAAGTATCGCCTGGTCGGGCGGTCCGTCCCTGGGGCGGCGTTGGCCGACCTCGACGCCCACCCGCTGACGGCGTCGATGCTCGTGGACGTGGCGCTGGTTCGGTTTTGCATGGTCCGCCTGCCGGGCGCGGCGCCGCCGGTGCAGGAGCCGGCCGTGGCGGAGGAGCTGGTGCGGTCGTTTACCGGCTTTCTCGGGCGCCTCACGTGCGCCGGGAAGGGCGGTCGGCATGGCGGCGGCGGCGGCGGCGGTGGTGGTGGCGGCGTGTGTGCCGCCCGCTTTGGCCGATGCATCTACACGGGCGAGGGACACACCCTGCCTTACTGCCCCGCCAACGCAGAAGTGCTCAGCCGCCTGCTGCCGCATGTGGCACGGTGCCCGCTCGACGCATTTGCGGCCGACGGGTGGGTCATCCACCTGCTCGGGCGCGGAGGGGGGCGCCTGTCGGCAAACCGCCTGGCGACGCTCCGCCTGCGGCAGGCGACGCCTGGCGACGGGCCGACGCACTGGGCCATTGCGTCGGTGCTGCGGGCGCTCGGGGTGGAGCTGGTGGAGCTGTCGGCGGGCTTGTCCGCCGCGCGCCGATGGGGCCCCGGCGGCCGCCACCACCCGACCGGCTACCTGGCCTACTGGCTCGGCGCCGCGGGTGGCCCGGCGTCCCCGCCGCCGCCGCCCGCCCCGTGGGGCCCCGTTGGCCCCTGCGCCTGGCCCCAGCCGCCCGTAACGCTGCCGCGCCTCCGCCGCGTCTCGTTTCTCGGCAGCGTCGGCGCGGCCGACGTGGCGGCGCTGGCGGATGCCGCGCCGCGGCTCACCCACCTGCACCTCATGGGCGCGGTGGCGGCGGGCGCGCTCGGCGCCCTGGCCCTTCCGGCGCTGCCCGATTTGGAATCCTAGGCGCTCCACACGGTGCACGCGGAGGCGCACCTGCGCGACGAGCTGCCGCGGGCGCTCGGCGGGCGCCCCTGGCTGGCCGTGCTGCGGCTGCCAGCCGGCGGCACGGATGCGGCCGCGGCGTGGGGGTGGGTGTGCGCGCCGGACCAGCTGTGGTGTGGGGGGGGGGTGGCCGCCCCTGTCGAGCTCGTTGCGTCCTCGCTGCGGGTCGGCGTGTCATGGAGGTATGGCGATGCGGACGTGTTGCAGATTTGCGGGTCGGCGGTCGGCGCGTTCCGGGCGCCCGCCGCGCCCGACGGCGTTGTTCGATCGACGGCGGCCGGCGCGGCGATGGCGACGCCCGTGGGGGTGGCACCGCGATCCGCCGCGCGTTTGCGCTCCCTAACCATTGCCCTCGGGACGTTGGCGACGGACGCGGCGGTGGCGTCGCTCGCCACCCTGCCGGTGCTGGCCACCCTCCGCTCGTCGCTGGCGTGTGCGGTGGTCAACCGGCGTGTCTGTTCCATCAAAACGCCAGTAATCACGCGCCACGTTGAAATTTGTGTTAAAGCTGATGGATGGGAAGCGCTGTCGAGCTGTCCATATTCCACTGTCGCCGTATCCGGTCGCTGATACGGCCTTCTGATTGGGACACGGCCCCCGAAATATCTCTCTGCCGCCGCCGAGCCGGCTGAAGCCTGGTTGGATCCGGCACGCGCGAGACCCGGGGCCAGCTTGGCAGCAAATGGCCGCTTTTTGCCCGTTGCGCGCGAGCTCTGGCACACGCATCCACGTCCCCCCTCGTCGCCGGCGGAGCTACTCGTGGACTTGGTGTTGTTGGGCATTCACTACTCTACACAAGCGGCCAACAGCTCATCTTCCCCTTCCCCGACACGCTCGCAGTTGCCAGTCCCTGCCCTTTGCCTCTCGCCCACTTTCCATCGCACAACCCGTCGCCCTGCCCCCTCGGCCACCTTGTCCCAACGATGGCGGCGTTCGTTCCCACCGCGGCCACGGCCAGCGCCTTTGCTGGCGCTCGCCTGCGCGCGGCGGCGGCGACGCGCTCGTCGGCCGCCCCCGCCGCCGCGGCCGGCCGCGCTACGCCGCGTGCGGTGCTCAGCGCCGAGCCGTCGGCGACGGTCGGGGCGGGCGCTGGTGATGCGCCCGCGCCGGGTACTGTCGGCAGCGGCGCACTGCCGCTGGCCGAGACCGACCCGGAAATGTACGAGCTGCTGAAGGCGGAGCGGACTCGCCAGCAGCGCGGTATCGAGCTGATTGCGAGTGAGAACTTTACTTCGCGGGCGGTGCTGGAGGTACGTCTGTGGGTGGGCGGGCGAAGGGCGGGGTCGGAGGGTGTGCGGTCAGTGTGCGAGTTTCTGCTGGAGAGTGGCGTGTGGTCTTTGAGGTCTATGCTGGTTCTTCGAAGGGGATGTGTTGTCACCAGGAAATGAGGCTCGTGTGTCTTCGCTGCCCTCACAGGCTGAAGGAAAACTCACCTTGTGTGATGTACTGTTGCCCCAGTGTATTTTGTGCCTTTTTGTTCCATCCTTCTCTTCTTTTTCGTTTCTTGGTCTCCTCCCTGGTAGACACTAGGGTCTTGCCTCACCAACAAGTATTCAGAGGGCTACCCGGGCGCCCGCTTTTATGGCGGCAACGAGGTTATTGATAAGATTGAGTCGTTGTGCCAGGCGCGCGCCCTGGCGGCTTTCGGCCTCTCCCCTGACGAGTGGGGCGTCAACGTCCAACCGTACTCTGGGTCGCCCGCCAACTTTGCGGCCTATACGGGCCTGCTTGACCCCCACGACCGCATCATGGGCCTGGACCTCCCCTCTGGTGGCCATCTGACGCACGGCTTTTACACGGCCAAGAAGCGGGTGTCGGCCACGTCCATCTACTTTGAGTCCCTCCCGTACAAGGTCGACTCGACGACCGGGCTGATCGATTACGACGCGCTCGAGTCGAATGCGGCAGCTTTCCGCCCCAAGGTGGTCATTGCCGGGGGCTCGGCGTACCCGCGAGAGTGGGATTACGCCCGCTTCCGGTCGGTGGCGGACCAGTCGGGCGCGTACCTGATGGTCGACATGGCCCACATTTCGGGGCTTGTTGCGACCGGCGTGGTCGACTCGCCGTTCAAGTACGCGGACGTGGTCACGTCGACAACGCACAAGTCGCTGCGGGGCCCCCGGGCGGGCGTCATCTTTTACCGCAAGACCCCGCTGGCCGCCGCTGGGGAGGGGGTCAACATGGCCGAGGCCATCAATGCCGCCGTCTTCCCGTCGCTCCAGGGCGGCCCGCACAACCACCAGATTGGCGCCCTCGCCGTGCAGCTCTCTGAGGTTGCCACTCCGGGCTTTGTGGCCTACTCCCACCAGGTGGTTGCCAACGCGCGCGCGTGCGCGGCGACTCTCATGGGCCACGGCTACAAGCTCGTTTCGGACGGTACGGACAACCACCTAGTGTTGTGGGACCTCCGGCCGGCGGGCGTGTCGGGTGCCAAGATGCAGGCGGTGTTTGACGCGTGCTCCATCACGCTCAACAAGAACTCGGTGCACGGCGACACGTCGGCGATGAACCCGGGGGGCGTGCGCATTGGCTCACCGGCCATGACGAGCCGGGGGCTGGTCGAGGCGGACTTTGAGCAGATTGCCCACTTCCTCCACCGGGGTGTGGTCATTGCACAGCAGGTGCAGGCGGTCAGCGGGAAGAAGCTCAAGGACTTCCTGCCCGCCCTCGAGGGTAACGCGGACCTTACGGCGCTGAGGGACGAGGTCGAGTCGTTTGCCGAGGGCTTCCACATGCCGGGGCTACTGCAGGAGTAAGAGGTGCAGGCGTGCGCAGGTACAAGGCTAGGAGATGCAAGTGCAAGAGAGAAAGGGCCGGTGCGCGGCCGTTGAGCAGACGTAGTGTTGATGACTAAGGACTGGCGGAGGATCATCCGTTTTGTCACGTGTATTTTACCATCGTCCATGTCCGCCCGCAGCGAATCAACCAGTCCTGCTGTTGCACGAGCGCGAGTAGAGTAGCACAGGCTTGTGGAGTAGAACAGCACAACGTGCCACGGCGTGCACCGCAGTCTCCTGCTCTTTCCCGTTGTTAGCTTCTCCGGTCAGGGTCACGGGAAAGATCAAGATGCGATCAACAGCCTCAGCCACCTACAGTTTTGGGCCGGCTACATCCAATCGGCCAATGGGAAGTAGACCTGGAAGTCGACTTGACTTTGACAACACCGGAAAATGTGTTGAAGATGGCTACAATAAGCTAACTCGGACCACCAACCTTGATCCGACTCGGACCCACTGTTGGCGCGTCGAAGAGCGCTCCGCCTCGCCGCAGTCATCCATGGCACTTCCCAACTCGCCCTCATCCAATGTTGAAGGCCTTCTCCGCCGCTCGGCGGCTGCTGGACGCGTCCGCCGCGGCTGGGCGCTCCCCATCGCCGTCGGCGGGCCGCGCCGCGCAGCTGCGCGCCGACACCGCTGCGCTATTCCGGCTGCTGCCGCGGCGCCCAGGCGGCAGGTACGTCTCGAATTGGGGTGTTGGCTGCAGGTGGGTGTGGCGCTCCGGGTGCGGGGGGTGGTGGTAGCTATGTATGTGTAGGGCGCTGGTGGAAGCCTCCTTCCTGACGTGGGCTCTCGACCGGTCTGCTCACTGCTTTCCCTCTCCCTCGTCCCGTACGTGGCGCTGCCGGCCGTGTGTTTTGATGACGGGTGGCGTCTTGTTTGTTCTGCGGCGCTCGGCGCAGAGAGGAAACATCAGCAGAAACGGGCGTCATTCCACCTGTGTCCACGGATGGCGACCCTTCACGCGCAAGACCTGCGGCGCCTGCAGCAGACAGCGATGGGGCCAGGCCGACGATGGACGTGCCCTTTGAGGTGCAGGTACGCTGCGGGCCAGACAGCGTCGTTTCCAGTTTTTTCTTCTTTTCATCAGCACGTCCTTGGTGGTACTCTATTCACATGCGCTCTGAGTCTCCGACTCACGGCTGGTCTTACTGCTGTTCTCACATCCCCTCCCGTCACCTGCTTGTCCCCTCGGTCCATGTCCTTTCTCCGACCTGCACAGGCCGCCGCCGTCCGCGCACACCTGCTCGCGCAAGCCACCCACCTGCTAGCGGCTGTCGACACCGCGTCGGCGCCCTCGGACGCGCACCCAACGGCGCAGCTGTGGCCGCTCCCCCCCCGCCCCCCCCCCCCCGCCCCCGGGGGGGGGGGGCCCCGCCGGGGGCCCCCCCGGGCGGGCCCGGAGGGGGACGGCGGCCCCCCCGGCGCCCCCCCCCCCGG
>Ga0115030_1001606_pt1 | contig 10204 bp, 9 predicted proteins | sample SidtaG_4_FD_87174 | JGI IMG/M metagenome (GOLD analysis project Ga0115030, IMG submission 87174) | Marine algal microbial communities from Sidmouth, United Kingdom - Sidmouth_Male1 metaG | ecosystem: Host-associated > Algae > Red algae > Unclassified | place: Sidmouth, United Kingdom | collected... | reverse complement strand
GGAAACAGGTGGCGTGCCCCCCCCCCCCGGGGCGGCGGGCGGGGCGGGGGGGGGGGGGGGGGGGGGGGGGGGGGGGGGGGGGGGGCGGATCGCGAGGCGAGCCGCGTCGCTCCGCAGAGGCAGGCCCACGGTTCTTGTCCTGGCAGCGGTGAGCGGCCGTCGTGCTGCCCTCAAAACGCGTCCGTCGCGTGAGTGCAGCGCGCATCGCGTCACGATGGTTGCGTCAGCCGCTGCACCACCCCACCAGTCCCGCGACGTTTGGCCCCGTCGGTCACCTCTGGGTGATCTCCCCAAAGCCACCACCGTTGCATTCCCGACGACAGTCAGGAACTGTAGGTGCCGACGGCTCTTCACAGGGCCGGACCACCGCGGTCGCCCACCCCTACGACGAGCCGTCGGCACCCCCCCCGCTGCGGTTCCCCCGTCCTCGGGACCACACCTTGAGCCGCGGCTGCCAGCGACGGTGGCGCCTCTTGTGGGGCGGCGCCGCCACGGACGCGCATCCCCGCGGGCCGGCGCTCCCCACCGACGCCGTCGCCCCCGTGCCGGCGGGGCGCACCCAGACCCGCGGGCCTGGGCGGGCAGCCGCCCGCCGCCGACCGGCGGCGGGCCGAGGCGCCACCGCCCCCGCCCAACAGTCCACAAGGGTGCCATGGGGGGGGGCGGTGGCCCGCGCAATGCCACAGACGCCGCCCCGACGCGGTCCGGCGCCGTCTGGCGGCGCACCCCGAGGCGCACCCGAAGGGCGGCCGACGCGCGGCGCGGCGCATCCGCACCGCGTGGGCGCATGCGCGCGAGCGCTCGCGCGGGCGCACGCCTCGACACTCGCGCGTCGAGCAGGCCAAAAAAAAAAAAAAAAAAAGTCCGAGTGAGACCAATCTATGTACACGGTCCACGCAGCGCCCGCCGCGGGGCGTGGACGGCAAGGGCGCCCCCACCGCCGCGGGCGCCGTCGGACCGACGCGCCGCACGCGCCCGGGGCAGCCGCTCGGCCGTGGCGGCAGGCGGCCCGCGACGAGCCGCGGCGACGCCCACACGGTGCCACAGACCTCGGCGGTGCCGCCGCGGCCGCCCGCCACGACCGCCGCCGGCCGCCAGCCGCGGCAGCGGCCGCTGACGCGCGGCACACCGCCGACCGACGGGCGTCAGAGGGCACACAACGCAACGCGAGGGCGGGGAGGTCGGCGCCTAGGGGTCCCTGCACGCCGCACGCGGCCGACCCAAGCGGGTCGGGCGGGCGGCACGACGCGCGCCGACCATACACCACGTCTGGTGGGGGGATGGCCTGCCACCGCGCCCGCTCCTGCCACGCGCAACAAACCACACACGCAGCGGACCCGCCTTCCCTCCCCCCCGCCCCCCCCCCGCCTCCGCGCACTCCTCCGCCGCGCCCCCCTCACTCGGGCGCCGGCGGCGGCGGTGGCCGCGACGCCGAGCCCCCCCCTCCCCCCCCTTGCGCGCGCGCGAGCCGCACGCCGTCCGACGCCCCCCGCAACGACGGGGGCACCGCCCCCGCCGGCGCCGCGAGCACCGCCCCCATCTCCTCTGGGCTGAGCATCGCGTCGCCCGCGGCGGTGAGGCGCGCGAGCGCGCGGCTGTCGGCCGCCGCGCCACGGTGGGGCGCCGCGAGCAGCAGCGGCTTGACGTACGTTTCGTCGAGGCGCTGGAGGAGGGGCAAGCGGGAGCGCAGGTAGCGGCCCGTGGCCGCCGCGCCACTGGGCACCGCCGACGGGCCGCCGTCGCCGCCGCCGCCGTCGCCGCCGCCGCCATCGCCGCCGCCGCCAAGGTCACCACCGCCGCCGTCGGCGTCGCCGACCCACCGCGGGGACTGGGACGGCACGTCGCCGCCGAGGAGGTCGGCCGACGCGGCGGCGCCCGCTTCGCCGCCGCGCCCGACGGCGGCGAGGGCGGCGGCTTCCCCGTCGCCACCGCTCCCGCTGTCGCTGTCGTCCAAGCCAAAGCGGGAGGCGGGGCGGGACGGGTCGCGGCCGCCGCCGCGCAAGCGCCCGCGGCGGTCAGTGAGGGACGACGCGCTGCCGCCCACGCCGCTGCCATTGCTGCCGTCGCCGCCCCAGTCGCCGCCTCCGCCCTCCGCGTCGCCCCGCCCGCCGGGGGCGTCCATCGACACGGCCGGCAGCGGCAGGAAGGCGCTGCTGTCCCCCGCCGGCGCCTCCCCCTCGGCCGTGTCGACGCGGAGGAGGCGGAGGAGGGGCATCGTCCCCCCCCCTAGCACTATGACCGTGAACAGAACGATCGCCAGCGTCGTGCTAATGACGACCCGCCGCGTCTCCCCCGACCCGTCTTCCGCCGGGAAGGAGAGGGAGAGCGCAAACGCAATGGCGCCGCGGAGGCCCGAAAACCACATAACGACGGTGGTCTTGCGGCTGATCGGCTCCTCCCGGTAGCGGTTGGCGACGGCGGCCAGGGGAAACACGTTGGCCGCGCGGGACACGAGGACGAGGAGGATCCCCCACCCGACCGTGACCGCCGCCACGTCACCGAACCGGACGACGTCAAGCAAGACCTTGCGCGGCATACCGACGAGGTCGGCTACGGCCGTCTGCAGACGGTAGGCGCGTGTCTAACGCGTCAGCCCGCGCACGTAGAGGGTGCCGAGGTGGACCCGTTTCGCCCGGCAGCCGGACGCATCGCCCAGCAGGGTCGCGGCGGCAAGCGAGGCGCGGGACACCCGGGCAGCCGTGTGCGCCGCGGCTCGAGCTTCGCCGCGCCAAGCGGCGGGAGGCCCGCGGGGGTCGCCAGGCGGGGGGTGAGAAATGGCGGTGGCTGCCACACATCCGTCGTGGCGGGCCACAGCGGGCGCGCCGCTGCCACGAAAAACCGGGGGGGCACGGGGGGGGGCAGCCAGAGCCATCGGAGCACGGCGCATGCCGCCGCGCCCGTCAGCGACCTGCCACCCGTCAACGCCCGGCGGGGCGGGTGGCGGTGGGGAGGAAGGCGGAAGACCGTTCGACACATGGGGGGGGGAAGCGGGGGACCGGCAGCAGGGGCATCGGCGGCAGCAGTGGCGGGGGTGGGGGGGGGAGGACGGCTAAGTGGGGAAAAGGGAGAACCATGCCGCAGAAGAAAGACGGACGCCGCGGCAGCCGCCAGCCGCGAAGGGCCATGCGAAACGTTATTGGCCAGCGTATCACTATGCAGCGGCGTCCCAGCAGGCGTCGCGCGCCCCGCGGCAGACAAATCCGCCGCAGCTGACCGCAGAGAGTCCAGAAAAAGTCCGAGTGAAACCGCCCGAGCGGACGCGGTCGCGTCGCCGGCGACGGCGACGGCGACGGCGTCCACCGCCGTCGCCGCTTGCGCAACGACCGCTGGCTGAAAGACCTCGCCGCCGCCCCCGCCCAACCCCCCGCCATCGGGAGGGGGGCGTCTCCGGTATTCTAAGGCGGGGTAGACGATGCGGTCGCTCCCGCTTGTGTGGCTACGTGGCAGCGGCTGCTCGGAGCAGCAGGCGCCGCCGGAGACAGATCTCCGGCGGAATCCAATCCCACAGCTTGATCCCCGGTGTTGCTTTTAATCGGTCCCGGACCGAAAGCCCGCCGACTGCATTCTAGGGGTCATCCTCTTAATGCGAAATGTGAGCCACCAGCGGCGGAGCCTCCAGTGGAGCCCCCCCCATCCGAAAAGAATTCGCAACCCCGGCCAAAAGATTCCGCGCATTTCACCTCCGCAAACTCAGGGACACATCGGTCAGAAACCCGGACAGGGCCTCCCGGTGGTTCTCCTCCCCCAGCTCCGACGAGAAAAACGACCCCGTGGCCGGGCCAACCCGTCAGCCCGCCTCCCACACCAGCGGTGTGAAGGTGTGGGGAGGGTCGCCAGAGGGAAGGTACGGCTTGTACTTGCCCATGTTCTCCGCCTCGCGCACCCGGGCAGCCCCGGGCACGCGGGGAGAGCCCGCCGTGCGGGAGGCTTGGATGGCCCCCGTCGAGGCGCCTACCGACACGTCCCCCCACACCGGCGCTCCCGACGCCACGCGTGTCGCCCGCAGGTCCGGCCGCAGCGCGGTCTACTGCTCCCCTGCGGAGAGCGGCGGCTCTGCCACCACTCCCGTCCACAGCGGGTCTGCGCACAGCACCATGGCGACTCGCTGCAGCACCTCCGTGTGGCGGACGGTGCGCAGCGTAACGCTCCGCGGGCACCCGCCCAGCCATTTGGAGCCAAGTGGGCACGCGAGCGCGCTGCATCGGTACTCACGGGCGGAGGCGTGTGGCGCGGTGGCGATCGCCCCTCACAGCCGCACGGCAACCACCATCTCAGGGCCTTCAATGGCGCCTCCCAGCTGGCCGCCGCACGGCAGCCGGCTCAGCCACGGCCCGGAGCCGTGGCCGCAGCAGGCGGCTCAGCGCGCGCGTGCCGCCAGCGACAGTGGCGCCCACATGCCGCGCGCCGCCGCCAGGTGTGCTGCCTGCGCCTCCTGCTGCTGCGTGAGCCGCGTCAGTGCCGCTAGCACCGTCCCTCTGCTATCCGGGATGGCCCCCAGGGCACGGAGTAGGCCAGCGACCGGTATTTTGGCCATGTACAGCGGGGGCGGCACGGACAAGAAAAGATCGGAGCTCGGCGGTGCGACAGAATCAAAGGGAGAGCCGCCGGGTGGCCCCGTCGTGGAGGGGGTCGGCTTTGCGACGCTAACCTCAAGGAACGCCTGCAGGCGCGGCAGTAATGAGCCCCAGAAGCCCCCTTCGGCCAGGAAGGCGGCGAGTGAAGCGGGCGAGGCCACACCGACAGGGGCGGCGGCAAGAGGTCGTTGGAGGGTGAAGGTCGGTGCGGCAGCAGCGTTCCCGGCCAGCGCCGGCCACCCACTCGTGCCCCCCCACTCATCAGGAGGCGCCCCGCCCCCCCCGCCCGCGGTGGTAGGGGGCGCGGCACCGAGCGCCGCACGGCCCGGAGCGGTGTCTGCCAGCAGCGCCGACAGCGCCCGCACGAGCTCCCGCAACGCCGGCGCCGTCAGGTCCTCCGCCCGCAACGTGGCCAACCACGACGCCACGTGAGCAGCGGACGTGACGACAGAGCGGTCGCGGAGCCCAATCCCCCCCATGTAGACTGGGAGGGCGGCGCGGGCCACGAGCGCCCGTCGCGTCCTCCGCGGGTCATCTTCACTGCCGAGGGGGCGCAGCAGAGCCCGCCGGATCGTCGCGTCTACTCCCTCCGCCAGCGCCGTCGCCGGCGCCGGCGGCAGTCACCGCAGCTCAAAAGAGACGAGAGGCGCGGCATAAATGCGCAGCAGCAACAGCTGCGCCGGCACGGCGTCAGGCGCGAGAGAGGCGACGGCGCGCAACATCCTTGCGTGCGCCGCCGCCGTCTGGTCGACCGCCGCATCGACAAACTGGCCCCCTCCGACTGGGTTTCAAAGAAGGTGAGTCCCGCCGGCCGCAAACGGTCGGCCATGTCGGCGGGCGGCGCGCGCGGCGTCGGAGATCAGGCCGCGCACTTGGCCGGTGCCAGCTCGTCGTCGACTTAGGCGCCCAGCTCCGCCGCAGAGCGCATAACGGCTGCCAGATCCGCCACCTTGCAAATGACAGACACGTCGTCGTGCAGGCCCAGCACAAAGCAGCGCGGGTGGCGCGCCGTCAGGGCCTTGCGGGCGGGGTGCAGCGTGAGCGCGTGGATGAGCGGCCTGAGCACGTCTCCCTGCTGGGTGCCGCGCTCGAACCACCGAGACAGCCGGTCCGGCAGCGCCCCGTCCCCGTCATCCACCCCCCAGGCGTACACGGGCGGCGGCTCACCAAGGTACATGCACCGCAGGTACGGAACCAGCTCCAGGAAGGCCGCAGCCGTCACCGCCAACGCCGCCTGAATGGAGATCTTGTTGAAGGAGTTCTGGAAATCCAGCTGCAGCACCCCCCAGAGGAGCTCCACTGCCAGCCGCGCATCCGCCTCGTGCACCAGGTCCCCGCAGGCGCCGGACACGCCGACCGCCCACTGTAACAGCACAAATTAGCGCCGTGCGTCGGACAGCACCTCCCGCATCAGCGACTTGCCGACCAGCTTTCGGATGATTTCTGGCATGCAGTTTGGCTGAAGGCCCGGCACGCCCGCCGCTTCCACCCCTCCCGGCTTGACCGGCAACAGGAGGATGGCCGCACCGAGTGCGCGCCGAGCCACTGGCGGCATCTTGTGGACGCCGCCGGCCGCCGAAAGCAGCTGGACGAAGCGCTCGCGGGCGACGCGCCCGGCCTTCGTCAGGGCCCAAAGGAGCTCCTTCCTGGGCCCTGACGGGCCGGGTGCCTTGCCCCGTGCCGTCGACCGGACTGTGGCGACCACCGTCTCCACGGCATGCTGTCGCGGCTCTCTCCCGGCGCGCGTCGCACCTAACGCGTTGGAAGCCGCCAGCTCGGTGGGGAAGGCGGCGGCCAGAAAGTCGACTGTCGTCAGCTTCGGCGTCTCTTCCGGGAAGAGGGTGTGCGCTCTGGTGCGCACCTCATCGGTCTCCGTGGACACGGGCTGTCCGGTGAGCGTCTGCACGCACGCCCGCAGCTGCCCGTGGTCGCGGCGATGCAGCGCCCAGCGCTGCCGCTTGGTGGGGCGCGGCCCCCCTCGCGGCACCGGCTCCCCCGCCGCCGGCACGTCGGCCGCGCCCGCGTCGTGCTCGGTTGCAAGACCACCCGGCGTCTGGCGCCACACCCCCGCGTCTCGATCTGCCTGCGCGTCAGCAAAGCGGCCGTCTGGGACGGCGTTGAGGCGCGCCGCCTTCGAGAGAGCCTTGGGACCTGGGGCGCGCCCGCAGCCCCCAGCGGAGAAGCGGAAAGCACGGATAGAAAAAGGAGGAGCCAGAGCCAGGCGTGGGCGTGCTCTTGTGCGCGGAGCACCCACCGGAAAGTGTCCGCGCCCAGCTCGCCCCATCCCTCCGCAAACACAATCGGCACGAGCCCCTGCGTGCGCGCGCAAGACGCCACGAGCGGCGCCCAGTCGGGCCCCGCCGGCGCGGCGGCCTCTATGATCTCGCCGCGCCGGCGGACCCACTCCCCGTGGTCCGCCGAGAAGAACGGCGGCGGCTGATCATCGGGTTCCACCGGTGGCGAAGAGGAAGGTGACGGAGGCGGCGGCGGCGGCGGCGGCGCAGACGACGGCGGCGGTGTGGACGGCAGCGCCGGGGTACGCGACTGCGAGGACGGAGGTGGAGGCGGGGAGCCGCAGGCCGGGGCAGTCCCCGCGGCCGATGCGGTTGTCGTGTCCACTGACGAGCCCAACGCCGAGGGCGGTGGGGCCCGCGGTTGCGGAGGCGCGGCAGCGGCTACCGGCACGGCGGCGTCCGCCTGGCTGTTGCGCACGTGCACGGAGAGCGGTGGCGAGCCAGAGCGGAGCTTCTGGGCCCGGTACGGCTGCGCGCACCCCGGGCACGGCGCGAGCTTCATATCCCACACCGTCGCGGCGGGCACTTCGGAAAAGAGGTGGCAGCGCGCGCCTTTCCGCGCCCGCGGCGCCTTGTCGGGCCCCGCCTTTTCGCGGCTGGTGCACTCGGCCACCGCGAACGCCGTCGGCGCGTTTCCGACCGCGTACTCGGCGGCCAGCACCGGCGTCGCCGCGCACCGCGCCACATGGGCGGTGAACGGCTGCCGCCCCGCTGCCGTCTTGACGAGAGTGTACAGGCCCGCACACGTATTGAACGTGCCGAGGCGGTGCACCGCCAGCACAGCCGCCGTCACGTCGGTGCCCGAGTGCACGCGGCGGAGGTGCACGTTCACCGTCGCTCGGACGTGCACCGCCCCGCAGGCATCGACGGGGCAGAGCAGAGTTCCCCTGGCCTCCCGACCACGGCGTCCGCGTCACCCGCAAGGGTCGTCACGGCGGCCGCAGCCGCCGCAACATCCCCAGCCGGCGCGTCCGCACAAGCAGAGGTCGCCTCTATCGGTGCACCGGTCACGGGTGCAATGGTCGTTGGCGCAGAGGACATAGGGGTGGGTGAGCCCCCGTTCCCCCCCGCCGCTCCGGCGACATTCCCGATAATCTTTGGAAAGGGCGTCGCTGACAGTGTTGAGGGCGTCTCCGCCGTCGGGCGCCGCTTCTTCGGTTGGCACTGCGGCGCCAGTCGGCGGGACCAGCGGTGGGACCAGCGGCAGCGAGGCAGGAGGCGTCGCCGACGGGTTGACCGTGGCCGGCGGGGTGGGGGAGGCAAGGTCCATGCATGTGCCCCCCCCCGCCCGCGTCACCCATCCCGTCCCCCGTCTCGCTCGGCCCGGCCGCGGCCGACGCCGCCATCCTGTGCAGCGGCCGCGCCGCCACCCGCTGCGGGGTGCGCATGATCTTGCGGGTGCCGGCCGGCGACGTCTTCGGCAACAACGCCGCCTTGCGGCGCGACCCCACCGGCGCCTCGGCGGCGAAAAAGGTCGCGGTCGACAGAGGACGGCGCCAGGACGACGGCCGCGCCGGTCACTGGGCGCCCGAAGCGGGCGGCACTCGCCACCTGCATTGCCGCCGCCGCCGCCATAACCGCAGCGCCCGGCTGCTGGCCGAGCGCGGCGGCCGGGGCTAGCAGCGGGGCCTGGGGAGAGGGGGGTGTGGCGTCGTCCAAATCGTCAGATTCGGACGCCACCCCCTCCAGCCCCCACCCTTCGCTGGCATCCGCCTTCGGACTGTCGGCCTTCAGTCCTGAGCGTGCAGCCGACTTTACCGGGGCACGAGTGCCGCTGAACCACTGGACGTGCATCGACGGCTCTCTGGTCCAGCACGATGTGCGCCCGATGCTTCCTGTTCAGCGGTGTGCCCATTTTTGGGGGTGGCGCCATACTGCATAGAACGTCCTACAACCTAAACCATGAAGGCCGTATGTGGGGAATGATTACATAGAATATTCACATATTGGTCCAATTCGAGATACTGTCGAGGGCCGTGCACCAGCCTGTGGCCTGGATGCAACGTCGCACTCAATCCCGATTGGTAGATGATAAGACGAGTGGGCAGGCGTGACAGAGCTCTGCCGCAGTCGCTGGTTTTCGCGGTCCTCATGGGCCCAGGTATGCCGATTTATTGCCTTGAGCAGGTCTGAGACACCGGTCATTGTCTCACTGGTGCCAGATTTTTCCGGAATACTTGGGTCCCCTGAAGGGCGCTGTGGTGCGTCCCAAACTTTATGAAGCCGGCACAGCTCGCGATAGGAGTATACCGGTTTTTGATTCCGTCTTTTTCCGTAGGGCCCACGTGGGCACGTTGTCGCCGCTTGCCCCCGACGCCCGGATAGAGCGCAAGCATCCGTGGTGGCAACACAAGAGCCATCAAGGCTCGTCCTGTGATGGGTTTTTTTGGTGAGCTGGGACGAACTTAGATCCTTCAGCCTCGTGTCTAGAAACGATCTATGGTGCTGTGTTAATGAGTAGGGCGAGGAACTGCGCTGCAGTCTGAAATTCAGTGACATTCACTGGAAATCACCGCGGGCCACTGCCTCTGACGTGTCCGTCTTCGGTTGCTGCATTGCCAACCCGGTGCTACGATGTGTTGAACTGAACGCACGGTGTGTCTCACATCTGCACTTGTATTTCGTCGTGATGGGCCGTCCATGGTTCCATTTTCTGCTGGCTGGCCAGAGTTCAGGCCACACAAGGGATCCCTTGGCGCCCACGGCCTATTTTGGCAGTCCTTTGTGGGCTATATAATGCGTTGCCCCCATCCGTCTTTTCCTTCCCGCACCACACGCAAGCAAGCAACCCGACCTCTCACCTCTCCACACGCCACCCGAAGCACGTATCCCTTTTCGCACCTTGAAGCGTTTGCTGCTTCAAAGCTTCACAAGGCCGCTGTTTGATCCACGTAAGCTCCACCATGCGCCGTGTAGTCTTTGACGCGGGTCCTAACAACTCGTTTCATTTTCTAGTGGCGAGAACCGATGCAGTCGAGAGTGTTCTTCTCAACATCAAGGTGGATCGACATTCCTGTTTACATGTCTGTCTCAATCTCTGGACGGTACCGCTGAGGCCACCGACACCTTGATGTCCCCACTGGGCGTGGACCTTCCTGGAGAGAGTCCTATCGGTGCAGTGGTGCTCTACATAAGTTGAGCTTGAAGCTAGCGTGTGTTGGAGGGACTCTTCGGTGAGAAGCAGGAGTTGTCAGCATAAATATCCGATATCCATGGCTACTGTAATTGCAAACAAAACGACTACATTCGACACCAGTTTGGCCCAGCAGTTCGGGATATTGACATAGTGACGTCCCGAGCTTTCCGTATGTGGTACTTCTTTCTTCAATGGACAAT
>Ga0115030_1001605_pt1 | contig 10213 bp, 7 predicted proteins | sample SidtaG_4_FD_87174 | JGI IMG/M metagenome (GOLD analysis project Ga0115030, IMG submission 87174) | Marine algal microbial communities from Sidmouth, United Kingdom - Sidmouth_Male1 metaG | ecosystem: Host-associated > Algae > Red algae > Unclassified | place: Sidmouth, United Kingdom | collected... | reverse complement strand
TGAGTGTGCTTAACGTTACGAACGTTGCACGCAGGATAAGCATTGTCAAGGATCCCGCACCCAATCCCTTTGAATCCTAACCTGCACATCCTGCGCGAAAACTATCCCTATGGCAGGTCCCGATTCCTCGGGGTCCCGCCGTTTACAGTGTGTAGTGAGTGACGAGGAGCAGCCGTTGTGCGTAGCGCCCTCCCTGTGCATTTCTTGTCAGGCGTCGTCCGGATAGGGGTCTGAGCAAAATCTCAACCCGAGGGGACCACAGTTACGTTCCCGCGAGGCCACAATGCTTGATCAGGCAGCTGTAGTGCGTAGCGCACCCTCGGCCTCTTCTGTCAGGCGTCTTCGTCATGCAGCTTCTTTCCAATGGTACAGCCGCCATGGTTGCGTCATGTGACAGCCTACGCTGCGGCAATGCAGCAAGCTACGTTGGGGCACCTCCTCCATCCTGACGGGGCTGTCTGGCATGCTCGTCTGCTTTCCAATCGCGTCCATGGAAGCGATTGGAAAGAAAACGAGAGTCGGATCGACTGGCCACTGGCGACGCGTCATAGGGTGCTCCGCCCCGCATGGTGCAGCGCAGCTGGCCCCCACCCCACTGGGATGGTCGCTGGGCTCCCCCCCCCACTCGGACGTGCCCCGGGCCCACAGAGCCACGACGACCGGCAGACCGCTGTTGCATTCAAATAGCTCTCCATGGTATTGACGAGCGCAGCTGTGACCCACCACGCATCACCCGTGCGCGCGTCTCCCACCCTTACGACGGTGTGCCGCCGCCCTCCTTGTCTGCATCGGTGCCTTGCCTCCCCCCCACACGCACCCACCGGCGTGCTTCCCCCCCCTTGCACCCGCCCAAGATGAAGGCTGTTGTGGCCCTTCTGACCGTCCTGGCCGTGGTCACCACCGCCGCCGCCGCCACTGTGCCGGCCCAGCCGCTGATTTCGTTCAAGCGGGTGGCGATGCAGACATCCACCGGCAACTCGACGATGCCCACCTTGCCGACGTGGTATACGGCCCTACCCATTGAGGCCAAGATTCAAGAGGACGGCTGGGTGTTCTATAAGAACCAGTCCTGCAAGCTCCTCGACCCCGCGCTAGCCAAGAAGTGCACGACTGGGATGCCCAAGACGGCCAGGCTGAATAACTGGGGGAGCCTGGGCTACGTCGCCCACTCGATGTCGCTGTCCAAGACCGTCCCCATAGTCTACCTCACGACCATGTGCTGGTTGTGGTGAGTATTCCTGCTGGGCGGTGGCGCCAAGCCACCTGTCTGGTCGGCGGATGAGCGACCGCTTGTCGCGAGTCACTGCCGGCGCCGCATGCGGCCCGCCGGCAGTGGCTGGCACGACCTGCCACGCAACTCTGTCAGCACACTGCCACGCAACGGTGGCAACCGAGAGATGCCTTGCCTTGGGTTTTACCGCGGGGAAAGCCGCGAGAGGAGTGTGCTCGGGGGCGGGCGGCCGGGCTCGGGCATGCGCCGCAGTGCGCGTGCCTCTGTCCACGGCCACCTCCGCCACTCTGTATTACTGAGCCGCCCGGTCGAGGACTAGCTTCGCCGGGCGCACCATCAAGACAACAAGCTTTTCTCATACTGGTCGCGTCGGGTGCTGAACTGATCGGGTGTTGGCGCTCCCGTGTGGGCGACCGCCAAGGAGAATGGTGGACCGGAAGAGGATGTCGAGGGGTGGGGTCGCGGAGGGACATTGGCCAGCACGGCGGGCCAGGGCATCTGTGGCGTGCACGTCATTTGTAGGTGGGTGCTGCTGCCAACGGGCATGCGCTCTTTTTTTTTCGATTCTGTTCCGTTTTTTTCTTTGCACTTGAGGGAGCGCCCCCCACACCTCCTCTCCACGCCCCCATCCCCCCAACCCCTACCTACCCCAGTCCCCCGCACAGCGGCCAGCTGCGACGGCAGTGCCAGCGCCACGCCGTCTCTCGCCCGTCGACGGTCAGCACCGCCGCGTGCCCCACCGATGCGCCGGTGCGGCACACCCCGTTGGGCGCGCCGACCCACAGGGGCGTGCCATCTCCCCGACGCCCGCCTCCGCCGCTGCCAACGGTGGGCCCACGACCGGCGACGGGCGGGTGCCCAGCGGCGGCACTTGCGGCGACCGACACGGCCGTCCTGTCCCGCCCCCTGTCCCAGTCACGCAAACGGCCGGTGGCGGCGTAGTGGGCGCGCGCCCCTCCCCCCTCTGGGGAGCCCCCAAGCTGTCCATCACCGCCCTTGCTATCGGCGGCGCGCCCCTTGACCGCGCCGTGCGCGTGCAGCCGGCCATCACCAGCGGCGGCGCGCGCAGGGGGGCCGGGAGGGGAGGGGGCCAGCCCCTGGCAGGCGTGGCGCTCGACCATCTCCCACCCCCGTGGCCGCGCGCGTCGACGCACGCGCGCCGCGCGTCCCCGCCGCCGCCACCCCCCAGTGACGGAGCGGGCGCCCATGGTGTCGACGAGGGGAGGCGGGCTGGGGACTGTCGCGCGGGAGCACGTTGCGGCGAGGCAGCCGACCACGCTCGCCACACCCGCGGCGGGCGCCACCGCCGCCGCATGCCGCCGCCCCGGGGGTTGCACCCCTTTGGCGGCGTGCGTGCGCCCCCGCCCCGTGGCGTGGGGGGACGTTCGCCCCCGCCAGACGGCAGTCCCGGCCGCCGTCCACCGCCGCGGCCGGGGCGCCGCCGGGGGGTGCGGCCGCACGGGCTTGGCCCCAAGCCCCCCGCGTTCGACGGGGGTGCGCGTTCCCCACGGGCGTCGACCCGACGCGCCGCCGTGGCCAGCGGTGGTCGGGGTGCGCACCGACGCGCGCGCGCGGTCCGCGGCGCCCAACCCACCGCCCCGTGGGCGCCCGCGCCGCGCCGCCGTGCGTGCGCGCCGCGCGGCGCACGCGCCGCGCGCGTCGCAGACGGCGGCCGACGACCCGACACGCCGGGCCCGTGGCGGCGGCGGCGGCAACGCCGCCGGCGCGCCGCGCCCGCGCCGCGTCGACCCGGGGGGGGGGGCACGTGCCGCCGACGCGCGGGGCGGCGTGCGGCGGCTGGCGCGCGCGCCGGTCGGCGCCGTCGTTGCCGCCGTGGCGGCGGCGGCGGCGGTGGCGCGCCGCCCGCCGCCCGCGCGGCGCGGCGAGCCGCGGCCGCCCCGCTGCCCGCGGGCGCGACCGGCGGCGGGGGCGCCCGCGGGCGCCCGCGTGCCGCCGCGGGGGCGGCGGCGGCTCGGACCCGCGTCGTGGCGGCGGGCGGCCGGTGCGGCCGCGCCGGCGGACCCGGGGGGGAGGGGCCCGACGCGGGGTCGGGCGGGCGCCCGCGGGGGGGTTGGCGGCGGCGGGGGCGGGGGGGGGTGTGCCCCCGCCACGTGCGCGCGCGGCCGCGCCCCCGCCGGCGCGCGGCGTGGGCGCCCTGCCGCCATGGACCGAGGCGCCCCGACCCCCCCCGGTCGCCCGCGGCAGACGCGGTCGACGCGCCGCGCCCGCGCCGGCGCGCGCCCGTCGGCGCGCCCCGCGGCGGGGCGGGCGCGACGCGGCGCCCGCCGCGGCGGCGCGTCCCGCACAACCGAGCAGCCGTGCGCCCGCCCGCTGCGGCCCCCCGGGCACGAGGCGGTCGCGGCCGTTTGCTTCCCCCCCCTCCCCGTGCCGCCGCGGCACGCCACCGGCGCGGGGCGGGCACGGCCGAGCCGACGGGCAGCCCGCCGTCGGCGCCGTCGGCCCGTGGTCGGTCGGCGCCGACGGGCGCGGCGGCGGCGCCCGCGGCGGCGGCGGCAGCGCGGCGCGCCCACGCGGCGCGCCCCCCCTCCCCGCCCGTGTGGGGTGCGTCTGCGTCGCGGCCAATGCGGCCGCCGCGGCGGTCGGCAGCGGCGGTGGCCGTCGTCGCGCGCCCCTCCCACGCCCGTTGGGGAGCGCGAGCACCCCGCCGCCGCTACCTCGTCCGCCACATTGGCGGCGACATTGGGGGCCGAGGTGCGTCACGCCCCGGCGGCCGCGAGCAGGGTGACCGCGGGCGGGGCGTCGCCGGTCGTCGCCGACGCGTCGGGCTCCAAGAGTGGGGAGGGGCGCCCCGCTCGCAGCCGCCGTTGCCGTCGACGCCCGCCATGGTGGGGGCGTAGACCCTCCCATCCCCGTGTCTGCCGTCCATGTTGGCCGTGGGAATAACCGCCGCGGCGCCGCTGCGTCCGTCGCCGCCGTCGCCCCTGTCTTCCTCCTCTGCCCGCTCTTTCCCGCAGCCTCCGCGGCGCTTCCGTTGAACAAGGGGCAGCGTGGGCCAGAAACACAATTCACAATTTACAAAGAGCATTTCAATCGTGATCGTTTTCATGTTGACCACGTTGTCCCATCAAACATACTGTAATTATATAGGCAATGGCCGGTGGTCAGAGACAGCTTGTCCGACTTTGCGAGGTACTCAATGTGACGTCTTTTTTCCTGTGTGCCTCAGATTTCTGAATTGACCGTTGATCTTCTGAACATCGGGACGATCAACACGGCCGATTCTGCGATCGAGTCGTCGACCGTGGGGGTGGGTCGACTGGTCGGCGGGTCTATCGCCCTGACCCGCGGCGATTTCCACCCCGCGCGCCCGCCGTCGCCGACGTTGCCGCCGTCCCCTTCCCCCCGTCACGTACCTCCCTCCCCCCCACCCCCCCACCGCACGGCCCCCCGGACCCATTCACCATGGTGGCCAAGGCGCCCTCTGCGGTCCCCGAGTCGGTGCTGAAAAAGCGCCGCACGTCTGAGAAGATTGCGGCGGAGCGCGCGGCCACGGCCGTCAAGGCCAAGGCCGCCCGCAAGATTGCCAAGAAGGAGTACGTGAAGCGGGCTGAGACCTACGCTGCCGAGTACCGTGCGGCTGCGCGCAACACGGTGGAGGCCAAGCGCGCCGCCCGCGCGGAGGGCAAGTTTTACGTCCCCGCCGGCGCCAAGGTCGTCTTTGTCGTCCGCATTCGCGGTATCAATGGGCTCGCGCCCAAGGTGCGCAAGATCCTGCAGCTTCTTCGTCTGCGCCAAATCCACAATGGCGTGTTTATCAAGCTGAACTATGCCACCCTGCGGATGCTGCAGCGGGTGGAGCCGTACATCACGTACGGGTACCCCAACCTCAAGACGACTCGGGAGCTCATCTACAAGCGCGGGTTTGGTAAGGTGGGCTCCCGCCCGAAGGGCTGGTCCCGCCTGCCCCTGTCGGACAACCGCGTCATTGAGAAGTCCCTGTCCAAGCACGGCATCATTTGCATGGAGGACCTCATCCATGAGATCCACACTGTCGGGCCAGCCTTCAAGCAGGCCAACAACTTCCTCTGGCCGTTCAAGCTCAACTCACCGAAGGGTGGCTTTTCCAAGAAGGGCAAGCTGATTCACGTGTGCGAGGGTGGCGAGGCTGGCAACCGCGGGGAGCTGATGGACGCGTTTGTGAGGAAGATGTTGTAAGCTGTGGTGGACCGAATATACCGTTCCTTTCTTCGGTGGTGCCTGTTGCTCTGGGGGGGGATGGGGAGGAATGGTGCGCGGTGCGTCACTGTCGTGCGGCTTCCTGCTGTGTGCGAGCTGGCTTGGAGTGTCGTTTGGTTGGGCCGTCGGCCATTGGCGTGGGGTGCTCGTTGAGGTGCGCCGTCACCTGCGCGGTGGTGTGGCGACATGGGGAGTGGCCGAGGAAGGCGCGTGCGCGCCGCGGCTGGACCGGTCTCTAGGTGTTTGCGTGGTTGCTCAGCCTGTACACGTCGGTGTGTGGGCGTCGAGTGCGGTTGCGAGTCTGGCAAGGCCTGTCGAATATACAAGTGTTGTGCTCGGCTCTTGCTCGTATTGTGCTCGACTATTTTGTCAAGCCCCGCGGCTGTGTTACGTCACTCGCCGACCGCATGCCGTGTGGGTGTGACCTCGATGACTGGGGACAGCTGTGCTGTCGTCAGCTGGGTAGATCTGACGCTGTCCACGCCCGGCCGCCCAGCCTCCGCGTCTCTTCAGACGCTGTGGGCGGCTCGTTGGTGCGCGCTGCAGACCCATGCGCCAACCGTGCGCGTGCCCCGTCGAACCCTGCGACGAGTCGAAACAAGCGTCAGCCACTGCTCGTGGCGGATACACTTGTGGTCTTGTCAAGAAAACTCGAGCGAACACCTACCTCTATCTTGTTTCCCGCGCGCATCCAGTCGTACGCTCGCTCTTTTTGCTGAAGTAGAAAAAACAAGGAGAGGTCAGCTTGCTCCCGCTCCCGCTTCAACAGTCTTGAATATGCTCCCCCATGCTGCCCCTGTTTAGTTAGATAATAAGACAAACAGGAAAACAGGACGAGTACACCCACGCCTGCCCCACCGTCCTGTCAGCCGCCAACCTAAAAACGCGCCGTGGTGTCGGCCTACCCGGTGCACTCTGGGTCCGTGGGCGTCACGATCAGGCGGGTGCCGTCAGTCCGGCATTCAAAGAAGCCCGCCCCATCGTCCGTCCCGTTGATCTGCCGCTCCATCACCATCTGCGTCACTTCCTTGCGCTGGCACGTGCACCGCCCCGAGAGGCTCCACACAAAGCCAGACTGGCAACTCCGCACCTCACAAACCCCATTCTCAGACGTCTCGCGCGAACACAAGCGGTTGGTCGCCGTGCGGCGGCTGCACGGCACGGTGTTGTCACTCAGCGGGTTGTCCTGGGGGAGGTCGCACTCCTCAAAGGCACACTGGCCCCAGCACTGGATGGTGCCCGACGTTGTCGTCGAGTCGGTTGGCGTCTTGCGGATGCCGCACAGGTGGAAGCGGCCGGCGCGGAGCTCTGAAAACTCCACATCCGTCGGCAGCGGGTGCCGCGTGGCCTCCCACGACTGGAAGAGAGACGCGGAGCCCCAGCACCGTGCGTCCCCATCCGCGTTGAGCGCGCACGAGTACGAGGCGCCCGAGGCGATGGTGCCCTCCTCCCCCGACCACGTCACACCCGTCGGCGGTACGCACTCTGCCGACACGTCGGAGCAGCCGCCAAAGCACTGCATCACCCCGTCCACGGTCACGCCACACGCGTGCGAGTCGCCGAGGGAGATGGAGCGGAAGCGCTCCGTCGGGGTGACTGAGGAAGCCTCTGTCTCACTGCCACCGCTGGCACCCGGGAAGATGCCCGAGCACGCAATCCGACCAGTGAAGGTGCGCGTGCAGGTGACGGAGCGGCCGGCGTGGATGCTCACCACCGGGTCCTCGGCCGTCCCAATGTTGTCAAACTCCAGGTTCTCCCGGTTCGAGTCGCTAAGCGCAGACCCCCAGCACAACGGCTCAATCGACGAGAAGAAGGCGGTGCGGCCCGCGGCCGAGTTGTCGCGCAGCGACAGCGTCGTCAAGTCCACAAGGTCTTCGTTAAACCGCAGGCCGCAGGCATGAAACTGCCCCGTCGACAGACGGAGGAAGCGGGTGCCGGTCGGCGCGCTATTCGCGCCGCCCGTCCCCCAGCACAGCAGCGACAAGTCGTCACGGCGGAGGCCGCACTGGTAGTTGACGCTCGCGTCAATGGCCGCAAACTGCACGCCCCCATACACCTCCTCGGCGGCCGGGTAGCTACCCCCCCAGTTGAACAGCGTCGACTCGATGGGGATAATGGCGGAGGTGAAGCCGAAGCCAGCGGCAACGTCCGGAAAGTCACTAAAAAGGGCGGCCTCCACGTCGGCGGCATTCTGCGCCGCCACCCGCGCGACCGCGACCGACGCGGTGAGGGCAGCAACCAGGAGGGAACGGGTGAACGTAGCCATCGCGGCGGCGGCGGCGACTTGCTCGGCCCCCGACTTCAACGGGAAGCCACGAGGGGGGATTGAGGAGAGGAAGAGACTGAGAATGGGGAGGGTGGTGGCCACACAATGATGGGCGCTGTCCGGTTGAGGGCAGCGACTGGTATACAACTCAAGGCGGTGGTGGTGGTGAAAAGCACGTCGCCAGCCCGCACGGCGCAGCGAGGCCTACCGCCAGCGCCACTGCCATTGCGTGCCCACGCGGGCACCCCGCACCCTGCACCCCGTACCCCGCCGCTCTACCGCACGGACTGGTGGCGGCCTTGCAGGCCTCGTCCCACCACGCGCGCGCTGGCAGCCCTTGCAGACCACCACCACCGCGGACGCCACCACCACGGCGCTCATTGTCAGCGGGCCCCGCCGCCGCTGTCTGCGCCACTGTCGCCGCGAACCGTCGGGCCTGCCGACCGCTGCGGCCGCCGTCGTCGTACGAGCAGCGGTGAGCGGGACAAATCGAACACCGTCGCGCAGCTTCTCAACGCGAACAACTGTCGCGTGGGAAGGGGTGTTTGTCAGCCGGCCAGCGCGGGAGCATGGGGGATTGTCAGCTCGGTCGTCTTGGCGGTGCAAACGTTCCTACTGTGCACCTGGACGCGAGAGCCGATCACGATCAATATTACGATACATCAGATGTCGGTCAAGCACGCAATATCATACAAAACTATTGATTCCGCTTTCTTCTCATTTTTAAACGATGTTGTCCAGTAAAAAGAGGAACAAGACCCGCTTTCTATTGGTCCAACAACAGTATCCGGTCCAATGGATGGCTGAGATACGATTGATCGCCTCGAGATCTTGATCATGAGGCCTTCGCCGCACAAAAACTGCGTCGGCGGCTGGCGGCGTTGCAGGCGGTTTCAACGTCGCTGCGGGGAGAGGGTGGGCACCGTCTCGGCGGCGCCCGTGAGCAACCTGGGGCCACGGCATTGACGGCGTGCGGCCGCCGTCGTCCGCCCTCCCCCCGGCCACCTTTTCCCCTCTCCCTGGCCTCGTGCCCTGCACAAGCACCGCCGATGCACCAGCCGCAGCCACCACCACCCGCCCACCGCCGATGCTGCGACCCACCCCGCCCCCCCGGCCCCCCCTTAGCCCCCTCCCCGAAACACGACGCGGAACCCGTTGGAGTAGTTTGGGAAGAGGTCGCTGTTGTGCCCGCACCGGGCGGCGGGTTGCCGAAACGGGTTGAGTTCCGCCGCCGACCAGGTGCCCGCCACGCCGAGCATGGGAAACTTGATGCGTGGCAGCTCCACGCTGTACTGAATGTAGTCGGTCGCCACGAGCGTCAGCCGCCGGGATGCCACCAGCTGCAGCGTCGGCAGCCACTCGGGGTAGGCACACAGGCCCGCGTTGAGGGCAACCACGACGGCTGGGGGTTCCCACGCGCCCCTCATCGCGTACTCGTGGTACAACCCCCGCACGAGCGTCACGGTCGCGGTCGGCGTCAGGGCCACTACCTCCCCGTCCCGGTCGGCCGGCACGGCGGGGGCGACGGCGACCAGGTGCAGGCGCGTGTCAGGGAGCAGGTGGGACACTTCGGCGAGCAGCGGGAGGGCATCCAGCTCCGCCTCCACGCCGAGCAGGTGGACGACCACCGACGGTGCCGCGCCGCTGCGCCCGCCCCCCCCGCCATCGGCGGTGGTGATCGCGGCGGCGACCGCCGCGTACACGGTCAGCGCCGGGTGGAGGAGGAGCGGCGCGACGCTCGACGGCGGCAAACCACGGGCGGCGAGGTAGTCCCCCCATGAGCCGAGTGGCCCCGCCAGCGGCGCCGCCAGCGGCGTCGACGGCGGCACGGCGGCGGCGGGGAGCCCCCCCCACGCGGCGCCCGCCGGCGACGGCGGCGGCGGCGGCAGCGCGCCAAACGGCACGCCCCGCCCGCGCCCGGCGTCCCGCCGCCAAAAGCCGTCGGGCCCCCCCCCCGCCGCCGCCAGTGCGGCGGCGAGCGACCGCCCACACGCCCCCGCCGCGTGGTCGTCGGCGAGGAGGCGCGCCGCCCACGGCAGCGCCGCGACGAGCGCGGGGCCCTCACACGCCGACCGCGGCAGGACGGTGCGGGTGAGGTGGCACTCGACGGCGGCGTGGCGCACGTCGGCCGCCACGCACGCGGCGCTGCAGTAGAGGAGCATGCCGCACGCGGCGCACGCGCGCGTCGGGCGGCCGCCACACGCGGTGCACGTTTTGCCCGCCATGCTGGGGCGCGACGCGACGGCGCGGGCGGCGGCGCGGAGGTCCCCCTTTTCCACACACCCGACCGTGGAGCCGCCGCGGTCGGTGACGTAGGCGCGGAGCTGGCGGACGCTGAGCGCGTCAATGACGTCGCTCATCGTGTGTCGGCACTCGTTGACACGTCTGCGATCGGGGGGGGGGGGGGGGGGGGGGTCCAAGAAAAAAAGCGGCGGGGGGGGGGACCGGGGGGATCCAAGGGGAAAGGGGGGGGGGAGCCCATGGGAGCGGGGGAAGGAGGGGGGGGGGGGGGGGGGGCG
>Ga0115030_1001604_pt1 | contig 10220 bp, 12 predicted proteins | sample SidtaG_4_FD_87174 | JGI IMG/M metagenome (GOLD analysis project Ga0115030, IMG submission 87174) | Marine algal microbial communities from Sidmouth, United Kingdom - Sidmouth_Male1 metaG | ecosystem: Host-associated > Algae > Red algae > Unclassified | place: Sidmouth, United Kingdom | collected... | reverse complement strand
GGGGTGGGGGGGGGGGGGGGGGGGGGGTGGCCGTGTGCGGCGCAACACAGTGGGGAGCGGCAGACGGGGGCGGCAGTGCGCGAGGGGAAGAGCACCGGCGACGACGACAGAGGCGTGGCGCGGGACGATGGGGGCGACCGCGGGAGAACCGACCGGGGCGGCGCCGCCGCGGATGCGTCAACCGTGTACCGTATCCGGTCGGCCACCGGGACCCCATGCAGATTGCACGCAATGGATTCCAGCAACACCACACAAGTTAGGGTTGGTGAGCACTACATAGCTAGGGTTGCTAAACGCATCTCAGGCGCGCTTAAAAGTGCTATTTTGGTGCGTAAGCGCCACGCGCCCCACATTGGAAGGGGCTCTTTTGGGGCGCAAACTGTATTTTCTGCTGAGCTAAGTCTGTCAAAACTCGATGACCCCCGACAACGAGCAGGTTGCTGACCCAGCAGCTGTGAACTGCTGATGTCTCCACAGAAGGGAGCCCAATCAGCTGTCAGATGTCGAAAGGATGCTTGCCACCAACCTGTGACAACTGCCCTGGTATGGGTGGCAAGCCCAAAAATGACGCTCTGAGTGTCATAGCCACGCATGACTGTCAGTATGAAAGAAAGCAGAGCTGTAACTGGTGGCATTGGCCGCCTCTGACAATGTGCTGTGAAGCATACTTTGTGAGCCGGAGGATCTCATTGGCGGCCGGCCCCTTCCCTCAGGGAAGCAAATAGGTCGATAGTCGTCGGACCTGGCGTACTCCCTCGCTCGTGGAACGTAGTTCCGGACGCAACTCTCTGTTGCATGATACTTGACAGAGCAGGCACGGTCACCACTTCTGTACTTCTCCTTTTTTAGTTGGTACTACTTACTGGATTTAATCGGGCGCTTCAGGGCTTTGGGGCGCTTCTCGGTACGTTCAAGGCGCTTTTGGGCGCTTATTGGAGCTGGATGACACCGCGCCACAAAAATTGGGGCGCGTTTAGCAACCCTAGTAAGCACGTCCCAACGCAGTGGTGCTCAACAGGGGGTGGATCATAACTGCCTTTTCGGGGCCTGTGGACCCACATTTCATGTGCAAAGTGCCCGTGCGGGGTCACACGAGCAGGTCTTTTTCTCAAGACCTTGTGTTCCAACCTTCCGGAAAAATGAAGACAGGCCGCTTTGCACCATCCGTAGCGTCCCGACGTGAAAATGAGCGCTCCGCCGCTTCAGGCGTCCTCGACGCCCCGGAAGTGCGCTTCACAGAGCCATGTGGACTGGCCGTCGATCTGTTTCACAGCGGCTTGTGGCGACGGCCGTTTTTTTTTGGTGTGGCGCATCTGTGGTCTCTTGGATTCAGACAATCTCCCGAAAGTAATCTGCCATAGCCACCACGTGGGTAGCAAGTAGGGTTGAGAAATGCGCCTTTGGCACTATTGAGGGGCGCTGCTAAGGCGCTGCTATGGGGCTGTTAACGCCACTCGCCCTCGAGCCTGGGGCGTCGATGAGGCGCGCTTAGTTGTTTGTGGCCTCGAACTTTCTGTCATGCTGACCAGGATCAACAGACTGCCTTCAGACGGCCATCTTGTGCGAAAAGCACGCGAATGGGATGCTACATGACTGCATATTAGATTTGAATGGGTGCTACTAGGGTTTGGGGCCTCGCGCACGCCTAAGGTGGCTAAAATTTAGTTCAGACCTGCTCTTCTGGGTGGCGCAGGCATTTTGCGGCAGGGTATGGGCATACCATTGCGTCGGATGCCGTCGCCCTCTGCTCAAGCGAACTGCGGGCATGGTTGAATGGAAGGAGTGGGCCTGAACACGCCCCCCTGGGTCACGGCCAGCCGTCGTGGCTCGACTTCCAGTCGTGACTAGACAGCAGGGAGAGGCTGCTTTGGGACGGAACACAACAGGGACTCCCCTGGGACTCTGTGATAAGTGTTGCGCTCGGCACGAGAGAGCGGCAAGTCGAAAGACAGCCCTCCCCGCCACTCTCAGTCACCTACAGACTGCTCCATCTAGAGTGGAAGGGTGCGTGACCGCGTCGGCACCTACACCCCTGGCTCTTCCCTCTTCCCTCTCAGCAACCGAAGGAACACAATAGATGAGCGTCTTTCCGACGGATGATATGGTCGGGAAGACCGATTGTGCGAACTGTGCGGCCACGGCTCTGGCGGTTTACCTCTCTGGCGAGCGGAAAGCGGCCGCTCAGCTTTTCCTACGGCATCAGCGCGCAGCTTCTGTCGCAATACGCGGCCCCGGTCCGGGTCCCTTTGCTGGCCCGGATGTCTGTGGGGCGCCGGGCGACGCAGATGACATGTCATGCCCCGGTTCCGACAGGTGGTGCTGTCGTTGCTGGTTGTGATCTTGATTGATTGTGGGTCGTTTGCATTTCACTGTCAATTGCTTGAATTATCTGCTTTACAGTAGGGGGGTCCACTGGTATGGATCCCCAGATCTCCCCTCGGGGAGGCTACTGTGCGGGATTCGGGGCCATTTGGGCCCGCTTGCATGGATAGCTGAAGGGGAAAGCGGGGCGCCCGTGGCCCGGCTTCCTCGCCAGAAAAAAACTGCGTTCTCACCACCTTCCTCCCTCTTTGCGCCTTCGGGTGGTTTCCTAGGTGACCGTGTCAACGTGCGAGAGTAGAGCAAGGATGTGTGGGCGCGTTCCCTCAGCTGGGCAGGTGTCCCTATCTGTTTCTGTGGGCTGGGGTGACACGAGACGTTTTATGCGACTGCTTCCACTTATTCCAGTACCGTACAGCGTGTGACAGAACACGAGCAGCCTGCGACCGAGCGTTGCTCCAGCCAGGCGCCGTGCCCGCGTCGCGACGACCATGGGTCCATGCCGACACTCAAGACAGAGCGTCCAGAAATTCCTAGCTGCCGACAGGTCCTCAATGGACGTCTGGCTGAGAACTAAGTCGGCGTGAGAGACAAGGTCATGCTCGAGGCAATTGCCATGGCATTTTCATTACGTGGCGAGCGCCCCGGGATCCTGCTGAAGCGCTAGATCGGTCGGGTGGGCGTCCATGAGCGGCAGCTGTGTCCACGAAGAAGCTGGTCAAGAAGAGTCAGGCCAACAGACAAAGAGGCACCGCGCGTCGACTCCAGGTGGGCAACAGCGTTCTTGGGGCGACAGAAAGAAGTTCGCGGACACATCCTAGCAGCTGCAACACAGGCGGCAGTGACGGACGTGTGCGACCGGGACTCTCCCGTAGAGCGGCTGATGCATGGCTTCCCGCCTGTCCCGGCTGGGGCGGCATCGCCGCCTCCTGCAGAGGCTTTCCCGGGCCCACCGTCATCGGATATCGATGTCCAAGTCACACTCGGCAGAGATCACGGTGGTGACGCGGGGAGGGTGAGAATAGTCGCCACGGTCATCAATCAAGCGCACCCCAAAACCCCTGCTAACACCTTTATGGTGCGCGTGGGACCGTGCCAATACGACAAGTACAACGAGCTGGCCGCGATTTTGGACACCCACCTTCCGAAACTCGACGCACTTCTTCGTGATCGGGTATAGGTGCGCGGCGTGGGGCGGCCAGTCCGCCTGATACTGAGGTGCGACTACGCTGCACAGTGAAACGCTGTGGGTCAGAAGGCGGCATCGGCAACCCAACCCTGTCTTCATTGCCCGAGTGCTCGGTCGCCGAGGGAGAAGCACACCGTCCTTGACGTGGTTTACTGCACCCAACAAGACCTCGTCGCTGGGCGGACTTGGAGATAGGCGACACACGTCTCCGACCGAATGTCACCTGGTCGCGCTGCGCAAATGGCCGGCCATCCTGGTACTCCCACAAATAACTTCTCGGTGGTGCGGCGTCCGCAAGTTTCCGTCCATCCACGGAAAATTGTACCGATTCCACAGCACACAACTCAAGGAGGTAACCATCGGTACTTGCGGCTCGCAAATGAGATGTTCATGGTGTAGCGGAGCGCGATTGACGGGCCTCTGGATTGGAGGCAGGCGGGCACCGCCTTTGCAGAGGAGCTGGTACGACTACTACACGATCAGGGGCGCGTCCGACCCGCCTCCTTTCAAGGATATGGGGGAGATCCCCTGTCAGGGGTGACACGGCCCCCGGAATGAGCCGGGGACGGGTCGTTACCAGTCACGTAACACCTCCCTAGGGGGGTAGCGTGGGACAGCCCCCCTTGGGCGGGTGTCCAGGGAGCCCGAGGGCCACACACGAAACAACCCCTCTAGAGGGGCGCGGGGTGAGGAGCACCCGATCGGGCCCCCCCTGGAGGAGTCTGACACAGCCGAGGGAGACACACGTCTTCCCGAATCCAGGCCACCTGGAGGGACCGGGAAGCTTGTGGAAGCTTCCGCAATCCGAGCGTAAGCCGGACCGAGATATGATCTCGACCGGGGATAAATTCCCACAGGAATTCTATCCGGGAAAATTGAAAAATCTTGGGATAAGTCCCGAGGCACTGATTTTGGGTAAATCCTGAAATCTAGGAAGTCTTAGTGACTTTCCTGCTTCCGCCCGAGACGGGCGGGGGTCCTCTTCCAGTGGAAGGGTAGTCGAGGATGCTGGGCAGGGGCCACTAGAGGCCCAGGCCTGAGACCGTGGCCCGTTGGGCACAAGTCCCCCCATGGTAGCGCCCGGGGGTCGGGATTGTGCACGTTCTGCGTCTTGTTTCTGAGGGTATATGAGTGTATGCTTTGGGGTCATCGTGCGTATTCGAATAAATCAGCGTTACGTTTGCGTTACTTCCGTCGTTCTGGTGCGCTTCGCGCCCGGTGATCCCGGCGTTCGTGTTGTTTCTCCTGTGTTGCGCTCCACATCCTGTGCTGGGCTTTCCGACGGGGCTATACCCCGTCGGCTTTGAGGGCAAGATCCACTACAATGGAGTTCTGTGCATCGGCCAAGACAGTCACAAATTTGGCGACCACAGCGTGGTAGTGTGTGCCGAACTGAGGGGAAAGGTGTCGCAGGATCATCTCCATGCGTACGAGCGTGTGTGGTGCATATGGAACAGGGTGTGAAAGACTCTGAACCGCGCGGTGATCGTCCCCTCCGATGAGGAGGCTCGTTCTCGCGCCGAATCCACGGCGATGGTAACACTGAAAGAATACAGTTACCGGTGGCTGTCCGTCTCACCCAAGTTTCACATTCTGATGTTCCACACCCGTGACTATTTCTGGTGCTTTGGAAGCATTGGTTCATACAGAGAGTAGTAGAGAGCAGGAGAGATAAGATGAAAAAAGTGAGAATCCACACGCAAGCATCGGCAAGCGACCCGAGGGGAGCGCCACGAAAATTAGAAGAGACAAAAGAACACCGAGACGAGGAGTCCTGTGCACGTGTGACACGGTCCCGTCTACAATGGAGCCCCCGGGTAATGACAGCGGCGGCAACAGCGGCGGCGGCGGCGTCCGCGGCGGCGCTGCCCACCACCCACCACGATGTCGCTGGCGGGCTTCCGAGGTGGTGACAGACGCAGACAGCTAGCGGCGCCCGTGATCGTGGCGGCCATGCCCACGGCCGCACCGCCGGCGCACACCCGCCACCTGCGTCTGTACCGCCGGTGGCACGCGCAAGGGGGATCCCCTCCGGCCCGCCAGCTCCATGATGCCCCGTCGTGGCTGGCTGCGGGTTTCCTATCGCACAGTCGCCGGCACAACCGCCAAGGCGGGTGCCAGAAGTGGAGCCGCCGCCGCCGCCGTAGCCACCGCCGGCCAACAATTGGCACCGGATGAGTCTCCAGCCCATGTACACGGCGGGGCCGTGTCGGAGCCGCCCCGTTCGGGGCATGGCCGGTGGCCGCCGCTGGTGTCGCTGACACATCTGGAAGCTGCCGCCGCCGGAACCACCTCGAGAAGCCGCCGGCACAGGGACCGCGGTCACTGCTTTAGAAGGTGCAAGATCGGAGCGCTCGTCGCCAACGCGTTGGCGGCGGCAGCAGCGCTTCGTGGAACCCGTGGCACGGGACATAAAAAGCGACAGCGTCTATACTATTCCGTCCAGTGGCGGGTGGGGTGGAGGCGGCCGAAGAGCACGCTAGAAATGTTTCCGCCGGCCGGATGATGGCCACTGGAGGGGGTTAAGAGGCGCCAACGTTCCCGAAACCCCAGCCTCGGACGTCCATGTACCACGACAGTGGGTGCGGGCGCCGCGCAGCCGCCGACCCCTGAAGCCGCGGTCGGACCACGCCGCCACATGGTGCAGTAGCGGTCCTGAAATCTTCGCGCCCGGCACAGCTACGGAATGAATGGTCCATGCATGCTCGGAGTGAACGGACTAGGAGGGAGCCCGTAGCGGAAGCGCAGGCCCGGGGAGCGCAGGGCCTTGCGTGCGGCGGGGGGCATCGGGACACGCGCACGCGCGAATAGGACAAGGCGGCACGCACTGAACGTGTTCGATCAGGGAATCTGATACGATGCCCGGTGTGTCACCAAGGGTGTGCCTGGGAGAGTGTTTTTGCACGAATCGTCTCGCTATTGACATATTTGACATGATGGTGAACCACAGGGCGGCCTATTCAGAGCTTCCATTCTGCGTCTTTAGTACATAAAACAAACCATATGTGTGCATCGCATGTGGGCTGGGAAATCTTCAGTGTCTCGGGTCGCTCAGCATCGGTGCTTTGGGTACAACCTTCTCCTGGGATCTCTCTTGCTGAACCACCGGCACACAGCGAGTGCGTAGACGGGGAGCTCCCCCAGGCACACCGTGGGATTGCCTAAGCAGTGGTTGTAGCCTTCCATTTTCCGCTGTTGATTTTCGTCTTGCTGCTGGTGTGCCTCGCTGTCTGTTCGAGGTGGTTGACTTAAGCACTTCCATCGAATCACATTTTTGCACGCCAATTCACATGTGAGGCCACAGCACACCGCCATGATTTGGACCAGAACAGTCACTGCACGGGCCAATCCTGTGATGAAATCTACTCGCTACCTACAGAGCCACTCGTCTCTTCCCGGCTGTTACTCACGCTCTCGGGTGGCGCCTCAGGTGCACCCGAGCAGATCTTTATGTTTTCCTTCAACCCCGCTCCCCCCCCTGGCGTCTTGGAAATTCGGATCACACCCAAAATGCGTCACACGGACACCCTGTCCACGCCGTTCCGCCGTGGTACACCTTTTCCGTATACCTACGGCAGCGGTGACGCTCACGGGCTGTTGACCTGTGCGCCGCTCTGAGCTCCTTGGATATTTTCCTCGCTTCCTTGTCGGCGTGGTGGGCGGCCTTGGCCACCGCCTTCTTGGAGGCCTCCTCCACAATCTTGCGGTGCCGGTCGTGGAGCATAAACGGCGAGTGCACGCCTCCCGTCGTCACCACCTCCCGACCGCTATGAGCCCGCGCTCTTGTCACGCCATAACGCTCTTGGGGTGCTTGGATGACCTGCGACGCAGCGCTACGGGTTTCTTCGACCGCCGTCTCCCCTGTATCGACCACCCCGAGGTTGGCGCGCACGTTCGCCTTCATCAGGCTCGCGTTGAGCTGGCACACAGCCCACGCCGTGGGAGGGACCTCTGGATGACCGTCCGGGTGAACTCTTGGCGTTCCGCCGCGTAGGCAGCGAGAAGGAGGGTGTCTTGCGAGCACGTGTTCGTCATCTCGGCATCCATCAAGTAAACCTCATCACGGTGATTCTTGCCGGCCTGCATCGCGCCAAAGGGGGCCTCGTCTAGCGGCTGGGTATTGCGGTAGCTGTTGGGGGCAAGGAAGAATAGGAAGAGCTTGAGCTTCATGGCGCACTCGACAGCGTCGGCCCGGCGGTTTTCGGCCCGCTGGTCGCCAAAGATCACGGCGCGCATTCCAGGGTCGCGAGTGCTCAACACCTCCGCGACTCTATCCAGCACCGCCTTGAACACCACAGCGTCCAGGGAGCCGCTGTTGTTCCAGAAAAAAGGAGACCACGTCCGCGGCGTCCTGGCCTCCGCCCGTTGCATTTTGTAATTAACGGGGGCCTCCTCTCCGTCGCCAAACCGCCCCTTGAGAATGTACACACTCATCAGAAATCCCCAGCTCGCGCTGACAAATGTGAGTAGCGCCGCAACAGGACAGTGCCGGGTGGACCTCACATTGGCATTCTCCTTTTCGCTCGCCGCCATGCGCAGCAGGGTCATCTTTCCGCCGCGCTGTACGACTCTGGTCTCTTCCTAGTTGAACAAGGAAAGTATGAGGAAGTGCTCGTGCGAGAGGAAGGTTTTCAGCTCATTTTGAAAGTCCGCCACTCTATAAAAAACGTGCTGTCCCGCCCACGTTTTTGCAATCTCCCTGAAGGCTCTTTTGGAGAGCTCTCGGAGGGGCCGCCGGACGAAGCGGGTGACCAGTTAGTGGGATATTGTGACGTTTCACGTGCGAATTTCCAGAACACGTACCTGCTGCACGCGGAGAGCCACTGTGTTCACGCTGAGAGCCTGCGCGAAGAACACGAGGATGGAGTCCCTCTCGAGGGTCAGCTTCATCTCCGAGTGCGCCAGGGCGCGCCCGCGACGCGACTGGTAGTATACCATGCGCACAGACGCGTGCGACAGTTCAGCTGCTGGGCGACGTGCGCCAACGTCTCCGTCGCAAGGTTGAACTGGCCCTTGACGTCCTCATAGAGAGCCACGCCCGGCGCAGTCCTCATTTTGGGAGTTGGGCTGGGGGGAGGGCGGGGGTGGGGGGCGGAAAAGGGACGGGCGCAGGCGGGCCACGCGCCCCCCCGCTTCTTCACAGGATCGCCGGATCCCGTGATTGAACTCCAACAAAAAATATGGGCGCTCTTCAGTTGACGGAAAGACGGGATGTGAATCGGCTCGCAAGAATGTGAATCGATGGAAGGGCCTCACTTGTGCGCACCGGCTGCGCCTAAGTAATGAAAGCGTCGTTCACGGAACCTCTTTTCCGGTTTGCGCCCGGAGCGACCGCTCCCGTGGTGCCCGGTACCCGCGTCCCACTTAGGTTCGACCCCCCGCAGCGCTGGACGTGAGGACGGTGAAAGAAGACAGACACAGCAATCGCAGGCCGCCTCTCGTTTTCACGCCGGAAGGCATTTCTGAGGCCTGTGGCCCGCACGGAAAAATCTGACGTTCGGAACCCTTCATGTTCTTTCAGCGGAGATCTCGATCGGAAAGGCCCTTACGTCAACCGAACCTTCCACTGCCTTGCAGTGTATTCCTGATCCCCGAATGTTCTCCCCGTGGACCGAGACTGACTTGCGGACCGACTCTCTCCACCAAGAAGATGCGCCCCTGGGACTGACTTGGACCTTCTGAGTGCTTACATGTGCCCATACGGCCTGGAAATCGACATGAGCTCCTCTCTTTTTTCCGCACTTCTGGAAAATAGACAGTAGAACATCTCAAGATCTCGCCTGGGCAGCTCGCTCCGTGCCAAGAAAGCGGATCAATGGGAAAAAGACAGTCCGCTCTGCTGGATGCAAGGTCCTGGAGCCATATGCGGGATTTATATTGGCCTCCATGCCATCTTACTATCGTTTTAGACCAATAGAGTGCTCTTATTCACGGTCAGTCTCTGTTTCTGTGCTTGAGGACAAAATTCCGGGTTCAGCAATTATATCAGCAGCATGATCCTGCGCATTGATTGGCTCTTTCTCTCTTCCAGTTCTCTACAGTAGGGTACCCCTCGGAATTCTCCATGACTATTCATGTCAGCGATCGAAGTATATACAACCGTGGAGCATCTCAACCTGTCGCTTTCTGCACAGTACAGCATCGGCCCCCCTCTACTCACGCCCTTCCCTCTTTCATCTCTCAGCACGGAGAAAGAATTAATATCCCTACTCCTGGTTCGTCCTCACCGACGGCGGACACAGTGGAACAAAGATCTTGTCTGGAGCCACCTGGTACGCCCACCAGATGTCGGAAAAGCGCGGCCGCCTCGCCCTTGGTGGCGGGGCTGGCGGGTCAGCAAAGACCCAGCAGCCAGATGATGGCGACTCGCCTTCAAGCGGGGGCGCATCGGGGCCATCTGCGCCGAGTGCTGCGGCGAGCTCTGGGGCGGGCGCTGGGGCGAGCGCTTGGGCGGCCCACCTAGTGGCATTCATCCCCCCGTAAGATGCTGAAGACACGCCCGAACCCATTATTTTCAGCAACCCTCTCAGCACTGGTCAAGATCACGACCCCGAGTACGTTAACCCGGGACGTCAGCGACGCGACGCGAAATGAGTGACAACCCCGCCGCCGTTCCCTCCGAGTGGCGGCCGACCGGGCGAGCCGCGCTTTGTCTGGGCCCCCGCACCCACCTCTGCCCCCCGTAAGCTTCCCGCCCCCTCCCCCCGTCTCT
>Ga0115030_1001600_pt1 | contig 10243 bp, 13 predicted proteins | sample SidtaG_4_FD_87174 | JGI IMG/M metagenome (GOLD analysis project Ga0115030, IMG submission 87174) | Marine algal microbial communities from Sidmouth, United Kingdom - Sidmouth_Male1 metaG | ecosystem: Host-associated > Algae > Red algae > Unclassified | place: Sidmouth, United Kingdom | collected... | reverse complement strand
GGCCCGTGCTCGCCCGCTCATTCATCCCACCGAGATCCCGCACGCATCCCCCGACCGTTGAGTTCTTCCCGCCCTTGCCGCCAGCGTGGGACGCCGGCGGCTGGCCCCCCCCCCCCCCCCCCCCCCTCACAGCCTCTCCCCCCTGTGCGCCCGGCGGCGCCCCGCGGGGGGGGGAGGGGGTGAACGGTGGGAGGGGGGGGGGGTGGGGGGGGGGCGCAGCCGCCGGCGTCCCACGCTGGCGGCAAGGGCGGGAAGAACTCAACGGTCGGGGGATGCGTGCGGGATCTCGGTGGGATGAATGAGCGGGCGAGCACGGGCCGCCGGCGGACGGCGTGTTCATATGCCGTCGCCGGCGGCCGACAGCACGCGACACGAGAAACAAGCGCACGCGGAGCACGAGCGCGCGACCGGAGGCCAGAGGGCGCCACCCCGTGCGGCCGATGGCGGCCCAGGGGGCGCCCCAGCGAGCCGTGAATGGCATCCCACGCTGCGGCCATTCGTGCGCGAGCGTGGATAGGGGGGCGCAGGGTGCTGCGGGCCCGCCCAAGCGGGAGGTGTGCCCGAGACCGCCCGGGGAGGTGCATTTGAGGCTCCCCGAACGGCCTGCTCTGCCACACGGCCCCACGCAGCGCTGCCCACGAGGCACACCACACCGACACTGGCACGGGGCCTCGTGCGTGCCCCTGTGTCGGCGAGATCCCCGCCTCGTGGAAGCGGCTGAGGCACCCGCCGCGCCACGCTTGACGTGAGGCTGCCCTACGAATGATTGGAGGGGGGGGCGGGCCTGGCGCCAACAGAGACCAAAGCAGTCTGATCACCGGCCGGCTGACCCCTGGCGATGATGGATCCGCCTCCCTTCCAACATGTCTTTGAACATTTCCAGCAGCCCATGATATGGCTTCGATCAGATTGGAAACTTTCAAAGAATTCTCATTGCATGCAAACGGACCACGTGATTGATTGCGCGACCACGCCGATATTCCCGCGCGGGCCCACCGACACTGTCCGTTTCGAGGACTGCGGCAGTGCTCGTTCAGAGCTTGCCAACGCCGCCACCAGCAAAGGCGCCGTCCGCCTCTCTTTCTGGAAGCATTCGAATCGCAGCATCTGTTGGACCTTGCGGTGCCTGCCGTGGCCGCGTCTTGACAGCGCGTCGCGCACTGCACCGTTCCCAGGGTCCTCGACCGAGAGCCGCGGCTCTGCGCTGTCGCGTGAGGCTCGCCATCTGTCATTAGTTCGCCAGGGGTCCTCCAGAAGTGAGAGTTTTCTGCATCGTGCCAGCAGGGCGACCAGTTCCTGTCAGTTCGTGGCGCTTTCTTTTCGACGTGTGAGCCTGACATTAGGTATGTCTACTCAGATAACAAAAGTCTGCACAAACGCTTTGAAAGTGGCGACGCGTTCTTGTCGGGATCTCAGCCATTTCGTCCCTCTCTCCCTGACATCGTGATTGCTTGGATATATGTTCGATTTCTGTCCACTTAGGGGTCGACGTTGCTAAGCACGCTTCCCCCATCTTCTTGCACCCATCGTTGGACCATGTCGCCCCTGTTTTCGATATCTCCAGGACCGCGGACGGCCCTGTTGGATGAGAAAAATGGGGGGCCGCTGAGCGTACTCCACGTCAGCAAACGTGACATATTCCGTTTGGGTTTCAGAACTTGGGGGAGACGTTGTTGGGTGTGCTCTCATATGAAGCAACGTCGGAAAGTTCATTTCCGACACTGCTATGTGTGATCACATGTGATCACATTGTTTCGCGTTGCAGCCAATAGCTGGCCGCCTCACATCGTCACATGAACCGTCACACGAACGAAGCCGCAGCTAAGAAAGGGCTTCACTCTGTGGCTGCCCGTCCCATCAATCAATCATATCTCGTCCATGCCGGGCGCATGCACTCGACGGCAGCCTCGATGCGCGGGCAGCACCCGCCGCCGCCGCGACGCGGGCGGCCGCAGCAATGTGTGCGGTGGCCACGGCGCCGTATCCGGCTCCTGTCCCCCCTCTCCCTCCTCGTACCCGCCCTCCCACAAGTCTGTCTGTCCGTACGCTGCTTTGCGAGACCGGCCCCACGCCGCAGTCGAGGGCGATGGTCGGCGATCGCGTTTGGGGTGGCTTTGGGGTTCACGGTCCCGGCAACATGAGGCCGGTCCTCCCGCGGTTAGGCTTTAAAGTCCCTGAAATTTAGTTCCAGGGTACTGAGTGTCAAATTATAAGTCGTCCGGGCCAGTGCACAGTGCGGGAGTACTTGTTGATATACGCAGCGGCGGTACGTATTGCTGACCTCCAAAACATGGCGGTTGCAGAGCGGTTGCAATCATTCAACAGCGTACGTGGACCATTGGAAAGGCTGAGAATCATGTGAGTTCCTTACACAGTCTCCTCATGCAGCTCTGCGCACTGGAAACGCACATCAGGATCTCAAGAAATCTGAAGAAATTCGTTGATCTCATGAGAAATCACAGGTCCGGCCCAGAACGCTCTCCGTGCCCCCTTAAGGCCCAAGCACGCAGCCCAAAAATCTCAGAAAATCTCATTGTGGGTTGCAATGGCTCTGCGTGACTCCTGCAAGAAACGTTGATTGGCTTGCAAGATTGCTCGCGGCAACTCTCAGCGAATAGTTTGATCATGGCTTGTCGAACAGCCAATCCGGCTTCATTTCTATGCTGTGTCGTCGGCTCTGCCTTCCTTCTCTCTGGAACCGCCATTTTTTCGAGGTTAGCATTAGCCAGAGCCTGTCATGCGATTTGGGCTTCCCAGACTCCTTTAACCCGAGAAACAACCTGGTCCTAACGCACACTTCCTCTCAGTGTGACTTGGACTTTAATTCCCTGCTTCCCGTCCTTTCTATTGCGTTTCCTGGCAGGAAACGCGGGAGGTGACCTCCTCCCGCTTTCCCCCTCCGCCCGCTCGCCCGCTCGCCCGCTCCGCCGCCTTTCTTTCTCTAGAGCCGTTCTCGCAAAAACCTCGCACGCCAACTGTTGCACAGCTCTTACGAATCCGCCTTCACGGGGTCGCAGAGGGTTATTTATAAGAGTGGTGCAACAGTTGTCGTGCGAGGGTTTTGAGAGAACGGCTGTAGCCCCCTGCCCCCTTCGCTCCGTTTTCCAAACATCTCGTGCCGCCCTCTGATGTCATGGCCTGGCGCTCGCCGCCCTCATTGCCCGGCCGCCCGCAGCCGTCACCCCAGTCCCGCCATGGGCGCCCCCTCGCCTCGACGACCGCGCGGCGGGCGCCCACCGCTTGGTCCGCCGACACAACCCCCTCCCTGACGCACCGTCGGGGGCGGCTGGTCATGGCGGACGACCCCGCTTCCGTGGCCACGGCCGTGCCCACATGCCCATGTCCGCCCGCCCCCACGTACCTCACCCACCCCCCTCCCTGCCGACGCGGCGGTGGTCCCCCCCCCCGCCGCTCACGACGCTTTCTTTACCGAGGCAGACAACGTGCCGACGAGCACGTATGGTGGCTACGACAGCGAGTGGACAGTTTTTGGCGACGACCGGGCGGGCGTGTGGGAGGCGGCCTCCACCGCCGACGAAGCCGCTCCCCTCGTGTTTCGCAGTGGAATTGCAGAGCGGCTGTGGTGTCGCCCCTCCGGCGGCGCGTGCGGGGCGTCGACGCAGGTCAACGTGTACGACGCGTGGGCGGTGCCGGCGGGGCTGCCGACCGTCTTCCGATGCGCCGCCGGGCGGGAGGCATCGACGTAGGAGCAGCAGGTGGCGGTGGATGCGGCCGCATTGGCGCCGCCCGTCGGTGGCGGCGGGCAAGCCAACTTAGCCGCGCCCGGAAGGGGGGGGAAGTCGTTTTCCAGGTTGACGGGGGCGGGCCTCACGCGCCCAGGGCACAGCAGCGCGATCATTCAGCACTGACTCCACCGCCGCCGTCATTGGCGGCTGCGGAGGCGGCAGCAGCGGTGGCGCCCCCGGCAGGCGTGCCGACCGGTGGTCGTGGCGACGGTGGAGGCGGCGGTAACAGAAGTGGGGACCTCTCTTTTTTATTTGTGAGGTACTTCTGACGCGCGGGGAGCTCTGCCACAGCCTCATCTTGTCAACGCCGCGGCTGGGCTTTGGCGTCGCCGGCGGCGACCGCGCGGAGCTGCGCCTCATTTCCATGATCCGCGAGCGCCGCGTCGGCCCCTACCCGCCCGCCGCGGTGGCGGGACCGCTCGTGCGGTCGCCAATGCCCACACCAGGGCCGTCGGGGGACGTGGCCGCTGCAGGTGCGTTGGAAGTCGAGGGCGGAGTTGCTCGCGTCGGCGCCTTTCGCCCCGGCGACGAGCGGATGGTGCAGTGGCTGGTCGAGAGAGGAGTGGCGGCCGCCGGCTGCGGCCGGGGTCGCGGCGACGACACGGCGGAGGGGCAGCGGCGGCGGCGGGTACTGATGCTGGAGGATGGGCTGACCGTCCAACTTCCAGCGGTGGCGGATGTGGCTGCGGCTGTGGTCGGCGGCCTGACGTGGGTGAACGCTCAAGCGGGTGGGAGCCTCCTCCTCTGCTGTGGCGGGGGGGGCGGACACTTGTCCTGGCTTGGAACTCGCGGTTGCAGCGCTTGGTGCTTAGGAGGCGCGGTGCGGACCTGTGGCTCGGCGCAGCCGTGTGTGATTCTTATTGAAGGGGAGGTGGTACTGGCGAACTTGGAGTAGGATAACGTGTATCGCATGTCCTCCCGAACGCCCGACGGTGGTGCGGGTAAAAACATGATTGAACGTCCCCCCCTCCGTGTGCCTCGCATCAGTGAGTCTTCTCGCAAACCACGTGGCTCACCTCGACTTCTACTCGCCCTTCCCCGGGGGCGTCGAGGCCAGAGTTCGTGTTGGCGGCCCCTCACCGTCCGCAATCGCGTCAATATCACCTACATGTTGGACCAGGCCGGCATGCCCATGGAGCGCCCGCCGCCCTTGCCATTAAATTTGGCAATGACGTCAAGCACCTGGTCCGCCGCGCGCTTCTCGTCGACGCTACTGGCTGGAGTTCTCTGGACGACACCGCCACGGCCGAGGTGATGTGTCTCGTATTTGCACGGTTACCTACCGGTCCTGTGGGACAAGCGCGCGCGGCCGGCGCACCCACCGGGGCGCGCCTGTCGATCGCGTAATGACAAGTGTCGTCCGCAGTCGACATATTCGGGCACGTTATCTGAGGCTGTTTTCTGTATGCGGGCGGCACGGCCGAGGTAGGGCGTCACGTATCTGCGCGAAGACGTACCGGTCCTGTTGGACGCGCGCGCGCGGCCGGCGCACCCACCGGAGCGCACCTGTCGAGTGCGGAATGTCTGATGTGGGCCGCAGTCGACATATTTGAGCATGTTATCGGCGGGAAGTTTCTGTACGCGGCCGCCATGGCCGAGCAAAAGTGTCTCAGTTTGGCGCGATTACCTACCGTTCCTGTGGGACACGGGCGTGCGGCTGGCGCACCCACCGGGGGGCGCCTGTCGAGTGCGGAATGTCAGACGTCGGCCACAGTCGACTTATTCGGACACCTCATCGGTGGGCGTGTTCTGTACGCGGCCGCCACGGCCGAAGCAGGGTGTCTTGTCCTTGCGCGAGTACCTACCGGTATGGTGAGAAATGCGCGTGCGGCCGGCGTACTCACCGGAGCGCGACAGTCGAGTGCAGAGTGTCAAATGTCGACCGCAGTCGACATGTTTGGGCAATTCATCGGCCGGCGTTTTCTCCAAGCGGCCGCGACGGCAGAGGTAGGGTGTCTGGTGTTCGCGCTAGAACCCACCGGATAGGTGGGCCATGCGCGCGCGGCCGGCGCACCCACTGGAGCGCACATGTCGCGTGGGGAATGTCTGATGTGGTCCCCAGTCGACATTTTTGGGCACGTTATCGGCGGGCATTATCTGTACGCGGCCGCCACGGCCGAGCGAGAGTGTCTCGGTTTGGCGCGAGTACCTACCGTTCCTGTGGGACACGGGCATGCGGCTGGCGCACCCATCGGGGCACGCCTGTCGAGTTCGGCATGGCAGTTGTCGGGCGCAGTAGATATTTTTGAGCACGTTATCTGCGGGCGTTTTCTACACCCGGCCGTCATGGCCGAGGTAGGGTGTCTGGTATTCACGGTAGGACCTACCAGAATTGTGGGCCACGCGCGTGCGGCCGGCACACCAACCGGGATGCGCCTGTCGAGTGCGGAGTGTGAGATGTCGGCCACAGTCGACAAATTTGGGCACGTTACTTGCTCGCGTTTTCCGTACGAGGCCACCACGGCCGAGGTAGAATGTCTCGTATATGAGCGAGCACCTACCGGTCCTGTGGGTCACGCGCATGCGATCAGCGCCGGCACCGGAGCGCACCCGTCGAGTGCGGAAAGTCAGATGTGGGCCGCAGTCGTCACCTTTCGGCACGTCATCGGCGGGCGCTTCCTACACGCGGCCATTACGGCCGAGCGAAAGCGTCTCCGTTGGGCACAAGTAGCTCCCCGTACGGTGGGAAACGCGCGTGCGGCTGGCGCACCCACCGGGGCGCGCCTGCCGAGCTCGGCATGTCAATTGTCGGCCGCAGTCGATACTTTTGAGCACGTTATCTGCGGGCGATTTCTGCACGCGGCCGCCATGGCCTAGCTAGGGTGTCTGGTATTCACGGTAGGACCTACCAGAATTGTGGGCCACGCGCGTGCGGCCGGCACACCAACCGGGATGCGCCTGTCGAGTGCGGAGTGTGAGATGTCGGCCGCAGTCGACATATTTGGGCACGTTACTTGCTGAAGTTTTCTGTACGAGGCCACCACGGCCGAGGTAGGATGTCTCGTATATGCGCGAGCACCTACTGGTCCTGCCGGATACGCGCGTGCGGCCGGCGCGGTCATCGGGGCGCGTCTGGCGAGTGCGGATTGTCAGATTTCGGCGGCAGTCTGCATATTAGGGCATGCTATGGCGCGTGTTTTCTCTACGCGGCCGCCACGGCCGATGAAGAGTATTTCCTTCTGGCGCCAGGACATTACGGTCCTGTGGGACATGCTCGTGCGGCCGGCGCATCGACCGGTGCGCGCCTGTAGTGTGCGGAATGTCAGATGTCGGCTGCAGCATATCTTCGCCCGCAACTGGCAAATTGCCACCGGTAGCTCCCTTGACTGGCCAAAGCCCACGTTTTGTGCGAATTGGCCTGTGGCGCGCTCTTTGGGGGGATACTTCTGCAATGTTCATTTTTTATTATTTGTTTGCTTGCCTGTCTTATCTGTCTGCCGGCACTCATCACGATCGCTTGTGATCGGACAGTTGATCGACCAGTGCTCTCGTTTGTACTAAATCACCATGGGTCCGGGGTCGCCGGCGTGTGCACAACAGGGCTCCCCATCGGATGCTCTGCAAAAAAAGGTCTTCCTTCCTCGCCGCGATGGCGATAGAACTCGATTTATTGCTTGGCTACGGTCGGTCCCAATGCACTGGTAAATGAACCAACGTTATTAGTACCACATTTGGTGGAGGAGCAGGGGATACCCTCGCCTTTATCGCGCCTCGCGGCGCGGTGTTCCCGAGAACTTTCTTGCTGCCTCGTGGCATTGTGACGGTGTCGATACCGTCGCTTAGCGCGCGGGGCGTTAACCATCGACTTGTGGGCGTGGTGCCGGGGGCATCACGGTTGTGATCTCCGACTTTGGCGCCCGGGGCGTTTGCAAAGTCGTAGCACTTCTTTCAGGTCCCAGTATGTCTACTGGTGGAACCGGCGGCAATCGGCGAGCCAAAGACGGCCTGCTGCCTGCTGGATACCGGCCGCCGGGCGGGGGACAAGGCAATCCGGCCGCCTCCGACGCCCCAACGGGCAGTGCTCCTACTCTCCCCATCCCTGCGGATAAAGCCGTCTCCGGGAAGATGCAGGTGGTGGAGAACCTGAAGGCGGCCGTTGAAGCACTTCAACGACGCCTGACGGCCCAAGAACAGACTAACGAGTCTGGCGCGAGCCAATGACAAGTTGGTCGACGACGTCGAGGCCCTGAGCAAGGTCGACTCCCACGAGGAGGAACGCCGGGTGGCTGAGTCTCGCCGTCAGTCGGGCGACAAGACCAAGGTCGTCAAGAAGACAAGCAAGGTGACGAGAGGCAAGTCCGTCCGCAAGGACGATCCGGCCAACGCCGTGCCTTCCTCATCTTCCGATGATTGTGCCTCTGGGTTAAACCCGACGTCCTCGAACGACGAAAACCTCAACGCGACGGACACGACCTTTTCGGACGATGGCCACGGGCCGACAGGCCCGCCGTCGCCCCCAAGGGGGTCCTCGCCGAGCGACAGCTCAAGTGAGTCGGACGCAACAGCGCGGAGGCGCTCAGCGACCCCCACCAAACGGAAGGAGCGACTTGAGAAAGCCGACAGGATGAAGGTGATCCGCCTGGATAATAGCCGCTTCAAGACCCTCCTGGACTACAGGACGTACTTCCTCATCCGACGTCAACTGACGTACGCGCCTAAAGAGGCACAACGGTCGCACCGTCACAACAAAAGTTTGGACGGAGCGTTCCACGGGCAACAGCCGTTTACGGGAGCCCTGCCCTTGGGCATCTTCACGTTTTTGGTGACATTCCGCCGCGCGTGCGACGCGGCTGGGATGACTCACGGTCAAGCCCTTCCGCTCATGGTCTTCCGACTGGCCGGCAATGCCAAGATGGCCTTCTCCGGTGCGCTCAACAGCACTCTCGGACGTAAGCTTTATGCCATCCGTACGTACGGAGATGCCGTCAACTGGCTCCTTTCGAAGTACGCGACACAAGAAACTATGGCTAACGCCTACCAAGACATCATTACGATGAAGCAACAAGACAAAGAGGCGCCCACGGCCTTTCGTCACCTCGCGGAAACGCAATGCGATCTTCTCAACTGTTTGTTCAACATCCAAGACGTTAACGACGTCTTCATAACGGGTCTTTCGGACCTTGTGCAAGCGCACGTTCGGGTCTTGATTGACCAACTCCCGGATCGAACTCTATCAGAGACGGTTGCTACCGCCCAGTTGTACTGGGACGGCACCAACAAGCTGCGCTTGCATCTCAACATGACCCTCCCAACGGCGACCAAAGTCGCTCACGCGACACAGGACCAGAGGACGACGACGGATCGACCGTTCACACCGGTTCGCACACCGCCGCCCCCTCGGGCCGCCGTCCCTAAAGCCAATCGGGCTGACATCTCTTACAACATTAACAAGACGGGCCACTTCGCCGCACAGTGTGCCGAGCCGTATCGCTTTCGCGAACGTCGCCAACCGCCTGTCGGCCTGCATGCCATTGCAGACGGCGACACCGAGGACGAAGAGATCGAACATCCGGCCGACGCCGTCGCGGACTCGAAAAACGCCTAGGCCGGGTGCCCGACTTAGGGTTGCCCGGCGGGACTCGGAAGCGTACGGTGACGAGATTGTTGAGTCGTGCCTTACGGCACTACCAGATCGCCGTCACGCTTTGCCCGTGCATGCGTGTGATGCGGAGCGGCCGCCCTGTCCTGGACACGGGCGCCGGGGTGAACATAGTGCGAACAAGTGTTCTCCCTACGAACTGGATGGCTTACGCCGAGAGGTTGACCACGCTTCCGCGTATCTGAGATGCGAACAACAACCGTCTCGTGACGAAGTATGCCATACATCTGTATGCAGACACCGGAGGTGTATGTCTCTTTGACGGTTTCCTCGTTTCCGACCACTCTCCGTCCCGTGCATCCTTGGCACCGAATTCATTGAACAAAACATCGAGGCGATCTTGCCGCGTTTGCGTAAGATCGTCTGGCAGGAACACGTGCGCTGCACGGAGGAACTGCCTCGGCCAACGCCGAACTTGGTTTGTCTAAGTCAGGCCCTGCTATGGGTGTTTCCCCATGAAGTATTTTAGAGAGTATGAGTACGAGGCCACCCTAACTCGGTGACTTGGCCGGGTTCGAGAATACACTCACATCCCCGTGGAGGCCTTCAGAATATAATTCGTGAACAAGGTAGCGTGAGTATGGTATACGTATGCGCACAGAACGGGAGAGACCACTGCTGCCAGTGTCTGCCGTATCCATTGACTGCTACGCTCGATGCGAGTATGCTCCTGTTGCGTGTTCTATCGATCTTATGCGTCTCTAAGGTGGTCCATTGTGTTTTGAATACAATTTCCCTATCACTTGTTATCGCTGGCCGGGCGGATGATCCGACTCGCATGCAACAGGTTGCCGAATTCAAACAGTGGGCGCTGCTGACGGCTGCTCATCTCCGCCACGCCGATGGGTTCAGGATTGACCGCACCGGAGTGTAACCACTGTGCGTTCTTCTGCTTTCC
>Ga0115030_1001598_pt1 | contig 10260 bp, 7 predicted proteins | sample SidtaG_4_FD_87174 | JGI IMG/M metagenome (GOLD analysis project Ga0115030, IMG submission 87174) | Marine algal microbial communities from Sidmouth, United Kingdom - Sidmouth_Male1 metaG | ecosystem: Host-associated > Algae > Red algae > Unclassified | place: Sidmouth, United Kingdom | collected... | reverse complement strand
GGCGCCCCGGCCCCCGGGGGTGGTGGCGCGGGCGGGGGGGGGGGGGGGGGGGGGGGGGGGGGGGGGGGGGGGGGGGGGGGGGGGGGGGGGGGGGCCAACGGTGCCGCCGCGGCGGGTGTGGCGGCTAGTCGGTGCCCGACAACGCCCGCCGGCGGGATGCCGGAAGCGCTTTCTAGCGGGGAAAGCGGGGGATGATGGGAGGACAGCAACGAGGGCGCAGCACGACGCAGCGGGAGATGAAGGGCCAGGGGGGGGCGGCGCATGCGACGCCGTGAGTCAAAGGGACGACGACATTACGTGTCATTAAAGAAACCGCAAAGCGCAGCAAACAGCCTCGGCGAGTGCCATCTCAGAAAGTTGGTGCAAGGCAATGTCAAACAAAAAGAAAGCAGGAACAATGAAAACTGTCTCGAGCAGGAGCGCCATTGCGATAGAAACGCAGCGCATCCCCCCCCCCGACAGACACGCCACAACCCCCACTCCCCCCGGTCTACCACTGCCTTCGGCTGCATCTGCGCCGCCAACCACGCGGGGCGGCCGCCGCGCTACTTGCCCCATCGCCTGGGGCCATCCCCCCTCCCGGCGGCACCCACTCCCCCCCCCCGACGCCAGCACCAAGTCTCCGCGGCGCATCGCGCGCGCAGCGGTCGAGCCCTTGCCACAGCATCGTCGTGGGGAGCCCCCCCCACGGGCACGCAGCAAATGACGAGCATGAAGACGCCCGCCGCCCCAAAGCACCCACCGCGGCCGCGGCGCGCGGACGCCGCACTCGGGGCAACGAGAAAAAGACGCGCGGATGAAGGGGCGGGCGACGCGGGAGCCCCCCCTGAACGCCGCCTGCTCTGCTTCTTGAGCGCATGGCACTGCGGCTTGCCCGCCCGCCCGCCCGCCCGCCCGCCCGCCCGCCCGCCCCCGCCCGCTTGCGCGGGGCACGCGGCGGACCCGTTGATCGGGTCCCAACCGGCGGCATGACCTGCTGACCGCCGCCGCGGCCGCGGCTGCCGCCGCCGAAACCGTCGCCCCGCACACCCTCGCTGCGGAGAAGAGGGCCCCGACGGCGGCGCCACCACCGCCGCGTGCAGCGACCGCCGCCGCTGCCGCTAACAGCCACTGCCGCTGCCGATGCTTATCGCGGCTGCCGCCGACGCCACCGCCTGTCGCAACCCCGACGCTCGTCGCCACCATGCGCCATTGCCGGCCGGGGTGCACCCGCTACTACGGCCGCGACGACTACTGGAACGCCGCCACCGCCCGCCGTCGCCGCTGCCCAGACCACCACCGACCGCCGCCCTTGATTTTGGCGGCGACCTGACCCGCCGCCCGTCGTTGTGTCGGCCGGGGCCATCCCGAACGCGGGGCGTGCGTTGCCCACCGCCGCCATTCCCGTGGGCGGCAGCGGCGGCAGCAATGTTGTAGGCGATGCCCCAACGTGCGTGCCAGTCAGTTGTGGGGCCGACAGCAGTGTCGGCATCGGCTAGTAGAGCTGCGCCGACCGGGTCGTCGACACTCCGAGAGACGCGCGCTCGCCAGGCACGCGCCCTTCGCAGCGGCTACCCGCGGCCCGGTCCCCAAAAGTCGAGGCAAAGATAGGCGGCCGGCGCGGCCGCCGACACGGCCGTCCGCCGCTCGCCGCCCGCGCGCCCACAGCAATCACGGGCACACGGGCAGCGATACCACATCGTCACGCGGGTGCGCGGCCCGCGGCTCCCCTTCCCCCGCCCCTCTCCCCCTCCCCCACCGCCAGCGGTGCGCCGCCTCCTGCTCGATCGTCGACGGCGCCCTCCACGGCGGGCGACCGCCGCGGACCCGCCGCCCGCCGTCGGCCACGGCCGCGGCCAATGCCAATGACGACCGCCCGGGGACCGCCCGCTCTGGGTGCGTGCGGCGGCCGCGGCCGCGCCGGTGGCGGCCGTCGCGCCCGTGCCTGCGCCGACGGCGGCACACTTCCAGCCCGTGTCCGCGCCACCCCGGTCGCGGCCGCGCCCGTGGCTTCCCGTAGCCCGGAACCAATCGACGACGCGGCGTCGGCGGCGGCGGCGACGCCCGCACTGCGCGTCGCCAGCCGCCACGCGGTGGCCGCCCGTTGGCCGCCACGCCGCAGGGGGGGCACTCGCGCGGCCGCCGCGTCGGCCAGAGTCGTCGCCACGCCGCGCCTGGCTCGCGCAGCCGCGGAGGGCGCGACGAGTGGCGTACCATCCATTGCGGGCGGGGGGGGGGCTGGAAGGCGGGAAACAGGGTGCACTGGGACACGACGGGAGCAGCTGCAGGGGGGGGGGGGATGTCTTGAGAAACCGCCCCGCAGCGGGGCAGCCCCGGCTCCCCAGGTGCTTGTGACAAGTGGCTCAAAAAAGCAGCAAATGCTTGATCGATATCACGACAGTACACCCGCGGTGCCTTTAAACGTGTTGTTGTCCTCTTCTGTCACCGCGTGTGCCTTCTGCAACGCGGATGACGGCTGCCTGCTGTCAAATTAACACATAATTCGAGGCTACATTCGTCGAATTCTGACTTGATCGGCCCCGTGCGGTGGCGCGCCTGAAAGTTGACCTTCAGCAGGGTGGTTCATTGCCGATCCGCAACGATCGGAGACACTGTCTCGTGCCAAACCAGTTTACCCGACGGAGGTTTCCGTCCGCGATGCACTGGGAACGGGCGCCTCCCAGACCTGTCGCCACGGCCACGTCCTATGCGGCAAGCCGCATTGCGGGGCCGGCCAGTGCTGTGTCGCCTTTGGAGCCGCCTTGCCAAGTTACTGGCCACGTCCGCCGCCCAAGCCGTCGGGCGCTCCAGAACGTCCGGCGGACGGCGGTTGCCTGTCTTGGACAAGGACACGGACGCCGCCGACGTACCTACCATCCGCAGCTCCCTTCCATCTCTCGGCGGTTCTGCACTGTGCACGCATTGTTGACGTGCGGAGACCATAGCTTGGAAAACGACGAGGTCGCGGCGACGGCGGTGCGCACGAGGCAACCGGCACCGCCGCCCGCCCGCCGCCTGCCCGTGCATCCTACGCTTGCTACTCGGTGCAGACACGGTTTGACGGCGCCACCGCCACGGCGTCCTCGCCGGCGCCATTCATGCCCGCCCCCTGTGGCTCGCGTCCAAGACTTGTCCACGCACTTGCGGTCTTCGTTTGTGGACCGCTTGGAGCTGCTGATGCCCGGCTCGTGGGTGGTGGATCCGGCTATTGGCAGACTGCTGGTCGCCGTGGCTGTCTCCATTATCTATTTGTGTCATGGTCGCCTCCGACTCGGACGCCTCCTCCGATGCACGCCCGGAAAGCTCAAGCTCCGGTCATTGCCCTGCCGTCCCTCCCTTGGGTTACGCACCCCCTGCGGCACGACGGTTCGACCGGGGGCTGTCGGGCCGGTTCCAGACTTGTATGCGTCGACGTCGCAAGCGCGCTCGGTGCAACTTCGCCGTCATTGAGCTGGAGGAAGAGGAGCCAGGTGCCTGCGAGACGTTCGCCGACGCACCCCATCCAAGTGCCTGTGCCCAAGACACGCGTTGCAGCGCGCATGGTGGCACTCAGTGTCGGCGGTGGCGCATTCGAGGACCGGTGCTGGGCTTCAACACCGACGCAGAGCTGCTTTCATCGATTTCTATCTGGCGCGCGCCGTCCTGCCTTCCAGCAGAGGAGGTCTACGTCCGAGCTGTGCCCTTGTTGACCAAGTTGTGCTACAAGAGCCAATATGAGTCATACGCGTCCATTCGTGCTGTCGCTGGACGCTATCGGCGGGAAAGGCCATCCGACGGCAGCACTGATGACAGCGGTAGCGATGACGACAACGACGGCTCCGGTCTTGGTCGCAGTCGCGATGGCGGCAGCCAAGGTTTTGCTCGTGACGGCAGCAGGAGCGGCGCCCAAAGAGGAGGTCGTGACCTCGGCGGTGGCGGAGGTGGAGGCCAAGTACGTGGCAGCGGCGGTAGTGGTGGTTGCGATGGCGGTGGCCGAGTAGCTGTTGGTAGCGGTGCCGGTGGCGATCGATGCAGTGGTGGTGGCGACGGTGGTGGTGGCCGCGACGCCCGCGGTGGCGTCGCTGCGGCGGCCGCCGCCAGCTCCTTTACGTCGTCGTTCCGGGGGATTGAGCCTGGCCAGCATCTCCAGGACTCGCACATCAAGCGCATTTTAAAGAATGCGAAACGCACGGTGGCATCCGCTCGCAATCGGTTACACAAAGGGCACGTTGCTCTTGTCGTGGAGCTTGACGCCTTGGGCGACCACGTTCACAAGATGGCGGTCAGGAATGTGACTCGTCGACGGTCCATCGGTGCTATTCGAGATTGGCGCAAGAAGGGAGGAGACGTCCTGCGGGCGCGATGGGGTCAACTGCTCGACAGCCATGCGGCCGGGCAGATCCAGCGCTTGCGTAAGTGGCTTGAGCACGGCACAAGAGGCCCTGGCGGACGAGCGACACGACTGCGTCTCGCCAGGGGCGTAACTCAAATGCGCATGCTGCCAACCAGAGAGCAGCTACGGACGGAGCGACGCGTCTTGCTGGACGCGGACGACGTGCCTGGACACTTTCTTTTTACTACCACGCCCCTGGGGAGGCTGGAGCGATGGGATTATGTGCGCGGGTCCAGTTCCGAGGGACTCCGGCGGTACCAGAACAAGTTTGCAGCAGAGCGCCGGCTAAAAAGCCACAACAACAAGCATTGGGACGCTCACCACCGGCCGGACGCGGGAGATGAGTCGGAGCACGAAGACGGCGGCGTGTACGTGAACAACTCGGACGCCGAGACGGAGGGCTGCTACGCCCCGCTGGAGACGGACCCCGTACGGATTGAGGAGCTTCTGCTCAATGCCGACTCCTTTGTCGAGGACATGGACGGTGGAAATGAGACCAAGGTGGTGGCGGTCGGATTTGATGCGCTCGCTGCTCTCCAATCCGCTATCAATCATGCAGTGAAAGAGGGGACCACGGCGGCCGAAGTGGAGGGGGACCCGCCAATGGTGATGACCTTCGCGGCGGATGGAGGAACCGTGCGGCGAAAGGAGATCACGGCCTTTACCGTATCCTTGTCGTTGCCTTGCCTGGAGAATGGGCGGACGGACCTGACTCCCATCGTGTACTGCCTGTCGGGTGAAAAGCGTGTTGGCCGGGACATTGCATCGTACATCAACGGTGTCCTCGTTGACCTGCTGTCACACTCCTTTACGGTCCCGGTGGCGGCAGGCCAAGGTGCTGATGACGACGCGCTCGGTCGCCACCGTCTTGTGCTGCACCCGACACTTCAAGTTTGTGGTACGTTATGATTGCTCGTTGCGTACTTACTGCGTGTCCACTGGGTGAACACTCTCGTCCGAGCAGCGACAGCAGCGGTGTGCATGCAGGGAGGGGGGCTTTTGCGTGCGGAGCAAAATGGTACGGCCGAACTCACCCACCTTTGTGTTTCCGTTCCTCCGTTTGAGTGCGTTTGTGGTGCATGTCAACTTTGCAGGTGACTTTTCCATGCTCCACTACCTGTGCGGATTGACGGGGGGCAGTGACGACGGGCGATGCCCTTTTCGTGTCGGCTGCCGTCTAGACAAGTTCTTACGCCCGAGCTTTCACTACGGGGCCGCCGCCGACCGGCCACTTGACGTCATCGCCGGTCAGTGGGAGCTCGCCGTCTGGACTGTGGCAAACTATAGTGCCCTTTTCTCGGACGAGGTCTCGTGCAACGGGGGCGAACTCTTTGTTGCTTGTCTGCATTGCGGCCGACTCATCCACTACTCGACCGAGGTCGTCGAGGATAGCGGCATCGTGTACTGCCGTGCCCCCCGCTGCTTTACTGCAGACAAGGCCATCCGCGTTGTCAAGGGCATCTCCGAGACCACGTTCAACGAGGTCGTTAATGCTGCCCGCCGCCTGGCTGGTGGTGTGCGTGGCTATCCCGTCCTACTCGATTTGGACGTCATGCTGCAAGCGCCGGTGCTGCACTGCACCGGCACCGCGGCCAAGCGGGTCGTGTTGTACGTCCTCGCCTGCCTTCCCGAGCGCCTGAGGGCGGCCGCCAAGCGGATTATCCTTGCCATCATGGGTAAGGGAAAGATCACCGGTCTCTACCTGCGCGAGTTTCGAGAGCTCGTCGCCCTCCTGGTCGCAACACCTGACCTTCTTGGCTGCGAGCTGGACCCGGTGTTCCTGCAGTTGCTCCAGCTTGTACAACTGTTAAATGCGGCGTGGCGGGGCGCCCTCACGGACGCCACGGCGGCAGAGCGGAACGGCGCGGCGGCCATCATGGAGCTGGCCGCCTTTTTGCTCGGTCCGCTATACGAGGAGATTAAGCCCCTGGATCCCGAGACGAAGAACGCCAAGGTGCTGAACCTCTATTTCCATGCCCCCATTGCTCATGTGCGGGCACAGGTGGGCGCCGCCCGCTTAGACGTGGCCTACGTGTCGGATGACAACATCGAAGGGCACATCCGTGGGATTGGCAGGTACCTGCACAACCATGCTAACAACGCCTCCCAGGCGGAGCTGTTCTGCAACATGGCGGCCATGCGCCACGCGGCACTTGGCTTCACCACCCCCCGCTCCCACCCGTCGTCCCTGGTGTACACCAAGTACATCCGCCTGTGTACGTGCTGGAAGACTTTGGGTCGTGATGGTCTAGCCGACTTCCAGGCCATCCGAAAGTTGGCCACCGACGACCCGTCTCTGACGCTGCAGCAAGATTCCGACACGACAGGCCTTTGCATCGCCCTGCCGCTACACGACAAGGTCGACAAGAGCGGCGCCCCTCGCCGGGAAAGGGACGGAAGCAAGGTGCTCGGCAAGAAGGAGGCGGTGCGCCGTGGTCTGCGAGCGCGGCAACACGAGATCCGTTTGTGCGTTTGCGGCAAGCTCGACAAGCGGCTGCGCAGTCCAGTCGTGGAGTTTGCTGCTACACAACGCGTCGCCAAGACCCTTGCCCTGTCCCGTGCAGCGATCAAAGCCAGCAAAGCGGCCGCCAAAGTCGCAAATGCAACTGCTGCTGCGACGGTGGCGGAGATGGAGCGGGCGGCCACAGCGGCCGCGGCTGCGGTACGCACGCAGTGCGATGCCGCCACGGATACCGGGGCAGCGGCGGTGGGGTCTTCACCAGACTCGCTTGTGGCAGACAACACGGGAGTGGCGAGTGCCACGGTGGCGGCCATGGAGGCGATGTCGTTTGAGAACGACTTGGACGCGGACATGTCCTCTGCACACTCGTTACCGGTATCCAACTCCAGTGGCTGTGGGGGCTCCTGGGGCTGGAGGGACGAGACGTGCTCGTCGCGCTCGTCGCTCACCCGTGCCACCACGGAGTCGACATCGGGCGGCAGTGACGCCAGCGACGGCGAATCGTCCACCTCCTCGTCGCCACCCGCCCCGCAGCAGTCAAGCAAGACGAAGGAGAAGAGGGCGGCTTTGCTGGCATCAGTTCGCCGGTACTTGCCACCGGCGGCGTTGCTGCCACTGGTCTTCACCAAGTCTATTGTCTACTCCACCACCGTAGACGCAACCTCACTTGAGAGAGGGCCCGCCCCATCGGCGGCTGAGGTGGACGCTCGACTTCACGAGCAGATTGCTATCATGCGTATCTTCTTGCTGCGGACAAAGACGTTTGAGTTTGCCTGGTGGGGCATGCGCAATTCCATCAATGTCGAGGATATGATGGACGCTGCGAAGACGTTGTTGGGTAGGTTGGTAGCCTTGCGTCGAGCACGATTGTTGGCGTGCGAGGGGTCTATTCTGTGAAGGTGGCTCGTCTTTTTCTTCTTGCGACCTCTTCCACTGTCCAGCGCCCACCTGCACAAGTTCGTTTCCACACCAAGCACCCCTCCCCCCCTTATGCCCCATTCACGCACAGACGAGCACTGTTGCCGGTGCACATGGTCCAACAAGGACAGATACTAGATATCCTTCATCTCCCCGAGGCCCGTGGACGCGGAGTGACAGCCTGCAGCCGCTGCCTCAGACGAAATGTCGTTGACCGGCGAACGCCGACTGCCGCCCCATAGGCCGTCGACAGAACGATACTGACGCGCACGCAGGTGCCTCAAGTGATGACAGACGACTGAGTGGCCGTTGAGACCCCATCGTCACCCTTGGCCTCACCACTGTAGGCTACGGTGACTTCGCCGCCAGCGATGACAGCAGGCGTCGACTGCGACCAACTGCAGTGGGTTGAATGAAACAGTAAGGCCAAACCCTTTTCAGAACGTCTCGCGCACCTCGTTGCTGAACGCAGATGACACCAAGCCCGCCTAAGCCCCCCCCACACCCCCCACAGCGGCGACACCCGCCGACGCGGCCAGCAGCCCCCATCGGCGCCCCGCCGACGCAACAAAAAAGTAGACAACCGTCACCCAGTCGCCTCCGCAGTGTCGGCGACGGGTCGTAGCAGGTGCCACCAATACAGCCACCGCCTCTTGTTGCCCGCAATGAAGCCACTGCCCGTCCCTCAACGCATGTCACGGAGGGTGGCGTCTCTAACCCCGCCGACTGCGACTTCGGCGGAACGAAGAGCGGGGTCGGCCGCCATCCGAGCAGCGACTAAGTCACTGTCCCCTTCTTGCCGCCAACAACAACACAGCATTCAAGTCCTCCGCGGCGCAGACCACAGCAATCGCCGCGGCGTCCAGTGCAGATGTCACCCGCAGAAAAATGCGCTCGCAGTGCAGCAGCGCACGGCCACGGCAGACAAAATGCAGGGAGGTTGCGCCGTCGGCAGGCAAGTGGCAGGATCAGCGCGTTTTCGGCACAGAACCATTGCAGAAAACGTGTCCTGTAACAGGCGTCCGGCAGCGACCTGCAACATTTTACCAGCAGATTTCCTGCAGGTCAAAAACAATAAAGGCTTGTCGTAGGCAGAAAAAAACGGGGGATCACGCTGGACCTTTTTGGCACAAGATCCTCGCACCGTCACGGTGCTTTCCATAAAAGAAAAGCACCGGACCTCCGTTTTTTTTGCATAAATGCACGACAAAGAGCTGCTCCGCAGATCTGTGCTGCAGGAAATCATGCTGCTCGTGGCTCACGCGGCCACTTTCCCAGATCTGCAAGCAGTCTGCAACACGCCATTGCAGAGGATTCGCAGATCTGTAAGGTACACGGTCTAAGCCCCACTGCGCAGGGTGCGTGCCAAGGATCCGCATTGGAGCCACAACCGTGGCCTCGTGTGTTTGGACTCGGCCTTGGTCCTCTTCTTGTCCGCCCCTACCCCTGTGGCACACATGCGGACAAGGCTTACCCACTCACGAGGTACGTACCGGCAACGGGACGCCCGCCGGGCCGCCACGCCCCGGTTGGTCGGCCAAGGCGTCGCGTGGTCGTCGACCAGTCTCACCCAACCGACCCCCTGCCTGCGTCACCGGCAGCTTTGGCGCTGCCCCGCCAACGCGCGCCCGTCGGCTGGCCATGGCGGGTGCGGGCGTCCGCTGGCCGCCGTCGTGCCCCCCCCCCCCTCCCTCCACCGACGCCCTTTGGGCCCACACGGACAGCCCCGTGGCGGCTGCCCTGGCCGTCGACGGCATCCAGCGCAACTGGCTGCTGCCGCCCCGCCGACACGCCCGCGGCCGCGCGGCCGGGGGCACGCTGGAGGATGCGTCGCTGCCCTTGCCTGGGGGGCTGTCCGCCGCGGGCCTCCGTCAAGCCTTCGGCATGACGTCAGAGGTGTGGTTGCCTGGCCGGCGGGCGGAGCGGCGTAGCTACCATGTGGTACGTCGGGGAGAGGGGGGGGGGTAGGAAAGGTCGGGAGCGCGGTGCCGGGGATGTGCTCACCGTCCAAGCTTGGTGCCGTTTGCTGACGCCCCCTGCTCCCCGCCCCACCCCGCGCGACGGACCGCCCGCGCGCCTCCCCACGCCGCCCCCTCCCCCCCCCGCGCAGTACGTGCCGTACGCTTCGGTCAATGGCGTCACACTCGGCGCGTTTGTGCACCAGGTGGTGGGGGTCCCCCCCGCTGGCGCCCCCCCAGACGCCGCCCCACGGGTGCTCGTCCCCCCGTCCATGGCGCGCTTTGTGCTCGACGAGGAGGCGGCCACCTTTGTGGCCGTGTGGGGGGCCACCGACGGGGACGGGCTGGTCGGGTACGGGCTCGACGGCGGCGCGGGGCGGGGGGTGGGGGGGCCCACCCGCAGCTTGCTGCGGCTGGTCGGCCCGGGCGCCACGGCGGGCGCGGGGGCGGAACTCCGCGTCAAGGAGCGGGTGGCGTTGAACAATGCGCCACCGGGGGAGGGGGGCGGGGGTCGGCACCGGGCATGGCCGGCACCCGCCCGTGCCGCCCCGTCGGCGGCGGCGGCTGCGGCG
>Ga0115030_1001596_pt1 | contig 10268 bp, 14 predicted proteins | sample SidtaG_4_FD_87174 | JGI IMG/M metagenome (GOLD analysis project Ga0115030, IMG submission 87174) | Marine algal microbial communities from Sidmouth, United Kingdom - Sidmouth_Male1 metaG | ecosystem: Host-associated > Algae > Red algae > Unclassified | place: Sidmouth, United Kingdom | collected... | reverse complement strand
GCCGTTCTGGCAACGCAGAGGGTCCGAGTGGGTCACATTACATCATCGGACCGCTGCAGAAGGCCAGTGGGCCGAGAAAAAAAAAAAAAACCGCGATGTCTCATTTTTGGGACACGCACCATAGGTTTCTTTTCCTCTCCTATTAATACTGTATTTACAGATGCCAGCGACAGGAAAGGGACAGACTTCATACACCCAGAAGAAAGCACAGCCAAGGGAAGGTAAACAAGTGACCGCAATAAGACGACGAGAAACAAAGCAACCCAGAGGACCCCACCTCGTGCAGGGAAGAACAACGTACAAGCCCGTGGTACATCCACATGAGCACTCAGCACAGGGCGTGGCGGTTGGGGATGACCTGCGGGGCATGGCACGGAACAGCATGACGATCAGCATCATCGCCGTGGTCGGCCATGAATTTGATCATGAAACGGCAAAGCGCGTTGACCGCCTCATCCGGCACGCCGTTGTAAAGCGTGACACGCAGGCCCGGGAAGAGCGGATGACAGAACAGCTGGTAAATACCGCTGGCTTCCGACTCGCGGCAGAAGGCCTCCTCGAGCCCGTTGACCAACCCGCCCTTGACACGGAAGGGGATGTTCATCATGCTCCGTACCGGCTTATCCACGTTCTTCAGCGTGTAGAAGCTGTTGCTGGCTTCGATCAGTGAGTAGATCTGGTCCGACCGGCGGCGGACCCGCTTCTGCACCGCCCTCAGTCCACCGAGGCCCTTCAGGTCCTGCAGCACCAGTCCGCACATATAAATCAAGTAGGTTGGTGGCGTGTTGTACAGCGACGGGATCGGCTTGCTCTCCGCCGACAGCTTGTACGACAGCACCGACGGGCAAAGAGGGGATGGCCGGTCCAGCAGGTCGTCCCGGACAATAACAACCGTGAAGCCGGCAGGCCCCAGGTTCTTGCCGCCCGACGCGTAAATTAGGCCATACTTGCTGACGTCGACGGGGCGCGAGAGCAGTGTCGACGTGAAGTCGGCCACCAGCGGCGGCGAGCCTGCTGGCAGCACGGGGTCCTCCAGCAGCTCCACCCCGTGAATGGTCTCGTTGGCGCAGACGTGGACGTACGCCGAGTCGGGGGAGATGTCCCAGGTGCTGGCTGGCGGCAGCTTTGTGAACTTGTCGCCAGTGCCGTCATAAGCGAGGCGCACGTCACAGTAGCGGGCGGCTTCCTTCATCGCCCGCTGCGACCAAAAGCCAGTGTTGAGGTAGTCGGCCTGCTTCTTATCGCCCAGCAGATTGAGCGGAACAGCCGCGAACTAACCAGTCGTGAGACGGCACGATGTGAGGAGACCCAGAGTACGGTCCAAAAAAAAAGAGGGAACAGGAGGCATCAGCACGACAGTCAACCAAGAGGAGACAAGGCACGCAACCGTATCTCACTCGATATGTCACCCGACCACCACGAGGCATGGTTCGTAAGAGTAGGAACAGCTACGTGACACAGATTCACGGGGCTATCCCCCTAACCCCGCACAACCAGAATCGCTGCCCAAACACTCCACACTCAAGAAAACAGCCTCACTACGTACCTGGCCGTGGGCTCCGCCCTGCATGAACAGCACATGGTAATCGTCCGGAATGGACAGCAGCGAGCGGAGGTCCTCCGCCGCCTGGGACATAGCGTTCTGGACTGGCCCGCCCGCATCACGGTGGCTCAGCTCCATCATCCCTATGCCCGAGCCGCCGTAGTCACAAAACTCAGCCGCCGCCGTACGCATCACAGACTCGGGGAGGCATGCGGGGCCGGCCGAGAAGTTGTGTGCCCGCTTGGAGAGGGAGTCGTCAAACTTGACCCCCATGCTGTTGGCGCCCTTACCCATGATGAAGGAGCGGTCGAGACACGATGGCGCGCAGGCGGCCGAAGTTGTCCGTACACCCTTGACACCGGGAAGGGGCAGGTGTCGCCAGCGACCGTACAGCGACACGGCTCGGGCGACGGGAAGAAGAACGACGGCAGGAGCACAAGAAGAAAGAGCTAGTCAGCGGTGGGGCAGGCGCATGAGTTGTCGGTTGCGCAGGTCGTGGTAGATATGGTAAAAACCCCACAGCACGCCCGGCTCAGAGGGGGTCCCCCCACATCCTGCCGAGCACGCCTCCCCGAGGACGCCCCCCCCACCCGGGGAACCCCCTGCACAAAGGGCGTCTGGAGGCCCACCTGCTGCACGGAAACGGGGGGAAAGCCAGGGGAAAGCCGAAGGCGAAAAAAAGCGCCAAAACGTGTGCGAGGAGTGGGGTTAGGGGCACCGCTGCGCATCGCCCGCGGATTCCACTGGCTGAACGGGCAAACCTGGGGGGTGGCCGCGCGGGGCTGAAAGCGCGCCTCAGGCCACGGCCCAGCACAGCAGGGATCGGGCCAGGTCGGCTACCAGCGGAGGCCATGTCGGCCGCGCGAAGGCGAAACAGGTAGAGACGGCAGCAGCAGGGTGTGCAGGGGGGGGGGGGAGGGGAAGGCGCGCTACGGGGTAGGAGACAGGCCCCAGGCGCCCAGGGGTACCGGGGTCGGGGCGCCGACAGCAGCACCAAACGGGGCTCTCCCCCAAACGGGGGCCTGCAAAGAGCCAACTGCGACATGCATGGTCAACAACCCCCACGCCCAGCGGCCCTGTTGGCGGGGGGCTGGGCTCTTCGACCCCCGCCCAGGGTGCTAACACGCGCTAACATGGCACCGATCGCGACAGCCGCTCGGCCGTGTCTGGTCACAATCGCTCAGACCGCTAACAGTCGCGGCAGAACACGGTGAGCGGTGACGGATGAACTACCGCTGCCCGTTCAATGGTCTCGCGACACTTTCGCTGCGCGACTTTTGGTCTGTGGCCAGCTGAGTGCTTCAATGGGGACCCACGGGCCCGCTTGGATGCACTCTGCGGCATCTGGCGGTGCGCGAGCAGACAAAGGGCCATATCTAAACAACGGGCCCCCGGAGTGCCTCGCTGGACGCGCCGATCCACGAAGAGACACTCCGAGCACAGCCCTTCCTTCTGATGTGCTGGAAGACCCGCCGGACCTGCAGCCGCCGCCGTGTACATGCGTCTCGCGCTCCCATTGGATGAAGTTCCCAGGCCCGCCGACTCCAGCCTGAGAACGGCCCTGAGCCGCAGAAGCCAAACCTGATGAAAATAACGGCCGCTCTGTGCTTGCCGCGCCAGGCTACTGGATATCGGAGGTGCCCAAGAAACACGTTGTTTGATCGTCACCTTCCGATTCCCACCACAGCGCTTGTTCTGTTCTGAACCGGCCCTTTATTCAATCGAAACTAAGGAACAGGGGGGAGAAGTGTTGGCTGTGTGGTATGGACGCGCGACGTCAGCTCTTTTCGGTTCCTTGCAGAATGCTGGACTTCTCTCTCGAGTTGTGGGTGGCGGAACAGAGCAGCATCAGGCCGCACCTGCTGCTTAGCGTTTTGGATTGGAGTGGGGGCCGGAAGGCAGGCACGAGTCGGACAGAACAGCCCTTTCCAACCACACCACGCCTAGTTTGTCCTGCTCTTCTGGGTCTGAGCTTTACACGAGACGTTTGAAAATAGTTCCTTCAACGTGCTAAAATCTCAGTGGTCGAGAGAGCGTGATCCCTCTCACAGAGGCCGTAGGGGCAGAATTGGGGATGTGTCCCCAATTATGCCTCTACGGCCTCTGTGAGAGGGGTCGCCGGAACAGGGGACGCGACCCAAACCGGGCTTTCCGGCCGATTTGAGAGGGGTCTGCAACCGCGGATGAGCCGGGGACGGCGTGTGACTTGATCTGCCGGATCAAGTCTTGCCCGCGCGCTGCTGCGCGTTGCGCCTGCAGGCGATTCCGAAGCCACTTATTACTCCCTATGTCGTTGCCGTCTTCCTGTGGTGGTTCTCAAAATGCCCGACGACGATGAAGACCGGACGTAAGTTTTGTTGTTGTGTAACGTTTGCTCGTGTTGAAAGCACAAGCACGCCAGCGGAAAGTCAACGGCGCTGGCGGGGTTTGATATAATCTGCCGTCCGAATGTGGTTTTGAGCACGTCCGCGACTCTGAGAGTCGCTCACAAAGAGCAGTGGCAGTGACACGAAAACGACGGACTATCTTTTTTCTGCAACACTTTCATGTTCGTTTGTCAGCACACCAACGTTGCGCTTGCCGACACCTATCGAATGAGCCATAGAACACCGTCATAGCGAAACGACAGCCAGAGATAGTCGCATTTCCCACCCCGTGACCACTTGCACCCGGTTACTTTTTGAGTGTCGTTCGGCATGGGCCACGCAGGCCACAGTTGCAGAAGCTCCCCCTATATGTACATGGGTGCTGATGGGACGCTGAGTCATAATCTGCCGTCCGAATGTGGTTTTGAGCACGTCCGCGGCTTTGAGAGTCTCTCGCATGTGACAGTGGCGATGGTATTGGTACTGTCGTACGATCCGTTGCGCAGTGTTGCGGGACGTCCGGAAGAGGCTCGGCCTCGCTTCCTTTTCGTCGGATCAACTCGAAACAATCGTTGCCCGACTGGTCGCAATGCGTCAATGAGAGCGGGTGGGCTTGGCCACGTTGTATTCTGCCATGGAAATCTGGCGCCTGATTCGAAGGACAGCCCCACGCGCTGACAAAATGTCAGGTGACCAATGAGCTATCATATTTGGGACGAGGAGCCAACCAGGCGCATCAAAGCCCTTGAAAACCCAGAAAAGCACGAGCACTCAGTGGTAACTAGGCGTGACACACGCCCAGGCGAGGGTGCCAGGATAAATTGAACAGAAAGGACCCCCAAAGACGGCCGTTACGACAATAACATTTCGGCGTGTTGTGTGTGGGTGACATGAGTGGAATAGTAAGTAGCCCTCCTCATCGAATTTCATTCGCTCGTTTCAGAAGCTTGTGGAGGCAGAGCAGACTGGTTGAGTGAGTTCTGTGCAGTTAATTCTGGAGGAAACAGACCCGACTCCTCAGTGCAAAAAACAGCAATGAGTCGTTGAGCCGCCCGCCCCTGCGCTTGTCAACGGACTCGGTCGGGTCAGTGTGCAAGGCTCTTCCGGGCCGGAGTTGCCGACGAGCGGACCTCCACCGTATCCGCCGACAGCACAGCCGACACTGCCCACACGCGGCTGTACCGAGGCGATACAAGCTTTCGTCTTGACAGTAGCAACGCCCCGTCTGTGCACTGCGTCCTGGAGTGGAGTTGTTGCAATGGGGGTTTCCCCCAGGCGGTTATCACTGGAGTGTCGTCTCATGAGCGTGAACGCAGCGGGTGCGCCGAACCCGAGCTGGGCTCCACGTGGGGACAGGGTCTTTCTTCTCCTGGTACTGTACTGAGAGAACAAAGACGAGCTGGAGATGCAATATGCGTCCCAAAGCACTGTGAACACATGGCACAAAAGAAGAAGCACATAGACTGGCGGAACATCAAGGCGATAGTGGCGACGGTGAGACGTGAGAGATGACGCCAAATGGCAGAGTAGAGACTTTCACCCGCTCAACACGAAGCAGCGTGTCACACGAGCGTTTGCTGACAAAGTTCGGTCCCCCTGGTCACGCCGCTGCGCTGCCATACAGCGACTTCAGAGCGGCAAGCTTGGCATCGTAAGAGAACCGCACCTGCCAGTCGGGGGCTCCCTCCGCATCCCCTGTCAGTATGGTTTGGCAGGCGGTGAAGCCGAGGAGCCCTTCCTTGCCGCCGGTGCGGCCGCTGCCAGACGCGCGGCGCCCTCCAAAGGGCACGGCAGAGTGTACCACCTGGATGACGCAGTCGTTCAGAACCACACCACCCGTGACCAGTTGCCGCGCCAGGCGGTCCCCGAGCCCGCCGGGTGCCGTGTCCCTCGTAAAGACGTAGCCACCCAGCCCAAACTCCGTGGCGTTAGCCGCCGCGACGGCCTCCTCGGCGGAGGAGACGCGAACGATGGGGAGGACCGGTCCAAAGGTTTCTTCTTCCAAGAGGGGCGTCTCGGTGGCGCTGCCGCCGTCAGTGGCAGTTTTGCCTGTCGCCGCCTCGCCGTCTGAGGCATCCTTGGCTGAGGACGGCCCGTCGGGGACCGTCAGGACCGTCGGCTGGAAGAAGACGCCATCCGCTCTGCCTCCCGTGAGGACCTTGGCACCCGCCGCGACCGCCGCATCGACGTGTGCTTGAACAGTCTTGAGTTGGCGCGCTACAGTTGCGCACCCGTAGGTAGCATCGGGCTTTTCCCCGTGTGTGTCCCCATGGCCACGCCCGCTGGCGCAGGTGCCTCCACACGTTGCAGGCGTGTAGCCGTAGGACACCTGCAGAGTGGCCAACCAATGGGGCAGACAACATACAGAGCGCCACAGCAGGATGATGGCAAAAGCAGGAGTGCGGAAAGAGCGTCAGAACGAGTAGAGCAGCAGCAGCGCAAACACAAACAAGCAGCAAGGCAGTGGACCAGAGCAAGAGAGAGGGAAAATGCGACCAGTCCTCGTACCTTCTCGTTGACGTGCTTCACCATGGCTGCGACAAAGTCATCATACACACTGTCCACCACGTACGCCCGCTCGACGCCGATACTTTGGCCGAGAAGAGGAAAATGAAAATGCACCCAGGGGAGTGCCAGAGCAACAGTCAGAGAGCAACAAACACAGGGGGCGCACGTCAGGACAGGCAATCCATACAGACCAGAACGCACGCCTGTCTAGAGTACTGGGGATCCAAAGCGGAGCGACACCACGTCCAACGCGAGAAAGAAAGCAGTCAACATACCAACACTGCCCTGCATTGTAGGCCATGCCATACGAAAGGGCCTCTGCAGCAGCCGACACGTTCGCGTCCGCACACACGATAGCCGCGTCTTTGCCGCCGAGCTCCAACGTGCACCCGACCCCCCCGGCCGCCGCCGCGATGGCCACCTTGCGCCCGACCCCAACGCTGCCGATGAAGAGCACGTGGTCCGGCTTGCCCACCGCCGCGTCGACGAGCGCCGCCCCCACGTCGCCCGCCCCGTGAAAGACTTTCACAAGCGGCGCCAGGCGCCCTTCGGCCAGCTCGGCCAGTAGCTCCTCAATGAGCAGGCCAATCCCCGGCACGGCCTCAGACACCTTGAGCATCACCGCATTGCCGGCGAGGAGGGCGGCAAGCACGTTGCCCAGCGCCAGCCACAGCGGGAAGTTGTAAGGAGACAGGATGGACACAACACCGTGGGGCACCCGCCGCACAACCGACGTTCGCCCCGCGACGAGTGCGCAGGAGCGGGACGTGTCATCCGCCAGCCACTCGGGGGCGCCCGCGACAATGTGGCGGCCGCCCGCGGCCGTGATGAGCAATTCATCCATCGCGCCATAGGCGGGCTTGCCGGTCGCCGCCGAAATGGCAGCCGCCACCGCCTCGCCACGCTCGACAAAGCCGTCGAGGAAGGCGGAAATGACGGCGGCGCGGTCCTCAACGGGGGTGTCTGCCCACGCCGCCTGGGCGATGGCCAGCGCCGCCCGGGCGGGAGGGACATCCGCGGGCGTCGACAAGAGGACGGTCGCGTACGTTTCAGACGTGGCGGGGTTGACGCACGCCATGTGACCGGGGGGGGGTGCGGCGCCCGTGACGGCCACGCCGTTGCCTGGCATGGCGGTGACGGGTTGTGAGCGGGGCGTGCCGAGGTTGGTGGGTCCGAGGCGGGGACAAGCAGCGGGCCACGCAAGGCGCACGGGGGTGGCAGAAAATGAGAAGGAAAGAGAAGGAAAGAAAGAATGGGAAAGCAAGCGCCGCGCGCTGAGGAACGCCCAGCACTCTACGCGCCGTCGGGCCGTGCCCCTCTTGTACTCGCCGAGAGCGGCGCCTGCCTAGCAGTCACACACGACCGGCTCAACGCCCTACCCGAGGCGCAGCACCCGCCCATTGCCCCACCACAGAGGTGCGCCCAGAAGCCTCTCTACGACCACCCCACGCAACACACCCGAACGGTCGCTCCACGGCAGGCGGATCGTCAATAGTGGTGGCGGCGCCCCAGTGGCAGACAGCGATACCATGTATCGCGACTCACCAGATGCAGGAAAGTCGCTCGTGCTGGCGGCAGGTGGTGTGACGTCCACGGCATCACCCGAGCGTGCCGCGCATCCACCCCGCCACACGGTTCTCCGGCCCAAGCGCCGACAGGGGCCGCGACGGGTTGTCGGCGGTGGGGGCGGGTCCGAGCCAGGTCACGAAAACGCTCTGGAGTGGCTGGTGCGCCACGTCGGCAATGGAGTATCAAGTTGGGGTTCGGCCTTTCGTCTAACGTGGCTGGCAAGATCGTCACCGCCTCCCGACTGCCCATCAAGACGCGATTTGAATGGGAACGGATGGGCTGTTGGATACCGCTTGGGTTCTTCTCGATATTGGATGGGCGTTTCCAGCCAATGGCGTAGTCCCCAGTCCAGCGCTTGAGTGCGCGAACTGACACGAGGCCCGCCGGAGAGACTGACCGCACGCGATCCTCGGCAGGCGCGGCCGCTACATATTCAGAAAACCAACAAAAATCCAAGAGACCATGTGATTGGCTGTCACTCGCTCCTGGTGTGCCGCCACGGCAGTCCAACCCAACTTGTCTTCTTGAGGTTTAACTACTCTACGCAGTGCCGGTTGTCAATTGCAATCGCTGTGCCCGGTGCCCACTGTCCTCGCATCCGCCTCCATCGGGCTGAAGGCACGGACACGACGGAGGTGTGTCGCCTGTGGGGTCCGTTGCGAGGCGCATTGCATGAGGGGGTCCCAACGGCAATGCAATCGACGCACGTCGGATACTACACTATGCAAGTGACGGATTTTTTGCACTCTCGAGGCGAATTACGTTGGCTTCCGTCGAGCACGGCGCGTTGCGATATCCCCTCACTGCGCGCGTTTATTCCAACCACGTCATGTTCTGCCGGCGTCGGCCTGCGTGAAGAAGACGACAAGCGTTCTGGTGGTGATGACGACAACACGGTAACAACTGAGCTGACTTAGGTTCTAATTAGATTCGAGTGTCTGGGAAATGCATTCTATTTGGTGCGAGACATCACGGGTCTGAGCTCGTGCCGGCGCGGTGGACGGCACTGGATGCCTGCCGTTTCTATCCCATACATCTGCTACTGTTCGCTGGGGTTTGAAACTGGCGTAGAAACCATGCTGGACCAATCAAACGGTGAGGATGCTCTCTGGCCTCGCTCGATCCAACTCCAAGTATCGGCTCTGCGGCACAGACAGGGCACCAGGTGCTGCCTCCGGTGGGACCCAAAAGCCCATCCAAAGCACGTATAAATTGGAAAGCGCGGGTGCCCCACAGTGGCCAACAACTCCCATTCAAACGGCACTTGGGTGTGCGATGGATGCGGCAGTCGGGGATCGCTGACGATCATCGTCAAGTCTCTCCAAGCTAACCGTTTGTGCAGACATGCTATCTCCACAAACGGTTAGCCATGCTAACCGTTTGTGGAGACATGAGATGGTGCTTTGCTGGAAAATGGCCAGCCAGCGGCGTGATGGTTTCCCCAAACCATGGAGTGTCATCCCCCCCCCCGCTCCCTAGGCGTCAGAATCGATGGTGTCGAGTGCGAGCAAGAAGCGAACGCGTCTGACCCGTGAGCACATTGCGTGCGTCTCGCGTTGGCAGCGGAAATTTGACAACGAGTGCGTGGCCCAGTCCCACAGGACGGGCTGTCTGATGGTCCTGCGGAAAACCACTTTGGCCCCCTGAGGGTTGTTCTGAAATGGGTGGGCAAACCCATGCCTCCGAAAATCGCTAAGGGCATGGATTCTAATGACACCCGCACTTGCGGATGCGCTGAGAGGGTGTAGTTCTTAGTGGGATCTTGCAGGTCTCTCTGGAGATGAAATGTGTGGGCGAACCCACCCCCCCACCTTCCGCATGTGTCAGCCCGCTGTCATGGTTGTGGATAACATGCAAGCATGCCATTGGCCTGCGCAACAGTTGGACTGGCGGCAACCCGGACTGGCCCTGCAGGACCAACTAGAGTTGCCGGTCGGCGAGGCTTGTGACCTGTCTGGAATCTAAGTGGGGCATACATAGCCAAATTGCGCTGGGCGGTATCGTTTGGCAGCGGGGCACAGCCGAATTTGCCTTGGCCGAGCCATTTAGAAGTGCTGCAACACCTGTCGCAGGCAAGTGTCTTGCCTCAACAGCGATGCGCTCAGGCCCTGTCTAAACGGCGCGTGTCTCAGCACGTGTTCGGCCAAAGCAGTCCGTGTCTGAGGCCTGTTCTTAGTTGCAGGTTCGTGTGATGTGACGAGCGCTGCGGGACATGCGATTGGCTAACCTCTGTGACAGTGTGATCACTGTGACGAACGTACGCGGACGGGCCGCGTACGTTC
>Ga0115030_1001595_pt1 | contig 10270 bp, 8 predicted proteins | sample SidtaG_4_FD_87174 | JGI IMG/M metagenome (GOLD analysis project Ga0115030, IMG submission 87174) | Marine algal microbial communities from Sidmouth, United Kingdom - Sidmouth_Male1 metaG | ecosystem: Host-associated > Algae > Red algae > Unclassified | place: Sidmouth, United Kingdom | collected... | reverse complement strand
TCTCCCACCATGGCCCCCTCCCCCCCACCGGCCGGCGGTGGCCGCCCGCGGCCACCCGTGGCGGCCGCCTTTGTGCCCGCCGCCCCCGCCCTGACGGCCCCCCGTGGCTCCGTCACGTCCCCCCGTCGCGGGCGCACGGGCGGCCGCCCCGCGGGCGCGGTGGTCGGCCGCCCCCGCGGCCGCCGCGCGGTCGCCATGCACGCCGCCGCCGCCGCGGGGCGGGCGGCGGCCGACGACGCTGCCGCCATTGACGCGGCGCCGGCGGCGGGGGCCGACGCCACCCACACCGGCAGCGGCGGCGGCGGCGGCGGCGGCGTGGCGACGCTCCTCGGCGCGCCCGTGCGCCTGTGGCAGACGGCGCTGCGGGCGGTAGTGCAGCTGGAGCGGCAAACGCGGCCGGGTACGTTTTGGGGGGGTGGCCGGGGGGCTGAGGGGGGGCTGTCGTGGCGTCGGCAGTGAGCGCACGGGTGCCGGGGGGGGGGGTGGCTGGGCGGGTGGGGGTGGCCCTGGCCGCCGACGTGCCGCTGCACGGGGCTTGGGGGTGGCGGCCATGGCGTGTGGTCGGGTGGGGGCATTTGGCTGACGCGGCTCTCCCTCCATTTGCTCCACGCCTCGTTGGGGCGTCCATGACTGGCGCGGTGGGTGCCCGCCTGGCGCGCGGATGTGGGGCCCCTGTGGGGTTCCTTTGGGGCACCGGTGGGGCGCGCATGACCGCCGCGCCGCAGGCCAAATCCCCGGCAGCGAGGAGCGGATGATGCGGCGCTTTGCAGAGCTCCCCGACCGCGCGCGCAACGAGGCGCAAATGCTCGGGCGGCTGACGCCCGGGTGTGAGGGCACCCACGGGGTGTTTCCAAAGGTGCGGCGGCCGCGCGGTGGGCGCCGGGGGGGGGGGGGGGCGCCCTGCCCCGGAGGGGGACGGGCGGCGGGGGGCCGGGTGGGGGGGGGGGGCGGGGGCGGGGGGGGGGTCGCCCTGCCCCAGAGGGTGACGCGCGGCGCGGCGCCGCGTGGCGGGCGAGGTCGGCGGCGGGTGGTGGCCCTGGCGGCGAGCGGGGACAAGCACCTGACCAACGGGGTGTGCTTGCTGCTTGCTTTGGTGTCGGGATGGCTGTACGTCTTGTGCTCATGCCTTTTGCCGTGCCGTGGCGTCCCATTCTGTGTTTGCTGCTGGTCGTCTGTCCCCTCCTCCCCCACCTGCATCCGCCCCCACCCCCTTACTCCCACAGTGCAACTTTGCGTGCACACCATGCTACCACAATGCCGACGCCAACAAGGTGCGCATCGACGGTGCCCATACGGTCACGGAGGTTGCGCGGCAAATGTCCACGCTCTCTGAGCTCCGCGGCCCGCACGGGCACTGCCAGCTCATTGGCGGCGAAGTGTCCCTGCTGCCCGCAGAGGACCACGCGGCGGCGCTCGAGGTGATGCGCTTTTACGGCCGCCTAACGCCCATGTCCTTTACGCACGGCGACTTTGATTACGAGTACCTGGTGCGGCTGGCGGTGCGCCCCGACGGCAGCCGCCGCTTTGACCGCCTCGACTGGGCGGTGCACTTTGACTCGTTTATGGTCGGCCGCCGCGGCGCGCGGCGGGTGACCTCTGAGGCGGACCTGCACCCGGCGCGCGCGCGCTTCATGGACATGATGAAGCGCCTCAAGCGGGAGCACGGCGTCAACTTTTACGTTGCCCACAACATGACCGTGCAGCCGGGCAACGTGCGGCAAATCCCCGACGTGGTGCGGGCGGCCAAGACGATGGGCTTCCGCATGCTCTCCTTCCAGCCGGCCGCCTATGTCGGCGACGAGCGGCGGTGGGCCGAGGCCGGCTCCGCGTCGGACTACCGGCTGCTGTCGGCCGACGACGGGGAGGGGGTGTGGGCGCAGGTCGCTGCCGGTGCCGGCGGGAGCCTCCCGTACGGCCTCTTTCAGATGGGCGACGTGCGGTGCAACCGCACCTGCTTTGGCGCGCTCGTCGGCCGCGTCGACGACCCCGACTGCCCGTACGTGCCCTTTTTCCTCGACACGTCGGCGGCCGACGCGGCGTTGCGGGACCTCCTCCTCGCGCACCTCGGCACGATTGTGTTGCCGCCCGCGACGCTCGCCGTCAAGATTGTTCGCCTGCTCCTCGGCCGCCCGCGGGTGGCCGTCGCCGCCCTCCGCTGGGTGCGGCGGTGGGTGTGGCGCGCCGGCGGGCCGCTGCGCGTCCTCCGCTTCCGCCCGCGGATGCTCACGCTCGTCATGCACCGCTTCATGCACGCGGCGGACGTGCAGGCGGCGTGGGCGCTGATGGAGGGGGGGGCCACCCACACGGACGCGGCCGCCGTGGCGGCGGGCGGGCGGGTGGCCGAAACGATGGAGCGCCTGCAAGCGTGCTCGTACGCCATGGCCCACCCGGCCGACGGGCGGACGGTGCCGGCGTGCGTGCAGCACTCGGTGTTGGATCCGGGGGAGAATGCGGCGCTGGCCGCGCTGCTGCCGCTCAAGGGCGTGGCCGTGCCGGCGGCGGCGGTGCCGCCACCAACCGCGGCGCCCGCGATGTGAGGGGGCACATGGGACAGTTCGTAGAGCTACGCGCTCAGTTTTTGTAACGTTTGAGTGCCCCCTTTTTGTTGTCGGCTCTGCTCATGCCGAGTAGGCATCACAGTGAAGCCTGCCCAGTACCCAGTATCCCGTACGTCGTTTCTGTTGTTGTGCCCTCAACCACACAGGCGAGGCGCGCGGATGATGAGCGCACGTCCCTCATCCGCGTCTTTGGTTCCTAAATACTCATGTGCTGGTGGTGGTTGCCCGTCAGCAGTCCTGTAACAGTATTGCAAGTCCTGTATAAGTGCCTCAGTGAATCTCCTGGGGGGCCACTAGGACACTTATAGATGCATCAGCTGTGCTGTATCTTTTTTAGCTGACCAATCAGATCGCGCTGGCGGCGCGCCTACGCCACCTCAACCAAGATTTCCGCCCTACTATTGGCAGATTACGTCGTCTGTGGCTTGTGTGGCCCGTGTTGGCGATCGGGGTGTTCAGATCCGAGCTCGTTTGCTGCCAGCTCCGCCGGCTGGTCCGGTTCTGCACAGGAAGCCGACACCAGCAGCACCCCACTCGCACACCCCCACCTGCGGGGGTCTCGATCGCTCCCCTGACCTCGATTGAGCTCCCCCTGCGGGCCTGTTGCCGCACGTCGTCTGGTCGACGACCTGGCCACCCGGTTCCTCATCCCCCCCCCCCCCCCCCCACGACTGCGGGACGGGGGGGGGGGGCGGGGACACGCCCACGTGGGGGGTGCCGCACCCCCCCCCCGCCCCCCATGGGGCCCCCCCGGCGGGCCTTTTCCCCCCCGCGGTTGGGCCGCCACCCGGGCCCCCCCGTTCCCCACCCCCCCCCCCCCCCAGTCGACCGATCTGGAAGGGGTGGGGCAGTGGAGCACGCACCAGATGCAGGGGTGCCTCTTCATTGCTCAACCGCCCCACGTGCGCGGGGCAGCTCAAAGCACCCCCGCTGAAAGACTCCCGTATTGCCCGGCGCCTCATCCACCGTCGCCCTCCCCACCCGCATCGCCCCGCCGCACCGTCTCGCCCCCCACCCGCGTACGCCCGCCCGCCTCCATTCCGTCCCCCCCCCCCGTCGTTCTCCCGGTTCCTCCCCCCGACCACCATCATGGCGTTTGTGTGTGCGGCGGCCATCCGGCCGACCAGCTTCATTGGCGCGCGCGTGTGCAGCGTGGCGCCGTCGGCGGCTACGGTCACCATGGCCGCGCGGTCGGCCAGCGTGCCGTTCCTGCCCCAGCCGGCGGCCTGCGACGGCTCCATGGCCGGTGATGTTGGTACGTTGAGGGGCCCGCTGGTCTGCATGACGTATGAGAGTTCAGGGGCTCGTAGGGGGGAGGTTGTAGGGAGGCTGCGAGCTCTGGTGAGTCAGCGGTTGGCGCACGGTGGGTATGGATTCGGAGTAGCTATTAGCATCGGCGGTTAGGCTTCTCCATGAGCCGTCATCTCACATGATTCGTTGCTTTCCTTGTGTTTCTTTTTGCTTCTTGCGTGCAGGTTTCGACCCGCTGAACCTGTCGGGCTTCATCGACATCAAGTGGCTGCGTGAGGGCGAGCTGAAGAGTACGTTTTGTGGGTTTGTGCGAGGCGAGTGAATGGGGCAGCGGGTTCGGCCTGGTATGTCCGGCTCACACCGAGTATTCCTGCTGTGTGGTAGCTGTCTAACCTTGCTTTTATTCTGGTTGTCCTCCTATTGTACTTGCTCCCGATCTGTGCAGACGGCCGTGTGGCCATGCTCGCTTTCCTGGGCGTGCTGGTCCAGGAGTTTGTGCACCTTCCGTCGCCGCTGTTTGCCAACCCCGTCGCCACCGACGCCTTCTTCCAGGTCCCTGCGGGTGGGCTGTGGCAGATTTTCCTGGCCTGCGGTCTGGTTGAGTTCATCAGCCACCGCGGCAAGCTGTCTTACGATGACATGTTCGAGGATGGCCGCATCCCGGGCAACTTTGGCTTCGAGTACGTTACTTTGCCTGGATTGCTTTGGTCGTCGTTCGATGGTTGGTGGAGTGGCCCTGGGCGCGTGCGATTGCGTTTTGTTTTGCCTCCTGGCTGTGCAGTGGCTGCGGGCCACACAAGATACTGACGGTTGTCTTGTCGCTTGCTCTTCTTTTCGTGTTTTTACCTGTTCATTGCATACAGCCCCCTGGGCCTGTACAAGGGCACCCCCGCCCAGAAGAAGAAGCTGGAGCTGGCGGAGGTCAAGAACGGCCGCCTGGCTATGATCGGCATTGGTGGCGTGATCCATTCGAACTTCATCTACCACCAGCCCATCGTCTCCCAGCTGACGCACTTCGTGCCCATCACCCAGGCCCTGAAGTAGAGAGAGTCTCTACCCCATCCATTTTTCCCTCCATTTTTGTTTTGGTTTCTGTGTATCCTTGTCTTGTGCGTCTGGGTGAGTAGCACAGGGGCGATGTTGAGCCTTTGTGGTTGGCTGTTCTCAGTCTTGTTTTCTCTTCGTTTCGGTATTCCTGGGTCCCCCGGCGTTGTCGCAGTCTACCTTCAGCACCGCTCGGCCCACTTGATCTGCCTCGTGCCAGAGCGCAGAGATTGGCATCTTTGTCGTTGCCAACGTCGTGACACAGTGTCAAGCGTGATCACAACGGTGCGCAAGTGAACGCGCCAGTCGTCCGAAGACCAGTCAGCTCGTGAGTGACCGTAGCGTCGCCTAAGCCTAGAAGCGCGTCTTGCAGCCACACGACCAAGAGCCTGACGGAATGTGGTGACAACAAAACGAGCCAGCCTCGCCGCACAGGCAGCGGGCAGCCTGCCGCTTCGTGCACACCCTGCAAGCCACATCAGAACAGCATCGGGTAGGAAACGCCCATCGGGAAATGGTGACGCTCTTTCACCCGCTGTCCTGTGTGATGGCATCTCGGCAATGCCAGGTTCATGGCGGCCATCGACCAAGTGTATGAATAATAGGAAGAAAAAACTATTGTGCAGTCCGTGGAAGGAAGACAGCATTCGGCTGGCACGCACACCGAGCTCCATCGCCGCCCGAGCGCCGCCAAACTCTTCGTCGAAACGGCGCAGTCTGTAGCAACTGCAGCCTCAAAAATGGAGCCCAGCAACACACCCGTCGCTGGGCACTCGCACGGCAACGCCGCCGTCCGACCCCTTAAGTACACACGACGCGCCACTGCCACCACCCACCCCAACCACCACTCCAGGAGCACGCCCCTCAGCCGGCTACCCGGCTGGGAACACGCCCCGCCGCACGTCACAACACCTTGGGGGTCAGCGCCGAGACGGAGCCGAGGGCCGAGCAAATGGCGATGAACACACCCACCTTGTCTTTGTTGCCCATGCCCTCCTCGCCGTCCTCGCCGGTTCCCTCCCTAGCAGCACCGTCCGCGGAGCCGCCGGAGAGCTGCGGGAGGCTGCGTCGCGCCCCAGCGCGACCGGCCGGTGGCGACCCGGGGGGAGCCAGAAACGGCCCAGCCCCGTTGTGCTCTGCAACGGGCCCCGACCACCTCAAGTCCCCCCCGAGGGCGGCGACCATGTCAGGCAGGCTTACGGCAGGCGCGGCTACTGCAGTGGCGCCAACCTGGTCCCGCACCCGCGGGCGGGTACGGCCGCTACCGGGTCGCGGTGATTGTAGCCCCGACGGGGGGGTGCACAGCGACAACGCCGGGGTGAAGGAGGAAGATGGGGTGTGGTGGATGACCTCCCCCGGAAAGGACGAGTGGATGACGTCATCCAGCGACACCGGCTCGCTGGGGGCTTTCGACGGGATGGGGATGGGGGGGGTCGTTGAGCGGGAAGGGGACGACATGATGGCGGCCACTCGGAACGAGCGCAGGGCGGGGCGCGCGTTCAGGTAGAGCCTTGGAAGCGCAACAGCACAACCGGCAAGCACACGCGGCAGCAGGCATCGACAGCAGGAAGAAGCCGATGGAGCAGATGCGAACGACGATGGCCACAATGACCAGGAGAGAGTGAGCAAGGCCAGACAGAGGCCAATGATGTACGCGCCAAGCGAGAGCCGCAGCAGACGGGGCAGCTGGTGTGAAGGCTAGGAGGGGCCTTTAAAGATGTAACCAAAGCGGGTCCGACAGCCGAAGGTGAAGCGGTCCACCCACCGTGCGGCAGCCCGCGTGAAGAATCATTTTGGCGCGTGGGTGAGCGCTACAAAATGAGCACGACGCGCCGCAACCGGGTGGAAAGTAGGGGGTCGGACCAGCGGGTGAGCTAATTGGGCCACTCAGCACCCTGCCAGCGACACCGCGTCGTGTTGCCGAGGACAGGACACGTCCTCCGGGCCACCACTGTTCGGGCCATGGCCCGAACGAGTTTGTGGCGCGCTGGGCAACTAAAACACCGGCCGGCTGGCATGCGCTGGTGGCGTATGGCAGGCGATTAATTTTATTGGCCTGTTTCGGCCCCTCCAGAAGGCGGAATCGCCCTCAATTCCTCGTTCTGGTGACCTGCGCTGCCAGTGGTTGGCAGTCGGACCCCCAAACGAGGGGGCCCTCGCCACAGTTCCGTTGAAAGGCAGTGTGGCCACGCAGTCGCGGTACACGCGGGAAACGTCTGGCGACATTGCGGTGCTGTCCAGCGGCCAACCAGGCTAGGCCCCGCTCGCACCCAATGGGCACCCCTTCCATTATGCTGCAATTTGATTGGTCAGGCGGCTACAGCGGGCGGACGAGCACGCACCACACTGGGAGATTGAAAGGAGGTCAGCACAGCTCGACCATCCGCTCTGCGGTTTCATAACAGTGTTGCGTGCGTCTCTCGCAGAGTGGAAGCATGACACGCTCGTGCGCGTGCGGTCAAGCTCTTGACAGCAGTGCTGGGTGGCGGTTCCTTTGCGAGAGTCTAAGGTCGTGACGTTGAACTAACTTGTAATCAGCTCCCACCATAAGGCCATAGTTGTCTATAGAGACCAGTCTGTTTCTTCGGAATTACCCACGACCATCATGCGGAAATACATCTCAATTTGTTGTCGATCGTATGGGTGGAACTTGGCGACCATGAGAGCGACCGGCCGGTCGATTCGTCTGGCAGGGGCGGGTGATCGGCCTTCACAGCAGATGCTGTGTGCCTTACTTCTTGGCCAATCCATCTGCTCATTCCCCAAAAGAAGCGCTCCCTGATGCATTCGTCCTTTCTTGGATCGAGACTGCTGTCTTCGATGTCAGTGTCATCATAAACACAACAGCCCCTCCGCCCCCGCCTCACTTTACAATGCCTTGTCCGGCGATTTTCGTCGCTGTGCCGCCAGTACGCGCGCGGCAACGACGATGCCTCCGAGGAGCACACCAATGACCACCCACTTGGCCCAACCACCCTCGGTGCCGACCACCGCGGCGCCCTCATCCCCATCCACGCCGTCGGCGTTGGCGCCAGCCTTGCCACCGGCGCCCCCCTCCACCCCAGCCGCCTGGCGCACCCCCTCCCCCTCGTCCAGGTCGTCGTCGCGCTCACCCGCGGGCGCCCCGCCACGTGCGCCGGCCTTGCCCACGCTCGGGCCCGCGTCCAGCAGCCCATCGTCGGGCTCCTGCAGCTGCTCCGCGTCACCGGCGGCGGCGCCATCCGCCCCGTCGACATCGTCGGGGGCCCACCCCCCGGCGGCCGCCCCGCCGCCGCCGCCGCCGCCGCCGCCGCCGCCGTCGTCGCCGCCGTCGCCACGGCTGCCATTCCCCAAGCCCGACGAGGAGCCCGCGCGGCCCGTGCCGCCCGTGTCGCCCCCGTCGAGCGGGCCACCGTCGGCCACCGCCGCCGCCGCCGCCGCCACGGCGCCGACCGGCAGCGGCGACGCGCGCGCGTCCCACCCCGGCACGTCGTACTTGTCCGTCCACGCGGCCAGCCACGCGTAGCGCAGGCCAACGTGGCGGTAGCGGCCCTTGGGGGATTGCGCCAGCGCCGAGAGCGGCTCGCCGAGGCGCACCCGCCGCGGGTCGCTCGGCTTGCACTCCCGCTTTTGGCCGACGCCCTTGACGCACGTCCCGGAAAAGGCGTTGAGGAGGTAGCGGGTCTTGAAAAAGGCGGCCACGTCCTCCACGTGGTCGGCAGTGGAGAGGAGCTCAAATTGGCGCGCGATGGACCACAACCCCGCCTCGGTGGCCTCGTACAGCTTGCCCGCAAAGTGGACCAAAAAGTCCCCGGGCACGTACTCCTCCCCATACACGTCGAGGACGCGCTTGGGCAACCACCGCACGTGTGCCGAGAGGGGCGTGGTGCCAGCCTCGCCGGGCAGCTGGATTTGCCCGTCGAGCACCGCCTGCAGCGCCGACTGGTCGAGCGCCGACGCCCGGTCAAACTTGCGGTCCCCCTCCGCGGCGGTCAGGAGGGCGAGGCCCCACTCAGAGCACTTGACCAGAAAGACGCCCGCCTGCAGCATCAGCCAGTCGGCGGTGACCATAAAGTCCACCGCGTCGTCGATGAGCGTCTCCACGGGCACGCTCTGGTTGATCACCATTGCGTCCGCGTCCGACCACAGCAGCCACCCATTGGGGCGCGACACGCACGCGGCGCGCGCCAGGTGGAGCTTCCCAAACGTCGCCTGCCGCTCCTTGTCGATGGAAAAGTCGGTCCGCTCCGTGAAGCACCCCATCGCCGTCTCAGACGCGGGCCGCCGCACGACGGCCCCCCCACCGGGAGGGGGCGCCCCGCAATCCACTGGCGTGTACAGGCCGACGGTGCCATCGGGGGTGTGGGACACAAACTCATAGCCATGCCGCTCCGCGTAGCGTGCCTTGTTGGCGCCTGTCAGCGAGCCGAGGCGGCGGAAGAAGGACACCCCATTGTACATGTGGAGGAGGGTGACGCGGGAGAAGGGGCGGGGGGCCGGCGGGGCTGGGGGGACGGCCAGCCCATCGTCCGCCTCCACGGGAGGGCCGCCATTGACGGGTGGCACAGGGGCGGCGTCGCCGTGGTCGGCGCCGCCGGCGAGCTCCTCGTCGTCCTCGTTCGGCCCGACGGGTACGCCCCGGGCGAGCACCGCGAGCACAACCACCAGTGCCGCAGTCACCAATACGAGGAGCGCGAGGGGCCCCACCAACGGGCGCCGCCTTTGGGGAAGCCGCCGCGCCACCGCATCCGGCCGGTCCGCCAAAGGGGCAGGGGGGGCGGCCACCCCGCCAGTTGATGCGACCACCAACGTAGTACCACCGCCCATGGCACCAAGTGGACAGTAGGGAGTAAGGCGTCGCTACCAAGGGTATGCACGCAGCGGTACGTAGTCAGAGCCGCCGCCGGGGCGCGGCGCACGGCGCCCACGGCGCCAGACGCCAAGGTCCTGTTCAGTACACACTGGTGGAGCGCGAAGGACGTGGCTTGCAGCAACCGTCTGTCCCAAGTCAGTGTCATGGTGTAGTGTCCTTCCTTCACTCAAGGTAATTCTTTTCGCACTCTCATGAATTGGGGAATGGCCATATCCACGTGTCACCAATGCCATTGGTCGGCCTGAACATACCGACTACCACTGCTGCAGCCGGGCGAGCGTGGCGCCATGGCACCCAGAACCCTTGTCCCGCCCTCTGCCGCCCTGCAGGTGTTGTCTGCCCTCAACCCACCGCGCATACATAATGCAGTCGCCCCGGCGCCGCCCGCGCCCCCGCTCTTCCCCACCCACCCGAGCCCGCCCCACCCCTCCTCTGTTGGTGCTCCTCCCGTCCCCCCTTCCCCCCCCCTCCCTGCTCCACACCCACCCAGACGGGGGGCCCCCCCGTCGGTGTGGCCCCCGCCATGGCGGCGCCCGCCCCCGCCGCCCCCGCCGGCGCCGTGCCC
>Ga0115030_1001593_pt1 | contig 10271 bp, 14 predicted proteins | sample SidtaG_4_FD_87174 | JGI IMG/M metagenome (GOLD analysis project Ga0115030, IMG submission 87174) | Marine algal microbial communities from Sidmouth, United Kingdom - Sidmouth_Male1 metaG | ecosystem: Host-associated > Algae > Red algae > Unclassified | place: Sidmouth, United Kingdom | collected... | reverse complement strand
GGGGGGGGGGGTGGGGGGGGGGGGGTGGGGGTGGGGGGGGGGGGGGGGGGGGGGGGGGGGGGGGGGGGGTTGTCCACGGCTGGGGCCACCATGCCTTTGTTTTTTCGGCACTGCCCCCGCCGTCGGCGGGGGCAGGGAGGGCGGGTTGGGGCGGGGCCAGACCGACGTGCACAGAAGAAAGAGAAAAAGCGGTTGGCGGTTGCTTCCGCTCGTGGGCTCGTCTGCCCGCCTGTGCGCGGTTTTCCTACCAAGGGGGGGCGGCGGGGATTCCTGCGTTGGCGCACGGTGGGTGCCCGCGCCCGCGGTTTTGACGACGTCGGTCGGCGTCGCCGCTCCGTGACTCCCCCCGTTTGTGAACGTGGTGACGACCTGCCCATTCCAGTGTGCCCCTTGAAGTACAAACGTGAGTATGGCGCGGCGCGCTTGTTCTGGAAGCGGCAGGGGTCTTTGGACAGCGCGCGCGGTGATGGACTCGCAATGTCTCTGTTCTTTTTTTTCGTGCTCTGTAGTCTTCCGTCTTCCATTGTATTTACACGCTCGATGTCCCAAACACAGAATTGCCATCGAATTGAATCATGCCGCCGGATAGGGCACCTGTCCTTTGACACAAGACACCACTGTACTTGAAAACGAAGCCTTGGAAGAAAAATTCCCCCGCGAGCATTCAATGACCAAGCAGAGACCGGATAACGGCAATGCCTGCTGATCGGCACTGACGTGCGGCGCTGCGCCGGCGCGGCGCACGTCTTGCCGCCGCCGACCCGCATCCCCCCCCCCCCGCGCTGCTCTCCCCGTGGTCCGTCGTTGTCGTTCCCTCTGTCCCCCCCCCCCTGCCCGTGCCCGTCATGGCTGACGCTCCGGCTCCCGCCGCGCCTGCGGGCCGTGGCGATTTCCCTGGCGGCTTTGCCGGCCGTGGTGGTGAGGGTGGCGGCCGTGGCCGCGGCGAGGGTGGCCGCGGTGGCGGCGATCGCGGCCGTGGCCGCGGGCGCGGGCGCGGGCGCGGGCGTGTGGAGGAGGAGAAGGAGTGGATCCCGATGACCAAGCTCGGCCGCCTGGTGAAGGAGGGCAAGATCAAGTCGCTCGAGCACGTCTTCCTCTTCTCCATCCCCGTCAAGGAGTTTCAGATCATTGACAACTTCCTGCCCGGCCTGTCGGACGAGGTGCTGAACATTATGCCGGTGCAGAAGCAGACGCGTGCCGGCCAGCGGACCCGCTTCAAGGCGTTTGTGGTGGTGGGCGACAACAATGGCCACGTTGGCCTCGGCGTCAAGTCGGCCAAGGAGGTGGCGACCGCCATTCGCGGCGCCATCATTGCCGCCAAGCTCGCTGTCGTCCCCGTCCGCCGTGGCTACTGGGGCAACCGCATTGGCCTCCCCCACACGGTGCCGTGCAAGGTCACGGGCAAGTGCGGGTCGGTGCGGATGCGGCTGGTGCCGGCGCCCCGCGGTACGGGCATTGTCGCTGCCAAGGTGCCCAAGAAGCTGCTGCAGGCGGCGGGTCTGGAGGACGTCTTTACCTCCTCGTCGGGCCACACGCGCACGCTGGGCAACTTTGCCAAGGCGACCTTCCACGCCATTTCGGCGACGTATGGTTTCCTCACGCCCGACTTTTGGAAGGAGACCAAGTTTTTGGCGTCGCCTTTTGAGGAGTACTCGGTCCTGCTGTCCAAGCCAGCAGCGCCGACGCCGGTGGTGGCAGCGTAAGTGGTGGGAGCTGGTGTGTGTGTGGGGATGGCAGTGCGTGGTGCGGGCGAGCGCCACATTTAGGCATAAGGCATCGACGCATGGTTTGGCTCCAGTTTTCTTGGCGCTCGTTGTCCACATGCTCTCATATGCGAGAGGGTTTGTGTCGCAGCGCTTGCCCGGACGGCCCCCAGCGCTGCGGTGCTTGGTGATGCTGTTGCAGGGCCTTTGCGCACGAGCTGCGCTGACTTTGAAGAGGTGCTCACCATCCAACCCCGACTGGGGCGTCCTACCCTACGTCAGCCGCATCGCTTTGGCCCACGCAGTGGCGCGTTACTCCACAGTCGAAGGGGTCGAAAAGGCCAACATCGCACACGCTCAGTCGCACAAAAAAAAGGGAAGAAGGGGGACAGCAGCCCGAATGATAAAGAAGTGGGACCCAAAGGTCCAAACAGAAATATTCATACAAACACAGCAGAGAGGAGCCCATGACGCGCGCGGGTTGCCATGCACCGCATAACGGGCGCTCGGGACCGACGACGAGGGACATGTCGCCACCAATGGGGGGACAGGAGCGAAGTGCATGCTCCCATCAAGCCGCCGCCGCTGACCGCGCACGATCGTCACTAGAGCAGCCATGTCGCGGCAGCCCCCCGCCCGTTGCCATCTGGCCACCGCCGCAGCCGATTACCGGCCATATTTTTGGAACTCCCAATCGCTGTTATCAAGTGGGCACACCTGGCGGGTCTTGAGCCACCGGCTGATGCTGTAGGAGTGGGAGCGAGAATCATCAAAGAGGCAGGGAGGCAAGCCAAACGGCAAATGCACATGAGGAATACAAGAAAGACAAGCGGAAGCGTCAGTCAGAGGATGGTCACAACCAAACAAAGGCGGACCACGCGATGAAAAGAGAAGACATGTGCATAGAGTCTGGCGCATCAATCGTCAGACCAGCCGTAGAGCAGAGGACCGCAGGCAGTGATGCAACGTACCAATGGAAGTGGAAAGCTGCACCACCGAAGAAGAGAGAAGAGAGAGGTAGCAACACAGTAAAAAGAAAGTGACAGGTAAAGAACGGACAAGAAACGCGAAGGCAACGACCGCAAACACAAAGCAAGTACATATGACGACACACAGTCAGCAAAACACTCGGTTGCAGGACCGTCCACCGAGGCATCACTGCCCATACAGAACGCTCACACATCCGTCTACCCCCGACCGCCGCCCACAAGAAGAGGCCCGGCATCCCCAATAAAAATGAATGCACAAAAAAGGAGCCACCCAAACACCACGTGCTTGCCATCGCACCCAGCCACCACCATCCACGCGCGCTGACCTGCCCCACCGTCCGCTCGCCTCCCACCTCAACGTACCGTGGTTGCACACCCCCCACGCCACAGTGCACTCGGCGCACGTGGCCGACGTCTGGTTGGCTTGGCACTCGATGCACAAGTCCATGATGTGGTTGCGGCAGATGGCGCACGTCTCCACCACAATGTCCCACGCCCACAGGGCGACAGCGTTGTACTTCTTGATTTCAAACCGCTTCTTCTCGGTCGTTGCGACGACGCCGGCGGTGGGCGCCGCTGCCGCTGACGAAGACGCTGCCGCGCCGCCAGCACCAGGCACGGGGCCGGTGGCGACCGCGTCAATCTCCATCCCGCCGAGCAGGGACGATCAGCTCGGGGGGGAAAGAGGAGGAGCGACGGCAGCAGACGGGGAGACCTCAGCACCAGGGAGGTAGGGAAGCGACGAGGCAGCAGCAGGTGGATGTGAAATAGCCGTTCGTGTGGTAGATGATGAGTCAACGACCGATGGGCAGAACGGCGCGTGCGGGACTGGTGGGCGTGGCTTGGTCGCGTCAGCATTGGCGGAGTCGGGGGGTGCAGAGGCCGCGTCACGCCTGTGTGTGACACGCCCGTTTCCCAGCTCGCACTGGTCTTGGCAGGCAGTGTGTCCATTGAGTACCATTCTCAGTGTTCGAAACCTGGTTTGAATTGGCTTCCAATCGTGCTACTTGATTCAGCCCAAATTGGTGCTAAGCGCACTGGTGGCCGATGGCCTTCGAACGCTCGTAACCACCTCTGAGGACTATTCACGAAACCCTCAGCTTAACTTCTGACTCACCACAATTCCTTGCGGAGGCACTTCCCGACTCAAGGATCGAACCGGCCCGTCGACCCTTCCCAGATCCTGAGACAGTTGTGCCACATCCGCCTGATTCCGCGACAACAACCCGGACTGTTCGAGATTAATTTTGTTGGGGCATCAGTGACGCCTCCCTTCGCCCGTCGTCGACGGACGTCCTTGTCCGCCCGCTCCTCCCCCCTCGCCGCTGCCCCCCCGGCCCGTCTGCCCTCGCCCCACCGGCCTGTATCGCTCTTGAGCCTTCCCCTCCCTTGCATCTCGGCACTGAGCTGCTGCGGGTCTCACTATACTGTCGCGATCCCGCAGCGCGAGAGCGCTTGGTCGGACAGACACCCGGCCATAGCCATGGCCAGTGTCCCGCGCGCCTTCATTGACGCCCTTCGAGTTGCTGGGGGGTTGGACGATGACCTGTGCGAGATATCCACGGTACTTGGAGTGGACGAGGCGTGCGCGACTGTGTGTGGTGGGGGGCAGGGTGCCTCGCTCACTGCGTGGCTGTCGACAGTCGTGGGGCTCCTTCGCAGCCTGGAGCCGCACGAGCGTGCACAGTGGGACGGAGTTTTGGGAACCCTTGAGACTCTCGAACCTCTTGGGGGTGCCATTGAGGAAGGTTCAACTGCGGCGGCCGAGCTCGTCGGACTGACTGAGCTCGCCGGTGTGGGGAGCATATTCGGCATGGCCAACCGGGCTGCCCCCCACGCCCGTGACCTGGTGGGCCGATTTTTCCTAAAGAGAATTGATCAGGGGTGTTTCTTTCAGGATGTGCGTATGAGCCCCGCCCATTTTGACGAGTTGGTGTCGCTCACTGAACCACACCTGCCCCGTGGCCGTCGAGGCCCAGCGGCGATTCCACCTGCATGGCGCATTTCTGCTGTGCTTTTTTGGCTGGCTCAGGGTGGTCCGCAGCGCGTGATTGCCCGTGCCGTTGACGTCACGCAGTCCACGTTTTCGAAGTTCTGCCATCCTGTCATACAGGCGATGCTCGTTGCGCTTCCCGTTCCGTCGTGGCCCAACCAGGCGGAGCGCCCTCGCGCAAACTGCGAGTTTTCCGAGATGACGGGCGGCCATGCTGTCGGTTGGGCTGGGATGTACGTTTCTCTCTTGTCTGTTTTGCACCTGCACAGAGGTAGTCGGCGAGCTGTGAGAGCTGTCTGGGAGAGGGCATCGCTGCAGTGACTGACGTGGTGCTTCATTTTTTTCTCCTGTGCCTCTCTGTGTAGATGCGGTGCCGTCGATGGCTGTCACACCCAGCTTCTCACCCCTTTCGGAGCGCACAAGGAGGATTATACAGACAAGAATTCCCACTTCACTCTCCTTATGCTAGCCATAAGCGATACCCGCAGCGTTTGCAACTTCGTTGGTGGCCTTCCAGGGTCGCAGGGAGACTCGTTGGCGTTTCGTACCCGCTCATGGCACGCATTCATGTTTGAGAAGGACCTGGGCGCTCGCCCTCTATCGGCGCGAGAGTTCATACTCGGAGACGCTGGGTTTTCTCTGACAGCGTTCCTGGTACGTACCGACTCCATTGTAGGGAAGATTAGAGGGGAGAGCGGAGCGGCGGGCGGACATGGGAGGTGGACAAGCTGCAGTGGCAGCTGCCCCCTCGAGATGGGAGGGCACTCGGGGTGGTGTTTGGAGACTGTACACTGGAATTTTGACTAAAGCTAAACTTTCTTTTCTCCCTCCCTTGTTGGAAGGACTTTTTTCTTCGTTTGTTTTTTCGTGGCATGCCTGTTTCTCTGTTTCCAATTCAGATTACTCCTTTTCGGGAGGTAGACATGCGTGGGCCAAACGTTGATAGCATGCGTCGGTTCAATCACCTGCACGCCAAGATGCGGGTGGTCTTTGAGAACTGTTTTGGCCGCCTGACGGGCCGATGGCTTGTGCTGCGGATGAATTGCGCGCACCCCGACCTGGCAGCATGCGTCCAGGAGGTGTGTGTCGCTCTCCACAATTTTGTAGAGGCGCGGGACGTGGCATACGAGGGTGAGGATGAGGAGGGCTCTAGTAACGGTTCGGTGGTGGACGTGGAATGGACTGCCTCGGACTAGGCGGCGTATGCCGCAGGGTGTGCGCGACGCGTCGAGATTGTGAAGGCATTGGGCCTGCCGTGGGTGTACGGCCAGTAGACTGCTGTTTCAAGTAGACATGAGGGAAATGGGGTAGGACGGAAGGGCGGGTGGGGAGAGCGACGGCAGCGAAGAACGACCTAAGAAGGAGATGGACCTTTTAGGCAGTGAGAAGGCCGCTGCGCTCGATAGGAACGGATCGAAACAGCCACTGGCGATTGTCGTGTCTCTGGAGGGGGGGGGGGTGGTGTTGGGACAGCGCTGACGGAGGCTGCCCGATGCGGGCAAGACACAACTACAGTGGGATACAAGAAATCAGGGACTGCACGAGATAGGCAACGCTCGCGATCTATCGTCCAATCATGGGCCGTGACGGACTGCTCTTTGTCGAATCTTGTTGGAGTCGCGATTGACAGCTGCAACCAATAAAGCACCGACGTAGGGTAAAAAAAACGAGATATTTTTTCTTGTCACAAGAAAGACACGATAGCAAGCAGCAATCAGCTACAAGACAAGGACGGCTATGCGCGATGGGCCTTGTACGCAAAGGAGTTCATCATGTTGATGGCCGCCTGGCGTAAGTCCCCGTCGGTCGGCCCATTCACACTCGCACCGTCGCCACCACCCCCACCGCCACCCCCCCGGCCTCTTCGACGGCCGGCCGCAGCGTCCGCTGCGGCTTTCTTCGACAACAGCTTGAACTCAAAATAAATGCGCACTGCCGCTGAGGTTGTCTTCTTCTTGGCCTTTTTGGATGGGGAGGCGGCCGCAATCTCCGTGTCCGTCTTCTCCCGGGGCGAGACCATGCTGCTGTGGGCCATCGAGTCCTCGGAGCTGTCCGACTCCCCGCCGTCCGCGCCCGACCCTTCCTCTTCGTCCGCGCCCCCGTCATCGTCGGTGCAGTCGTCGCCGTCGCATCCGCTGCCCTCGGCTGCACGCGCCGCACATGCCCCACCTGCGGCGCTCGCCGATCCCGCCACGCCCTGTGCTACCGCCGCACTTGCGGCGCCCCCCGCTGCCGTCCGAGCCGTGGCCACGGTGCGTGCGGACCGAAAAAAGACAGGATCGCGTGCCGAAGCTTGAGCGGAAACCGGGCAACTCTCAAACGCCGAGCGGCACGGCCCGAATAGCACGCGCCCTCCAAACTTGAGCAAGTTATTGTCCTTTTCGTCTGCGCTCAGACCCGTGCGCTTGAAGTCCTCGCACGCATCGTTGTAGCGCGTTCGCATGATCTTGATTTTATTGTCCACACTCTTGATCGACCTGCTGCGCGCTACCTCGTGGTCGGCGGCAGGGTTGGCGTCAAGGAAAGCCCTGAGCATCACCGCCTCCATGCGGCGCTTCTCGTCCCCCGTGCGCCTCCCGTGGTACTCCGCCGAATGCGCCGAGGCCGCCGTCATGTTGCCAATGGTCTCGCCTGACGAGAAGTTCTTGACTCGGCCGGCACTCGGAGAGGCCCGGCGGCCCACAGGCCGCTGGCTGATCAGTTCAGGGGTGTAGGGGGGGCGGCGGGCCACCATATCAGGTGTCCGATATTTGGGTGGCCGGGGGGGGGGGAGGGGGGAGCGGAAAGGGGTGGGGGGGAGAAAATGTGACGGAAACAAACCGCGGTGTAGGGGGTGGAGGTGAATGGCTGTGGCACGGGTGGGCCGCGGCAGTTTGCGGCGTAAGAGCCGCCAACACCCGGGTGGGTGGTCATCGACCGACGCGTATAAACGTGGCGCCCAAGCCGCGTGTGCGGTCGGCTCGCAAGGCGGGGTGTACTCGTGGCGATAAAAATAGCGGGCAAGTGACCGCAGGGGAAGGCCAACTCACCTTGGCGCGAGCGTGTTGTGGTGGTCGCCTGTTTGTATGACATTCCCGAAAACTGCTTTCTCATTGCGGCAGACGCCGTGGATCAAGTCTATCCTAAGTAGGTAAGTCCAGCATTCTGTGGCTGAGCCGGTTTCTGAGCAAGGTTCTTAGCAACAGGAAACCGTAAATCAGCCTCTGCGAAAGGGGCCGGGGGAGCCAGTGACGCAGTGTTTACTTGGAAAGGCTCAAGAACGACAAGTCGAACATGACAATTGACAGGAAGCACAAGTCCTATCCGGCTGGTCACGCAAGCCGGAGCGACCGACGGGTCCGTCTTCCACACCACCACCGAGAAAGAGCGGGAAGACGACAGATCGGCGTATCGCATGAAAAGAAAGGAAGACAGAAGAACGGACAGGCCCCGCGAAGAGGGGAAGGACCGGGAGGGAGGGCACCGCGGAGAGAGGGCGGACGTGCGGAATCGGTCCCGCGGCCGCTCGCTCTCGCTCGCGTTGCACATATAGACACCCCGCGCCCTCACCACAGCCGCCCGTAGGCACTCGGTCCGCACCCATGGTGGTGTGGCGAGAAGGGGGGGGAGGGGCGCCCAGGTTCCGCTGGCCTGAGCCTGTGCGTTGGCCGGCCACGGTCCGCCGACGCATCCGTGCTGGCCACAACTGGCGTGGGCGCCCCACACCGCATCACACCGTAGCGCTGCCATCTAAGTGGAGGACCCGAAGGTGCAGGGATCAGCGGCAGGGTGTCAACAGGCGCGGGGGGAAAAGAACGCCATTACACACGTGTGGCACCGAAAACTAGGCGTAACCACCTGTGCGGAAGGGGCCGGGGTAATCAGTCCGATCGGAGATGTACCGGCCGAAGAAGACCCAGGCCGCGGCCGTCGGCAGGATGCGCGCGTCGACGTAGTGGCGCGCCGTCGTGAGAGTAGACTTGTGCTCCATGTACGCGGCGACGACCGACAAGGGCACGCCGACGGCGTTGGCCGCCGTAGCCGCCCTGCTGCGGATGCTCTTGCCCGTCCAGGGGGTGCCGATCGGCGACGCGAGCGGCAGCCACGTTAGCAATAGATGGAGCCAGGGACTGGTGATCCGCGGCCCGAGCGTTCTTCCGACAGGGACAAAGAGGGGCGCATTGGGAGAGCCCCCGTCGTGTAGGTAGGTCCTGTGGAACGAACGCAACAGGCGCAAAGGACCGTCCGACTGGTACTCCGCAGAATGCACCGGAATCAAGAAGACCGACCGTTGTCAGGTGCGCGCGTCCGACTTCTGAGACAGCCGCTGCACGCGCAGCCCTTGAGAGGTGAAGACCATATCGGCGGCCCACGTCGTGGCCACCGCGCCTGGACAATTGAACAATAGGTACGCGAGAACCATACCCGCGCACATGCGCCGCTGCTCCGGCGTGGGTTTCCCACTCCCGAGCCGCACTGCCGCCAGCAGCATGTCGGGTGGTAGCGGCCCGGCAAAAGGGCGCATGGCGCCGCGGCTTGCGGCTTTCAGCCGCATGTAGCCTTTGCGGAGACGACTGAGAATAGGGTTGCTCGTTGGTGGGGGGAAGCCTGTCAGCTCGTGAGCGGTATCGATCGGCGCGAGGTACGAAGATAGACTGCTTGCGGGAAAGGTTCCACGGAGGTGGATCCATCCCAAGTACGACGCCACCGTTGAGAAGTGCGCGGGCAGCGAGCGTAAATCTTCGGACTTGGCAATATGCCTCGAATCGCTCCCACGCCGCCATGTAAGTCCGCTTTGTCATAGTTGTACAAGGCGAAGCGGTTTCTGGTCCCGATCAGCTGGGTATCTAGCGACGGTGGTGGGGGCGCTGCAGATCGGCCTCCAATCTCCGCCCGATTCCGAGGGCGGGGGGCTGCCTGGCTTGAGGACGTAAGCCGTTCAACTGGGCCACAACCGCAAGCGGCGCGGCGGACGCGCTGCGCTCGCTCGCCTGCTGCGTACTGAGGCAGGCAGGGGGTTGCTGTTGCTCGCCGTTGTCTCTCTGCCCGGCGCTTTTTCGATGCAGCGGTCGGGGATGACGGCGGGGTCGTCAGATACAGTGGGTCCTCGCATCTGTTCCGACCTTGCTCCAAACAGTGGCCTCTGCTGAGAATCGGGTTTTAGAAGCTAAACAAGAAACTGGACAACGACTGTCCAAGAGAGGCCTTGTCAATTGGCCTTTGAGAGGTAAGTGGACGTTCCTGTCGCATGCCCGAGATTGATTTCTTACGATAAATCCAAGCCAACTGCTCGGGCGTCATCATGCGACCTTGGTCAGAAGAGTCAGACTCTTGCACAGGGCCGACCCAGAAGCAGCCTCGCGGGCCCTTCGCGGCGCCAGGGACCCTCACTCGGGGCCGCATGCCTCCTATTTTACCCTCCTCCGTAGTTCCTGAGTGCTCCCTCTCGCCTTGCTCCCCCATCCACGCGTCGCCGACGCAGACGCTTGTTGCCCCATGTCCGCGCCGGACCTGTAGCCTCGTGGGGTCTCCGGCCACTCCCCCCCCCCCCCCCCCGCCACCCCGGGCTGTTGTCCCCCGTGCATCCGTCGAAGGCGAACGGCGGGC
>Ga0115030_1001588_pt1 | contig 10283 bp, 10 predicted proteins | sample SidtaG_4_FD_87174 | JGI IMG/M metagenome (GOLD analysis project Ga0115030, IMG submission 87174) | Marine algal microbial communities from Sidmouth, United Kingdom - Sidmouth_Male1 metaG | ecosystem: Host-associated > Algae > Red algae > Unclassified | place: Sidmouth, United Kingdom | collected... | reverse complement strand
GCTCCCTCGCATTTGTGGTGAAAAGTGTTCCCCGGTGGGCCGCCCCCCGCCGCCCCGCCCCCCCCCCCCCACCCCCCCCCAGGCGGCAAAACACCCCCCCCCCCCCCCCCCACGTTGGTGCAGCACTTTGCACAGGATTCGCAGGTGACTGCTGCCAGCGACGCGCTTCACTCCCCCCACTCGAACCGGCGCGGTGGCGGTGGCGGCACCGCTGCCGTCGGTGGTGCCGCCGCCATGGCCGCCGACGCCGCGGCCGCCGGGGCCGGGCGGCCGCGGGCGACGGCCGGGGCGAGCGGCGGCGGTGGTGGCGGTGGCGGTGGCGGTGGCGGCACCGCTGCCGTCGGTGGTGCCGCCGCCATGGCCGCCGACGCCGCGGCCGCCGTCGACGGGCGGCCGCGAGGGATGGCCGGGGCGAGCGCCGTCCGCCCGCCCCGAGACGGGCGGGCGTCGGCGGCGGCGGCGGCGGCAGCGGCAGCGACGGGGGTGGCCGCGGCTGCCCCGCCCGCTCCAACGGGCGCAAACCCGGTCGACGTGGTCTGCGGCGGCCGCGTGGCCGCCGCCGTCAGCTGCGTGCCAATCACCGCGCGCCGTGCGCGCCACGCGTGCGGCGGCGCGCACAGGCACGCGCCGCGCGCGGCGCGCCGCCGGTCGGCCCCCCCCGCGGCAGCCGCCGCGGGCGCGCCCGCCCCCGCGTGCCCGCGGCGCCGGCGCGCGGGGCAGCGGCGGCGACGGCGGCGGCGGCAGCGGTGGCGGTGGCGGTGGCGGTGGCCGCACCGCTGCCGTCGGTGGTGCCGCCGCCATGGCCGCCGACGCCGCGGTTGCCGGGGACGGGCGGCCGCGGGGGACGGCCGGGGCGAGCGCCGTCCGCCCGCCCCGAGGCGGGCGGGCGTCGGCGGCGGCGGCGGCGGCAGCGGCAGCGACGGGGGTGGCCGCGGCTGCCCCGCCCGCGCCAACGAGCGCAAACCCGGTCGACGTGGTCGGCGGCGGCCGCGTGGCCGCCGCCTTCAGCTGCGTGCCAATCACCGCGCGCCGTGCGCGCCACGCGTGCGGGGGCGCGCACGGGCACGCGCCGCGCGCGGCGCGCCGCCGGTCGGGCCCCCCCGCGGCAGCCGCCGCGGGCGCGCCCGCCCCCGCGTGCCCGCGGCGCCGGCGCGCGGGGCAGCGGCGGCGGCAGCGGCGGCGGCGGCGGCGGCGGTGGCGGTCGCGGTGGCGGCACCGCTGCCGTCGGTGGTGCCGCCGCCATGGCCGCCGACGCCGCGGCCGCAGGGGCCGGGCGGCCGCGGGCGACGGCCGGGGCGAGCGCCGTCCGCCCGCCCCGAGACGGGCGGGCGGCGGCGGCGGCGGCGGCGGCAGCGGCAGCGACGGGGGTGGCGGCGGCTGCCCCGCCCGCGCCAATGGGCGCACAACCGGTCGACGCGGTCGGCGGCGGCCGCGTGGCCGCCGCCGTCAGCTGCGTGCAAGTCACCGCGCGCCATGCGCGCCGCGCGTGCCGCAGCGCGCACGGGCACGCGCCGCGCGCGGCGCGCCGCCGGTCGGCTCCCCCCGCGGCAGCCGCCGCGGGCGCGCCCGCCCCCGCGTGCCCGCGGCGGCGGCGCGCGGGGCAGCGTCCCCCCCCCCTCGCCCGACGGCGGCGCCCGTGGCGGCGGGGGCGCCCGCGGCGGCGGGGGCGCTCGAGGCGGCGGGGCCGCCCGCGCCGCCGCCGCCGCCGCGCGAAGGGGCTGTGCGCCCGCCCCCGGTCGCGTGCGCGCCACCGCCGCCGCTTCGCCCGCGGGGCGCGCCGCCGCCAGCGGAGGCGGCGGGCGGGGGGTGCGCGCCCCTCCCCCCACCCGCGGCGGGCGGCGGCGGCGGGGGTTGGCGAGCGGGGTAGCGCCGGACTGCAAGGGAGGGGGGGGGGAGGGGCACAGCGAGGCAAGAAAAGCGCAAAAGAAAACAACGCAAAGAGAGCAATCGAGGAGGCGAGGCGAGGTCCAGAACCAATGAAGAGTGAGACGGCCGCACCACGTCGCGTTAGCGCCCAGAAACGGTGACAGCCGCCGCCCACGCACGTGATGGCAACGCCACTCGCATCACTTCCGCACCTCGAGCACCCCGCCACAGGCCATGCCGACGTAGGCCACGACCGAGGACGACTGGGCCGACCACCTACTCACGCGCGTGTAACACGCCACGGGCCCACTCCCGCGCCAAGCCCTCCCTGTCTACCACCACAAGTACCCCCTCATCCATCACCCCGCGGCCCTCGCAGCCCCCCCCCCCCCGCCCGCGCCCCCCACCCCCGCCCCCCCCTCCGTGACGCCCACGTACCCCCGTAATCGCCGCAAACTGCACGACCGAAATAAAGTCAAAGCAGCGCACGTCCGTCAGCACGCCCTGCATCACGCCGACATTCTTCCGCCGGTACACGCCCCACTCGTCCGAGCGGAGCAACCAAAAGAGGCGCTGGAAGTCTTCCATCGCCACCACATCCATCCCGTCGAGCACCTCGTACGCGGCGCGCATCAGGCCGACGGCGAGCGCCTGCGACAGCGCCCGGCCGCCGCGGCCGCCCCCAACGCCGGGCGACGGGTGGGGCGCGTCCGTGAGCCGCTTTTTCCGCACGGGATGCACAGTTCTTTGGCACTCCTGGAAGAACTTGGTGGAATGGGCAATCGCAGTACCGCAACCAATCTCCATCGCTGTTCACTGAAGGTCAGATGTCGATCGTGTGGATGGCAATAACTATCGTCAACTCGCACGCAGGGCGAAGCTAAGTTCAAAATCCGGCACTTGCGCAGCACCTCGATGCCCCGTACGCGACTTGATACGGATGGGAACGGATGCATGTTTTAACGAGTTTTTGACAAGAATAACGCTCCACAGAGGTCGTTTCGAGGGGTCGGACAAGAATCGTGCGAGCAATTCGAGTGAAAAACGGGATCCAGCAACGAGGTGCACGGCGCCGGCGCTCATTCGTCGGTGCGTTCGAATCAAGGTCATTACTTTGAAAGAAGTTCCGACAGAATGGGAATGGACACCGTCGGGGAAGCGCCGTCTGGCGTTTTTCCGGTCGTCATACTGTCTTGATCTCATGCAATGGAGGCACAAAGCCCATTGGGAGCGCATTTAGCAGTCCAAACTCCAGCCTCATCGACACAAGGTCAACCGTTGTCGTGCGTAGCTGTTAGCCACACCGTGAGCAACATCGGCATCACGATCCTGCGGTGCCAGCCGCGCACCGGGCCGCCGCCACCTCTGCTGTGCGTCCTGCGTTGGAATTCCCGGATGAGCGCCTCGTCCGATCTCCACGCCGCTTCCCGGCTGCAAGCAGCCTTCCTTCACACTCACGTTTTCTCATGCACTGCTTCTGCGCTTCCCTGGCAGCTCAGAACTTTGCTGAAGGGTCCGCACTGGACGAGTTGGCCTCAGCGAGCACGCACCGCGTGCGTGCTATTTTCCGATGGCATCATGACGTCCGGGGCGTGGCCCGGTGTGGGCAGAGGATTGACCAAGGGAGCCGACTTGCACTGCTTGCACGTTGCAGTGGTGCGCGAAATTCGAAGTTGTCTGAGCAGAGCTGTGCCAGCTGAGTTCGATGGCGGGCTGCAAGTTGCGCGTCTGCCCATCGCCGAGCAGGTGGTGGCCTCTGCCTGGTCGTACCCGTGCCTTTGAGGCGGCGTGCCGCCGTCTGTCGGCCCCACGTTGGTGTGAACCAAGACGTGGGCATGCGCGAGTGCCAGAGTGGTTGACGTACTGTGCGCCCGTGCGTGTGGAGGCGGCGAGAGTGCTCACCGCGACCTCGGTAGGCGCCGTTGCCAGTGGCTTGGTGGTCAAGCTCTCGTGCGTGGGCTAGGGGCCCGGGTGAGACCGCGACGGTTTCTAGACCGACGACGCACGGGACGTCGTGTGACATCCAGCGTCTGCGAGTCATTTCCTTTTTCGTACACGTTTGCGACCGCGGCGATGTCTTCGGGACCACCGCCGGGCGTGGAGATGTCGTCTATGCGGGCGCTGTCATGGGTGAGCCTTGGTGGTGGACTGGGGGTTGGAGATGAATCCGATGATCCTGCCCCGGTCGTGCCTGGGGCGGTGATGCGCTTCGGTTCGCCCCCTCGAGAGTGGGACTTTCCCACTCTCAACCTGGAGTCGAGCTCGTCGGACAAAGAGGTCTTCTTATCGAGCAAGCGCCGCCGCCGACGTCGGCGGGCGCCGCCCAAATTGGTCCCTGCAACCGCCTCCTCATCTTCTGACGATGATCACGCGCCTGCTGCCGCGGGACCAGCTTGCGCCGTGCCGGACGGCGGTGGGGGTGGCGATGTTAAGGTCGGTGGTACTGAGAGTGACTTGGGCACCGCCCAAGTGGACGGCGACATGCCCGCCACCGGCACTGTCGTGGAAGACAAGACGCGCGGCAAGAAGCTGAGCGAGAGCGAAGGGTGTGGCGCACGTCCCCGCAAGCGCCCACATCTCGCGCTCTTCAAGAAGCTTGATTAGATCCTGCCACTTGCATGTTCTCGGGCGGGTGCCGATTGATGCTGTCGTTCTGGTGCCAGTGGTGAGATTGTGTTGTGTTTGCTGATGTGGGTCATGGAGGGAGCATTGGGTTTTCTCATATTGTGTTAGATATTCCGTGGGTCATGTATGCAGCGAGAAGCAGTGCGTGTCTTGGTACAGCAACGCCAAACGTGTCATTGAACAGGAGAGGCTACGAGACCGCCTTGATTGCGTCAGCAGAGTCAATCCGCTTGGTAAACTGAAGCGGTGACTTCGCGTACAGTTCCGCGAGGCGCTGCTGCTTGACGCTCAGAGGCACACTCCATTCCAAACTCCGCAGGTAGCCGCCGCCCCACATCCCCGTTCCATGTCAGACAGCCATGCAAGCGTCCAGCCGGGTCGTGCTCCGGCCAGCAAACCGGCCAGAGGATATTGGATGACTACCGGTCGTGAACAACGTTGGACTGTAACTCCCGCCTCGACAGTCCCGCTCGGATTCAAAACACGCCGCTGATCCGCCCCAGTGTGCGCCTTCTGCTGGTTCCAGCGAAATGACTACCTCGGCATGAAACTCGCGCACGATAGGCACCTATGGCCACTTGCTAGCCGAGGTGGGGACTACAAAGCAATCACACACACGTACACACATCCCTGTTGGGCGAAAGAGACGAAGACACTAGCATCGCGAGTTCTCTTAGTTCCTGAAGGACGTTAAATGGGCTCCGTTGGGTGGTTCAAAGTACAATACTAGAGAAACCTCCTAGGGCCTCTGTTCGACGGTACGGGGTCGCTCTTGACTCCAAATGTACCCTCGACACTTCGAAGTCCAGTATATTTACTGACGTTGAGAACTGAGATGGCTCCGTGCCACTGTCAGGAAATCTGTTTGACCACTCAGCGACCGCCTGGGCGACGACTCTCCCCAACCAAATAAACGTTCGTTGACTGCTCTCGCTCTGCGTGTGGGCGACCGCTCGAGCTGGCGCGGCAGTGTTCAGTACCTAGCCCCCTCCCTCGTCCGGAAAGCATCGAGGTTACCTCGTCGTCTTGCTGACAAAAGTGCGCGCGCCGCTGTGAGTTCCTGCCGCCGGTTTTGTCCACGGCCGTTGTGCTGGCGACGCACCGCGGTCGCCGCCAGCCTGGCGCCAGTCCCCGCGGCTACGCTGTGACCAGTCGCGCCAAAATGGCATCGACGAGCGAGCTGAGCTGGTGTGGCTACTTGGTACGCAGTGGGCGCAGACGCGAGACGAGCCAGTGCCTGCGCCTCGTTGGCCCGAGTGCTTTTGGCGCCTTGTGGAGAGCTGGCGAGACGCACCAAGTTGTTCTGTCTACCTACCGCGTCTTTGGCCACCAGTGGGGCTGCGTTAGACGTATCGACGCGGGCGCCGCGGCGTCGGGAGGTCAGGTGGCGGCGCTCGTGAACGTGGGTTTGGGGAGGGAGAGAGGACGCCTGGTGCGGAGGCGGCGCCTTGTCGTCGGCTGAGGTACCTCATGGATGGCGTGGGGGCTACGGGATTGGAGAGTGCGGATAACGACATGGCACCGTCGTCTTCCCTGCCACCCCGAGGCAACCTCTTGCCCGAGCCTAGCAACTCGTTTCACGTCCACGCGGCGAATGCAAGGAAGGCGGCCAAGACGAAAGCGACAGCGGCGGCTTCCTTAGAGAAGAGACGGGCGGCGGCAGCGCAGCGGGCAGAGAAGTCGGAGAAGGCTGCTCGTGATCGTGCCGCGGCAGGTTTGCCACCCTTACGTCGTCGACCTTCGCGCAAGGCCGCTTCCCCGCGCCCTGTCACTTGCGCTGTCGGTGGCACAACTGGCGACTCAACAGTCTTGCCATCGGCGGCGCCTGCCCCGCTAAACGCGCCGGCACAGGTCGTGACACTTCCACTGGTGGCCACCCCTACCTCCACTCCGGTATTGGCCTCCCCCGCAGCGCCCCCCATGGTGGCGGCGGGGTCCCCTCCGGCGTTGTGTGCGGCTGACGTCGAGTCCCCTATGACGCACACACCATCACGTGCTTCTGCGACCGCGCCGTTGCCGGCCGCGGTGGCGACTTTCCCTCTGCCCTTGGCGACGCTCACGCCTGCTGTGGCGCCCGCGCCGCCGCCTGCCTCAATGGCGACGTTTCTACCGGCCAACGCCACGACGGTACTTAATGAATTGACGGCGAGGGCGAGAGCCCCACTGCCGCGCGCAACGCAGACAACTGTAACGGCTATGACGACAAGGCCGGTGCCTCCGGCTGTGGGCGTCCCGGTGCTTGCAATGGCGCCGGCGGCCTCCTTGTCGCCCGCAGGGCCCTCCACCCCGGTTGCCGAGACGCCCACGTTTGCTGTCGCCCCTGCGGCGTCGGCGGTGGCCGCGGGCCGTGCAGGCTGGCGGCCTCCAACGGCTGCAGCATGGGGCCCTCGGGGTGGTGCCACCAGTGCCCGCCCACCTGTGCAAGCTGCTTCCCTTCCGTCGGCGGCACCTGGTGCTGCTCGCGTCGTGACCACTACGGTAGGGGCCGACGCCAGTGCCGTCGCCAGCCCCTCCATAAGTGAAGGGTGCTTGTGCTCAGACGGGCGTGAGGTCAAACGCCTTCACTTGCGAATTGACGAGCTGGAGGCTGCGGCTAAGAAGCGCCGTGCCGCCACCAACTTGCAGCTGAAGGACTTAAGCAAGCGACAGACGGTAGCGTCCGCCCACACAGGAGATGTCAAGCGCATTCTCAGCGAGGTGCTGAAGGCTGTCAACTGTGTCGGCACTGCTCTTGGCCACGGTGCCTCGGCTACAAGAGAACTGTGTCGCACAGTCGAGCAGCGCGGTGCTGCTGGTGCAAGGACTGCGGGCGCTGCCAATGGTGTTGACTTGGCTGCCGCCTCGCTGCACTCCCCATCGTTCTTCGACGTTCCGAGAAAGGCGCCGTGGGCCAAGGATATGGTGGTAAGTCGCGAGCTCCCCGATGCCTCTTTATTCGTTTGACGAGGGAACACCGTGACGTTTTGAGTTTTGGAGCCTCGTCGCCTGCGGCATACTGATATGCCTCTGTTCTTCCGCTATATCACTACTTGTTTTTGATTCCCTGCTGTGCTGTCACAACGACCTTATGGCGAAGCACAGAATGCCATCCGCCTGGAAACGACGAAGGCGTTCAAGGACAAGACGGCCAACGCCGTGCCGTGGCCTTCAACCCACGACAATCGGGAGATGGCCGCCAGGCACCTGCACGACAAGTTCCAGTTCCCGGGGGGGATGCCCGAGGCCCGACGTGCGCTGTCAAAGACTGTATTGGCGCCCTGCCTGCCAAGGCATAACAGTGGCAACTACTTCAAGGAGGAGACGGTGTTGACTGTGCTACGCCGTGGCATCCCCCGCTTCCATCGAGCCGTGCTCGAAGCAGCGACAGAGGGCTTCTTGGAGCGGGCCGCTGTGCTGCTCGACGTGCCTCTGATCGGGCCCAAGCGCAACAGGCGCATGACATCCGCAAATGCGCAGCGATGCCTGGACGGGCACTGGTTGTTTGCGGACCAGTTCGGCCGGGAGGCCATGCTGTCGGGTCTTCACCGGGCGCTGGCCCGCATCAAAGGCCTGCGCGGCACCATGTTCGAGGTTGGGGTTACCAAGCGCAAAATATACAAGGTGCGGTATGGCATGTACGTGTCCATTGTGACAAAGGTACGTGGTGACTTGTTCTGCTCGTGTCCTGACCTTACTTCCAACATGAGTCGTTTTCTGTGAGAATGTGTGTGGGTGCCTTGCTGCGATTGTGAACAACTGCAGACGCCTGGTGGGCACGAGCTGACGCTTTTTTTGATCGCCGCGCCAGCTTCCACGTGCTGTACCAGCAGGTTTTTGTTACGTTGTGCGAGATGGCGGGCTATGCGCGCTTCACGACGGGCGCCGCCAACGTCGACGAGTGCTACCTGAAAGTATGGGCGGTCCTACTCGACCTGGTACATGACTATCTCGTCCCTGGCACTGAGGAGCACATGGGCCTTCAACTTTTGGACGGGGACGACGCGCAGAGGATGGTCGCGCCTGGATTCACTGCTGCGCGGCTTCTAAGCACCCGGTTGCGTGTTCAGGCGACCGCGGGTGCAGGTGCACGAGCCGAGCTGCCTGTTCCGCGAGTTGCCGCTGCCCCAGCGTCAACACCCCCTCCCACTCTCCCGCCCCCTGCCCCCCCTGTTGCTCTGCCTGCCGCCCTACCTGCTCTCCAAACGACTATGCTCCCTGCTGACCCACGGGCTGCGCCACGTGCTGGTTCCAGCGCTGCCCCGGCGACTGACCCGCAGGCTGCCCCGCTCGCCGCCGCGCTCCCTTCCTCACCTGCTGCCACCCCTGGTGCAGCGCGCGCTGCTTCCGCTGCTGCAGAAGCGACCGCCGCGGCCCCCGTCGTCTGGCCTTTTGCGACGCGCACATCACCTCTTCCTGCATCACCTGGTGCAGCACCTGGTGGTCATCATTCGGCAGCGCCAGACGGGCTGGCACAGCCTCCATCTATTTTTTCCGCAGCTGCTGCCGCATCCGCTGCGGATGTGACTGCGGCTGTTGCTGCAGTCAATGTGGCTGCCGCTGCTGCCGCTGCTGCTGCTGCCGACGCCGACAATGACGGCGGTCCGATGAGTGACAGAGATGAGTTCCTCGACGGGATTGATGATGACTCGGAGATTGATGACGATGACTACGAGGAGGAAAACTGAGACCGGTCGCGGTGCTGTACCTTGTTCACGACTTGTTGCTTTGATCATCCCAGTTGCGGCCTGTGTGTCTGTGTCTTTGGATTTCTGGAGGAGGTGAGAGAGGCGCTGGCGATTGCCGGCAGACTTTGTATGGACCACATGTTTCTGGACCGCATGCATTGTTGCATCCGCGTGTATGTCCTTTTGGTTTCTCTACACCTTGTCCTTGATTGTGGGCGAGCAGGCTGCTGAGATGTGAACTTGTGGGCGACCACCTCCGTCTCCGGCCTGTGACGCTCACGCACTACGGCACTGGCGCACCGCCTCCCTTGCCTCCCACGTGTGACCACGGGCCATGGGCGCTCGCTTTCTTGCCCACATTGCAACAATGACGCCATGAACGCGGAGCGAGCCGCGTTGCTGGTGGCCTGCTCGCTGGCAAGTGCCGCCGACAGTGGGCACACCACTCGAGCAGGCGGTTTATCCCGCGGACGCGCTGGCGTTGGATTGTAGAGGTCAGCACCACGATGACCCAGAGGACAACGTGGACTCCCTCCCGATGACCTACTGCTGACACCTCATCCTACTACTGCTTGTTACTAACCAGAATAGGATGAACTTAAACGGCCTAGAAAAAATGCCAGCACAATGCATCTAGCACTGTCAGACGTCTGGAACGGTACTGTCAGTGCCGCTGTTACCTCTTCATATACGCTCCGCGGTCAAAATTTGAGAGATGGCGACACCCCTCTCTGGAGCCCATTACAGCCCCGAACGATTGCACAACGACCACGCTTCTCGTCCGCTGTTCGTTGTGCCGGACGAATGCCGAACGCTGCGACTAACGAATGTCAATTCGTCCGGGCGACGCCGCCCGAACAACAACCGGACGAAATAATGCGTTCGTTCGAGGGCACCCGATGTGCGACGATAGTGGTTGGGGCCCCGTGTAAAGTTGAACCCCAGGTCCGTCATTGCTCCGTGAAGCGTTGATCGAGACCACTTGTAGTCAGAGAGGTCGTCGCCCTCACCTGCCCCTTCCTCCAATAGTGCGAGAGCGCTGTCTAATGTGGGAACAGTCTTATCTGCGTACTGGGCGTACACGGTCTCGCGCACGCGCGAAAGCTCAGAGGTAGGAACGCGACGCTT